>Ga0209062_1001561_pt1 | contig 38909 bp, 36 predicted proteins | sample Coa_R2_2_FD_187158 | JGI IMG/M metagenome (GOLD analysis project Ga0209062, IMG submission 187158) | Surface soil microbial communities from Centralia Pennsylvania, which are recovering from an underground coalmine fire - Coalmine... | ecosystem: Environmental > Terrestrial > Soil > Unclassified...
AGGATCGATACTGGCGGTTGCTGTCCGATACACGGAAAGATCCGATCCGCGTGGCCGCGCATGTGGTGGTGTACGTGGTGCTGTTCCTCGCCGGCGCCATGATGTTCGGCTGGCTGCTGGCCAATTTCGGCTACATGGTGGCCACGGTGGGCACCACGCTCGCCAGCGCGGTGTTTGCCAACTGGCTCTCCCTGCGCATTTTCGAAGCGCGGCCGCTGGTGGACGCCGGGCTACGGTGGAACCGGGCCTCGGCGGCAAACCTGGCGATCGGACTGGCCGGGGGAATCGGATCGGCGACGCTGGTGCTCGCGCCGCCGCTCGCGTTGCGGGCGGCGCACCTGGTGAGCGAGCCCGCCGCGCAGGCGACTTTCGGCTCGTTTACGTTCGTAACGGTGGTGCTGGCGGCCGGAGCGTTCGCGGAGGAACTTCTGTTCCGCGGCTACGGTTTCCAACTGCTGCTTTCGGCGGCGGGACCGTACGCAACCATTCTGCCGGTGGGCGTGCTGTTTGCGCTGATGCACGGCGCGAACCCGAACGTGACCCGGTTCGGCCTGGCCAACACGGCCGGCTTCGGGATTCTCTTCGGGTATGCCTACCTCCGCAGCCGCGACCTGTGGCTGCCGGTGGGCTTACACTTCGGCTGGAACTTTACACTGCCGCTCTTTGGCGTCAACCTGAGCGGGCTTAGAATGAGAGTGACGGATTACGAGATGGCCTGGACGGCCGGCCCGGCGTGGAGCGGCGGCGCTTACGGTCCGGAAGCGAGTTTGCTGACTTCCGGGGTGGTGGTGCTGCTGTTCTTTTATTTATGGAAAGCGCCGGTGCGGCGGCAGTCGTCGCCCATTGCGGATCCGCCGGTGGAGAGTGCCGCATGCGAGTCTTCGCGACCGTTGCCGTCCTGAGCGTAGCAGCGTCCGTCCTGCCGGCCGGGCGCGCCGCCGATAAGTTGACCATGGAGGATCGCATCGAGCTGATGCGCGGGCTGATGGCCGAGTACGGCACGGCCAAGGTGCTGCTGCCGCGGTCGAGGAAGGCGCTCGAATTCGAAGCGAGCGGGACGTGGGACAAGCAGCAGTGGGCCGCGGTCCTCAGGGACAACGGGCCGGCCGCGCGCACCGGCGATATGGTGCAGATCACGAAAGTGACCTTCGAGAGTGACCGGATCGTGCTCGATCTCAACGGCGGCTATAACGGGGGCCGGCACTGGTATTCCGGCGTGCATATGACCGGCAGCATGGGGCAGGCGGTGCCGATGGGCCAGCCGACGAGCGACGCCAACGCGCCCGGCGGGACTACCATCGCGATCCTCTTCCGTAAGCCGCTCGAACCGATGAAGGCCACCGAGGTGAAGAAAATGCTGGCCCCGGTGATCGACTTCGACAAGCACACCGTCACCGAGATCTACTCCGAGACGCTGCCGCCGGAGACGCAGAAGGCCATCAAGGAGAAGCGCGCGGCCGAAGGCATGAATCACGAGCAGGTGCTGATGGCGCTGGGGCGGCCGGTGCACAAGTCCCGCGAGATCAGCAAGGAAGGCATCGAGACGGAAGACTGGGTGTACGGCCAGGCGCCGGGAAAGATCACGTTCGTCACGTTCAAGGGCGATAAGGTCGTCAAGGTGAAGGAAGAATACGCCGGTCTCGGCACGATGGCGCAGGATCCCCACTAAATGAAGCTCGTCCACGGGGCGGCAGCCGCGCTGGCGGCATGCGGCCTGACCGCATGCTCGTCCGAGCCGGTGAAACGCGCGCCTGCCGCTGCCCCGCAGAGCGTGCGTATTTTGAACTTCTACGCGACTGCGCCGAACCTGCCGCTGCGCGAGCACGAATTGCTGTGCTACGGCGTGGAGAACGCGAAATCGGTTTGGCTGGAACCGCCGCGCCAGGAGCTTTCCGCCGCGCTTTCGCGCTGTGTGGAGGTCGAGCCGAAGGAGACTACGACGTACACGCTGACCGCCGAGGACGCCGATGGCAGGCGGGCGACGCAACAGGTGACCGTTACCGTCGGACCGCCGAAGGCCAAGATCATCGAGGTGCGGGTGAGCGCGCTCGAGGTGAAGGCGGGCGATCCGGTGAGCATCTGCTGGAAGGCGCAGAACGCGAAGGTCACGGTGACGCCCTTGATCGCACCGCAGGCGGCGCAGCCGGATTGCGTCGTGGACAGCCCCAAGCTCACGACCACTTACACCGTTACGGCGATTGGCAAGGGCGGCGAGCGGGACCAGGAGAAGGTTACGGTACGGGTGAAGTGAATCAGCCCTTCAAGTGTTCGGCTCCGTCGACGCGGCCGAGGTCGCGGTCGAAGGTGCCGAGCGGGAGATGGCCAGCGTGACGCGCGAGGGCGAGGATCAGGCAATCGGAGAAGCCGAGCTTGGGGCGGGCGCGAAAGAGATCGAGGGCAGCGGCGACGGCCTCGGAGTCCTCAAGGTGCAGGTTCTCGTGTTGCAGCAGCATCTCAACCGCCTTCGCCTGTTCCGCAGAACTGATCCCGTAATACCTCTTGAGAACCCAAATTGTCTCCACCACGGCCACGGTGGATGCCCAAACGCCTTCACGAACGAACTCCTCGGCCGCCACCGTTTGCGAGGGATCGTCGCCCGTGAGCAGCCGGACGAGGACGTTAGTATCGACCGCGCGCATGCTGTTCCATGATGTAGCCTTCGATAGCCTTCTTCATGTCTTCCAGGCTCGCGCGCCTCGGCGGACCATCCGGGAATAGGGTGCGCCGGATATCCTCAAATGTGTATTTTCCAGCCCGGCGCACCACCACCCGGTCGCCTTCCTCTTCCCATTCAATGGTCGAACCGGGCACGATTCCGAGCTTCTTGCGCACAGCCGCCGGAACGGACACCTGGCCCTGCGAAGTCACCTTGGATTTTGCCAGCGCCATACCTTCACATTACCACGGTAATGGACCCGGTTACTACAGCGGCAGCTTGCCGTTGCGGTGCGCCTTTTCGAGGCGCTGGCGCAGGCGGGCTTCGCGCTTGCGAAGTTGCGGCGTTTCCCCGAGCGCCAGGGCGGCGGCGGTCATCTCGAGCGCCATGGCGGGATTGCGTTCCCGGCGCTCGTAATGCATGGCCAGCGCTTCGAGCGAGCGGGCGCGGTAGGGATTCCGCGAGGCGGCAAGATCGGTGAGCACGGCGAGGGCGGCCTCGGCGCGGCCGGCGCGCTTCTCCATGGCGGCGATGTCCCACAGCGTGCGGAACAGCAGGGCATCGGGCAGGCCGAGATCGACGGCGCGGCGCAGCACGGCGAGCGCTTCGGCGCCGCGTCCCGCCTGCTTCAGCCAGCGGCCGAGGCCGATCAGGTCCGCGCCATGGCGCAGCGGGGCTTCTTCGGGACGACGGAAGGCGAAGGGGACGATGGCAGTGAGGCAGGCGAGCGAAAGGATGTCGATGGCGTTGTGGTGGAAGATCGGGACCAGGCGGAAGGCCTGGCGCGTGCGCAGGAATTCGAAGTAGTAATACGGGATCATCTCGCCGGGCAGGTCGCCCTCCCGTTCCACGCCGAGGATCTGATTTTCCAGGTCCATCAGGCGGCAGCTTTCGAGGCGCAGCTTCCACAATCGCCGCGCACCAAAGAGCAGGTCGAGATGCGGCAGGCGGTCGAAGGGGTGGCGGGCCCGCGCCATGCGGAAACGGGTTTCGAGCAGCGGCTGATCGTACGCCTTGCCGTTGTAGGTGATCAGGACGTCGAACTGCGCGAGGTGCTCGGCCAGGCGGTAGAGGAGCGAGGGCTCCTCGCCGTAATCTCGCATGAAAAACTGGCGCAGGCGGAAGCCGGAAGCATCGATCGAGCCGACGCCGATGAGGAAGGCGTACGTTCCGGTGCCGCCCGCGAGGCCGGTGGTCTCGGTGTCGAGGAATGCCCAGCGCGCGGGGGCGGCGCACGCGATTTCGCCGCCGGAGAGCGGATCGAGCAGGTCTTCGGGGAGCGCAGCAAGATCCGAGATATCCACGCTGCCATGGCGGCGGTGGCGCTCCCAAACCCGCTCGGTTTCGAAGTGCTCGCCGAGCGGCGTGCGAACCACCTCGCCGGACATGAATTGCTCGATCAGGTAGCGGCTGGGATGGGATTCGCGCGGCGGCGCGGCCGGGCGCTGCGGCGGACGCCGCTCGATGCGGGCAATGCGGCGGCGTAAAGCGGCGAGCTGTTGCTGGATATCCTCCACGTTTCGCTTTTTCTTTGCTCAGTGTAGCGTAATTCGGACCACACGCCGTAGCCGCTGCCGTGCGGCGCGAACCGTGTCCGGAGCTAAACTGGAGTGGCCGCGTCCGGGGAGGATCTTTGAGTTTGTCCCGCGCCCTTTTCCTGCTCGCGTGCGCCCTGCTCTCCGCCGCTGCCGATTTCAGCACTTATATTGGCGACGTTTATCCCTACCATGTCACCGCCATTGCGACGGATGCCTCCGGGAACACCTATGTCACCGGCAGCCGGATGATCGCGGCTGCCGGAAGCGCCCAAGCCAGCGACGTTTTCGTGAGCAAGATCGATCGCGCGGGAACGGTCGCACTGGTGGGCACTTTCGGCGGCAACGGGACGGACGCGGCGAACGGCATTGCCGTCGATGCCTCCGGCAACATTTATGTTGCCGGCAACACCACGTCGACCGATTTTCCGCTGCTCAACCCGGTGCAAAGTGCCGGCAGCGGCCAAGGCACGGGATTTCTGATAAAGCTCAAGCCGGATGGCACGGTGATCTATTCCACTTATCTCGGCGGAGCGTCTGGGCCGAGCCTCATGACCGCGGTCGCCGCCGATGCTCAGGGCAATGCCTACGTGACGGGCCAAACGTTCGCCGCGGATTCCGGATGTATGCCGGGGCTGCCGTGCAGCGCCGTGGCCGGACCGGGCGATAATCAGGTGCTCGCAGCCTATTTCGCCAAAATCTCGCCCAACGGCGATCGGATTCTGTATTCCGGCCGCATCGCCGGCAAGGGCCAGCCCTGCAGCGGACTCACGTGCGTGGTGAACGCAACGAGCGGCACCGGCATCGCCGTGGATGCGTCGGGCAACGCATATCTTGCCGGGAATACTTACACCTCGTCGGGCCTGCCCACCACAAGCGGAGTCCTGCACCCGACGGGCATCGGCGCTTTCGTGGGCAAGGTGAATGCGGCAGGCACAGGTCTTGCATACTTGACATTCCTTGGTACGGCAGCGGTCGCTCCCGAGGGCGATGTGGCCGCCCTCGATCCCGCCACCCTGGTTTACGGCATCACCGCCGACGCCGCGGGGAATGCCTACATTGCCGGCAGGACGTGGGACCCGAACTTTCCAGCCACGCCGTCCGCCTTTCAGCCCACGCTTCCGGTCAAGCCGAACCCTCCCGGTAATCCGCAGCCCTACAGCGGGTTCGTCGCGAAGCTCAACCCGACGGGCAGCGCGATGGTCTGGGCCAGCTTCCTCGGCGGCAGTACGGGAAACGACCAGGCGAATACGATCGCGCTCGACCCCGCCGGCGGCGTGTGGACCTCGGGGACCGCCGGATCCGCCGACTTCCCGGTCTCATCCGGCTTCCCTGGCGGCAAGGAATTCGTGGCGGAGTTCAACCCCTCGGGATCGGCGCTGGTGTTTGGGGAGCGCATGCCGAACACCGCGGCGGCGCCTTCCCGCCTGGCGCTAGACGCGGGCGGGACCGTTCACCTGGCGACCGGCGCGGGCGTGGTTTCCACGCTGACGCCCAGCCAAAGCGCGGCAGCGCGCATCTTCGGCATCGGCAACGCCGCGGGCGGTGTGATGGCCGGGCGCGTGGCGCCGGGCGAAGTGATCTCGATTTACGGCCTGCATCTCGGCCCGGCCGCCCCGATCGTCGCCAGTCCCGATTCCTCGGGATTTTACCCGACCGCGCTCGGCGGCATCCAACTCACGATCGCCGGCACGCCCGCGCCGCTGCTCTACGTCTCGGACACGCAGATCAACGCGGTGGTCCCGCTCGAGCTCGCCGATGGGGCGGCAGCCACGCTTCGCCTGTCCAGCAACGGTACTGCCCTGCCCGATTTCCGCCTGTTCGCCGACGCCGCCATACCGCAGGTGTTCCGCCTGCCCGGCGGACGAAGCGCCGCGGCGATCAACCAGGACGGAACGATCAACTCGATGGCCAATCCCGCGAAGATCGGATCGATCGTCGCGATCTGGGTGACCGGCATCGGCCGGACGCCGGGCACAGATGGACAGGTGCAGACCGCCGCGCAGAGCCTGTGCGGGCCGGACTCCGGCGGCCAGCCGCGCTGCACGATCCAGGATGCCAACGGCCAGTCCATCGCGCCTGCGTACGCCGGCGCCGCACCAGGGCTGGTAACCGGGATCGTCCAGATCAATTTTGCGGTCACCGGCAGCAACAGCTTCTACCTGGCCGTCAACGGCACGAAGTTGAGCGACGAATTCTCCATCTTTCTGACGCGCTGAAACTGCAAGCTATAATGGGTGTTTACCCTTCCCAGGAGTACCCTCATGCAGTCTCGTCGCAATTTCATCGGCAAGGTGGCTACCGGCCTGGCCGGGACGCTGGCGGCTTCCACGTCCAACATCATGGGCGCGAGCGACCGTGTGCGCGTCGGCATCATCGGGCCGGGCGACCGCGGCAAGGAAATCCTGCGGGAGGCGCTGGCCTGCCCCAATACGGAATGCGTGGGAGCGGCCGATGTCTATACGCGGCGCCTGGAAGAGGTGAAGCAGATCGCTCCCGGGGCAAAGACGTACCTGGATTACCGGCATCTGCTTGATGACAAGAGCATCGACGCGGTGCTGATCGCCACGCCGCAGCACCTGCACGCCGAGTGCTTCACGGCGGCGCTCGATGCCGGCAAGCACGTTTACCAGGAAAAGACGATGGCGTTCACGGTGGCGCACGCCAAGCGGATGCGCGCGGCGTACGAGCATGCCGGGCCGCGGCGCGCGGTGCAGATCGGCCATCAGTGGACTTCCTACGGGCACGTGGCCGACGCGCAGAGCTTCCTCAAGCCGGAGCTGGTGGGCAAGATCACGTCGATCGAAGCCCACATGTACCGCAACACGCCGCACGGCAAGCCGCAGTGGTCGCGGCACGTGTATCCGGATATGACGCCGGAGAATATCGTCTGGAAGTCGTTTCTGGGCGAGGCGCCGCAGGTGCCCTTCGACGCGAACCGCTACATCAACTGGCGCTTCTTCTGGGACTATTCGGGGGGCAATGTCTACGAGAACATGTGCCACCAGCTCGCATTCTGGTACAAGCTGCTGGGGCTGCGCATTCCGAAAGCGGCGACGATGACAGGCGGCCTGTACCTGTGGAAGGACGGCCGCGAAGTGCCGGACACGATGAACGTGGCGCTGCAGCATGAAGAGGAGGTGCTGTTCAACTGGACCTCCGGCTTCGGCAACGACAAGCTCGGGGTGAGCGAGGAAGCGCTGGGCGATAACGGCACCATCAGCCACACGCCGCAGAGCATCCGCTATACCCCGCAGAAGGTGAACCGGCGGGACGGGAATGAAATGGCCGGCACCACGCCGAACCAGCGCGGCGGCCACATGCAGAACTTCCTCGATTGCGTGCGCGACCCGTCCAAACAGCCGAACTGCCCCTTCGAGCTCGGCTTCCGCGTGGCGATCGCCTGCCGCATGGCGGTCGAGAGCTACCGGCAGGGGCGGACGGTGCGGTGGGACGAGGCGAAAGAGGAGATCGTGTAGGGCGCGCCGCCGGAAGCGCGAGCAGTTAGAATTGATCGAGGAGATAGACTGTGGAACGCCAGTTCGATGTTGTGATCGAGCGCGATTCGGAAGGATACTATATCGCTTCGGTTCCCCAATTGCCCGGCTGTCACACTCAGGCACGTTCCCTCGATGAGATCCGCGAGCGGATCCGCGAAGCAATCGGGGTGTACCTTGAGGGACAGGACGCCGAAGCACCTTCCCTGGAATTCGTGGGAATTCAGCGGGTGACCATCGCGGCATGAGCCGCGCTCCGCGTGTGACAGGCGCGGAGATTGTCCGCGCGTTGGCAGAGCTGGCTTCTCGGTAGCGCGAACAAAAGGCAGCCATTGCTTCCCGCAGTCACACCGTCGAGGTCCGATTCCTCGCCGAGACGGCGCCGCACAACTCGCTGCGAGCAGGTAATACGTTCGAATTGCTGGAAGGCAGGACTGTTGTCGCGCGCGGGCGCATTCTCTGAGAGTGACGGCAGGCGTAGCGCCGGGCGTATAACGAGCCGGCACGCCGTTGCTGTACCCTAGCATTAGTGGAATTCGAATACACACCGGAACAGGCGCAGCTTCGTAAAGCCGTGCGCGAGTTCGCCGAGGCCGAGATCGCGCCGCACGTGATGGAGTGGGATGAGGGCCAGGTTTTCCCGCTGGAGGTCATCCGCAAGCTGGGAAGGCTCGGCTACATGGGCGCGATCTTTCCGGAGGAACTGGGCGGCGCAGGCCTCGGCTACATCGAGTATTCCATCCTCATCGAGGAGCTCTCGCGCGTCGATGGCTCGGTGGGGATCATCGTGGCCGCCCATACATCGCTGTGCTCGAACCACATTTACAAGATGGGCACGGACGAGCAGCGCTGCCGCTACCTTCCCAAGCTGGCTTCAGGCGAGTGGATCGGCTGCTGGTCGCTGACGGAGCCGGAGGCGGGGTCGGACGCGGCGGGGACGCGGTCGACGGCGGTGCGGGACGAAAACGGCTGCTGGGTGCTCAACGGCTCGAAGACCTTCACGACCAACGCGCACTATGCCGATGTCTGCGTGGCCATGGCGGTGACGGACCGGGCCGCGGCGCAGCACGGCATTTCGGCATTCATCCTGGAGAAAGGCACGCCCGGATTCCGCGCCGGCAAGAAGGAGAACAAGCTCGGCCTGCGCGCCAGTGCCACCGGCGAAGTGATCTTCGAAAACTGCCGCCTCGGGCCGGAGCAACTGCTCGGCAAACAGAACGAAGGCTTCGTGGACAGCCTGAAGGTGCTCGACGGCGGCCGCGTCTCGATCGCCGCGCTCTCCATCGGGATGGCCCAGGGCGCCTACGATGCCGCGCTGCGGTACTCCAAGCTGCGCAAGCAGTTCGGGCGGCCGATTTCCGAGTTCCAGGCGATCCAGAACAAGCTGGTGGATATGGCGGTGGATCTCGACGCGGCGCGGCTGCTGAATTACCGGGCCGCGTGGATGCTCGACCAGGGCCGGCGGGTGACCCGCGAATCCTCGATGGCCAAGCTGTTCGCCTCCGAGGCGGCGGTGCGCATCGCCAACGAAGCGGTGCAGATCCACGGCGGCTACGGCTTCATCAAGGATTACCCGGTCGAGAAGTTCTACCGCGACGTCAAGCTCTGTACCATCGGGGAAGGGACGAGCGAGATCCAGCGGCTGGTGATCGCGCGGCAGCTATTGAAAAGCCGATGAGCCTTCCGGAGCGAGAACTGGCGCGGCTGGCGACGGGGGTGGAGAACCGCGACCCGCGGGCGCTGGCGCAGCTGGCGGTTATGCCGGCTGGGCATTCGCGCATCGTGGGTGTGACGGGGCCGCCCGGCGCCGGCAAGAGCACGCTGGTGGCGGCCATAGCCGCGGAGTTGCGGAAGCAGGGCAAGACCGTGGCGATCGTGGCGGTCGACCCCAGCAGCCGGCGGACGGGCGGTGCGATCCTGGGGGACCGCATCCGCATGCAGCAGCATTACGGCGACGCGGGGGTGTTCATCCGCTCGATGGCCACGCGCGGCACGACGGGCGGCCTGGCGCGCGCAACCGCGGACATGGTCCGGCTGATGGACGCCGCGGGGCGGGATTACGTGCTGATCGAGACCGTGGGGGTCGGGCAGGATGAGGTGGAGATCGCGGGTCTGGCGCAGGTGACCCTGGTGGTCCTGGCGCCGGGCATGGGGGATGACATCCAGGCGATCAAGGCCGGGATCATGGAGATCGCGGACATTTTCGTGATCAACAAGGCCGACCTTCCAGGCGCGGACCGCGCGGAGCGGGAGGTCCGCGACGAGCACAAGCCGGTCATGCGGACGGTGGCGACGGAGGGGACGGGGATCGCGGAGCTCGTGGCATGGATTGAGGCCGCACCGCTCCCTGACGGCCGCGGCGGGTTGGGAAGCGCGGAGGGGCGGACGGTAAACATCGATCATTTGGGCATTGCGGTCAGGAGGATCGAGGAGGCGCTGCCGCTCTATGAGTCGCTGGGGCTCGCCGCCGCGGGCTGCGAGACCGTCGAGGCGGAGCGCGTGCGTGTGGCGATGCTGCCCACGGGCGATTCGCGCATCGAGCTGCTGGAACCGGCGGCCGCGGATTCGCCGATCGCGAAATTCCTCGAAAAGCGCGGCCCTGGCCTGCACCACGTGGCGCTGCGGGTGCCGGATCTGGCGGCGGCGGTCGAGCGGCTGCGCGCCGGCGGGGCGCGCCTGCTTAACGAGCCGCGCGCCGGCGCGGGCGGGCATAGATACGTTTTTGTGCATCCGGCTTCCACCGGAGGAGTGCTGTTGGAACTGATTCAGGAGAGCGAACGTTGAAAGCGGAAATCGGACTTATCGGCGGCAGCGGGCTATATTCCATGCCCGGATTCGAGCAGCAGGAGGAGGCGGCGATCTCGACGCCGTTCGGTCCGCCTTCGGACAACTATGTGCTCGGCATGCTCGGCGGCCGGCGGGTGGCCTTCCTGGCGCGGCACGGCCGCGGGCATCGCCTTTCGCCCTCGGAGCTGAATTTCCGGGCGAACATTTACGGCATGAAGTCGCTGGGCGTGGAGCGCATCATCTCGCTCAGCGCGGTGGGGTCCCTCAAAGAGGAGCACCGGCCGCTCGATTTCGTCATCCCGGACCAGTTCGTCGATCGCACGCGGGGCCGCGTTTCGACCTTCTTCGGGGACGGCCTGGTGGCCCACATCAGCTTTGCCGACCCGATCTGCGCGGAACTGGCCTGCGTGGTGGCGAGCGCCTGCCGCGCTTCGGGCGTCCACCATACGCTCGGCGGCACCTACCTGTGCATGGAAGGGCCGGCGTTTTCGACCAGGGCCGAATCCAACCTCTACCGGAGCTGGGGGATGGACGTGATCGGCATGACCAACCTGCAGGAAGCCAAGCTGGCGCGGGAGGCCGAGATCTGCTACGTTACCGTCGCCATGGTGACGGATTACGATTGCTGGCACGACGGCCACGATGCGGTCACGGTTAACGAGATCATCGGCAACCTGACGCAGAATGCCGCGAATGCCTGCCGCGTGGTGGCGCAGGCGGTGGCGGCGATGCCCGCGTCCCGCACCTGCAAGTGCGGATCGGCGCTGGCGCACGCCATCCTCACGGATCGCAAGCTGGTGCCGGAGGAAACCCGCCGCAGACTGGGGATTCTGATTGAGAAGTACTTCGTGTAGCGATATCGCGCAGGAGGTGCTGGACGCCTGCCTGGCCGGCGATCCGCCCAAAGAGCTGCCGCGCGCCCTGCTCGAAGAGACCTGCGGCAACGCGCTGTTCCGCATCCTGGTCGAAGGGCTGGCGGACCGCTTCGAGCCGGCGCTGTGCGACGCATATGCGGGGCTCTTTGCGCAGGCGGTGGCGCACATCCTTCCCGAGGAGCATCCGGCGGAGCTGGTGGCGCGCTACCGGCGGATCCGGCGGGTGCGGCCGGTGGCGGGCCGGCCGCAGCGCGTCGTGGTGCTCTCGCGCGTGACCCTGGGGGCCGACGTGGCCGTAACCAGCGTGCTGCTGGATGCCGCGCGCCGCCGCTTTCCCAACGCGGAGCTGGTGTTCGCCGGTCCGCAGAAGAACTACGACCTGTTCGCGGCGGAACGCGATCTGGTCCACGCGCTGGTGGATTATCCGCGCGGACCGCTCCGCGAGCGCCTGGCGGTGCGCGAGCGGCTAAGCAGTCTGCTGGCCGACCGCGATACGGTGGTGCTCGATCCGGATTCGCGGCTGACGCAGCTCGGCCTGCTGCCGGTGGGTCACGAGGACCGCTATCACCTGTTCGAGAGCCGCTCCTACGGCGCCGCTTCCGGGTGCCCGCTGCCAGAGCTGGCGGCGGACTGGGCAGCCGCCACCCTGGGAGTGGACGGCGCCAAGCCGTATGTGGCGCTGGCGCGCCGGTCCGACACGGGGCCGTATGTGGCGGTGAACCTCGGCGTGGGGGAAAACCCGGCCAAGCGGCTGCCCGATCCTTTCGAAGAGAAGCTGCTGGCGATGCTGGCCGGCTGCGGTCTGCCGATTGTGGTGGATAAGGGCGGCTCGGCGGAGGAGGCCGCGCGCGTCGAGCGGGCGGCCGAGCGCTCCGGCGCGCCGGTCGCCTTCTGGGAGGGCTCGTTTGCGGGATTCGCGTCGATCATCGCGGCGAGCCGTCTTTACGTGGGCTACGATTCCGCCGGCCAGCACGTGGCCGCCGCGAGCGGGGTGCCGCTGATCTCGATTTTCGCGGGCTTCCCCGCTCCGCGCATGTTCGAGCGCTGGAGGCCCGCGGGTCCGCTCTGCCAGGTGATCCGGGTCGACCGGCCGGACGTGGAGGAGACGCTCGAACGGGTGCGGGAGGCGCTACGGCCGTGGGCGGAGAAGGCGGCCACCTGAGCTCATCGCCAGCTTCAAATCCTCGTGCTCGAAGGCGGACGCCATGCGATCGATTTCCGCCTTGCTCAATCCCAGGGCGGCCGCTTCAGTGCGCCAGGTTGCCACGGCGCTTCCGGTCTCGCGCGCGATCGCGCCGGCGGCTTCTTCGGTCAGCTCGAAATAATCGGCGACCTCGTACGCCAGTTTCAGCGACGCCCGGCGGTCCTCCAAGTCGATGGCAGTGGCGAGAACCCTTGGCCGAACGTCGACGGGCACGGGGTTGAGATCGTAGGCCGGAGACAGCCGCCATCCGGCGGGTCCGGCCCAGAGGAAGCCGTGGTTGCGAAGGTGGTCGTCGGTATTCGAAATCAGGATGTTGAAAACGATGCGCCGCCAGAGGGCGTGCGTGTCCTGTTTGGGCGAAGCGCCGTGCTGGCGCAGCGCGTCGGCGAATTCGAGATAGCTGCGCGTTTCGTTGTCCCGCGCGTCCAGCATGCTCATGGCGGAAAGAAACGGGATTCGGGCGCCGATCTGGCGGTCGAAGCGCCGCAACAGGAGGACCGGTTTGCCGCCAACGGACTCCAGGCGCCACTCCGGCACGTCGATACCGGCCCGGGCGGCGAGGGTCAGGGCCAGAGCTTCCCACACCTCGGTGCTCCATTCATCGCCCTGGTGCGGGAACTTGGCGATCGCCAAGCGGCCGTCGCGGTCGCGAACGGATGCTTTGGGGCGCGCGCCGCCGAGCGACGAGCCGGGGGCTAACAGCAGGCGCAGGTCTTCGTCGCTCGCCTCATCGCCGGCGACGTGCTGCGCGGCGGCGAGCAGGCGCGGCAGTTCCACAATCGGCGGGATTTTCGAGGATTCGCCATCGGCAAGAAACGGCCCGCCTGGAACCGCGGCGAACCGCAGCGCGCCCTGCCGCGATTCGTCATCGACGAGCAGGAGGTAGTCGATTTCCCCGAGCGTGCGCGGAGCCCGGCCTTCGCGCTCGGCACGCCGCCTCTCCGCGCGGCGCATCAGCACGCGGCCCCAGCGATCCGGCGCGGAATCGCCGAGTGCGCCGAACAGCGGCTTGTCCGAAGGGGTGTGGAACGGGCCGGGGCCGAGCTTCAGAGCCGATTCGAGCGAAAACCGCTCGCGGTGTGCCAGCCAGCCGGCATCGTACTCGAACGTTGCATGTTCACGATCCTTGCGCGTGCGCGCCCAGAGCCGGCCAACCAGATGCGGCATGCCCCGAAGATCGGCGTAGACCAGAGTTTCGCGCTCCATCTTCACTTCCCCGGGTTGCGCTTGGTTTGCTTCCGCGGCGCGGAGAGGCGAATGCGCTCGGGCAGGCGCTCTTCTTCGAGCTCGCGGCCAACGGCGTCATGCGTCGCGTCGGCGAGATCGGAAAGGCGGTCCACGAGGCCCAGAGAGAAGAGGACCGCCGCGTAATTGCCGATGTAGACACCGGCATCGCCCTTTTCGATTTTGTGGAGCGTCATGCGGCTGATGGAAGCCCGTTCGGCAAGAATGGCGACGGGAATCCGCCGGCGCCGGCGCGCGTCCCGAAGATCCTGCCCCAGCTTGCGCAGGGCGCGGGCAACGGGGAACGGCAGGGGCGGAGACTTGTGGGCTTGCCTCATTTTTCGTCCATCTGAATAGGCGTTATTTCCGTTAGCGTATATAAGAATGGACGCTAAAGTCAAGCAAAGCGAAATGAGTGCTACCGAAACGGGGCGCTCTCCCACTCCAGCTCCAGCTTCCGTCCGAGGAAAGCAGCCAATCGCTCTGCCTCGGCGGCAGCGGCGCGGCGGGCCCATTGGGGGACCGTGGCGAAAGGCTCGATCAAGACCGCCACGCGGCTGGCCTGGAATTGATGCCGCCAGATGCGGGCGATCCGGCCATTGATCAGCAGCACCGGCGACAGCCAGCCTTGCGGGCGGAAGACGCGCGGGCGGCATCCGGCCGGCATGAGCTGCTCGGCGTGCCAGGAGGCGCCGATGACGTAGGGATCGAAGGCGGGGAGCAGGCGGACGGCGCGAACCGGCGGCGCCGAGCGCAGCTCGCGGACGTGTTTCGCCAGCACCCAGCATGGCGCGCCATCCACTACGACGGGCGCGGCCTCTTCGCCGAGCGCAGTCATCCATTGCCGGGCATGCGTGATGCCGCCGCCGTTCCACCAGCGCGCCAAATCGTGGTGCTGAGCGGGGCCATACGCGGCGAGGTAGCGGCGCGCAACTTCGGCAGTGGCCTCGTGGGTGGGGACCGGCTGGCCGGCACGGCCGTTCAGCCACGTGGCCGGATGGGTGAAGCGCACCCGCTGCCCCAGACTCGGGGCAAAGCAAAGACCGCCGGCAAACGCGGCGGGCTTGAGGACCGTTCCCCAACTGTTCTCGCCGATTCTGGCGGCGAGGGAAGCCGACCCGCCGATCCGGGCGGCCTCGGCCATCAGCTCTTCACGCGTCAGGATTCGGCCATCGAGCGCGGTGATGATGGCCGCGGTCAGGCGATCGAGTTCCTCGATGGTGATACCGTAGGCCCGCTGCCACGCTTTGGGCTTGAGGTACCGGCGGCTGGTCCGCAGCGCGGCATGCCATAGCGGCAGCTCGGCCGCGCCCAGCAGGTGCAGGGTGCCGCGCATGGCCCACGTCTTGACCAGTGTGCGCTCCTCCCAGAGCGCGCGATCGACGGCGTCACGCGTCACCGCCTCCACCCGCGCCCACAGCGAGAGCACCGCCGAGGACAACACCTGTGCGTGCAATCCGCACAGCCGGCTGGTAACCGCCAGCATGCGGCCGGCCGGCGCACGGGCATCCAGATGATGACGGCGCGCGCGCCACGCGGCGGCTTGCGCCCAGGTGACCTCGACCATCGGGCCCTATTATGGCACCGCGGTCATTGTGGCCGCCGGGGCGTGCAGTTAGCGATACAATACCTCTGACACTCCGAGGTGTAAATATGGCAATCACGCGACGACACTTCTTTTTCGGCTCCCTGCTGGCCGGAGCGATTCCACAGGGCGGCTTCGGCAGCACGCCGTCGCTCAAGCTGCTGGGCTACAAATCGCCCAATGAGAAATTGAATATTGCCTCGATCGGCGCGGGCGGCAAGGCCGCCAGCGATATCCGGGGCTGCGCGGCTACGGAGAACATCGTGGCGCTGTGCGACGTCGATGACAACTCGGCGAAGAATATCTACCAGCAATTCGAGAAGCCGCCCAAGTACAAAGATTTCCGGAAGATGCTCGATCAGGAGAGCAAGAACATCGACGCCGTGATCGTCACCATTCCGGACTTCATGCACGCGGTCGCGGCCATGGCCTGCATGGAGCGCGGCAAGCACGTTTACGTGCAAAAGCCGCTGACCCGCACGGTCTGGGAGGCCCGCATGCTGACGGAGGCCGCCCGGAAGTACGGCGTCGCAACCCAGATGGGCAACCAGGGCTATTCGAACGAAGGCACACGCCAGGTGGCCGAGATGGTGTGGAACGGCGAGATCGGCGACGTCCATACGGTGTATGCGTGGACCAACCGGCCGATCTGGCCTCAGGGGCTGACCGAGATCCCGAAGCCAACGCCCGTGCCGGATACGCTCGATTGGGACCTGTGGCTGGGCTGCGCGCAGGAGCGGCCGTACACCTCGGGCGGCGAAGGCTACCCAGCCGGATTCGCGCGCGGGAATTTCTATCAGCCGGCGAACTGGCGCGGTTTCTACGATTTCGGCTGCGGTTCGCTGGGCGATATGGCGTGCCACATTCTGGGTGCGGCTAATATGGCGTTGAAGCTCGGCGCGCCGACCAGCGTCGAATGCGTCAAGAAAGAAGGCGTCAGCAGCTTCATGTTCCCGAAGCACTCGAAGATCAAGTTCGAGTTTCCGGCGCGCGGATCGATGCCGCCGGTGACCGTGATCTGGGAAGACGCGCAGACCGAGTCGCCCACAATCGACGGCGTGCCGCAGGGCGAGTTCATCGGCGACCTGCCTTCGATGCGGCCGCAGGGAGGACGCGGCGGAGCCCAGGGACAGGGGCGCGGCCAGGGCGCGGCTGGCGCAAGCGCCGCCGGCGCTCAGGGGCGCGGCGGCCGCGGCATGGCGCCGAGCCCGTTCGTCGGCCCGGTCTTCAACTATGAGCAGTTCGAAGAGGAGCTGAGCGCCGCCAAGGAGGCCGGCGTGGAAGTGAAGCCCTCGAATAACGGCAGCCTGTTCGTCGGCGATAAGGGCCTCCTCACGACCGGGACGTATGGCGAAAATACGCGGCTGATTCCGGTCGAGAGGATGAAAGATTATCACTTCCCGCCGGAGCTGCTGACGCGTTCTCCGGCCGGGTCCAACGCCCACTACCGCGACTGGATCCGGGCCTGCAAGGGCGGCGATCCGGCCTGCTCGAATTTCAATGTAGCCGGGCCGTTCACCGAATGGATCGTCATGGCCGTGATCTCGACCCGTGTGGAAGGCCGGCTGGAGTGGGATCCGGTGAAGATGCGGTTTACCAATAACAACGAAGCCAACAAGTATCTCAAGCCGTTCTACCGCAAGGGCTGGGCCCCGAACTGGAAGGCGTAACCGGGGAGCCAGTACCCAGAGGTCGGAGGTCAGGGATCGGCGGCACGTCGCCGCGCGGAAACTTGGCCTTTTTGTCATGCCGCAGCGGCAAAATCGACCTCGCCGGTCAAGAAGTACACGCCGGGGATGCCGCTTGGCCTCCCCGGCCACGCGTACTATATCATTTTGTTTGAGCGGCAATGGACATTTCGATCTATTTCCCAAGCGCACCCACCGGCGAGGCCAAGAGCCATATGCATGCGCTTCCGTAAGGCTTTAGGAGCGCCAAACAGGACTCCGGCCGCGGTCTTTTAGGGTAATTGCCGGTGTAAAAATTGAGCAAAAAATCTGAAACAAAGTTCTTGAATGGTACTGCTGCTGGTGCTAAACTTGTCCTGGCTGGACTAGTACAAGTACAGTTCGACACAACATGTTTGCAAGCGTTTTCGTTATCGTGGTTTGCTCAGCGCTGCTGGCGTATTGGTTTCGCTTCAGCTGCATCCTGCTGCTTCGCACTCACGGGGAGCAGGCAAACAATCTGACCGCTGGCGTTCAAGGGACGTTCGGCTGTGCCGAAGCGCGGGAACGGCTGGAGAAAGACGATCATCTCGACGGCATCCATGCCGTGCTGCAGCGCGATTTCGAGGTGCTGACGTACTTGGTGCGGCATGCCTCGGCTGTGAAGCTGGAGAGCTTCGAAGAGAAGCTGCTCGTCTGGGATTACAAAGCCATGCGGTTATGGTACGCGGTGACGAAGACGGCGGCGCCGGAGCAGGCGCGCCGGGCGCTGAGCGAAATGGCGTCGGTGATGACGATTTTGGCGGGGCGCCTCGGCGAACGCGCCGGCTTGCCGGTCGAAGCCTGAGAGTTTCAGTCGCGAATTCACACTCAATGCCCACGAATCCTCACAAGGGTTCGTGGGCATTCCTGTTTTTGGCGGATCGTTTGTGCGGTGACTCTTATCGGCGTACCACTTGCAATAGAATGTAAAACGTGGAATCCGAAGCCAAGCTCCAACTTGCGGTCGACCGGCTGAATGCGGTGCGCCGGGAAATCGCCAAAGTGATCGTCGGGCAGGATGACGTCGTCGAGGGCGTGCTGATCTGCCTGCTCGCCTCCGGCCACGTGCTGCTCGAAGGCGTGCCAGGGTTGGGCAAGACGACCCTGCTCCGCACGCTGTCCCGCACGCTGCAACTGAAATACTCGCGCATTCAGTTCACCCCGGATCTGATGCCCGCCGACATCGTGGGGAGCATGGTGATCGAAACGGACGACCGCGGCGGCAAAGGCCTGCGCTTCCAGCCGGGCCCGATCTTCGCCCACCTGGTGCTGGCCGATGAGATCAACCGCGCCACGCCCAAAACACAATCGGCGCTCCTCGAAGCCATGCAGGAGCGCACCGTGACCAGCGGAACCATCACGCATGAACTGGAGAAACCGTTCCTGGTGATGGCAACGCAGAATCCGATCGAGATGGAGGGCACGTATCCGCTGCCCGAGGCGCAGCTCGACCGGTTTCTTATGAAAATCCTGGTCACCTATCCCAACCGGGAGGAGTTGAGCCGCATCGTCGAGCGCACCATTCAGCGCGAGGAAGAGACGCCGGTACCGGTGATGGATCGCGATGCGATCCTCGAAGTGCGCGACGTCTGCCGGCAGGTGCTGGTGGCGCCGCACGTTCAGGAGTACGCGATCCAGCTTGTGATGGCCACGCAACCGGAGCAGGCGGAGGCCCACGAACTGGCGCGCAAGTACGTGCGCTACGGCAGTTCGCCGCGTGGAGCGCAGGCGCTGGTCGAATGCGGGCGCTGCCACGCGCTGATGCGCGGGCGTTTCCACCTGGCCATCGAGGACGTGCAAAAGGTGGCGCCGGCCGTGCTCCGGCACCGCATCATCCTGAATTTCGATGCGCACGCCGACGGACAAACCCCGGAAACCATTCTCCAGGCAATCATTAAAGGTGTAACGGCACAGGCATCGGTGGCGTAAGGACGGTATGGCGTCGGGACCGCTGCTGGACCGCGAATTTCTGGAGAAGCTGGAGCGGCTGACCATCCACTGGCAGAAGTCGTTTGCCGGGCTGGTGGGCGGGCACAACCGCTCGCGATTCCCCGGCGCCGGCCAGGAGTTTCTCGATCACCGTAATTTTCACCACGGCGACGATCTTCGTGCCGTGAACTGGCGGGCATACCTGCGGCTGGAAAAGCTGTTTTTGAAGATGTTCCAGGTTGAGCCCCGCGTGCCCGTGCGGATGCTGATCGATTTCAGCGACTCCATGCTGGCCCACGGCGGGCAGAAGTTCGACTTTGCCCGGAAACTCGCCGCGACGCTGTGCTACATCGGGCTGGTGCGGCTCGACAGCATGGAGCTGCATGGCTTCGCCTCGCGCCTGAGCCAGCGCATCTTCTCGACCGGGGGCCGGCACCGCTTCGGCGCCGTGATGGATGCGCTGGCGGCGCTGCCCTCCGGCGGCGCGAGCGATTATCAGGCGGTGGTGCGGGAGTTCATCGGGAGCTATTCGCAGCGCGGGCTGCTGATCATCATCGGCGACTTTCTGGACGATCAGGGCTGCGAGCGGGCGCTGCAGTATCTGACCGATTTCGGCCACGAGCTGATGCTGCTACAGCTCTGGTCGGAAGAGGACCGCACGCCGCCGTGGACGGGCGAGTTGGAGCTGCGCGACGCTGAAACCGGGGCGTCGCTCAAACTCGACTTCGACGACGCCGCCCGCGAGCGCTACACCCGCGCCTTCGACGAATACGCGGCCGGCATCCAGACCATGGCCCTTCGCAGCGGCGGCCGCTACGCGGGGATCTGCACGTCGCAGCCCCTGGAGGATGTGGTGTTCGGCGAGCTGATCCGGGCGAGGGGGATCGCGTGAGGGGGTTTCACCGCCGAGACGCCGAGGCGCCGGGAAAAGGCGGGAACGGCGGGGGGATGGTTTGCGGCCGGGCGGCACTCCATGAGGTTGTGAGAGCGCCGCGGATTCGGAGCCCGCGGAGGGCATCGTGCATCTCCTGAATCTTTCGCTATTCCAGTTCCTGGCGGTGTTCGGGTCGATTTCGGCGCTCGCGCTCGCGCTCTATTTACTGGACCGGTCACGGCGGCGCCAGGTGGTGTCCACGCTGCGCTTTTGGGTTTCGGCGGAGCAGCCGGCGGCGGCGGCGAGGAGGCGGCACATCAGCCAGCCGTGGTCGCTCATCCTGCAACTGGTCAGTATGGCGCTGCTGGTGCTCGCGATCGCGCAGCTCCGGCTGGGGTCGCGCGCGCAGGCGGGGCTCGATCACGTGCTCATTCTGGACGTTTCGGCATGGATGGGGGCGCATCCGGCGGGCGCGCCGGCCGGCCGCAAGCTGCTCGATCAGGCGAAGGACCGCGCGCGGCGCTACCTGCATGCGCTGCCGGCGCGCGACCGCGTCCTGCTGGTGCGGGCGGACGGGCTGACGACGCCGGCGACCGGTTTCGAGCCGGACCGGCGCAAAGTGGAGGACGCGATCGACGCTTCGGAACCCGGCGCGACCGCGCTCAATCTGGACCAGGCCCTGGCGTTCGCCCGGCACATCCAGGCCGAGGCCGGAGGGCGCGCGGGCGAAATCGTGTACGTGGGAGCGGGCCGCACGGTGCAGAACGACACGCGGACGGCGCCGCCGCACAATCTGCGCGTGATCGAGGTGCCGGGCGCGATCGAAAATGCCGGTCTGCGGAAGATCGGGATGCGGCGCTCGGCCTCCGACCCGGACCTTTGGGAAATCTACATCGAAGCGCGGAATTACGGCTTGCAGCCCCGCGATTTGACGCTATCGCTCGATTTCGGGCCACCGGGGAAATCCGGGCGGGTCGCCGCCGGAACGCAGCAGTTCACGCTTGCGCCGGGCGCGGTGAAGGAGGCGACCTTCGCCTACCGCACGCGCGCGGCGGGCGTGCTGGGCGTGACGCTCACGCCGCACGATGCCTTCCCCGCCGACGATCAGGCCGAGATGGAATTGCCCGCCCAGCCCGTCCTCACGGTGACGGTCTATTCGAATCAGCCGGAGCTGCTGCAGCCGGTGCTGAGCGCGGCCCCGCGCGTCAACGCCATCTACCGCAAGCCCGAGGCCTACCGGCCCGATGATCGCGGCCTGGTGGTGCTAGACCGCTTCACTCCGCCGCAGCGGCCGGCGGCGGATTCCATCTGGATCGACCCGGCGGCCGAGGGCTCGCCGATTCCCGTGCGCAAGACGGTCACGGACGCGGCATTTCATGACTGGAATGCGGCGCATCCGGCGTCGGCGGGGCTGCGCGCCAGGGATTTCAAGCTGGAAAAGGCGAGCGTGTTCCAGGTGGCGGGCGATGACGAAGCGATCGGCTCAGTGGACGCCGGTCCGGTGATCGCGGCTCGTAGCGCACATCCCAGGATCGTGGTGTTCGGCTTCCATCCGGCGCTCTCCGCGCTGCGCTACGAATTGACGACTCCGCTGCTGTTCGCCAACCTGCTGCGCTGGCTTTCGCCCGAGATCTTCCGGCGATGGGAGATCAGCGGCGGCAGCGTAGGGACCGTCCGGCAGGCGATCGACGAGGACGTGGCCGAAAGCCAGGTAAAGGTGATGGATGAGAACGGGGCGGCGCTTCCGTTCACGCTGCGGGACCGCACGCTGGACTTCTTCGCCGGTGTCCCCGGGGTGGTGCGGGTGGTGGCGGGCGACCGCGAGTACGTCCACTCGCTCACGCTGCCGCAGCTCTGGGACGTCCGCTGGCAGCCGCCGGCGGAGGCGGCCAAAGGCATCCCGCACTGGCGGGTGGCGGCCGATGCTTCGAGCGACCTCTGGCCGTTGCTGGCTATTCTGGGCGCGGCGGGACTGCTCGCGGAATGGCTGCTCTACGGCCGCACGCGGCGGCGGGCGTTTTTCGCGATGCCGGCCCGCGTAGCCGTGCGGCGCCGGGCGGCGGAGGCACGGCGATGACGTTCGGACATCCATGGGCTTTGCTGCTCGCGCTCCTGCCGGTGGCGTGGGCAGCGTGGGAATACCGCCGCGAGGGGCGTCGCGGAGCGATGCTGCTGAAGGCCGGAGCGTTCCTGTGCGTGGCGCTGGCGCTGGCGGAGCCGCGGATCACGGTTTATGAAGGCAAGGTCGCGGTGGCGATGCTCGCGGATACTTCGGCCAGCATCTCGCCTCGGGATCTCGCCACGGAATCGGTTTTTGCCAACGGCCTGGAGCGCGCCCGCGGCAGCAACTGGGTGCGGGTGATCCCGTTCGCGCGCGCCACCCGGATGACGGCGCCGGATGAGCGGCCGAAGGGCAAATGGGCGCTCCGCCACACGGCGGGCGCGGCCGGACACGCCACGGACCTGGAAGCCGCGATCCGCGACGGCGTGGCGGCGATGCCGCCGGGAATGGTGCCGCGGCTGCTGCTCGTATCGGACGGCAACGAAAACCTGGGCAGCGTCTCGCGCGCTGTCTGGCAGGCGCAGCGGTTGCACATCCCGATCGATACGGTCGCGCTCGCGGGGCGGCCCAAGCCGGGGCTGCTGCTGGAGTCGGTAGGCTATCCGGGGCAGGTGTTCAGCGGCGAGAAGTTTCCGATCGAGGTGACGCTTTCGGCGCCGCGAGCGGCGAACGCGACGGTCGAAATCAGCGCCGAGGGCAAGTCGATCGGCGTCAACCACGTGAATCTCGCGGCGGGGGAGAATCATCTGCGCCTGCAGGCCAGCGTCAATTCGGTGGGGGCGATCGGATTGGCCGGAAAGATCTCGGCGGAGGGCTTGGGCGAGGCCCGCTTCGAGGACGCCGTAACGCTGCGCGGGCCGCGCGCGCTGCTGGTTTCGCGCGATCCGGCGGCGAGTGAGGAGCACCTGGTGCGCACGCTCGAGGCCAACCAGTTCGAGGTCGAGCGCGCGCCGGAGGGCGTGCCGGAAAAGCTCGAAAACTACCAGCTCATCGTAATCAACAACTGGAACATGGAGATGATTCCGGCACCGCGGAAGGCCGCGCTCGAGGATTTCGTCAAGCAGGGCGGCGGGCTGGTCTGGATCGCGGGCGAGCGCAATGTTTACGTCGACAAGCGCGGGCAGGAGGAGGATCCGCTCGAACGGACGCTGCCGGCCAAGCTGGCGCCGCCGCGCTCGCCGGAAGGCACGGCGGTGGTGCTGATCATCGACAAGTCCTCCTCGATGGAGGGCCGCAAGATCGAGCTGGCGCGCCTGGCGGCGATCGGAGTGGTGGATAACCTGCGGCCGATCGACAGCGTGGGAGTTTTGATCTTCGACAACTCGTTCCAATGGGCGGTGCCGATCCGCAAAGCGGACGACCGCGCATCGATCAAGCGCCTGATTTCCGGCATCACGCCCGATGGCGGCACGCAGATTGCGCCGGCGCTGACCGAGGCATTTCAGCGCATCCTGCCGGTGCAGGCGGTGTACAAGCATATTGTGCTGCTCACGGACGGCATCTCCGAGGAGGGCGACAGCATGGCGCTGGCGCGCGAGGCAGTGGCGAACCACGTGACGATTTCGACCGTCGGGCTGGGGCAGGATGTGAACCGCGCGTTCCTCGAAAAGGTCGCGAATTCGGCGGAGGGGAAATCGTATTTCCTGAACGATCCGCAGGGCCTCGAGCAGATCCTGCTGCGCGACGTGGAGGAGCACACCGGCAACACCGCGGTGGAAAAATCGATCAAGCCCAAAGTCGCGAAGCAGGCCGAAATCCTGGATGGCGTGGAAATCGAGAACGCGCCCGCGCTGCGCGGCTACGTGCGCTTCGAAGCACGGCCGACCGCGGACACGATCCTGGAAGCGGACCGCACCGATCCGCTGCTGGTGCGCTGGCAGTACGGGCTGGGGCGGGCGGCGGTGTTTACGTCCGACGCGAAGAACCGCTGGGCGGTGAACTGGGTGACGTGGCCGGGCTTCGACCGCTTCTGGGCCAACCTGTTCCGCGATCTGCTGCCGCACGCGCCGCAAACGGAAACCACCGCGGATTTCGACCGGGCGTCGAATGAACTCGTTGTCGATTACCGGCTCTCGCGGGCCGTCGAGGAGCCGGCCGCCGCGCCCGAGATCTTTGCGATGGGGCCGAACGGATTCCAGGCGCCGCTCGAGGTGAGCAAGGTGGCGGCCGGGCACTACCGCGGGCGTCTCGCCATTGGCAGCAATCAGGGACTTTTCCGCGTGCGGCCGGTGGCGGATTCACGGGCCTTCCCCGAGATCGGGTTCTTCCGGCAGGAAGACGAAATGATGGAGTATGGCAACAGCGAGGCGCTGCTGCGGCGCATCGCCACGGCGACCGGCGGGCACTTCAATCCCGCGCCCAAGGCCGTCTTCGATGCCGGCGGCCGGAGCATCCGCGCGACCATGAACCTGTGGCCGGGACTGCTGGCCCTGGCCATCGTGCTGAACCTGATCGAGCTGGTGCGGCGCAAGTGGCGCGGGCTGGCCGAAGCGCTGCACCTGGCGAGGCCGGCGGCGGAAGCGGCGTAGCAACGCAGCGGATCCCCGCTGCGCCCGGAGCGTCCTGATGCAGGGCGACCAGTTGCCCGGCTTTGGGAAACGGCAGGGGACGCAGCAGCGCACAATTCACGACGGTGAACACTCCGGCGTTGGCGCCGATCCCGATGGCCAGGGTCAACAGCGCGGCCATCGTAAACACCGGGCTGCGGGCCAGCGCCCGCAGAGTATAACGCACATCCTGAAACAGCGCATCGAGGAAGGTGATGGTGTTCATTTGATAGATCTGCTCTCGAATCGCCGTACGATTTCCCAGCTTGCGCAGCGCCGCTGCGCGCGCTTCATCCGGTGGAAGGCCGCGGGCGATGTTTTCCTCCGTCTCAATCCGAACGTAGGACTCGATCTCTTCGGACCGGTCCCGATCCCACTGCGTGCGCCGCAAGAAGCGCCGAAGGCTCATCTCTTACTCCGTGGCCGGCCTCAGAATTCGGCCGATGGCCCGCACCACCTGCTCCCATCGCGTGGTCTGTACCGATAACTGTTTCCGCCCGGCGGGTGCCAGACGGTAGTATTTGGCTTTGCGGTTATTTTCCGAGGTGCCCCAGAACGATGCAATCCAACCGCGGTCTTCCAGCCGGTGCAGCGCGGGATAAAGAGAACCGTGTTCGATCTGCAGAACATCCTCCGATCCACGCTCGATGGCATGAGCAATGGTGTCTCCGTGGGCAGGCCCCAGAACCAGGGGGCGAAGAACCAGCATATCCAGCGTCCCCTGGAGCATTTCAGTTTGCAGCGGCGACTCGCGTCTTGGCATGGGCTCAGTAATACTTCAGTCGATCATCGACCGGAAGCTTCTTGCCATTGCACGCTACAGCAGAGAATTTGTCTTGCAGTCTCTCAAAAGATGATCGAGTGGAGGGGATTCGAAGCCGCGCGGAGCGGCAGGCTCCGGGCTGGAGCCCGCCGCTCCGCCGAGGTTGGGTTCGTCTACCGGTAGCCGTTAAAGACCCTCAGCGGCGCCTGCAACTGGAACGTCAGCACCGAGCCCTCGGGCACGCGGACGCGTTCGCCCCGGTACTGGACGTCGCCTCCCGAGGCTCCCGCGATGGCGCCGACAATCGCGCCGACCAGGCCGCCGCCCTCGCGTTCGCGCGTGTTAAACTCCGGTCCGGTCGTATCCACGCCGTACATCCGGCCGTTGACCATGACCGATTGCAGGTCGAGCATCATTTCGCCGGGTCCGACCTGGCGCACGATCATTTGGACCGGCGATCCACGCGGAATGGCCAGATCGCCATCGCGCGCATAGATGTCGCGCATGACGTGCCCTGTGTAGATGCGGCCGCGCTCGAAACGTCCGGCGATGATCGGCGTTTCGGTGCGAACGGAGATCTGCGTCCCAGGCAGTATGGTATCGGCGCTGCCCGCGGCGGCGCCGACCAGAAGAATCAAAGGAAGTGCCAGTAGCTGCTTCATGACGGTTCCTCCGATGGGAGGAAACGCATGCCGCATTCCAGAGTGATTCCGGGCCCACAACCAGCCCGAAATGCGACAGACGGGTGAAACCCTCTCCGGATTTGCTGCCCGGGTTACCAGCCGCTGCCCAACGCGCCCCGGCCGCCGGGCCGGCCCGGACCGGTCGTCTTGGGCGGCGCTCCCTTGAAATTCAGCGTAACGTCCGCCGTGTGGGTCTTTTCGTTCAGCTTCACCTCGGCCTTGGTTTCGCCCAGATTGTCGAACATTCCTTCATCATGCACGCTCTTCAGAAAATGGTCGGGATATTCCGGGTTGAACGGCTTGCCTTCCGCCAGCCCCCAGATGCGCTTGATCTCCGCTTCCGCCGTCAGGTCGAGGCCGTTCACGGCGAGCCGGCCCATGTGGTACTGCGATCCGGGCTCCACCCGCACGGTCACATTGACCAGCTTCTTGCCATCGTCGATTTTCCGCTCGCTGAACACCTGCGCGTCCAGGTATCCGGCGCGGCGGATCGTCTGGCGCATTCGGTCCAGGGCCTCGGTGACGTGCGCGCGGAGGTTGTTATCGCCGCTCTTCAGCTCGGCCGCCCGCAGCAAATCGGCAGGCGCGAGCGGGCTCGGGCCGTCGATGGCAAGCTTGCCCAGCGCGTACTTTTCGCCTTCGTTCACCGTCACGAAGACGTGCACACCTTTGATCTCGCCCTCGGCCGTCTTCGTCCGCAACTCGGGGAACGCCACCCGCACATAGCCGCGATCCTCGTAGAGCGGGCGGATGGCCGCGGCGAGAATCTGCCGGAAAGCATCCTCCGTGTACGGCGCGCCGATGCCGCCCGCGATCGCCTCGCGCAGCTTGTCCTCATCGAGCGCCTGGTTGCCCTCGAAGGTCACGAGCGCGACGGCCGGCAGCGGCCGGTCGGGACGGAAGACGATGTTGTAGCCGCCATCGGGCGCCGGCTGCACGCCGGCCGCGATCTTTTCCGGAACGCCCTTGGCCGCGAGATACTCCTCGATCCACTTCTTGTAGCGCTCCAGAACCGGCTGCGTAGCGGGCAGCTTCTCGCGCGAATAGATCGGGTCCCTGGCGCGCAGCGCCGCGTCGAGATCGAGCGAGGAGACGTGCAGGTCCTGGAAGTCCACGGGGTACACCTGCTCGATCTCGGAGATCTGCAGGGTGGCCGCGTAGCCCTCTCCGCCGGGCGCCTGCGCGAATTTGTAGCCGACGGTATCGAACGCGCCCGTGGCCAGCAGCCGGTCGCGCGCGGCCTCGAAGTCCGCCCGGCCCGCCATCTGGCCGACTCGCAGCCGGGCCACCGCCAGCACCTGCTCGCGGGTGAAGATGCGGTTGCCTTCGACGGCCAGGCTCGCGATCGGCCAGCGGCCGGCCGGCGCCGCGGGGGCCGGTTTCTGCGCCGGCCGGCCGGTCTTCGCGGGGGGCTGAGCGAATCCCGCGGCACACGCCAGCATCAGTAATAGTATCCGCCGCATATCTTTATCGTAGACGCACCGGAATTTCGGCCGGTGACACAGGTAAAATAAAAAAAACGTGCCCTACGACCTTATTGTGATCGGGAGTGGTCCCGGCGGCTACTCCGCTGCTATTCGCGCCGGCCAGTATGGATTGAAAACCGCGCTTGTCGAAAGACAGCCGAAGCTGGGAGGCACCTGCCTTCTGGTGGGCTGCATTCCGACCAAGTCCCTGCTCCAGACCGCGGACATCTGGGAGCGGTTCGAGCATTCGGAAAAGGAAGGAATCCTTTGCGAGAACCCGCGCCTGGACTATCCGAAAGTCAAGGACCGCAAGGACGGGATCGTCAACAAGCACGCCAACGGCGTCGCCATGTTGCTGAAGCGCGCCAAAGTCGAGCGCATCACCGGAACCGCCTCGCTGCGCGGCGGCGGGAAAGTCGAAGTCCGCTCGGACTCCGGCGTGCAGACGCTCGAGGCGAAGAACATCATCATCGCCACGGGCTCGGAGGCGCGGATGCTGCCCGGGTTGCAGCCCGATCCGGAGACCATCCTCACGAATGTCGAGATCCTGAACCTCAACGCCGTTCCGAAGAGCCTGGCGATCATCGGCGCCGGCGCCGTCGGGGTCGAGTTCGCGTCCATCTTCAAGCGATTCGGCTCGGAGGTGACGGTGATCGAGATGCTGCCCCGCATCGTGCCGGTCGAGGACGAGGACATCTCGAAGGAGCTGGAGCGCAACTTCCGCAAGCAGAAGATCCGTGTCGAAACCGGCGCGCGCGCCGAGAACATCCGCAAGGTCGGCAAGTGCGTGCAATTGACGCTGACCACCAAGGACGGCAAAAAGGAAGAGCTGACCGCCGAAAAGCTGCTGGTGGCGGTGGGGCGCAAGCCGAACACCGAGAACATCGGCCTGGAGCACACGAAAATCGAGCTCGACCGCGGCTTCATCAAGACCAACCAGTGGCAGCAGACGGCCGAACCGGGCGTCTACGCCATCGGCGACGTGGTGGCCGGGACGCCGCAACTGGCGCACGTCGCTACGCGCGAGGGCATGATCGCGGTGGCGCACATGGCCGGCAAGCCGGCCATTCCGATCAACAAGAACCGCATCCCCGGCTGCACCTACACCGAGCCGGGCATCGGCAGCGTCGGAATGACGGAGGCGCAGGCGCGCGCCGCCGGATACCAGGTTAAGGTCGGCCGCTTCCCCTTCGCGGGCGACAGCCGCGCCACGATCCTGGGCCGCCATGAGGGGTTCATCAAGGTGGTGGCGGACGAGCGCTACGGCGAAATCTTGGGCGTTCACATCATCGGGCCGGAAGCGTTCGAGCTGATCGGCGAAGCCGTGGCGGCGATGGAAGCCGAGGCTACCGTCGAGGTGATGATGCAGACCATCCACGCCCACCCGACCCTCTACGAAGCCATGGGCGAAGCGTTCAACGCCGTCTACGGACTGTCCATCAATGCGTAGCTGCTGTCTCCGCGAGCTCGGCCGGATGCCCTACGCCGAGGCGCTCGCTTTGCAGCAGGACCTGGTGGCGCGGCGCAAGCAGGGGCTGGCGACGGACCAGCTACTGCTGGTCGAGCACCCGCACGTGATTACACTCGGCCGCAATGGGCACATGGAGAATGTGCTCGCGGGCGAGGACGTGCTCGGCCGCGCCGGCATTTCGTTTTACCCCACGGATCGCGGCGGCGACGTTACCTATCACGGCCCCGGCCAGCTCGTCGGCTACCCGATCCTCGATCTGCGCGAATGGAAGCGCGACGTGGCGGCCTACGTGCGCGCGATCGAGCAGGCCATCATCGATACGCTGGCCGACTACGGCATAGCCGCCGGCCGCATTCCGAAGCTGACGGGCGTGTGGGTGGGGGAGCGGAAGATCGCCGCCATCGGCGTGCACATCAGCCGGTGGGTGACCTCGCACGGGTTCGCCCTGAATGTGGCCACCGATCTGAGCTATTTCCAGTACATCGTTCCCTGCGGTTTGACCAAGCCGGTGACCTCCATGGAAGCGCTGGGCGTCCGCGCCGGCCTGGAGGATGTCGGCCGCACCCTGGCCGGGCATTTCGGCCGTATTTTCGATTGCGAGATCACCCGCGAGGCGTCTGCCCTCGCGGCATACGAAAGCGAGACCTGAAGATGACCGACGTCGTGATGCCCCAGATGGGCGAAAGCATTGTCGAAGGAACCCTGACCAAGTGGCTGAAGAAGCCCGGCGAGCGCGTGGAGCGCGACGAGCCGCTCTTTGAGATTTCGACCGATAAGGTCGACACGGAAATCCCGTCCCCCGCCGCCGGAACGCTGGCCGAAGTCACGGTGCAGGAGGGCCAGACCGTGGGCATCAATACGGTGGTGGCGCGCATCGAAGAGGGAGACGGCGCCGGCGCAGCTCCCGCGGCGCCGGCCGCGCAGGCAGCGCCGCCTGCTCCCGCAGCCGCCGCGCCCGCTCCGCCGCCGCAGCAGGCCGCTCCGCAACCCGAAGGGCCGGCTCAGGAGACCATCCAGCCCACGCCCGCGCCGGAGCAGGTCGAAGAGACCGGGCCCGCGGGACCGCTCTCGCCGCTGGTGCGCAAGATGGCGCGCGAGAACAACATCGATCTGTCGCGCGTCCGCGGCACCGGCGCGGGCGGACGCATCACCAAACAGGACGTCGAAGCCTACCTCGCGCAACAGGCCCAACCGGCCGCGCCCCCGCCACAACCGGCCGCTGCCGCGCCGCGTCCGGCCACGCCCACTCCGGCTCCCGTTGCTCCGCCCCCGGGTCCGCGGCCACCGGCCCCCATCGAGATGCCCCTGCCGGCCGCCGGACAGGCCAAGACACGCATCGAGCCGCTCAGCACCATGCGGCAGAAGATCGCCGAGCACATGGTGCTCTCCAAGCGCACGTCGCCGCACGTCACCACCATCCATCGCGTGGATATGACGAAGGTGGCGAAGATGCGGGAGCGCCACAAGGCGACGTTCCAGGCCAACTACGGCTTCAGCCTCACGTACCTGCCGTTCATCATCCGGGCTTCGGTGGTCGCGCTGCGGCAATATCCGCTGCTCAACGCCTCGCTCGACGGCAACAACATCATCTACCACAACGAGGTGAATATCGGGATCGCGGTGGCGCTCGAAAACGGGCTCATCGTGCCGGTGATCCGCGCGGCCGATGAGAAGAACGTGCTCGGCCTGCAGCGCTCCGTAGTCGATCTGGCAACTCGCGCCCGCTCCCGCCAGTTGAAGCCCGATGAGGTGGCGGGCGGCACGTTCTCGATCACCAATTTCGGCAGCTTCGGCAGCCTGGTCGGCACGCCGATCATCAATCAGCCGCAGGTGGCCATCCTGGGCGTGGGCACCGTAGACAAGACGCCCGTGGTGATCGATGACGCCATCGCCATCCGCTCCATCTGCCATCTTTCGCTCAGCTTCGACCACCGCCTGATCGACGGCGCGCTGGCCGATCAGTTCATGACGCGCATCAAGCAGGTGCTGGAGGATTGGTCGGAAGAGGCGCTGTAGCGCGTGTCCGATTCAGTAGGGCTGGCCCATTGCCTGCCGGCGGCGCGAACGCCAAAACCGCCAAAATTGGCGGTTTTGGCTCGTAAGTGATTGAATTTACGTAGCCAAAATCGGGAAAACCGCCAATCGCTGGCGGTTTTTCGTTGGTGGGAGCCCGCTACGCGATGATCAGCACGTCCGGCTTCGACGCCATGCGCAGGCCGTTCGGAATCGGCCGGATGCCGAACACTTCCTCGATCGTCATCGGCGGTCTGTCGAAGTGGCCGTGCGTTTCGCCGGGATCGCGGTAGAAAACCTTGATTCCGCGGAAATGGATGAACGGATAGATCCGGCTGGACGTAATCCGGTTGTATTTCCAAACCTTTTGCGCGGGCGTGCCCAGGCCGTCCATATCGATGACCAAGTCCACGTTCGGACAATCGCGCAGCGACTCCTTATTCCGGATCATGAACGGCACGCCGTCATTCACCGCCGGATCTCCGAACTGATGGACCTCGAGAATCTTTTTCGTGGGCAGGTTCTCCGCCCGGACGTACTCATCGAGGATGCGCTCCGCCTCGTTGACTTGCGCCGCCTCGACGCTGCCGATCGGAATGCCGGGGACGCTGTTGCCGGGGACCACGTGAAACTCTGGATCGATCGCCACCTCGACGTTGTCGTAACGGAGGAAACCCGCGGCGATCATGTGCCGCACCTGCTCGACGGGGTTCGAGCGCCCGAGCTGCGAGTCGAGGACCACGACCCAGCCGCGGGCGGCGGCGGGCTCGATGTACCGGGCGATGATGTCGCGCCCGAGATAAGAAAGGCAGTCGCCGCCGGCCTGACACGGCGTCGCCATGGCGTAGATCAGGTGGATGGCGCGGACGACGGGTTTGCCGCCGTTCGCCGCTTCGATCTGCTCCACTTGCGGCGCGGTGTCGGCCGCCATGTCATCGATGTTGCGGTAGGTCCCAAGGCGGCCGAGGATCGGCGCGACGCCGAAGCCGCGGCCGTAAATCCCGTATACGGTGGCGGATCCCACCAGGCTTCGGCGGACGCAGGCCGGCTGGTCCGGCGCATCCGTGGTCCTCTGCCCGGCCGCCGCCGCGGCCAGCAGGAGCAAAAGCAACGTCCGCACACTGGCTGGACCAGCACAACGGCTTCCATGGTGAGTAGACGCAGGTTTTGCCGGACGAGGCTGCTCGCGCACGGCCGCCGCGTTCACTCACGGTAGAGCAACTGCGAGATTTCCTGGTACAGCCGTTGCGTGAGCTCTTCGCGATCTGCCGGCTTCATGCCGGCCGTCGAAATCGGCCGCCCGATGCGTAACTCGACGCGGCGGCTGCGGATGTGGATCGAGTGCATCGGCAGCACTTCCCGCATCCCCACTAGCGCCATGGGCACCAGCGGCACGCCGGCTTTGATCGCGATATAGGCGGCGCCCTCCTTGAACTCGCGCAGCCCTTTCGGGCAGCGGCCGCCCTCGGGGAAAAGCAGCACGGAAACGCGCCGTTCGGCGATGATGCGCGCGCCCTCGGTCATGCTCTTGAGCGAATGGCGCGCGTTCGAGCGATCGACCGGCAGATGCCCGGCGCGCTTCAGGTGCCCGCCCAGGAACGGAATCCGGTACAGCCCCTTCTTGGCGAAGAAGCGGAACTGGAACGGCAGTTCCGAGAGAATCGCCGGGATATCCATGTAGCTGGCGTGGTTGGCGGCGAAAACGTAGGTTCCGGCCGGATCCAGATGCTCCAACCCCTCCGTCCGGATGCGCACGAAGCCGAAGGCCAGCAGGCTCTTGCCCCACCAGCGCGCGAGGCGATGCTGCGTGTTGCCGGTGCCGTCGATGAGCGACGCCAGGAGCGAAAGCGTGCCCAGCAAAATCGTCGAAAGCGCGATCAGCGGCGTGGAGATCAGCAGCGAACGGAGGAAGCTCATGCGCCGCCCACCAGCATATCGCGCGCTTCGGCCACCAGGAACAGAGAGCCGGTGACGAAGACGGCGTCCTCGGGCGCGGCATCGGCGCGCGCCATCGCGAGCGCCTCGGCGATGTCCGCCGCGCGCCGCCGGCAGGGATGGCCGGCATGGGCCATCAGGGACTCGGGCGAGAGCGCGCGGGCCTGGCGCGGCGCGGTGAAAATCACCTCGGCCGCGCGCGGGAACAGGATCCCGCCGATCTCGTCGATGGCCTTGTCGCGCATCGCGCCGAAAATCAGGCGCACGCGGCGGCCGCGGTAGAAGCGGTCGATGTATGCCGCGAGAGCGCGCGCGCCGGCCGGATTGTGCGCGCCATCGAGGATGATTTCGGGGTTTTCTGCCACGCGCTCCAGGCGGCCGGGCCAGCGCGCGGCGGCGATGCCGGCTGCGATAACAGCATCAGGGATACCCAGGCAGCGCAGCGCCGCTACCGCGGCGAGCGCGTTCTCGACCTGATGCTCGCCGGGGAGCGGGCAGGAGATCGGTAGGACCTTCCCTACCGAAAACCGGCTGCCGCGGGCATCGAGCTCGAGATCCGAGACCTGCCAGTCTGAAGTCCGCGCCACCCCGATCCCCAACTCCCCCGCCCGCGCGTCGAGCACGCGCGCCGCCTCCGGCCGCTGCCGCGCGAACACGGCAGGCACCCCCGGTTTCAGGATGCCCGCCTTCTCGCCCGCGATCGCTTCCAGACTCTTGCCCAGAAACTGCTCGTGATCGAAGTCTACCGGTGTGATGACGCACAGCTCCGGGCGGACCACGTTGGTTGCGTCCAGCCGCCCGCCCAATCCCACCTCCAGCACCACGATGTCCGTCGTTCCCGCAAATACAGCCAGGGCCATCGCGGTGACGGTCTCGAAATACGTGGTGTGGAGATCGATCGCGCCCGCTCGGAGCAGCTCCTCGACCGCCCGGTGCACGCGGTCGAAGGCCGCTGCGAAGGCGTCGGCCGGTATCGGCGCGCCGCCGAGGCGGATGCGCTCGGTGGGCTGCGAAAGATGCGGCGAGGTGAACAGGCCGGTGCGCAGCCCCGCCGCGCGCAGGCCGGATTCGACCATGGCTGCGGTCGAACCCTTGCCGTTGGTGCCCGCGATGTGCACGAAGCGGCAGCGGTCCTGCGGCCGCCCCAACGCCTCCAGCACCGCGCCGATGCGCTCCAGCCCGAGCTTCGCCGTCTTGATTTCGTTGCCGAGAGCGTAGAGGAACTGAACCGAATCGGGGTAGTTCATCCCATGAAGAAATCGAGCGCGCGCGCCAGGTACGCTTTCATCTCCAGGCGCGGCACTACGGCGTCCAGCATGCCGTGCTGCAGCAGGAACTCGCTGCGCTGGAAGCCTTCGGGCAGCTTCTGCCGGATGGTCTGCTCGATGACGCGCGGTCCGGCGAAGCCGATGAGCGCTCCCGGCTCGGCGATGTTCAGGTCGCCCAGCATGGCGTAGCTCGCCGTGACGCCGCCCGTAGTCGGATCCGTGAGCACGCTGATGTACGGCAGCCGGGCTTCGTCGAGCCGCATCAGGCCGGCCGAGATTTTGGCCATCTGCATCAGGCTCACTGCACCTTCCTGCATGCGCGCGCCGCCGGAGGCGGAAACCACGATCAGGGGCGAGCCTTCCACCATCGAGCGTTCGATGGCGCGCGTGATCTTTTCACCCACCACGCAGCCCATGCTGCCGCCGATGAACCGCATGTCCATCGCGCAGATCTGCACGCGGCGGCCTTCGAGGGTTCCCGCCGCCGCGATCACGGCATCGGAGAGGTTCGTGGCCTGCCGCATCGCCGCGAGCCGCTCGCGGTACGGTTTGGAATCGACGAAGCCCAGCGGGTCGGCCGAGGAGAGATCGGCGTCGAAGACTTCGTAGTCCCCGTCGAAGAGGAGTTTGAGGCGCGTCGTGGCGTCAATGCGGAAGTGATGGCCGCATTTCGGGCACACGCCGGCATTGTTCTCCAGGTCCTTTTTCCAGATGATCTGCCGGCAGCCATCGCATTTCTGCCACAGCCCTTCGGTGCGCACCTTGCGCTCCCCGCCGTTTTCGGGCGGCAGATTACCCGGCGTCTTGTCCCGCTTAAACCAAGACATGCAATGAACTACGTTAGCGCGGGTAGGGATGCCCCCGCAAGGTAGCGAACGCCCTGTAAATCTGCTCGGCGAGAATCACGCGCGCGAGCTCGTGCGGCATGGTCAGGCGCGAAAGCGAGAGCAGCAGCTCGGCCTGCGCCGCCCATCCCGCAGGCAGCCCGTCGTGACCGCCGACCAGGAAAACCAGATCCCGTGCTTCGAGCTCCGCCTTGCCCACCAGCGACGCGAAGCCCGCGGAATCGGGGGCCTGCCCAGCGGGATCGAGATAGATCCGCCGCCCCGTGGGATGCTTCGCACGCAAATCGGTGCGCTCCGGCCGGATCTCCGCCATCTGCGCCGGCACGTAGCGCGCGATGCGCGCCACGTAATCCTCCGCCAGCGCATTGGCATGCGCGTCTTTGGCGCGGCCGATATAGTAGAGGAAAACTTTCACGCGGCGGGAATCTCGACCGCCTTGGCGCTGCGCCACAGGCGTTCGAGGCCGTAATACTCGCGCGATTTGGGCGAAAAAATGTGCACCAGGAGATCGCCGTAATCGGCGAGAATCCACTCCGCCTGGTTGTACCCTTCGACGCTGATGGGCAGCTCGCCCGCCTCGCGTTTCAACCGCAGGTTGACTTCATCGCTGATGGCCTGGATCTGCCGCTGGTTGGCGCCGGTGCAGATGACGAAGTAGTCCGCGAAGGAGGTAATACCCGTGAGGTCGAGGACCCGGATGTCAGCGCCCTTTTTCTCCTCGATCGCCCGCACGGCGATCAGCCATGTGGGGGATTGGGCGGCGGGTGCTTCGGTGGTCTCGTTCGGTTCTGCCTTGGTCAAACGTGCTCCTGCTTGTATCGTACTACGGGCGCGGCGGGCGGGGATTGGCCTTTCGCGCGATGCGACAATTGGTTTCATGACCCCCACACGCGAGGCCAAGCGCGGGAAGGATTTCAGCCAGGAACTGGCGGCGCAGGGCTGGTACCACAGCTTCGAACTGCCGGACGGGACGCGCTTCGAAGGGCATAACACGCTCGAGATCCTGCGCACCCGCTGGGACCGCTTTCCCATTCCGGCGGACCTTTCCGGACGGCGCGTGCTCGATATCGGGGCATGGGACGGATGGTTCAGCTTCGAGGCGGAGCGCCGCGGCGCGGCGGTGACCGCCATCGATTGCGTCGAGATTCCCAACTTCCGCTTCATCCACGAGAAGCTCGGGTCGAAGGTCGATTACCGCATCCTGGACTTCTTCGACCTGCCCGCGGCGGGGCTCGGGCGCTTCGATTTCGTCTTCTTCCTGGGCGTGCTGTATCACCTGAAACACCCGCTGCTGGCGCTCGAGATGGTGGCGGCGATGACCGGCGATACCGCCATCGTGGAGTCTTTCGTCACCGACGCGCAGACCTGGCAGGAGAGCGTGGACAAAATTCCGACGCTCGAATTCTACGAAACGGACGAGCTCGGCAACCAGTTGGACAACTGGTTCGGCCCGAGCGTCACGGCGCTGCTCGCCATGTGCCGCGCCGCGGGATTTGCGCGCGTGGAACTGATGTACGCCCGCGGCTTCACGGCCGGCGTGGCGTGCTTCCGCAAGTGGGAACCGGAGCCGGCCGAGCCGCGGGAGGCCGCGCCGGAGCTCACCGGCGTCATGAACAACCGGCAGTTCGGAATCAACTTTTCGAGCCGCAAGGAGGAGTACATCGCCTGCTGGTTTCGCGCGCACCGCGCGGCCGTGGCGCGCGAGGATCTGCGCCTGGAAGTGGGCGGCTTCGGCGTCCCGGCGCTGTGCGTGTACAGCCAGGGAGAGCACCTCTGGCAGGCCAATTTCCGGCTGCCGCCGGGCCTCGATCCGGGATGGCACATGCTGCGGCTGCGCTTCGCGCAAAGCCGCTTCAGCAACCAATGGCGGATCGCCGTGGACCTGGATGTGCGCGTGGAGCGCCTGACCCTGCTTTCCGTGCTGGACGGCCGCTCGCGCACGCCGAACGAGGTGCGGACCGGCGAGGGCAGCGTGGTCACCTGTTGGGTCGAGGGGCTCGCGGAGAACTCCGACCGCGCCAACACCGCAGTCTGGCTCGATGGCCGTCGGCTCCGCATCGAATATATGGGCGAGCCGGTCGCGCAGGCGGGCAGGCCGGCAGCGCGGCAGGTGAACGCCGTGCTTCCGGCGGACGCCGCCCCCGGCGAGTACCGGGTGCGCGTCGAATGCGCGGGCATCGCGACCGAGAGCCTGCCCGTCCGGCTGGTAGCGCCTACAGGCCGTTGAGCATCCCGGCGATTTCCTGGTTGATGAAGCCCTGCGAATAGCCGTGGTCGTAGAGATTTGCCACAAGTCCGGCGTTGAACTGCCGGCCATCCGGCATCTGCACCATGTAGTTCGGCTCCTGCTGCTGGAAACCGCCCCCATTGGCGATGGCGTTGACCTGAACCACGGTGCCCCCAAGCATCTTCGCCACCACCTGGGCAGTCTGCTGGGTGGCGAAATAGATCGGGTTATAGGAGTAGGTGCCGTTCGGGCCGATGCCGGTCGGCGCGGCCTCCCAGCAATTCTCCGTGCCGAAGACCGATTCGAGCGACGGAATGTAGCCGGGTGAGCCGGGCTGCGCCGGTTGCGGTGCGGTGGCGGCCGGCTGCGGCGTTGTGCCAGCCGGCTGCGCCGGCCCAAGCGCGCCCGTGAAGTTGGCCAGAAACGATGGCGCCTGAGTGGCCGGAGCGGATGCAGACGAGGATGGAGAGGGCGGAGCCTGCGACGGAATGCGCGGCGCGGCCGGCGCCGGGCTGAAGGGATTCCGCGTAATACCGTGGTGGATCATGCCCTCCGCAAAGCACGCCGAGGGCCGCCATCGAGCGGCGAAATTCAGTTGAAAACGCGGCATCTGGCACGCGCGCCCGCGACACGATTTCGTCTCCTGCGACGGGGATTCGTCACCGGCTGCCGTTTTGCGCCGCACGAAGAAGGCATGGTTTAATGGGGGAGGCAAGCCGGGATAGCTCAGTTGGTAGAGCGGCTGACTTGTAATCAGCAGGTCACGAGTTCAATTCTCGTTCCCGGCTCCACTTTCCGAACAAGCGCACTCGCACAAGACGCAGTCCAGATGCTGGACCCGTCGAGCGCGCCACCGGACATCTGCCCGGCTGAACTTCGCGCGGTGCTATGCCGCTCGAGCGGCGGCCGCCGGGCGTCGGACCGATCGATATTGCCGCGCTCGAAAGCGGGCTCCACGCGCTGGCCCGGCGGCATGATGTCCTCCGCGCCTCGTTCCACAGCTCTCGCTCGCCTGCTCCGGCGCGCCAGACTCGACCGCGATCCCGCCGCGGCCTCCAGCGCCGCTCCATTGCCCGGGCCTTGCCCGCGCCGGTTTCAGACTTCTCCCTCCCTCTTCGCCGTTTGCCGCGGCTCGCTGCCTCCTGATATCCTTTAAGTTAATCGGGATCCCACCTCAACAGGAGAACACATGGCAGTCAAAGTAGGTATTAATGGCTTCGGCCGCATCGGCCGTAATGTCGTCCGCGCGGGTCTCGGGCGCAAAGGCGTGGAATTCGTGGCGGTAAACGACCTTACCGACACCCAGACGCTGGCGCACCTCTTGAAATACGATTCCGTTCTCGGCCCGCTTCACGAGGAAGTGAAGGCCGAAGGCGATACGATCCGCATCGGCAGCACGAAGCTGAAAGTCTTCGCCACCAAAGATCCCGCCGAGCTCGATTGGGCATCGGTCGGCGCGCAGATCGTCGTGGAATCGACCGGCCGGTTCACGGACGCCAAGGATGCCGCGAAACACCTGCGCGGCCCGGTGAAGAAGGTCATCATCTCCGCGCCCGCCAAGAACGAGGATGTCACGCTGGTGCTCGGGGTCAACGACTCCATGTATGACCCCGCCAAGCACAACGTCATCTCCAACGCTTCCTGCACCACCAACTGCCTGGCGCCGGTGGTCAAGGTCCTGAACGACAACTTCGGTATCCAGAAGGGGTCGATGACCACCATCCACAGCTACACCAACGACCAGAACGTCCTCGA
>Ga0209062_1001563_pt1 | contig 38891 bp, 33 predicted proteins | sample Coa_R2_2_FD_187158 | JGI IMG/M metagenome (GOLD analysis project Ga0209062, IMG submission 187158) | Surface soil microbial communities from Centralia Pennsylvania, which are recovering from an underground coalmine fire - Coalmine... | ecosystem: Environmental > Terrestrial > Soil > Unclassified...
CGCCGGCTTCAGTACACTTGCCGCCCTTTTTCGGGCGGCCCTTCCGGCGTTCACCGCGGGAACGGCCTGCTCCGCAGGCGGAGTCATCGAGATGAGCACGGCATTCGCCAGGCCCGGCACGGTCCGCGGCGACTGGTACCTCGTGGATGCGAGCGGCAAGACGCTCGGCCGGCTGGCATCCCAGATCGCGCATCGGCTGAAGGGCAAGCACAAGCCGAGCTACAGCCCTCACGTCGACATGGGCGACCACATCGTCGTCGTCAACGCACAGAAGATCCGCGTCACCGGGCGCAAGCTGGACGACAAGGTCTACTACCATCACACCGGCTTCATCGGCGGCATCAAGTCGATCGGGCTGGCGAAGCTCCTCGAGGAGCATCCGGAGCGCGCCATCGAAATCGCCGTGAAGGGTATGCTGCCGAAGAATCCGCTCGGTCGGCGCATGTTCAAGAAGCTGCACGTGTTCGCGGGCAGCGAGCATCCGCACCGGGCGCAGCAGCCGCAGCCCCTCGAGATCGGGTGAGATATGGCACTTCAGCAGAATTACGGCACCGGCCGGCGCAAGACCGCCGCGGCGAGGGTCTACCTCAAGCCGGGCACTGGCCGGATCACGGTCAACGGCCGACCGCTCGATGAGTTCTTCGGCCGCGAGACCGGACGCATGATCGTGCGGCAGCCGCTCGAGGTGACGCAACTCGCCGGGAAGTTCGACATCTCGGTGCACGTGGCGGGCGGCGGCATCACGGGCCAGGCGGGCGCGATCCGCATGGGTCTCACGCGCGCGCTGATCGAGTACGATGAGACCCTGCGTAAGCCGCTGCGCGTCGCGGGCTTCGTCACGCGCGATGCGCGCGAGGTCGAGCGCAAGAAGGTCGGCCGCCGCAAGGCCCGCCGCGGTACGCAGTACTCGAAGCGCTGACGACGGCGCGGTACGCTCCAGAGTGGGCCGCCACAAGGTGTTGGGGGATCGTCTAGCGGTAGGACAGCGGACTCTGACTCCGTTAACCTAGGTTCGAATCCTAGTCCCCCAGCCAAAACGCCCGAAGGGCTCGCCGTGAGGCGAGCCCTTCGGCGTTTTGGCTCCCGGTTGAACGAAGGTGATCCCGCGCTCGCTGCCGCCCGCTTCAGATCTCCTCGACCCCCTCGTCCGTCCCCACGAGCAGCACATCCGCGGGCCTGCGCGCAAAGAGCCCCACCGTCACCACGCCGGGGATCTGATCGAGCTCCGCTTCGAGCCCCACGGGGTCGGCGAGCTCGAGTCCGCGCACGTCGAGGATGTGGTTGCCGTTGTCGGTGACGCAGTCGCGCCGCCACTCAGAGCAGGCGCCGAGGCGCGCGAGGCGCCGCGCCACGAGCTCGCGCGCCATCGGGATCACCTCGATCGGCAGCGGGTGACAGCGCCCAAGAGTATCGACGAGCTTGGAATCGTCGAGGATGCAGATGAACTCCCGTGCCGCTTCAGCGACGATCTTCTCGCGCGTGAGCGCCCCGCCGCCGCCCTTGATGAGATGCCGCCGCCGGGTAGCCTCGTCGGCGCCATCCACGTAGAGGGGGAGATCGCCCGCCGTGTTGAGATCGACGACCTCGATTCCCGCGGCGGCAAGGCGCGCGCCCGTGGCCTCGGAGCTCGCCACCGCTCTCAACCCAAGCGGATTGCCGGCAAGCGCTTCGATGAGGCAGTTCACGGTGGAGCCCGTGCCCATGCCGATGGTCGCGCTCCGCGGCAGCCAGGTGAGGGCCGCGGCGGCGGCGCGCTTCTTCTTCTCGAGTGCGTTCATCGTTCACGCTCCTCACGACCCCCGAAACGATTGTGCCCGCTTTCGCGGGCACAATCGGTCGGGATTCGACTCGGCGGACGCGGCGCTTGAAGTCCGCGTCCGCCGAGATTCAAGGCCTACTTTTTCTTTGCTGCCTTCTTCTTGGCCTTCTTTTTCGCCTTAGCCATGTTGGCACTCCAGTTGTCGGGTTAGTCCGAGGTCGGAGTATATACACGCGAATTGGAATTACAAGCAAGTCCTCTCTGTTGATGAGAGGCGGCGCTCACTCGAGAGCGTGATCGAAGAAGCGTTCGTGCACGCCCTGTTCGGTCACCACGGCATCGAGGAGCACGTCGTGCGGCTCGCGGTGGAGCGCCGGCACGCGCTGCGCGGCGAACGCGACGCCAATGAGCTTCGGCCGCCGCCAGCCGCGGCGCAATCGCAGAAAGGAGAAGGCGCGATCGTAATATCCCGCGCCCATCCCGAGGCGCATGCCCGCCGCATCGAAGCCGACGAGCGGCAGGAACACGAGATCGAGCCCACGAACCGGGATGCTCTCCGCGGCGGCGGGCTCGAGGATTCCCAATCGATTCCGCGCCAGCGGACCGCGAGCCGCCACGAAGCGCATCCGCCGCTTGCGGCGATCGACGAGCCGCGGAAGGTAGACTTGTCCACCGTGCCGCCGCACGAGCTCGGCGAGTGGAGTGATGTCGAGCTCCTCGGAAAGGGGAGAGTAGAGCGCGATGCGTTGGCCGGGATGCAGAGGGAAGCGGCGCCGGACGTTGAGGGCGACGCGGCGTGCGGCCTCGGCGCGGACTTCCGCCGGGATCGCGCGCCGCCTCGCCCGCAGCTCCTTGCGGAGCACTCGGCGCGCCGCGGCGAGGTCATCGCTGCCTGCCGGGGGCACCATCTTCTCTTCTCAAGCTACATGTACCGGTCGCGCAGCGACCCGGAGAGACGTTGGGCGAAGCCCAGGAGAATCTGGCCGAAGGCCATAAGCAAGACATCGCCCGCCTGTGCCGGTGCGAACCGTTGCTCTCGAACCAGAGCAACAAAGTGGGACGAGCTGCAGCAGGTAAGGCTTTCCGCTCGAGGCGGACCTGCACAATTCTGCCCGCAAGCCCTGATGTCCCATGGGTGTTTCAATTAGGGTCGAGAGGTAACCCGGCCCGCTGTCGAACACCGCAGGCGACGCCAACCACACTTTACACGAGGAGGCGGGCCGTTGGGGAGTGATCCACGTCCGCCTGGACGATGCCGTTCCGGCAGGGTGCCGCCAGGGCGAGGGCGGCTACAGCTCGAGCTGCTGTGCGTCCTCCAGCGTCGCCTCGACCCGCTCACGCATAGAGCGCACGCGGCCCGCAAGCTCATTCTCGAGGTATTCCTCGCGCCGCCTGAGCTGCAGCAGCTCGTTCACCAGATTGAGCGCCACCATCACCGCGATCCGATCTAGCCCGACGACCTTGCCGCTGTCGCGAACCTCGCGCATGCGTGCATTCAAGTACTCCGCGGAGTCGAGCAGGGCGGAGCGCTCCTCGTACGGGCACGCGACCATGAACTCCTTCTCCATGATCCGCACGCTCACGCGCGCCGGCTCGGCTGGAGGGGTCACGCGCCGTGCTCCAGGGTCTTCAGCCGCCCAATCATCGCCTCGACCCGGGCGCGCGCCTGCTCATTGCGGCTCACCAGCGCGGCCCGCTCGCTCGCGAGCGCCTCGTGGCGCTGCCGCAGTGCGCGGTTCTCCTCCTTCAGCTGCTGCATGGACTCGGTGAGCTCTTCGATGCGCTTCTCGAGGCGCTCGAGCTCCAGATGGAGCTGCCCCGGATTCGTGTCGTTCATTTCAAAGACTATAGAGCGCGGCTTCGCGCGCGGTCAACGCCGATCCAGCGCAGCCGATCCAGCGCAGGCGAGCCGCGGAACGGCGCATGGGCGGGGTGGGGCGACGCGACGACCGATTGAGGCATAATGGGTCGGAATGCCAGCGACCGACTACTCGGAAGTCCAGCGCGTGCTCGCCGAAGCGCACTCCCTCGCCGGCGCCGCCGAGGCGCACGGAACGCTCGCGGGCTCCCTGTGCGCGGCCTCGGCTTATCGGTTCGAAGATTGGCTCGCGGAGATTCTTCCGGACGGCGAGACCGGGCCGCTCGCGATCCGGACTCTGCGGGAGCTTTTCGAGGCGACGGCGGGCGCGCTCGAGAGGCGGGAGATGGCGTTCGCGCCTCTCCTGCCGCAGGACGAGGAGCCCATCGACACGCGGGCGAGCGCGCTCGGTCAGTGGTGCCAGGGCTTTCTCTACGGCCTCGGGTCGAGCGCTTTGAGCGATGCCTCGCAGCTGCCCGGCGATGTCGGCGAGATCGTGCGCGACCTCTCCGAGATCTCGCAGGTAGGCGTCGATGCGGAGGAAGGCGTGGAGTCGAACGAGGGCGCCTACGCCGAGCTCGTCGAGTTCGTCCGCATCGGAGTGCAGCTGGTATTCGACGAGCTCGAGCCGCTGCGCGCCCCGCCCGCGAAGGCCGATGGCTCGCTCCATTGACATGCGGCGCACGGCCGCCGAGTCGAAGCGCTCATCGAAGATCCCGCGCGAAGAGTTCGCCCGCCGGCGCCGCCAGCTCATGCGCCTCATGGGGCGGGACTCCATCGCGATCGTGCCGGCGGCGCCCGTCCGGCACCGGAACAACGACGTGGAGTACGCCTACCGGCAGGACAGCGATTTCCACTATCTCACCGGCTTCGGCGAGCCGGAGGCGGTCGCGGCGCTCGTGCCCGGACGGCCACAGGCCGAGTACGTGCTGTTCGTGCGCGAACGGGATCGAGGGCGGGAGGTCTGGGAGGGCCGCCGCGCCGGGCCCGCGGGCGCGGTGCGCGATTACGGCGCGGACGACGCGTTCCCCATCGACGACATCGATGAGATCCTGCCCGGCCTGATGGAGAACCGCGCGCGCGTGTACTACGCGATGGGCACGCATCCCGAGTTCGATCAGCGTGTCCTCGGCTGGGTCAATCACCTGCGGGGCCAGGCGCGGCACGGCCGCCATCCGCCGCAGGAGATCGTCGCGCTGGATCACATTCTGCACGACATGCGGCTCTACAAATCGCGGGCCGAGATCGAAGCGATGCGCGAGGCCGCGCGCATCGGCGCCGCCGCGCACGTGCGCGCGATGCGGGCCTGCCGGCCGGGGCGCACCGAGTTTGAAATCGCGGCGGAGATCGTGCACGAATTCCACCGGCACCACGCGGAGATTTCGTATCAGCCGATCGTCGGTGGCGGCGCGAACGCGTGCATCCTGCACTACCGGGACAACGCGGCGCCGCTCGCCGACGGCGACCTGCTGCTGATCGATGCGGGCTGCGAGTACCAGTGCTACGCCTCGGACATCACGCGCACTTTCCCCGTGAACGGCCGGTTCACTCCGGCGCAGCGCGCCGTCTATGACATCGTTCTCGAAGCGAACCTCGCCGCCATCGCTCAAGTGAGGCCCGGCAACTCCTGGAACGCTCCGCACGAAGCGGCGGTGCGGGTGGTGACGCAGGGCTTGAAGAAGCTCGGTCTGTTGAAGGGCCGGACCGCGACCTTGGAGCGCCAGGAGGCGTACAAGAAGTACTTCATGCACCGAACCGGCCACTGGCTCGGCATGGATGTCCACGATGTCGGGGACTACAAGATCGGCGATGAGTGGCGCGTGCTCGAGCCCGGCATGGCGCTCACCATCGAGCCGGGCATCTATTTGCCGGCATCTCGCGGCATCCCCCGCGAGCTGCGCAACATCGGCATCCGCATCGAGGACGATGTGGTGGTGACGCGAGATGGTGCGGAGGTGCTGACGAGCGGTGCTCCGAAGGCGCCCGAGGCGATCGAGGCGCTGATGGCGGCGTCCTGAGCGATGCGGCGATGGCGCATTCCAGCGATGAGCAGATGGCGCAGTACGACGTGGCGGTGGTGGGCGGCGGCATGGTGGGTGCGAGCTTCGCTCTCGCGCTCGCCGCGACGCCTCTCCGCGTCATTCTGATCGAGAGCGTCGCGCCCGATTCCCGCACCCAGCCGAGCTTCGACGAACGCACGACCGCGCTTGGCAACGCAAGCCGCCGCATCTTCCAGGCTCTCGGTGTCTGGGAGCGGATCGCGCCGCAGGCGGCCGCCATCCGCGCCATCCATGTCTCCGATGCGGGCCGGTTCGGCTTCGCGCGCCTCGATGCGCGGGAGCAGGGCATCGAGGCGTTCGGCCACGTCGCGGCGAACCGCGTCATCGGCGCCGCGCTGTGGGAGCGTCTTTGCGGCTGCGCCCGCATCGAGCGGCGAGTGCCCGCCCGTGTTGAGGCGGTGAACTTGAGCGCCGACCGCGTCGACCTCTTGCTGCATGTGAGCGAACGCACCGAGCGCGTGGCGGCGTGTCTCGTCGTCGCGGCCGACGGTGCGGAGTCGAAGGTGCGGCGCGCAGCGGGCATCGACGCCCGCGTCAAGGAATATGATCAAGTCGCGCTCGTCGCGAATGTCAGGGCCGATCGCTCGCATGGCGGTACGGCCTACGAGCGCTTCACCTCATCAGGCCCGATCGCGCTCCTGCCGCTGCACGACGGCAGCTACACCGCCGTTTGGGCACGCTCGCCGGATGAGGCCGAGGAGGCGCTGCAATTGCCCGACGACGAGTTCCTGCGGGAGCTGCAGCGCTACTTCGGCTGGCGCGCCGGGCGCTTCGTGCGTGCGGGCGCGCGCGGGTCGTACCGTTTGAGCCTGTCACGCGCCGCGGCGGCCGTCGGACCGCGCTCGGTGCTCATCGGCAATGCCGCGCAGGCGCTGCACCCGGTCGCAGGGCAGGGGTTCAATCTCGGCTTGAGAGATGCGGCCGTGCTCGCGGAGGTGCTGGCCGAAGCTTGCGCGGGGTCCGGCGGCGGTGAATTCGACCCCGGCTCGCCGGAAGTGCTCGCGCGCTTCGCCGCGCAGCGCGCCGCGGATCGGCGCGGCGTCGTGGGGTTCACCGATGGGCTCGTGCGACTCTTCGGGGACTCGCGCGGACCGGTGAGCCTCGCGCGCGACCTGGGGCTGTTGCTCTTCGATCTCACGCCCCCGGCGAAGCGGGCGCTGGCGCGCGTGAGCACGGGGTTCGGCGGGCACACGCCCCGGCTCGCGCGGGGCTTGCCGATCGCATGAGCGCGAGCCCGGAGAGCGGCGCCGACGGGGATCGGGCCGGGGCGCATGACAACGCCGGGGCGCGCAGCAGATTTGATGCGAGCCCCGGTGCGCCGCTTGATGTGTTGATCGTCGGCGGCGGTCCCGTCGGACTCTGCGTCGGCGCGCTCCTGCAACGCGCGCATGCCACGCTCCCTCGGCCTCTGCGCGTGGCTGTGCTCGAGCCGGTCCGCCCTTGCGCGCCCGCGCCGGATGCGCCGCTCGATGCCCGCGTTTCCGCGCTTTCCCGCGCGAGCGAGCGGATCCTCGAGTCCGCCGGCGCCTGGGAGCGCATCGTGGGCCCCCGGCTGCAGCCCTATGAGCGGATGCGGGTCTGGCATCGCAGCGTTTCGGTGCGGAGCCGCGATGTGCTCGTCTTCGATGCCGCGGACGCCGGCGAGCCGAATCTCGGGTACATCGCGGAGAACCGCCTAGTGCAGGTGGCGCTCCTCGATGCGTTCGAGCGCGCGGGCGGGATGATGCTTCCCCGCGAGATCCGCGCGTTGAAGGTCGAGGCTGACCGCGTGCAAGTCGAAACCGATGGCGGCCGGCTCTCGGCCCGTCTGGTTGTCGGCGCCGACGGAGCGCGTTCGACGGTAAGAGAGGCCGTCGGCCTCACCGCCCAGACCGCAAGCTACCGCCAGACCGCCATCGTCGCGAACGTCTCGACCGCGCGGCCGCACGAGCGGACTGCGTGGCAGCGGTTCCTTGGCGCGGGCACGCTCGCCTTCCTGCCGCTCGCGGATGGCTCGAGCTCGATCGTGTGGTCCGCCGATGCGCCGCAGGCGCAAGCGCTGCTCGCCGCCTCGGATGCGGGATTCGAGCGGGAAGTCGAGCGCCAGTCGGATGATTGCCTCGGGGCGATCCGGCTGCTGACCGAACGGCATTCGTTTCCATTGCAGCGGCTCGCCGCGCACCGATACACGGTCCATCGGTGTGCGCTCGCAGGAGATGCGGCCCACGTGATCCATCCGCTTGCCGGACAGGGGTTGAATCTCGGGCTGCTCGATGCGGCCGCGCTCGCCGAAGTCGTCATCGCGGCGCAACGCGAGGGAGAGGACCCGGGCGCCGAGCGAGCGCTGCGGCGCTACGAGCGCTGGCGCAAGAGCGAGACGCAGGTGATGGCTGCTGCCGTCGATGCCTTCGACCGCTTCCTCGCGCACGGCGCGGGTCCGATTGCGTGGCTGGCGCAACGCGGGCTTGCCTGGGTCAACCGGAGCGCAGAAGTGAAGCGCTTCTTCATCGCCCGCGCGCTGGGGGTCGTGGGGGAGCTGCCGGAGGCGGCGCGGGCGCGCTGATCCGGCTGGGAGGTCTGCGCAGGGGTGGTCAGGGCTTCAAAGCAAGCCCAAGCATCGCTCGGGCCGGGTCGGCGCGGTGTGCCCACAGATCGGCGTATACAGGATATCTGCCTTGGCGCTCCGCTTCCGGCGCCAGATCGGTTCTCAGAAACTACGTCTTACCGACTTGGTGCTCAAAGAATATCCCCAGTGCCCGGCTGGCGCGTTGGGCGAATTCCCGCAGGTAATCTCTGGCGAGCACCGTTCGCGGGTAGTGCCAATCGATCTCCTTCGCGGGTACGGCGCCATTCTGGTATTCGTCGATAAAGACGATTACTCGGCCCTGACGCGCAGCGTTTTTTCAACTCTGGCCACCTTTTGCGCTGCCAGGTGCGGATCGCCCGCTCGTTGCGCTCGCGGGCCTGGCCGGTGGGCCGTTGCACGCTCCAGCCCAGCCGCCCGAGCAGTCGCCCGAGCAGTCGCCACACCGAGGTCGAGACCATCGAGACCGCAAAGCGCTCGCGGATGACTTGCGCGATCCGAGGCACCGTCCACAGCTCCGTACCGAAGCCGGCCGCAACGGCCCCGGCCTTCAACACCCGCACCAGCTCCGCGCGCTGCTCGAGGCGCAGTCGCTCGGGCCGCCCAAAGTGGGCCGAGCGGCGCAGCCCCTCGACACCGCCTTCCTGGCGCGCCCGATCCCATCGCATCACCGTCTGGCGCGACACGCCGACTTTGCGTGCGACCTCCGCGCGGCTGTGCCCCGCCCCCAGCAGCCGCGCTCCGCGCAAACGCCGTCGTTCCAATGCCTTCAGTTTCTGTGAGTGCCTCATCCGCACCTCCAATGTAACCATCCGAGGTGCTCGGACCACAAGAACCTGAAAAATGTCACTCACTTGAGCAATTCTCAATAATTTACAGCAAGTTTGGGACTGCAACGGGTTGCCCATACAGGTACACCCGCATCGGTCCCTCGGGGAAGAACATCAGCTGCGCACCAGGTGCGATACGATCCCGCCGCCCAGATCGACTCGCACCTCCCAACGCTGTGCGGCGGGTGTGCTGAGAGCGCCGAGGTCTATGAACGGCGTCACCTCTGCCGCCGGTGCCGGGGGTCGGCTCTCGGCTCGCCGCGGGCGACCCGCACGCAGCCGCGAGCGCCAACCATAAAACGTCCATGCGCTGATCCCCTCGCGCCGGCAGAACGCCGGCACCGGTAGCCCACTTGCTCTCTGTTGCCTGAGCAGCTCGCCCCACTCTTGCGCGCCGCGCTGCCGCCGACCATTCTCTGCCATCGCTCGCTCCGGTAGTGAACCCGGCGCGATCGTGTCAGGCTGCGCGTGTGCGGGGACAGAACGCCACGGGCTTACCGGTTACGCTTGAGCGCGGGTCCATGGATCCGTACGACCGCAGCCGCGACCAACCACAGCGCGAGTGCATAGAGCGCATACCAAGCGGCTTCCTGGCTCGGATTTGCGCCGGTCGCTCCGAACACCACCAGCGCGCCGGTGGAGCTCACATGGAGAAGTTGCGCGCCCAAGACACTGCCGGTGTTCACATAGACCCAGCTGATCAGCACACGCATGGCGGTCATCGCGGCAGCGAACGCGCAAAAGAATGGCAACCAATACGAGCCGTGCGGATGAGCAGCACCCAGAAAGTCGACAGCCGGAAGGTGCCATGTGGCCCATATGAGTCCCAACACCACCGCCGCGCCGAGCGCCGAGCGTCGTTCTCGGAGCCGATCGAAGACGAAGCCCATCCAGCCGATCTCTTCAAGATAGCCCGCGGGTAGCCCGAATAGCACTCCCGCGAAAAACAGGTTCGGGGCAAAAGCCGGCGAGACGAGGTGCTGCAAGCACACGAGAAGTCCGCAGACCAGGACAGGTGGAATCAGGAGCACTGCGTACCACGTTCCCAACCGCCAGCGTGTAAGTCGGTCTCCCAATACTCGCAGGCCGGCAGTTCCGCTGACGGCGCACGTCATCAGGATTCCGGTCACGCTCGGCCCCAACAGCATGGCCGGGAACATGATGATGCCCGCCAGCTCGGGCAACCGCTGGCCGCGATGGAGCCAGGGTAGCGCCACACACAGCGCTGCCGTCCAGGACACGAGGAAGGTGATGGCGAAGAATGCGCCCGCCGGATGCCGTCGGATCAGCCCGCGAGACGTCGCCCGAACGTGGGGCCTTGCACCGGGCGAATGCGTGTTGGCTTCGATTGCCGATGCCGTGCGCCAACGCATCAGGGCCTCACACCGTGCCATTCACCAACATCATGAACTTGGGCGATTCCAACGCCGCTTGGCGGGCGGCGGCTCGAGCGACAGCACCGTCTCGTAGCCCTGCCGAGCACGGCCGCTCCGCCCGCCGCGGGCCAAGCAGTCTGCGCGCGCAGCATGATACGGTGCAAACGAGGCTATTCTATCGCAATCCAAGCGTTCGATTTCCCGCAGCTCGGCCTCGGGACCTCGTACCTCCGCCACGGCGACCGCCTGGTCGATGCGTACGAAGGGATCGTGGTGCAACTGCAGGATTTCAGCGCAGATGTGCAGAATTGCAGGCGAGAGCGGCGGGTCGAGCAGGCTGCTGCGGGCGCGCCAGGCCCGCTGCGGCTCGGCGGGGAGCGGTCGCGCGGTCGGTGGCGCGGGCCAACGAGGCGTCGGCCTCGGCGATCCGCTCGCGGCTCCAGAGCCGCGGATCCTGCTCGGATGGAGGTACCACCAGCGCCTCCGAGCCGATTCTCGAGGACGTGGTCGCGGTGCGTATCCGCCCCGATATCCGCTTTGCGGTGGTCGGTTCGGAGTCCTATTTCGCGAACCACGCGCTGCCCAAGACGCCGCGGGATCTCGTAGCGCACGGCTGCATCAACCTGCGCTTGCCGACCTACGCGAGGATCTGGGCCTGGGAATTCGAGCGTAACGGCCGGGAACTCAAAGTTCGCGTGGAAGGACAACTTACCTTCAACAGCATCTACCAAGTTCGCGATGGGGCAGGCGATGGGTACGGTCCGGCTTACCTGCCGGAGGATCTCGCAAGGCCGCATCTAGCAAAGGGGAAATTGATCTGGGTGCTACAGGAATGGTCGCCCCCCTGGCCCGGGCTCCATCTCTACTGTCCGAGCCGCCGCCAGTCGTCACCCGCCTTCGCCCTGATCGTCGATGCGCTGCGCTACCGAGGCGGGTACGCGGTTGCATGCTCAGCGGCTGAAGTGCGCCGAGGAGGCTCGTGCTCCGCATCGGCTTGCGCAGTACTCGCGCGAGGCCGCACCGTGAAAGTCGCAAATGCCGCAAGTACACTCGTCTCCGCTTTTGAGGGATACTTCGTCCTTCTGCCGGGCCCGGCTTCGGACCGCGGCGCGGCCATAGGCACCTAGATTGCAGGGGATTCGTATGACGAGGCGGCCATCCTCAGTCGAATCAACGGAGCCCGGTCAGGCGATGGGCGATCGGGCGGTGAGTGACGGCGCGATGAGCGATTGGCCAGTGAGCCGTGACGCGGATCAACGAGCCGTGAGCGCTCGCCGCAGGTTCCTCGGAACGCTCGCCGCTAGCGCGGGAGCCGCGACGTTGCTTGCGGGACTCGAAGGGGGCTCGAAAGCCTCGGCTCAGCAGGCTGGAGATCAGCGAGCCGGCGCTCGGCAGGGCGGCGGTCAACAGGCCGGTGATCGGCCGCCCCCTCCATCCGGCTTCCCTCCGCGGCCTCCGGAGCCCAAGGTCTCGCAGCCGCCGCCGCTCCGGGACGTGGCGGGCAAGACCATCTACATCAGCGCGGCGTCCGACGGCATCGGGCTCGGCATCGCGCGAGCCTGCTCGAACGCGGGAATGAACGTCGTCATCGGCTATCGCAACGAGAAGCGCCTCGCGGCCGCACTGCCCTTGTTCAAGAAGGATGCGCAGGTCCTCCCCATCAAGCACGATGTCGTGGGACGGGACGGCTGGGTGCAAATGCTCGGTGCGGTCAAGCGCAAGTACGGCAAGCTGCATGCGGTCGTGAACAACGCCGGCATCAAGACGCTGCGCAAGGCGAGCGAGGCGACGCCGGAGGAATGGCAGAGCTCGTTCAACGTGGACCTCATGGCGATCGCGCACAGTGTCGCCGTGGTACTGCCGCACATGCTTGAGCACAACGAAGGCGGCCAGTTCGTGGCGACCGCATCGATGAGTGGCTTGCTTCCCGCTGTCACTGCCGGCGTCTACACGACGATGAAGTTCGCGGTCGTCGGCATCATGGAGGCGCTGCGCATCGAGCTCGAGGGCACCAACATCGGCACGTCCGTGTTCTGCCCCGGTGGCGTGGCGACCGACAACTACTTCGGCACCGGCAAGGAAAACCCCTACCTCGAGGAGCTTGCGCGGGAGCGGCCGCGGCCGGCGAACGTGCCCGGCGGACGCCCGCGTCCCCGCTTCAACCCGGACGTGATGATGCACCCGCTCGAAGCCGGCGAGCGCGTGCTGAACGGGATACGCAACAACGACCTGTTCATCCTCTCGCATCCGGAGTTCAAGGACGGCATGGAAGAGCGCTTCAATGCGATCCTAACGTCGGTCCCCGACGAGGCGTTTCCGCCGGAGCGACTCGAGATCGAAGCGTTCACCCGGCATACGGGCATCTACCCGCGCGAGATCGTGCATCGCCTCGAGAAGCGCAAGAGCTATCTCGGATAGGTCCGCGCCCGGAGAGCGCCGCGGCTCGAGCTGGGCGGGGCGGCGGGGTTCCGGCCGAGCGCCGGCGGCGGGGCGGGGCAGGGGATGCGTGCAGAGCAATTGCTTCGAGCCGCACAGGCCGCGTGTGGTCTGTGGGGTACACCTTTTGCGGAGGGCGCCTTCATGAGAATCGGCTTGCAAATCCCCAATTTTACCTGGCCGGGAGGAGCGGCCGTCATCGCCCCCAAGCTCGCCGAGATCGCCCGGGCGGCGGAGGACGCCGGGTTCTACAGCCTGTGGGTGATGGATCACTTCTTTCAGATCCGCGGCGTCGGCCCGCACGAGCACGACATGCTCGAGGGCTACACGACGCTCGGCTATCTCGCCGCCCTCACGCGTAGGGTCAAGCTCGGCACGATGGCGACCGGAGTCATCTACCGCTATCCGGGCATTCTCGTGAAGACCATCACGACGCTCGATGTGCTCTCGGGCGGGCGCGCGTACTTCGCGATCGGCGCCGCCTGGAACGAGCAGGAGGCACGGGGGCTCGGCGTGCCGTTCCCGCCCATCGCCGTGCGTTTCGAGCTGCTCGAGGAAGCGCTTCAAATCGCGAAGCAGATGTGGTCGCCGGACAATGGCGCGTATCACGGGAAGCACAATCATCTCGAGGAGACGCTGTGCGTGCCGCAACCCTTAACGCGGCCTCACCCCCCCGTGCTCGTCGCAGGCGGCGGCGAGAAGAAGACGCTGCGGCTCGTCGCGCAGTATGGCGATGCCTGCAATCTCTTCGGGACGCCGGAGGTCGTGCGCGCGAAGCTGGAGATCCTGAAGCAGCACTGCCAAGCGCTCGGCCGCAACTATGATTCGATCGAGAAGACGACGCTCAGCACGGCCGACCTGCGCCCAGGGAAGATGAGCGCGCGGGACGTGGTCGCGCTGTGCCGAACGCTCGCGGGTCTCGGCGTGCAGCACGCCATCTTCAACATGCCGAACGTGGAGGAGATCGCGCCGCTCGAGACGTTCCGGCGCGAGATCATCCCGGCGGTCGCGAGCCTCTGAAGCGGCGCACCCCCAGCTACGCGGCGGCGCGGCGCGATCACTTCACCCGGCTGTAGTCGTACCAGACGGCCTCGATGTTGTGGCCGTCCGGATCGTAGGCGAATGCGGCGTAGTAGCCCGGCCAGTAGTCGCGATAACCGGGGCCGCCGTTGTCTCGCGCCCCGGCCGCGAGCGCCGCTTCGTGGAACGCCTTCACCTCGGCGGCCGACTTCGCCTCGAAGGCCACGTGTGTCGGCACGACGGCGCTCTCGCGGCTGATCCAGAAGTCGGTGTTCTTGCCGTCATTGAATCCGGCCGCCTCGCCGTACTCCATGTTGTTGCTGTAGCCGAGCGGCTCGAGAACTTTGATATAGAACGTCTTCGATTTCCGGTAGTCGCTCACCGGAAGGGTAGTGTGCGCGATCATGCTGCTTCCTCCGCACCAGCCCGGCGCGCCTCGGTCGCGCGGATCTCCGCCGCGCGATGAATGGCCCGGCGCACCCGGTTGTACGTGCCGCAGCGGCAGATGTTGGTGATCGCCATGTCGATGTCGGCGTCGGTCGGATGCGGTGTCGAGGCGAGGAGCGCCGCGGCCGCGAGGATCATCCCGGACTGGCAGTAGCCGCACTGGGGCACGCTCTCCGCGATCCACGCCTGCTGGATCGGATGGCTCCGATCCTGCGACAGGCCTTCGATGGTCGTGATCGGCCGGCCCGCAGCCGCGCTCGCCGGCACGAGGCAGCTGCGCACGGGCTTGCCGTCGAGGAGCACCGTGCAGGCGCCGCAGAGACCGGCCCCGCAGCCGAACTTGGTGCCGGTGAGCCCGAGCTCGTCGCGCAGCGTCCAGAGGAGCGGCGTGTCGGGCTCGACATCGACCGAGTGTTTCGCGCCGTTGACATGGAGGGTGATCATGGGGAGGTCCGTAGCAATATCGATAAGGGTCCGCCTGGGTCGCCGGGGTCCGCCTTCGGCCGGGTGCGCCTTCAGGCTCGCATTCAGGTCCGCCTCAGGTGCGCACGGCTCGGAAGCCGAGCTGATGCCGCGTGAGCGGCAGCGAGCGCAGCCGCATGCCGCTCGCTGCGTAGACCGCATTCGCGAGCGCGGGAGCGATCGGCGCGGTGCCGGGCTCGCCGACGCCTCCCGGAGCGGCCGTGCTCGGCACGATGTGGCACTCGACGGCCGGCATCTCGACGAGCTGCAGCATGGGATAGTCGTTGAAGTTGCTCTGCGTGACGGCGCCGTTCGCGAGCGTGATCTCGCCGCGCAGCGCCGCGGTGAGGCCGAAGACCATCCCGCCTTCCAGCTGGGCCGCGATGTTGTCGGGATGGACGGCGGTGCCGCAGTCGATCGCCATGATCACGCGATGCAGCGTCACGATCCGATCGGCGACGGAGATTTCGGCGACGGCGCCCACGAAGCTGCCGAAAGCGCCGACCGTCGCGATGCCGAAGGCATGACCGGCCGGCGGGTGTTGCCAATCGGCCCGCTTCGCGAGGAGGTCGAGGACGGCGAGCTGCCGCCGAGCGCTCTCCGCATCGGGCGGTCGGCTCTCGCTGCGTTCCCGTCCCGTTGGAGCCGACCGCGCGTTCGTCGCCTTGCGGCGCTCGACAGGGGTCTGCCCCGCATCCCCGAGCAGCGCGCGGCGGAAGAGGTAGGGGTCCTGCTTCGCGTGGTGCGCCAGCTCGTCGATGAAGCCTTCGAGCATGAACGGATTGTGGGAATCGTTCACCGAGCGCCAGAACCCAAAGCGCACGCCGAGGTCGGCGTTGAAGCCCGTCACGCGGAAGTTCGGGATCCGATAGTTCGAATCAGAGACGCCCTCGGTGTAGAAGGGCGGCCCGCCGGGTCTGCCGAACGCTGGCGCCGAGGCGGTCACGACCTTGCAGTCGAGGGCGACGAGCCGGCCCGCGGCATCGAGCCCGCCGCGGAAGCGGATGGCGGCGGCCGGCCGATAGAAATCATGCTGGATGTCCTCCTCGCGGCTCCAGATGAGCTTCACCGGCCTGCCGCCAGCCGCGCGGGCCGCTGTGACGGCCTGCGTCACGAAGTCGGCCTGTCCGCGGCGGCCGAACCCGCCGCCGAGATATTGAACGTGCACGTTCACGCGCGAGGGCGGAATGCCGAGCACCTGGGCGGCGGCCGCCTGCGCGGCCTGAGGAGACTGCGTGCCGCACCAGACCTCGCAACCGTCGTGCGTGACGCGGGCCGTGCAGTTCATCGGCTCCATGCAGGCGTGGGCGAGGTAGGGCACCTCATAGACGGCTTCGTGGGTCGCGGCCGCGCGTGCAAGCGCCTGCTCCACGTCGCCGTCGTTGCGCGCGAGGGTACCCGGCTCGGCGAAGCCGGCGCGCAGCCGCGCGGAGACCACTTCGCTGTTCAATTCGGCGAGCCGGCCGGGGTCGAATTCCACGCGCACGCGCTCGAGCGCCTTGCGCGCCTGCCAGTAGGACCGGGCGATCACGATGACGCCGTCGCTCAGCGGGACGGTGGCGTAGTAGCCCGCGACACTCTTGCAGGCGCTGTCATCGAAGGATTTGAGACGGCCGCCGAGCGTGGGGCACGTCTTGACGGCGGCGTACAGCATGTCGGAGAGCGTTACGTCGATCCCGTATCGGGCGCTCCCGTCCACCTTGTCGGGGATGTCTACACGCCGCGGCGAGGTACCGATGATCTTCAACTCGCCGGCAGGCTTGAGCGCCGGCTGCTGCGGCACCGGCAGTCTCGCCGCGAGCCGCGCGACGCTGCCGAACGAGCATCGGCGCCCGCTGCGCACGTGGACGATCTCGCTGTCCGCCGCGCTGCATTCGCTCGCCGGAACCTTCCAGCGGCGCGCCGCGGCCTCGATCAGCATCGTCCGGGCCGCCGCGCCGATGCGCCGCAGCTCCATGTACCAGCCGCGCACGGAGAAGCTGCCGACGGTCGATTGCTGCCCGAACATGGGGTTGTCGTAGATCGGCGCCGCTGCGGCATCGATGACGCGCACCCGGTCCCAGCGTCCGCCGAGCTCGTCCACGATGATCATCGGCATCGAGGTGTGCCCGCCCTGTCCCATCTCGACTGCCGGCGAGACGATCGTGATGACATCGTCCTCGCCGATTTGAATGAACGCTGAAGGGTTCCTCGGGGGCAGGCCGGCCGCCCGGCCCCATGCGCCGCGCTCGCGTTCTTGAGCAGCCAGATCGACGGCCAATGCAAGGCCACTCACCGCCAGTGCGGTTTGCACGAACTGGCGGCGCGTGATCCGGGCGCAACCCGATCCGGGCGGCTCGGTGCCGGACAGCTCGAGAGATCGTGAGGGCAGCTCGAGAGGTCGTGAGTCACGCATGGCAGCTCCGCGAGCTTGGAATCCCGCCATGATACGCTCAGGCGCTCGCGGCGTCGCGCGCGGGTATCAGGCGCCTGCGGCGTCGCGCCGGTGTCCGGCGCTCGCGGCGTTCCGTAAATAGACGCCTTGCCTCAGCAGCACTGCCTGCACGTCGTGGACGTTCACGGCGCGCGGCTCAACGCCCGCGCCGACTGCGACCGCGGCGGCAGCGCCCGCGGCTTGGCCGGTGAGCCAGCACTGCGGGATCTCGCGCATGAAACCGTGTGAATTCGGATCGCAGGAGATGTGGCGTCCGCAGGCGAGCAGTCCATCGAGTCGCGCCGGAACGAGGGCTTCGTAGGGCACCGAGATCACCGGGAACTTCGGCGAGACGGAGGGGCTGACGCCGACCTCGGTCGGCAGCGGCATGCCCGAGCTCCAGTCGGCGCGCACCATCTTCCCCACACCCTTCAGCCGTCGGGTGTGCCGCACGCCGAGCTGGCTCGCGCTCTCGAGCATGTAGGCGTTCTCAAAGCCCGGCGCATGCCGGCGGAAGAACTCGCAGTGCCCCGCCATGAACCGGTGGGAGCGGATCTCGACTTCGGTCATGTCGTCCACGTCGAGGGCGGACAGCCCAGACTGGCGCGGTCCGAGGAAGAGCGCGATGTCCCGGCGCCAGGAGACGTAGGGAGCCTGGAAGAAACCGAGCCGCTCGCGGCCGAGGCGCATGAATTCGGCGAACTGCTCGCGCCCGCTCGTGCGAAATTCGATCCAGCGGTCCATGTCCACGCCGCCGAGCATGAACGCCGTATTGAGGCTGTGGTGCACGTCGCCTTCATCGATGTCGCTCTCGAATTCCGCGCCGGCGCGCGCGAACACATCGCCGTCCCCCGTCGCATCGATCACGACCTGCGCGAGGAGGGCCTGTCGCCCGGCCTTGCTTTCGAACAGCACACCGTTGACCCGGCCTTCCTCGACCACCGGCAGTGCAGCCCAGGCGTGCAGCACCAGACGGACGCCGGCTTCGAGCAACAGCTCCTGCGTCGCTACTTTGAGCCGTTCCGGATCGATCGTCGGCGCCCAGGAGACGATGCCGTGGAAGGCGGAAGTGCGCGATGCCCAATACGCGGCGAGCCGCGGGTCGCGAGAGCCCCAGTGCTCGGGCGCGGGACCCGCTTTGGCATCGGCAGGCAGGCGCCCCAGGATCTCATCGGCGAAGCCGCGGATGACCTGGCGGCCCTCCCAATCGGTCATGCGGTCGATCCAGATGACGAGGCCGCCCGTCGAGAGGCCGCCGAGATGGTTGTAGCGTTCGAGCAGGACGACATCGGCGCCGGCCTTCGCAGCCGCGTATGCTGCGGCGCTGCCCGATGGACCGCCGCCCACGACGAGCACGTCGCAGCGATGATAAATGGGAACGTCGCGCGCCGGCTCGCGGACGAAGCCGCTGCCGTTGCGCGGCGGCTGCGTGCGGCTGCGCGACTCGAAGACATCGGAAGCGAGCAGGCGGTCTTCGGTCCGCTCGACCGTGCGGACGATGGGCTGTGAGTGATTGGGCTCAGAATCGTCAGGCATGGGCGGCGGCTCGACTTTGGGTTGCGGCTCGATCTCGCGCTTCCTGCGGCGATGATAGCGGCTCGGCGATGGCGGCCCTACCGGACCGCGAATTCCAGGTAGCTCACCCGGTTCTGCCCGGAGTTCGTGAACCAGAGCCGGTTCACGAGCCTCGCCGGCGGCTCGCGATCGCTGCCGGCCGTGAGCCCGACGGCGAGCGCGCCGGGGCCGAGGGGGAATTCGGTGATCTCGCCGTCGGGCGTCACGCGGCCGAGCTTGTTACCCCGCGTGTACCAGATGTTGCGATCCGGCCCGACGGCGATGTTGATGGGCGAGGGTCCTTGCGCAGGCAGCGGAAACTCGGTGACCGATCCTTCGAGCGTGATGCGGCCGATTCGGTTGCCGTCCGTGGAGAGGCCGTCCATGCCGCCCGACAGCTCGACGAACCACATCGCGCCGTCCGAGCCAGCCGTGATGTCGCCGGGACCCGAATTCGGCCGCGGCAGCGGGAACTCGGTCACTTGGCCTTGGGGCGTGATGCGCCCGATCTTGCCGGCGCGGTATTCCGAGAACCAGATATTCCCGTCCGGGCCGGCCGCGACCGCGCGCGGCCCGCTCCGCGGCGTGGGCAGCGTGAGCTCGGTGATGACGCCCTCTGGCGTGATGCGTCCGATCTTCCCGGCCGCAAACATCCCGAACCACATGTTGCCGTCCGCGCCGAGCGCGATGGCGCGCGGCTCGCTCGCCGGCGTGGGTATCTCGAACTCGGAGATCCGGCCCTCGGGAGTGATCCGGCCGATGCGGTTGCCGGAGTGCTCGGAGAACCAGAGATTACCGTCGGCACCGCGCGCGATGATGCGCGGGGAGCTCGCCGGATGCGGGAGCGGGAATTCGACGAGGCCGCTGCCGTCGGGATTCAGGCGCCCGATGCGGTCGCCGCTCGACTCCGTGAACCACACCCGCCCGTCGAGCGCGATGGCGAGGGTCGTGGGGCCGCTTCGAGGGTGCGGCAGCGGGAAGGAGTGGACTCGGCCCGTAGCGATCAGGCCTGGGGCAACCGATGGGAGGTCCCGGCTCATGAGCCCTTGCTGCGGTGCATCAGCCGCGGTGACCATCGTCGGTGCAGCGACCGTCGCCGCCGCAGCGAGCATCGTCAGGCAGAGAAGCGTCACCAGGAACGGGAGCGTGGCGCGGAGCCGCGTTCTGTGGAGCCGCATTCCGCGAAGTGTGGCGCAATGGAAGGTCAGGCGCATCTTCACCCCGGGAGCAATGCCCAATTTCCGATCTGCGCAGAATAATCAGTGTTTTAGCCCTGTCGAGGCACGCGTATTGCGAGTATGCTCGTTCGAGGATCAACCCGCTCGGATCGGCGCTTCCGCCGGACCGGCAGGGGGAGGGTGCGCGGACATGGTACGCAGCTGGGGCGTTCACATCGGCGCCTTACTGTTGTGCACGCTTTCGGCCGGTGCGCCGTGGGCGGCCGAGGCGTCGCACGGGAACGGCGCGGCCGACGAGTGGGGCGCCATCCAGAAGTACTGCACCGAGTGCCACAACGTCACCGACTGGGCGGGCGGCGTGGCGTTCGACACGATGTCGCCCCAGCAGATCCCCGCCGATGCGAAGATCTGGGAGGACGCCATCCGCAAGCTCCGCGGCGGATTCATGCCGCCGCCGAATGCGAAGGCTCACCCGGACGGCCGGCTGATGAGGAGCGTGATCTCCTGGCTCGAGAACACCCTCGATACGGCCGAGACGACCCCGGTACCCGGCCGGGTGCCCTTGAGGCGCCTGAACCGCCGCGAGTACGCCAACGCCGTTCGCGATCTGCTGGGTCTCGATGTCGATGCGGCTTCGCTCCTGCCGGTCGATGATCATCCCAAGAACGGCTTCGACACCGATGCCGCGAGCCTGCATGTCTCGCCGGCTTTCCTCGATCAGTACGTGAACGCGGCGCGGGTGGTTGCGACGGAGGCGGTGGGCAATCCCAAGGCTCCGGCGGTTACGGTGACATTCGGCCCCGTGGCGGACATGAAGATCTCGCTGCAGGTGCGAGGCCACCCCGGCGAGGGCAATCAGCAGCTGTACCGGGACGGCATGCCCTTCGGCACCCGCGGCGGCATGAGCGCCGAGTACGTGTTCCCCGCGGACGGGGACTACGCGCTCACGATCGGCGATCTCGCGCTCGGGCGCGACGTGCCGCTCATGGAGTTCGACAACACCGTCGTGGCGCTGCTCGACGGCAAGGAGTTCTTCCGCACTCACATTGGCGGTGAGCGCGACCAGAAGGCGATCGATCAGCAGCAGCAGGCGGCGGTCGAGGCCATCAACAACCGGCTGCGCAACATCCGCTTCCACGCCACGGCGGGCCCGCACCGGATCGCTATCACGTTCGTGCACCGCGATTTCGCCGAGAGCGACGAGCGCGTGCGCGTGACGGCGCTTGAAGGCGGGCAAGAGCGCGTGCAGCAGGTGCATGCCTTCCAGATCCGGGGACCGCTCGAGGTCTCCGGCATGAGCGACTCGCCGAGCCGCAGGAAGATCTTCCTCTGTCGTCCGGCATCGGCCGAGGAGGAAGCGCCCTGCGCCAGGCGCATCATCGGACACCTTGCGCGACTTGCCTTCCGCCGGCCGGTCACCGATGAGGACCTGCATCCGTTGCTGGCGTTCTATGAGGGCGGACGCAAGAGCGGGGGGTTCGAGGCCGGCATACGCGATGCCCTTAGCGCGATCCTCGCGAGCCCCTTCTTCCTCTATCGGGTGGAAACGCTGTCGCCGCAGGTGCGCACTGGTACGGTGCCGGACGGCACGTTAAGCGACCTGTCGCTCGCCTCGCGCCTCGCCTTCTTCCTTTGGAGCAGCGTTCCGGACGACGAGCTGCTCGAGGCCGCCGAGCACAACGAGCTCTCCCATCCCGATGTGCTGCAGCACGAAGCTCTGCGCATGCTGGCCGATCCGCGCGCGAAGTCTCTGACGGACGACTTCGCCTTCCAGTGGCTCAACGTCGAGCCCGGTCTCGATGAAATCGTTCCCGATCGCGTCGAGTTCCCGTGGGCCACCGGCGCGCTCGATCCGCGCCCGCTGTTCAAGCGCGAGCTCTCGCTGTTCATCGACAGTGTGTTCCGCTCCGATCAGCCGGTCACGGCGCTGCTCACCGCCGACTACACCTACCTCAATGAATCCCTCGCGATGCTCTACGGCATCGAGAACGTGAAGGGCGGCGAATTCCGCAGGGTGAAGCTCACCGACTCGAAGCGCTTCGGGCTCCTCGGCAAGGGCGCGGTCCTCATGCTCACCGCGAACCCCGATCGCACCTCTCCCGTGCGGCGCGGCGCCTGGATCATCGAGCGGATACTCGGATCGCCTGCGCCTACGCCACCCCCGAACGTGCCTGTGCTCGCGCAGAACATCCGCGGCAAGCCGCCGAAGACCGTGCGCGAGCGGGTCATGCAGCACAGCGTGCAGCCCAACTGCCACGCCTGCCACGGCGTGATGGACCCGCTCGGTTTCGCGCTCGAGAACTTCAACGCCGTCGGCCAGTATCGTGTGCTCGATGCGGATACCCACACGCCGATCGATACCTCCGGAGTGTTGCCTGACGGCACGGTGATCAAGGGTCCGGATGATCTGCGCCGAGCGCTCGCGGCGCAGCCCCAAGCGTTCGTCGAATCGCTGACCGAGAAACTGATGACTTATGCGCTCGGACGCCCGGTCGATTATCGCGACATGCCCGTGGTGCGGCGGATCGCGCGCGATGCGGCGCGGAACAACTACCGGTTCTCATCCATCGTTCTTGAGATCGTGTCGAGCGATGCCTTCCGCAGGCGCGAGGCGCCTCGCGAGGTGGCAAACCCACCCATGAAGACCGCTTCGCTCGGACCGCCTCCCGCCGGAATCGGAGGTCAATGAGCCATGTTTCTCACGAAGAAGCACCTCTCGCGGCGCACCGTCCTCAAGGGCGCGGGCGCATGCATCGCGCTTCCGCTGCTCGATGCCATGATCCCGGCCGGCACGGCGCTCGCCAAGACGGCTGCCAACGTCAAGCCCCGGCTCGGCTTCGTCTACTTCCCGCACGGGGCCGTACAGAAGTACTGGACGCCGGAGGGAGAGGGCCGCGACTTCAAGTTCAGCCCCATTTTGAAGCCGCTCGAGCCGCTGCGCGATTACGTGACGGTGGTGAGCGGGCTGCGCAACAAAGGCGGGGAGAGCTCAGATCCACACGGCATCGTCGAGGTGACGTGGTTGTCGTGCGTGCACCCACAGGACCACAACGTCAAGACGGACGCGGGCACCACGGCAGACCAGTTCGCGGCGCGGCACATCGGCCAGGACACGCCGCTCCCGTCGCTCGAGCTGTGCGGTGAGCCCGGTGGCACGACCTGCTATGCCAATCCGGCGCAACCCTTGCCGATGGAGGGCAATCCGCGCAAGGTGTTCTACAGCTTGTTCGGGCAGGGAGACACCAATGAGGAGCGCCGCGCGATCATCCAGTCCGAGGGGAGCCTCCTCGACTACGCGCGGGAGGCGACCGCGAGCTTGAGGCGCGAGCTCGACGCGAGCGACCGCACCGCCCTGAGCGATTATCTGGACTCGGTACGCGAGGTTGAGCGTCGAGTGCAGAAGCTGAAAGTGGCCTCCGCGTCCTTCGGCAATCTGCCGCATGCGCCGCTCGGCGCGCCGGATGACTTCACGGAGCTGCTCGACTTGCAGTTCGAGATGATGGCGCTCGCGTGGCAGACGAACCAGACGCGCGTGACGACGCTGCGCCTCGCCCGAGAGGCCACGATGCGCGTCTACAGCATGGTGAACGTCTCCGAGGCCTTCCATCCTCTGTCTCATCATGGCGAGAAGGAGGAGGCGTTCCAGAAGCTCGTGCGCATCCAGGCCTACCACACGACCCGCATGGCGAAGTTCGCGCAGCGCTTGAAGTCGATGAAGGAGGGCGACGGCACGGTGCTCGACCACTCCGTCATCCTCTTCGGCAGCAACATGGCGAACAGCGACCGGCACAACCAGGATCCGATCCCGCAGGTCATCATCGGCAAGGGCGGCGGCATCAAGGGCGGCCAGCACCTGCATTTCCCGCAGGACACGCCGCACGCGAACATCCTGGTCACGGTGGTGCAGAAGGTCGGCGCGCCGGTCGAGAAGATCGGCGACAGCACCGGGGTGCTCACGGGGGTGTAGTCTGATGCTCGGGATCGGACATCCTGTCGCGACTCGTCGAAACGCCGCACTGCGAACGAGCAGCCCGCTGCTGATGGGACCGTTCGCCGGTATGCGAGCCGCGGCGGCGCTTGCCGCGGCCGCTGTCGCGCTGGCCGGCTGCGCGTCGATAGGGCACGGCGCGTCGAGGAGTGGCGCGGGGCAGGGAGCGAGCGGCAGCACCGTCTCCGGAGCCTCGAGCGGCGCAGTGCGCGTGGCATCTAGCGGTGCGGGGCACGCGGCATCGAGCGGCGGGGTGCACGGTGCCACCGTCGCAGTGCCCCCAGGTGATCCCTCCGCGCCCGGCGCAGCGCCGAACGTGCGAGGTCCGGACGGCAGCACGCCGCTCATGTGGGCCGTGTACCGCCAGGACGTGGCGGAAGTGAAGCGGCTGCTGAAAGCGGGAGCCAAGGTCGACGAGGGCAACATCTACGGCGCGACGCCGATGCAGATGGCGGCCACCGTCGGCAATACCGCGATTCTGAAGCTGCTGCTGGCGGCCGGCGCCGATCCGGATTCTCCCAACGCGGAGGGGCAGACGGCGTTGATGGCGGTGGCGCGCACCGGGAACGTCGAGGCGGCGAAGCTGTTGATCCGGCACGGCGCCACGGTCGATGCGCGCGAGCGCTGGGGCGGGCAGACGGCGCTCATGTGGGCGAGCGCGCGTCGCCATCCGCAGATGATGGAGCTCCTGATCTCGCACGGCGCGGACGTGAACGCCCGCTCGGTCTGGCGCAACTGGGAGCGCCACGTGACCGCCGAGAGCCGCGCGAAGCGCACCAATACCGGCGGGCTCACCCCGCTCATGTACGCCGCGCGCGAGGACTGTCTCGAATGCGTCAACGTCCTCCTCAAACATCACGTGGACGTCGACAAGCCCGACCCGGACGGCGTCGCGCCGGTGACGTTCGCGATCCTGAACAACAACTGGGACATCGCAGCGCGCCTCATCGAGGCCGGCTGCGACGTTAATCAGTGGGACATCTACGGACGGGGTCCGCTGTTCGCAGCCATCGAGTCCGGCGTGGACATCGCCGGCAGCCGGAGCGCCGGTCCGCTCGACCCGCCGAACAAGCACTCTGGCAGGGATGTCGTGCGCATGCTGCTCGACCGCGGCGCCAATCCCAACATGCAGCTCTTCTATCGTCCTGCGGCGAGCCGCGGGTTCGGCGGCTTCGGCATCGGGGGCATCGCGCGGGGTGCGACGCCCCTCTTTGCGGCGGCAGCCACGGATGACGTGGAGCTGGTCAAGCTGCTGCTGGCGCACGGCGCGGACCCGAAGCTTTACCAGGCCGATAACCAAACGCCGATCATGGCGGCGCTCGGCGGGCGCGGCGTCTTCGGGGGAGGCGGCGCAGTCGATCCGCGCAAGGCCGTCGAGGTCATCCGCATTCTGCACGATGCGGGCACGGACGTGAACGTCATGGCCATCCAGCACCATCTGCTGCGCACGCGGGGCGGCACGGCGCTGCACTACGCGGTGCGCGCGGGCTCCAAGGAGGCCATCAAACTGCTCATCTCCTGGGGCATCGACGTGAATGCCAAGGACCTTGACGGGCTGACGGCGCTCGACTATGCGATGGGGCGGGGCTACGTGCCTTTCTTGCAGCAGCGACAGCCGCCGCGGCTCGACCTTGCGAAGCTGCTGCGCAGCGAGGGGGCCACCATCGAGCTGGCGCAAGTCCCGAACTGGCCGCCCGTGGGCCCGCCCATCGGCTACGAGGCGACGATCTGGCCGCTCGAGCCGAGCGACGGCTTGAAGGCCGCGAGCACCAAATATCCGCCCATGTACCCGCCCGGCACATCGCCGCCTGCGGCGCCGGCGGTCGCCAAGGCAAGATAGAGCAAGCACGACAGTCCGAGGGACTTCAAGGATGCATTCACTGTCGTGCCCACTCTCGCGCCGCCGTTTCGTGAACGGCAGCCTCGGCCTCATGGGCGTCGCTTGCACGGCGCGAGCGCTGGCGCCCCTCGATGCGCTGGCCGCGGGCGCGGAGAACATCACCGTCACGCCGCTCACCCCGAAGGACAGGGGCGGGCTCACGCTCTTTCAGGGCGCGGGCTGCAATGTCGTGGCGCTGCCCGGTCCGGATGGCGCGTTGATGATCGACGGCGGCCTCGCGGCGCATTCGCGGGCGCTGATCGAGGCGGTGAGCCACGCAACCGGCGCACGCCGCGTTGCCACGCTCATCAACACTCACTGGCATCCAGAGCAGACGGGCTCCAACGAGGCGGTGGGACGCGGCCACGGCTCGATCATTGCGCACGAGGTGACGCGGCTGTACGAAGGGCGGAAGGCCTGGTCGGCATGCTATGAAGGCACCTACGGGCCGCTGCCGGCGTACGCACGGGCAACGAAGACAACGCGGACTTCGGGCTCGCTCGAGGTGGCGGGCCAGCACATCGAATACGCCTACCTTCCGGCGGCGCACACGGACGGTGATCTCTACATTCATTTCCCCGAGCACAACCTGCTGGTGACGGGCGGCCCGGTCGAGGGAAACCGCTGGCCCATCCTTGACATCCACAACGGCGGCTGGCTCGGGGGGCTCGTGAGGGCTTACGAGAAGCTCGCGACGATCGTCAAGCCCGACACGCGCGTGGTGCCCGCAAGCGGCCGGCTGCTCACCGGCGAATTCATCACCCGCTACCGGGACATCTACGACAAGCTCTTCAAACAGATGTTCGTGTACTTCAACAGCGGCTACGGCCCCTCGGACGCCGTCACTGCGCGCCCGCTGAAGGAGCACGAGGAAGAGCTGGGCGATGCCTCGACGTTCGTCTACGGCGCCTATCGGAGCCTCCTGCAAGCCTACGTGCCGGACTGACGGCAACGTGCCGGAGTGAGGCGGCGGCCGCACTTCACGGGCAGCAGCCGCGCTTGAGGCGGCAGCCACGAGTCGCGGCGGGTTCGTCGTGCTCCACGGCCGCTCCATCGCGGCTCACGGCCGCTTCTTCTCAGCTCACGGGCGCTTCGCGGCAGCATTGATCCAGTCGTCGACGACGCGCTCGAGTACATCGAGCGGGAGGGATCCATTGCCGAGCACGGCGTCATGGAATTGTTTGATGTCGAAGCGCTGGCCGAGGCGGTGCTCCGCACGCTCACGCAGCTCGCGGAGCTTCATCTCGCCGACCATGTACGAGAGCGCCTGGCCGGGCCAGGCGATGTAGCGGTCGACCTCGGTGCCGATGTTCTGATCCGTGAGAGCGGTGTTCTCGCGCAGCAGATCGATCGCCTGCGAGCGCGTCATGCCGTAGGCATGGATGCCGGTGTCGACGACGAGCCGCGCGGCGCGCCACATCTGATAGGAGAGCGCGCCGAAGCGCTTGTACGGATCGTCGTACAGCCCCATCTCGCCGCACAGCGTCTCGGTGTAGAGCGCCCAGCCCTCGCCGTAGGCGTTGTAGTAGGTGAAGCGGCGGAAGGCGGGCAGGTCGCGCAGCTCGCCGGCGAGGGAGAGCTGCAGCGCATGGCCGGGGCGACCTTCGTGACAGGTGAGCACCGGGATCTCGTAGAGCGGGCGCGTGTCCGGCTTGTAGAGATTCACGAACATGTACGCGGCGCGGCTGCCGTCCGCTGCCGGCGCCTCGGAATAGGCGGGGTAAGTGTTCGGCGCCTGATCGGCGGGGATGGGCAGCACGCCCCAGGGGATTCGCGGCAGGCGGCCGAACTCCTTCACCAACAGCGGGTCGATCGTTTTCGCCTCCGCCTTGTACGCCGTCAGCAGTTCGTTCGGATCGTCGTAGTGGAATCGCGGATCGGTTCTGAGATAGCGCAGGAAGTCCTTGAGGTCGCCGTGGAAGCCCGACTGCCTGACCGCATCGAGCATCTGAGCGTGCAGCTCGGCCATCGCGCGCACGCCGAGCGCGTGGACCTGCTCCGGGGTGAGCGAGGTCGTGGTGAAGTGGCGCACGAGCCAGGCGTAGTAGGCGCTGCCGTCCGGGAGCGTCGTCACGGCGAGCGCCGTGCGTGCGTGCGGAAGGTAGGTGTCGGTGAAGAAGCGCTGCATGCGGCGGAAGGCGGGATCACGACCGAGGAGATTGGCGGCGCGCGCCTGCAGCTCGAGGCGCTTCGCCGTTGCGGAGTCAATCGAGGACGGCAGCCTCTCGAAGGGCGCGTAGAACGTGCTCTTCTCGGGATCGCCGACGATGTTGCTCGTGATCTGCGCAAGGATGCGCTCCACGACGACGCGCGGGAGCGTGCGCCGCTCCCTGACGCCCTCATCGAGCAGCGCGAGCGTCTGGTCCATGTAGGTGCCGAAGCGCTCCAGTCGACCGATCCAGTCCTCGTAGTCCTTCAGCGTCGCAAAGCGCAGCATCTCCGTGAGGTCCCCCGAGATCTGGATGCCGTCGAGCTGGTTGAGGGGGAAGACGTACTCATGGAAGCGCCAGGATTCGAGGCGGTCGCGGTAGTTCCATTGAAAGAGGTCGTAGTTGAGCCGGTCAGCGGGCGGGAGGGCTGCGCGGTCGATGCGCGCGAGCGCTGCGAGCGCTGCGAGGTCGGCGCGATGCGAGGCGTCGATCGCGGTCAGGCTTTCGTCGGGCCAGCGGTCGTTGAAGCGGCGATCGCCGCGGAGCGAGGCGTCGACGGGGTGCTCGCGCTCCTCGCGCAGCCATTCGCGGTCGAACAGAGCGTGCAGCGCCGAGGCGACGGGGGAGCCCGCCCTTGGCGCCGGGTCGCTCGCGGGCGCGGGACTTGGCGCGCCGGCCGCAGCGGTGAAGTCGGCTGAGGCTGCGTAGGCGTCCGGAGCGATCGACGCGACGGCGGCTGCCGCGAAGCCGATCGAGCAGGCGGGGTCGATCGAAGCGAGGCCGATCGACGTGAGGCTGATCAAGCAGGCGAGGCGAAGGAGCGGGCCGGAGCGGTCGATGCGCATGGGAAGCCCTCGGGAACTACGGCGATGATGATGCATCGGAACGCTTCCCGATGTCCCCGGGACTGACATTGGTGGAATGTCCCGTCATCGAGGACATGTATGCGGATCGTGCACGGCGCAGCTCGCGGAGAGCGCACACGGGCGGCTCATCCTGAGAAATTCGCCACAGACCGTGAAACTCGACTTGCCCGCTGCCGCCGCGGCCGCATAGCCTCGCGGCGGACATGAACGTCCCTGCGCTGCCCAACCGTCTCTTCGCCTTCTCGCTGCACTTCTACCGGCAATTCTTCTGGGGCTGCCTGGGGCTTGCCGTGTTCCCCGTGCTGGGACGCGCGGTGTTCGCGTCGATCGCCTACGCCACGAAGCGTCTCACCGACGCCGTGCTCACGTTGCACGGGCCGGTCGCTACGGCCCAGCGTGCCCTACCGCCCGCCGAGGCCCGGCACGCCCTGCTCGGTCCGTTCCTGCTGTTCGCCGGGCTCGTCGCTGCGCGCTTCCTGCTCGATGCGGCGATGTGGTTCTGTTCCTATCACACTCGCTCGCCCCTGCTCGTGCGCATCAAGGAGGAGGTCTTCGCGTACGCGCAGCGGCTCTCCCCCGCGTACTTCGAGAGCACGCTTTCGGGGAAGATCGCGCACCGGACCGTGCTGTTGCCCGATCAGGTGCTGACGCTCTTCGACATGATGGTGTTCGACTTCATCCCGAGCGGGATGTTCTTCGTGTTCGTCGCGGTGTATTTCTACCTCGCGAGCCCGATGTTCTGCGCCGCCGCCGCCGCGGGCATCGTGGTGTACTTCACGGGGAGCCTCTACCTCGGACGCGAGTGCGCGCAGCGCGCGGCCGCGAACAACGAAGCGCGCGCGGCGGTGACGGGCCGCATCGTCGATGTGATCACGAACATCCGCAACGTGTTCTGCTTCGCCAATCAAGCGATCGAGGAGCACGAGCTCGAGCGGTACACGGGCGAGGAGCGGACCCGCCGCATGGCGCTCTATCGAGCGGTGGTGCGCCTGCGCTGCTCGCAGTACGTGATGGACATCCTGATGTGGCTCGGCTTCGTCGGGGGAGCGCTCTATGCGTGGGTGCACGGAAGCATGAGCGCCGGCGACTTCGTGATGGTGACGGCGCTCACCGGGTCGCTCCTGCAGACCGCGTACAACCTCGGCCAACGCATCCCGGACTTCTACGACCAGCTCGGCTCCGCGCGGGAGAGCATCGAGACGCTGATCGTGCCGGCGACGATCCAGGACCGGCCCGGCGCGGGCACGCTCGCCGTCAGGCGGGGCGCGATTCATTTCGAGCGCATTGCCTTTGCGTACGAGCCGCCGGGCCGCGCGCGCGGCGCGCGCAACATCGTGCACGACTTCGAGCTCTACATTCCGGCAGGCCAGCGCGTGGGGCTCGTCGGCCCGAGCGGCGCGGGCAAGACCACGCTGATGGGCCTGCTCATGCGCCTGCACGATGTGACGGCCGGCGCGATCCGGATCGACGGGCAGGACATCCGCGACGTGACGCAGGAGAGCCTGCGAGCGGCACTCGGGCTCATTCCGCAGGACACGAGCCTCTTTCATCGGAGCCTGCGCGAGAACATCCGCTACGGCCGGCCAAGCGCGACGGACGCGGAAGTGGTCGAGGCGGCGAAGCGCGCGCACGCGCACGAATTCATCATGGAGCTGGAGCACGGCTACGATACCCTCGTCGGCGAGCGGGGCATCAAGCTCTCGGGCGGCCAGCGCCAGCGCATCGCGATCGCGCGGGCCATCCTGCGTGACGCGCCGATCCTGCTGCTCGATGAAGCGACCAGCGCGCTCGACAGCCACAGCGAGCAGCTGATCCAGCAGGCGATACGCGAGGCAATGGCGGGGAAGACGGTGATCGCCATCGCGCACCGGCTCAGCACCGTGATGGACATGGACCGCCTCATCGTGCTCGATCGCGGCGTCATCGTCGCCGACGGCTCGCACGAGGAGCTGCTGCTGCAGGGAGGGCTGTACGCTGAGCTGTGGCGCAAGCAGTCGGGGCAGATCGGCGCCACGGCGAGCGGAACGCTGCGTGTTGGGGGCCCGGAAGCGATGGACGAGGCGGATGCGGCAGAAGCCGAGGACTTGGCGCTCGCAGAGCCGGAGCGCCGCCGGATGGGGTTCGCTGCCGGCCGGCCGTAAGGTCGATAAGGGGCCAGGGCCGCTTTGGCCTGACAGGGCCGCTTTGGCCTGACTGTGACGAGCGCGATCATGAGCGAGCCGGCCGATCTGCGCGCCGCGAGGGTGCGCCCGAGTGCGGCCGTGCGCCGGGGCGTGCGGCGGTGCCGCCGCGATTGCTGCGGTGCGCCGGGACGTGCGGCGGACGCGCCGGTATGCGACCGTGCCCGGGGCGCGCGGCAATCACTCCGCCCAATTGAGCGAGCGCGCGACGGCCCTCTGCCAGGAGCGATACAGGTGCGCGCGCCGCGCTGCGTCCATCGATGGTGTCCAGCGCCTCGCGATTGCGTGATTGGCCCGCAGCTCGCCGCAGTCCTTCCAGTATCCGACCGCAAGGCCGGCGGCGTAGGCGGCGCCGAGCGCCGTGGTCTCGATGACCCGCGGGCGCACCACGCTCACGCCGAGGATGTCCGCCTGAAATTGCATCAGAAGCTCATCGACCACCATGCCGCCGTCGACCCGTAGCTCCGCCAGCTGCGAGCCGCAGTCCTGCTCCATCGCCGTGAGTACATCGCGTGTCTGATAGGCCGTCGCTTCGAGCGCGGCTCGCGCGAGATGCCCGCGGTTGGCGTAGGCGGTGAGCCCGACGATGAGGCCGCGGGCGCTCGCGTTCCAGTGGGGCGCGTAGAGGCCGGAGAACGCGGGCACGAAGTACACGCCGCCGTTGTCGTCCACTTCGCGCGCGAGCGTCTCGATGTCGCTGCTCGCGCTGATCAAGCCGAGCTGATCGCGCAGCCATTGCACCAGCGCGCCGGTCACGGCGATCGATCCTTCGAGCGCATAGCAGGGCTTTGCATCTGCCAGCTGGTAGGCGACCGTCGTCACGAGCCCTGCCTTCGACGGGACGCGCCGCTCACCGGTGTTCATGAGCAGGAAGCAGCCGGTTCCATACGTGTTCTTCGCCTCACCGGGCTCGAAGCAGGTCTGCCCGACCAGCGCGGCTTGCTGGTCGCCGAGAATGCCGCTCACGGGCACTCCGGCGATCGATGGCGAGCGGGCTTCGCCGTACAGGACGCTCGACGAAGCAATACGAGGCAGACAGGCGGACGGGATCCGGAATGCCTCGAGCAGCTCGGGGTCCCACGCGAGCGTCGCGAGGTTCATGAGCTGCGTCCGGCTGGCGTTCGTCACGTCGGTGATGTGCGCGCCGCCGTCGGGTCCTCCGGTCAGATTCCAGAGGAGCCAGGTGTCGATCGTGCCGAACAGCGCCTCGCCATTCTCCGCCATCGCGCGCGCATGGGGCGCCTCATCAAGCAGCCATTGGAGCTTGAGCGCGCTGAAGTAGCTCGCGAGCGGCAGGCCGGTCTGCGAGCGGAAGCGATCGCGGCCGCCGTTTCGCGCATACGCGGCCACGCGCTCATCGACTCGCGTGTCCTGCCAGACGAGAGCCGGGTGCAGGGGCTCGCCGGTCCGGCGATTCCAGATGACGGTGGTCTCGCGCTGGTTGGTGATGCCGACAGCCGCCAGTCTCGAGGAACGGACGCCGGCGCGCGCGAGCGCAGTCTCGATCACTTCTTCCGTGTTCCGCCAGATCTCGACCGGATCGTGCTCCACCCAGCCCGGCCGCGGATAGGACTGGCGGTGCTCCTTGTGGGCGCTCGCGACCATCTCGCCGCGCCGGCCGAAGAGGATGAAGCGGGTGCTCGTCGTGCCCTGATCGATCGCTCCGACGTACTGTGTCATCCGCATGGCCTCCGGCTGCGAGCGAGGCGACAGGATATCCCGCGCGCCTGGTGTCCGGTGATCCGAGGGGCCTGCGGCTTGGCTGGCGCCCGTCGAGCCACCCTACGGCGCTAAACTTGCTCGCGTGCGTCGGTCGAGCGGGCGGAGCATCGGTCACGGGAGTGGGTATGGAATACGTCAGACTGGGCGCTTCGGGCCTCAAGGTCTCGCGCATCTGCTTGGGCTGCATGAGCTTCGGCTCGGGCGCGGACTGGATGCTGCCGGAGAAGCCGAGCTTCGCGATCATCCGCCGGGCACTCGAGCTCGGCATCAACTTCTTCGACACGGCCGACATCTACTCGCTCGGCGAGAGCGAGCAGATTCTCGGGCGGGCGCTGAAGTCGTTCGGGATCCGGCGGGACGATGTCGTCGTCGCGACGAAGGTGTTCCATCCCATGAGCGCGGCGCCGAACGATCGCGGCCTCTCGCGCAAGCACATCATGCAGGCGATCGACGACAGCCTCCGCCGGCTCGGCATGGATTATGTCGATCTGTATCAGATTCACCGCTTCGATGCCGAGACGCCGATCGAGGAGACCCTGAGCGCGCTGACGGATCTCATCCGCGCCGACAAGGTGCGCTACATCGGCGCCTCGACGATGGCGGCGTATCAGCTCGCGAAAATGCTCTACACTGCGGACCGGCTGGGCCTCGCGCGCTTCATCAGCATGCAGAACAACTACAGCCTGCTCTATCGCGAGGAGGAGCGGGAGATGATCCCGCTCTGCCGCGAGGAGGGGATCGGTCTCATCCCGTACAGCCCGATCGGCGGAGGCCTGCTCGCGGGGAGCCGGCGGACGGGAACGGTGCGCTCGCGCTCGCCGCTGGCGCGCGATCGATTCAATCGAGCGGCCGACGAGGCCGTCATCGATGCCGTCGCCGCCGTGGCGAGGGAGCGCGGCGTGCGGCCCGCGGAGATCGCGGTGGCATGGCTGCTCGCTCAACCCGGCGTCAGCGCGCCGATCGTCGGCGCGACGAAGCTGGAGCACCTCGACGATCCGGTCAAGGCCGTCGGCACGCGGCTCTCCGCGGAGGAGATGGCGAAGCTGGAAGGCGCGTACGAGACGCAGCCACCGCTTCCGGTGTATCTGCGGCCGCCGCCGCCCGCCGAGGGGCCGCTCGCACGACCGCGGAGTCGAACGTAAGGCCAGAACAGGCGCGCCTACCGAGCGGCGGCGCGTCGGGGTGGGGTAACGGCGCCTGAGGTAACATGGCGCAGGCGGAGCAATGTGAAAAGAGCGCATCCCATGAGGCGATCGAGAATCGTTCTGCTGGCCGCGGCGTGCTGCGGAGCGGCAGCCGCCGCCCTGGCCGAGCCGCAGGTCTACACCATCGAGCCGATGCATACCTATCCGAGCTTCAAAGCCTCGCACATGGGAGTCTCGTTCTGGCGAGGCAAGTTCGATCGGTCGAGCGGCACGATCGTCCTCGATCGGGAACACGGCACCGGACGAGTGGACGTGACGATAGATCCGAGCTCCGTCGACTTCGGTCTCGCGGCTCTCAATCAGGTCGCGAAGGGACCGCAGCTCTTCGATGTCGCGCGGTATCCGACCGCGAAGTACGAGTCCGATTCGATCACGTTCAGGAACGGCGTGCCGGTCGCCGTGAACGGCCGATTGACGCTGCACGGCGTGACGAAGCCGGTACCCCTCACGATCCGCTCGTTCAAATGCATCCTGAATCCCTTCTTCAAGCGCGAAGTCTGCGGCGCCGATGTGGCTGCGAAGCTCGACCGCACGGCGTTCGGCATGACGCAGTACGTCGAAGGCGACCCGTGGGTGTATCTCTACATCCAGGTGGAAGCGGTGAAGGGCAAGGAGCTGCCGCGCCTGCAAGCGCCGGCAGGCTTGCCTGCAACCGGCGGCGGCCGTACGGGAGAGTAAGTACGGGAGAGTCGGAAGCCGCGGCTCATTTCGCGTCCGGTGATCGTCGAGGCGGCCGGCAGCAAGCCGAAGATCATCGAGGAGTTCGTCGGACGCCCGAGCCCGGGGACGGCCGAAGTTAGCGTCGCTCACATGAAGTCGCCGAGCGACGCTGCAGGAAGCGATTGTCCCAGACGATGAGGGTGTCGGGGCGCCAGTACCGACCCTTGTGTCCCGTGCGAGGCTGCCGTGCACGAAAGCGCCGTGCCCGAGAACGCCACGCACGAGAGCACCGCACAGGAGCTTGCCGCTGCCGAGAGCGTCGCGCCACGAGATCGTGGGACCCAAGGCTCTCCCCGAGAGGCAGTCAGCGCGCCGCGCAACCGGACGAGGTGCCGCTCGCGGCCATGTGGAGCGCTTCGTGATCGTCGGGGGCGGGGCGGCGGCCATCGCGGCGGCCGAGATGGTGCGGCGAGGGGCTTCGGCGGCGCGCTGACGGTCGTCAGCGCCGAGAGCGCGCGGCCTGGCTGCCAAGCGCTGATCGCCGGCGCGAGCTTCATCGGCCTAGAAGCGGCGGTGCTGCGGCAGCGGCGGATGCACGTGCACGTCGTCGCGCCGGAGTCGCGGCCGATGGAGCGGATCCTGGGTCCTGCGATGGGCGACTTCATCCGCTCGCTGCACGAGTCGCATCGAGTGGTTTCCCACCTCGGACGCACCGTCGCCGCGATCGACGCGCGGGCATGTGCAGCTCCGCTGGCCGTGTGCGTCGAGCCCGGCAACTACGGACAGACTGGCCGGTGACCGACCGGAATCGCATACTGCGAGAATCCGGCAGCTGACGAGCGCGACCGACGGTCAAAAGGGCGTCGCTGCCGCTCGCGGGGAAGCGCACATGAACCAGATCGATCTCAAGAACCGCGTTGCCATCGTCACGGGCGGCGCGCGCGGTATTGGCTACGCGGTCGCAGCGCGCGTAATCCGTTCCGGAGGCGCGGTATCGCTGTGGGACGTCGATCGAGCAAAGCTCGACGAAGCACGGCAGGCGCTCTCCCCGTCCGGCTCCATCGCCGTCGAGGCAGTCGAGGTGACGGACGAAGTTTCCGTGCAGCGTGCCGCCGTTTCCACGCGGGCGCGATTCGGAAGGATCGATATTCTCGTCAACAACGCCGGCATCACCGGCGGCAACGCGCCGACGTGGGAGCTGCCGCCCGAGACGTGGCGGCGAGTCATCGAGGTCAATCTCATCGGCCCGTATCTCACGTGCCGGGCGGTCTTGCCGTTCATGCTGCAGGCCGGCTATGGCCGGATCGTGAACGTCGCCTCGATCGCGGGCAAGGAGGGCAACCCCAACGCCTCGCATTACAGCGCCTCGAAGGCGGGACTGATCGCGCTCACCAAGTCGCTCGGCAAGGAGCTCGCCGGTCGGGGCATCCTCGTCAACTGCGTCACGCCGGCGGCGGCGAGGACGGAACTCTTCGCGCAGATGAAGCAGGAGCACATCGATTACATGTTGTCGAAGATCCCGATGGGCCGCTTCGTCGAGCCGCACGAGATCGCGGCGATGATCTGCTGGCTCGCAAGCGAGGAGTGCTCGTTCGCGACGGGAGGGGTCTTCGACATCTCGGGAGGAAGAGCCACGTATTGAGGCGGGCGCACCATTTCAGTGTTTGCCTCGTGCGTACGAAGCCTTCAACGCTGCCGCAGGATCGCGCTCTCGGCGCGCTTCAATCCGCGAATCACTCGGCGGGTTAGCCGGGCTCGCGCAGCGGATTGATGAAGGGCAGGCCCTCGAAGTGTCACTCGTTATCTGTGACGATGATGCACTCCCTTGCTTCCGCGACCGACGCAATGATCATGTCGAGCGCGCTGCGCGGACGATCTTTGGATGGTGGGCGGTACAGGATTCGGACCTGTGACCCCTGCCGTGTGAAAGCAGTGCTCTACCGCTGAGCTAACCGCCCGCCGCGAGGAAGAGCGACAGTCTAAGCATCCGCCGTCGCCCTGGCAATCGGCCGCCGGGCAGTCCTCCAGGTGCCTGTCGTCGGCTTCGGGAATCCCCCTCCATTCCCGCGCGTGCCGGCTGCTACCATTACCAGTTCTATGTCCGTCGTCACACGCTTCGCCCCGAGCCCGACGGGGATGCTGCACATCGGGGGGGTGCGCACCGCGCTCTTCAGCTGGCTCTATGCCCGCCACGCGGGCGGCCGTTTCATCCTGCGGATCGAGGACACCGACCGCGAGCGCTCCACGGAGGAGGCCGTGGGGGTGATCCTCGACGGCATGCAGTGGCTCGGGCTCACGGCGGATGAGGGGCCGTATTATCAGACGCAGCGCTTTCCGCGGTACCGCGAAGTGCTCGAGCAGATGCTGGCATCAGGCCATGCCTATCGCTGCTACTGCACCAAGGAGGAGCTCGAGCGGCTGCGGGCGGAGCAGATCGCGCGCAAGGAGAAGCCGCGCTATGACGGCCGCTGCCGCGCGCGGACGGAGCCGCGGCCCGGCGTCGAGCCCGTCGTCCGCTTCCGCAATCCGCTCGATGGAGAGGTGGTCGTGGACGACCTGGTCCACGGCCGGGTCGTGTTCCAGAACGTGGAGCTCGATGATCTCATCATCGCACGCTCCGACGGCACGCCGACCTACAACTTCTGCGTCGTGGTGGACGACAAGGACATGGGGATCACGCACGTGATCCGCGGCGACGACCATCTCAACAACACGCCGCGCCAGATCAACATGCTGCGCGCGCTCGGCGCCGAGCCGCCGGCTTACGCGCACGTCTCGATGATCCTCGGGCCCGACGGGGCGAAGCTGTCGAAGCGCCACGGCGCGGTGAGCGCGCTGCAATACCGCGACGAGGGCTACCTGCCCGAGGCGCTGCTCAACTATCTCGCGCGCCTCGGCTGGTCGCACGGCGACCAGGAGATCTTCACGCTGGATGAGCTGATCGCTGCGTTCGATATCGCGCACATCAACAAGGCCGCCGCGGCTTTCAATCCGGAAAAGCTGCTCTGGGTCAATCAGCAGCACATGATGCGTGCGCCGCTCTCGAGGCTCGCGCCGGTGCTGCGCGCGCAGCTCGCGCGCCTCGGGATCGACTGCGGCGATCGAGAGCTGCTCGAGGGCGTTGCCGCGATCCAGCGGGAGCGCTCGAAGACGCTGAAGGAGATGGCGGAGCTCAGCCGGTACTTCTTCGTGGAGGAGGTCGCGCTCGATGAGAAGGCGGCGCGCAAGCATCTCGGGACGGACGGTGCCGCAGCGCTCGTGAAGGTGCGCGAGCGCCTGGCGGGGCTTGCGGAGTGGACGGCGGAGCGGATCCACGGGGCCTTGAGCGCGCTCGCCGCCGAGCTCGGCGTCGGCCTCGGAAAGGTCGCACAGCCGCTGCGCGTCGCGCTGACCGGCGGGGCGGTGTCGCCGCCGATCGATGCGACCGCCGCGCTGATCGGGAAAGCGCGCTCGCTCGACCGGCTAGACCGCGCGATCGAGTGGGCGCGGCGCTCGGGCTGCCGAGTGTAAGGGCGGCTGGGTGTGCGTGTGCGAGCGGCTGGGCGGCTGAGTGGCTGAGCGCCCGAGCTCCCGAGCGCCAGAGACCAGGTAGGCGCCACAGACCGCCGGCAACGGGCCGGCCGGCCACGCAAGGGAACGCGCGGGCGGCTCGACCGCTGTCCTTCGGTGCGCAATCCCTTCCACACCCGCTCCGCCGTCATCACGGGCGCTTCGGCCGGGCTCGGGCGGGCGATGGCCGACGAGCCCGTCCGGCGCCGCTGGCGCGTCGCGCTCCTCGCGCGCGGGCGCGAGCGCCTTCATGACATCGGTCCCGCAGCGATAGCCGCTGTCGATCATCACGGTGAGATTCTGAGCGGCCGACAGCGCCGCGGGCGGCATCGTGATCGGCGAGACCGCGTGATCGAGCTGGCGGCCACCGTGATTCGACAGAATCACACCGTCGGCGCCGTCGTCGCGCGCGAGCGCCGTGGTCGCGCGGCGAGAGGATGCCCTCGATGACGAGCGGTCCTTTCTAGTGATCGCGCAGGATGCGGATATGGTGCCAGGAGAGGACGGGATGGGCGGTGCTGCCTTTCATTCGCGAGGAGAACAGGCTCGGCCCGCCGCTCGGCTCGAGGTTGACCATGCGCGGAATCCCGCGCTTGAAGACCGTGCGCGCGAGCACGCCGAGCATCCGCCGCGGATGGATTGCCACGTCCCAGGTAAGCCGCGGCGTCGGGCGGACCCGGAATCCGAATCCATTGCGCGCATCGCTCTCGCGATTGGAGTGCATGGGCACGTCGGC
>Ga0209062_1001564_pt1 | contig 38868 bp, 24 predicted proteins | sample Coa_R2_2_FD_187158 | JGI IMG/M metagenome (GOLD analysis project Ga0209062, IMG submission 187158) | Surface soil microbial communities from Centralia Pennsylvania, which are recovering from an underground coalmine fire - Coalmine... | ecosystem: Environmental > Terrestrial > Soil > Unclassified...
TGCTCTGGGCGTATCTGAGGCCATTGGCGACGAGTTGCTTGCGGAGAGAGGCATTGCGGCGGAGCAGGACGATGTCCGCGGCAAGCTCGTCAACGCTGTCCTCGTTGTAATACTTCACGACGGAGTCATCGTAGTAGTAGCCGTGGGTTTTGGTGCGGGAAACGATGACAGGAACTCCGACGGACATGAATTCCAGGATCTTCATACTGAGGGCCTCGTTGCCAAATTCAGAGGAAACGCGCTTGGGCTCGATGGCCAGGTCGGATGCAGCCATGACGCGGACGATTTCCGCGGTAGGAAGCGCGGAGTGAAAAATGACACGGCGCTCGAGGCCGAGGCTGCGGCTCAGATCCATGAGCGAGGGCTTGGCCGGACCCTCGCCATAGATGTGGAACTCGGCATCAGGTATTTCGTCCTTGATTTTGGCAAAGGCGTGTATGGCGACGTCAACCCCCTGATGCCAGTTGAGCGAACCCGGGTAGGTAATCACGAAACGGCCATTCCGCGAGTGCGGCCGCGGATGAAAGAGTTTTGGCGCCGGGTAGTTGCGGATGGCGGAAAACTTTCCTGCCTGGCCGGAGCGCGCAGCGACGCGTTCGCACCAAAGGTGGTTGGCGACGATAACGTGATTGGCGAACGCGACGGATATTCGTTCGACAAGGACCAGCGAGCGAAACAGAAGAGACTTGCAAGAAGCGTGAAACTTGCTGGCATAAAGCTCGGGAAGAACGTCGTGAATATCCAGGATGACCGGAGTGCCGAGCAGCTTGGGAACGAGCGCCGCGAACACCAGAAAGTCTGGGACGGAGTGGACGTGAATGACGCTGTAGCGCTGGCGGAGGTGGCGCTTTGTCAGGACGGCGGCGGAAACGATAAGGAAACGAAGGATGCGGCAGAGATAGGTCAGCAGGCCGCGCTCGTCCTTAGTGCGCTCCTGAATGCGGAAAACGTTGACGGAATCCAGGACGTCGCGGGAGGAATCGCCGGGATGCTTGAGACAGATGACATCGACTTCGTCGCCGCGCTCGGCGAGGGCCGAGGCGTACTGGATAATGCGGGCATCGCCTTCGTAGTAGGAGTAGGAGAGCATGCACACTTTCATATGGCTATGTTCCAGATGAGCTTCGGGCTTTCGGCCGTGCGGGCCTCACGCTGACGGAAACGAAGCGGCGGCAGCGCGGCGGCGATGCGGCCGGTCCGGAGTGCGGGCTGAAAGAAAGCGGCGGATTTCGGTGGCGACGCGTTCGATCTGGGCGGAGGAAAGCTGCGGGAACATGGGAAGCGAGAGTATGCGGGAGGCGGCAGCTTCGGTGACTGGAAAGCTGCCCGGGCCATAGCCGAGCGAGCAGTAAGCGTCCTGGAGATGAAGGGGGATGGGATAATGAATACCAGAGCCGATGCCGGCGGCGGCGAGGTGCTTCTGAAGCGCGTCGCGGTCCTCCACTTGGATAACGTAGAGGTGAAAGACATGGCGGGCGGATTCGCGCGTGTGAGGGAGTGCGATTCCGGGCGCCGAGCCGAGTACCTTGTTGTACGTGCTTGCGGCGTGGTTGCGAAGACGGTTCCATTCGGAGAGATAGCGAAGCTTGACGGCGAGGATTCCGGCCTGGAGGGCGTCAAGCCGGCCGTTGTAGCCTTCGATGGCGTGGTAGTACTTTTTCGTTTGACCGTGGTCCCGAAGCATACGTACCCGCGCGGCGATGGTTTTCGAACTCGTGGTGACGGCACCCGCTTCTCCGCACGCGCCGAGATTCTTCCCTGGGTAGAAGCTGAAAGCTGCGGCGTCGCCGAGGGTGCCGGCGGAAACCCAGCGATTGAGCGTTTTTGAGAAGTATTGTGCGCCGTGGGCCTGGCAGGCGTCCTCGATGACGAGGAGCCCGTGCCGGCGGGCCAGGCCGAGAATGGCGTCCATCTCGACCATTTGTCCGTAGAGGTGAACCGGAACAACAGCGGTGACCGGCCTCCGCAGCCTCCGGCTCAGGAGCTTCCCCGTTTGCTCGTCGCGAAAGCAGTGTTCAACCAAATATTGCTCGAGCTTTGCGGTATCCATGCAATAGGTTTGCGGATCGATGTCGATGAACTCGGGGTGAGCGCCGGCCTGCGTAATGGCTTCGGTTGTCGCGATGAATGTGTTTGGCACAGTAAGTACGACATCGCCGCGCCGAACACCCGCGGCCAGTAGCGCGAAGAGGACGGCATCGGTGCCGCTGGCAACTCCGATACAGTGCGACGCGCCAACAAAGGCTGCGAATTCACGCTCGAATTGTTCGACGGCCGGTCCGCCGATGAAAACGGCCGAGCTAAGCGCCGAGCGAAACACAGCGGAAAGCTCCGATTCGAGCTGGGCGTGCGGCGCCGCTAAGTCTAGAAACGGAATTTGGGTGTTAGTCGTCATTAGGTACCCTGCACTGCTCCGAGATGTACCGCAAGATCTTGGCGGGATTGCCCGCGACAATCGCGTTGGCGGGCACATCCCTGGTTACGACACTGCCTGCGCCAATAATGGCGTTTTCGCCAATCACGACTCGCGCCAAAATCGTGGCACCTGAGCCGATGGAAGCACCCTGTTTGACCAGCGTGCGCTCGACGCGCCAATCGCTTTCGGTCTGCAGCGTTCCATCGGAGTTAGCTGCACGCGGGTAGAGGTCGTTGATGAATGCAACGCCGTGACCGATGAAGACGCCGTCCTCGATGGTGACGCCTTCGCAGATGAAGCTGTGGCTCGAGATTTTGCAGTTGCGGCCGACGCGGGCGTTCTTCTGAATCTCGACAAAAGCGCCGACCTTTGTGTTGTCTCCAAGTTCACAGCCATAGAGATTGATGAACTTGGAGAGCTTGACGTTCGCGCCGAGCTTTACGTCAGGGGAAATTGAACAGTAATCGAGCATGCACCAAGTTCCGGTGTGGATTCACCTACGAAGCGTGCGAATAGGCATTTATGGCCGGAAGCCGAACGGAGTCAACCGGCCGGGATCTGCGCACGAGATAGTTCCGCAATCCGGTTTGCCAGCTTGTGAAGACATTCAAGCCGAGGCGTTTTAGATTCGCGTTCTCCAGGACTGAATAGGGAGGACGCGGGACCTTGGCGGGAAACTCATGCGGGCCGGCAGTCCTAAGGGCGACCTTTGTGGACGAAAGCGCGAAGATTTCTGCGGCGAATTGATGCCACGAACAATGCCCTTCCGCGGTCGCATGGTAAAGGCCGTAGTGTTCGGTTTCCGCAAGCACCGCCATTTGAAGCGCAAGTTCCGAAGCCGGCGTGGGGCTGATGTACTCGGCCGCAACTACGCGAACCTCTGCCCGCTCGCGGGCGAGCTTGAGCATGAGTTCCACAAAGTTGAGTCCGCCTTTGGCGCGGCATGGATGGCAGCCGTAAATGGCCGACGTCCGGAGGACAAAGTGGCGCTCCGTTCCGGCGCGGACAAAGTGCTCTCCGGCAAGCTTGCTGCTACCGTAGACGTTTAACGGCAGCGGAGTGTCGTTCTCCGTATAGGGATTCCTTTGTGCCCCATCGAAGACGTAGTCTGTGCTGACATGCATGAGTTTTGCATTCAGCTCGCGGGAGAGCGCCGCAAGGTGGCGGCACGCCAGCGCGTTGACGGCAAAAGCGAGATGGGGATCCCGCTCGCAATTTTCGACATGATGCATAGCCGCGGTGTTGACGATCACCTCCGGCCGCAAGGGCAGGATGCGCTCGCGAAGCGAGGACTCGTCGCAAAGCTCGATGTCGCGGTGAGTCAGACCCAGGACGTCGTGGCCACGATTCGCGAAGGCGATGACGGCCTCAGTTCCAAGCTGGCCGTTGCTGCCGATGACGACGATTCTCATTGGGCGGCAGCCACCATGGAATAGGTTTCCATTCCGCTCTCGATTTCCTTGAACGTCTGAATATTGGAATAAGCGGGATTTTCCAGGTCACGGAAGCGCTCGTAGTTTTCGAAAAGCGATTGGACGATGGACTCAACATTTCCATTGGGATGAAAACTGAGAACGTTTGTGGCCTTTTCGATGCTGACCTTGTAATTCCGAAAATCCTGAATGTGCTTGATTACGAGGTTCAGGCGCCCACCCAAGCGTTTCTCGACAGCGGAGCGAACCAAGTCGCCAATTTCTCCCACGGTGTAGTTGCCGGATGCGACGTTGAAGACTCCGGAGAGGCGATAGTTCGCTTCGACAGCGCGGACGTAAGCAATCGCGGCGTCCTCGATGCTGAGGATGGGACGCCAAATCGAAGGGTTGTTCACGGTTATGGTGTGTTCCTTGAGGGCGGTCTTGAACATCGTGTTGATGATCAAATCCAGGCGCATGCGCGGGCTGTAGCCGGAAACGGTTCCCTTGCGAAGCGAAATGACGGAAAACTCTTCGTCCGCAAGCTCCATGGCGGCTTGCTCGCCCTGCAGCTTGGAAATTCCGTACGGATAGCGAGATGAGACTGGGCGGGTCTCGTCGAAAAGCTCGTTTTCGCTGTAGCCATAGACGGAACACGAGGATGCATAGATGTAACGCTTGACGCCCGCGTTTTTGGCCGTGTAGGCGAGGTATGCGGGAGCCGCGGCGTTGAAGATGAAATTCTTGCTCGGAGAGAACTCCGCCATGGGATCGTTGGACAGGCCGGCAAGAAAAATCACCTGATCGTAGGCCTTCAAGTCCTCGACGGTGAGCTGGAAGATGTCCTTGTTGAGGACGCCAACCTGCCGCGGGAGGCGATTGCCGAACCAGAAAAGGTCAACGACATCGACCTTGTAGCCGCGGTCGAGCAGCTTGGGGATAAGAACGCAGCCAACGTAACCGGCGCCGCCGGCAACCAGCAGTTTCATGGGTCTCTCCAACAATTATTCTGACAGGGCGGCTGCGTTACGCAGCTAGGCACTCGCGCCCTGCGATTGCGCGAGCCGAAGCGGCTCGGAAACATGCGTATAACGAAAATGGCCGGATTCAGGCCGCGCGAGCCACTGCGCCAGCGTCTGCGCATTCCGGTCCTTTTCGGAGAGCTGGGCAGCTTCCGGCGCGATTGGCCATTCGACTCCGATTGCAGGGTCATCCCAGCGAATGCCGGATTCCCCTGTGGGGTTGTAGATGCCCGTACATTTGTATTGAATTTCGGCCACCTCGGAAAGAACGCAGAAGCCGCGAGCGAAGCCGGCCGGGGCCCACACCTGGCGGTGGTTTTCCGCGGAGGCAACGACGCCAGCCCATTTGCCAAGAGTGGGCGAGCCCTTGCGGATATCCACTGCAACCAGAAAGGCAGTCCCGAGCGACACGCGCATGAGTTTGCCCATCGGCGGCTCCCACTGGAAATGAAGGCCTCGAACGACGCACCGGGACGAACGCGAGTGGTTGTCCTGCGCGAACTGAGCCGGCAGGCCCATCCGGGAAAACTGATCTTCCCGAAACGTTTCCATAAAGAATCCGCGGCTATCGCGGAATACCTCGGGCCGGATGACCACTACGCCGGGAAGGGGTTCTGACTCGATGGTGAATTGCATTTGCCGGTGACTACGCCTCGCAGGCTTAACAACCGAAGATTCCTACACCTGAGGTATTCGCGTGCCGAGGGCCGCGGAAAGCCGTGGCTCTTCGCCGCGTTCGACAAGCCTCTCAACATCGACGCGGCGGTTCCAATCGAAGGCCGCCCGGCAGAGCTCAAGGCGGCGGGCGCGCGCTTCGTTTGGCCTCATTGATTGAAGAAATCCGTGAAGCAGCATGCGAACGCCGTACCAGGTGAGCGACACGAGCCGACAGCGACGCGCGCCGCGAACGCCGAAATACTTGTAGTAGTAACGATAGCGGGTGATCTGTTTGTCCAATTCAAAGGCAATCGGAAAGCGCCGGGTGGACTGACCGCCCAGGTGCGTTATCGAAACGCTCGGGACAAACAAAATCGAGCGTCCGGAATTCCAAATCCGGCGGCAGAGGTCTACTTCCTCATAGTAGTAGAAGAACTGCTCGTCGAAGCCTCCGAGTCTTTTCAGGACGCCGCCGCGAACGAGCAAGCAACAACCGCATTGCCAATCCACTTCCCGTTCGCTATCTCCGTTCCATCCCCAGTAGCGATCCGAGACAAAGCGCTTCGAGATCATCGCAAGAGGGCGCAAACATAGCGCGGCCAGCAGGTCGCGCCAGACGGTCGGGAATGGGCGAGCCGACTCCTGATATGAGCCGTCCGCACCGTAAACGCGGCAGCCGAACGCACCTGCCTCAGGATGCTGATCGGCGAAACGCACCCAAGAGTCCAAAGCTCCCTCATGAATGATCGTGTCTGGGTTGAGAATGAGGACATACTCGCCGCGAGCCAGTTTGATTCCAGCGTTATTGCCTTTCGCAAACCGCAGGTTTGCGCCATTTTCGCAAATGCGCACTTCCGGGAAGCGCTCGCGAATAGCGTCCCGCGAGCCATCGGTCGAGCCGTTGTCAGAGACAATGACCTCGAATTCAGTGCTGCGGGTGGCCGAAAAAATCGAGCGCAGGCATTCCAGGATGACGGCGCGATCGTTCCAGCAAATGATGACAATCGAGAGCTTCATGTCCGGCGCCGGAGCTAGAATCCGCAGCTACAACGTGACGACTCTGCCCTTCTCTCTCAGCGAGCGGTCGGCGGATTCGAGCATTCGCACGACGCGCAGACCGGCCATACCGTCGTTGAAGGGCCGCTTATCGCCGCGAATGCACTCCACAAAGTAGGAGGCCTCAAGCTTCAGAGCTTCGACTTGTTCGACATTGGGCGACCACATGTCGCCGGTGCGGTATTTGACGAGCTGCTGGTACACGGCCTCTCCTCCGCTCACTTGAATGCCGCGATCGTAGATTTTCAGCTTTTCGTCCGCCTCGAGGTCGTTCCAGACGAGCATTTTCTTTTCGCCGCCCAAGAGGGTCGTGCGCACTTTTACGGGAGAGAGCCAATTCACGCTGATGTGGCCGATGAGATTGTCCGGATAATAGACCGTCAGATAGGCGACATCGGCGTGGCCGTTGAGGTGGCATTCGCCGGTGGCGACGAGAGCCTCCGGCTGCTTGCCGATGATGTAGTCCATTATCGAGAGATCGTGTGGCGCGAGGTCCCAGATCACATTCACGTCGTGCTGAAACAGGCCGAGATTGACCCGCGTGGAGTCGTAGTAGTAGAGGTGGCCGAGAGTTCCCTCATCGACGAGCTGACGTATGCGCTGAACAGCCCCGGTGAAGAGGAACGTGTGATCCACCATGATTTTCAGATTCTTGCGTTCCGCAAGTTCGATAAGATATTCGCCTTGCTCGACCGTGCTGGTGAACGGCTTTTCGACGAAAATGTGCTTTCCGTTCTCGAGCGCGGCCTTGGCGATCTCGAAGTGGGTCCAGACGGGTGTGACAACAGCAATCGCGTCTATCGCATCGTCGGCGAGCATGGCGCGGTAGTTTGTGGTCGCCGGAATGGCGGGATGGTCCCTGCGGAGCCGCTCGAGAGAACTCACACTCTTGTCGCAAACGCTGACGACTCGCGCCGATTCCTGGCGGAGGAAATTGCGGACGATGTTCGGCCCCCAGTAGCCGTAACCCACGACGCCGATTCGCACGACGTCGGACTGGCGAACGACAAAAGGCTGATCGGGAAGGGGCGCCGGGGCTGCGGAAGTCTGACCGAGTGGCATTTGTTTCACCTTGTGTTCATGGAGTTGGCTGCAGCAATCAAAAGGCGCCGTCACCGGAACACACGGCGCGAGGAGTCTGCATCAGTATTTTCAGGTCCAGAGCAGGACTCCAGTCTCTGGCATAGCGGAGGTCGAGGCGCACCATTTCGTCAAACGTGGTGCGGCTCCGCCCATGCACCTGCCAGGATCCCGTGATACCCGGCTTGGCCTCATAGATGCGGCGCCGGTGCCAGGCTTCGTAAGCTTCGATTTCATAGGGGATCGGTGGACGAGGGCCAACCAGAGACATCTCTCCGCGGAGAACGTTCCAGAACTGGGGCAATTCATCAAGGCTCGTGCGGCGCATGAATCTGCCCAGAGGAGTGATCCGCGGGTCGTTGGTAATCTTGAAGCACGGCTTCCGCGCGGCGGCAGCCGAGCCGTTTGGCTGGTTGCCGGCGATGAAGCTCCGCACAAAATCGCGGTGAATGGCCGGACTGTTGCTGACGTGCATCGAACGAAACTTCAGAAAGACGAAGGGCACGCCAAACTGGCCAAGACGCTCCTGGCGGAACAGGACGGGGCCGCGCGATGTGCATTTGATAGCCAGTGCGAGAAGCAAGAAAAGGGGCGAGAGAATCGTCAATGCGAACGCGCTGCCGGCCAGGTCCATGATGCGCTTGACGAGCAATTGTGCTTTGCGCGCTTCGCTCAAACCGACGACATCGGGATAGATCAGCGGCGGCAAAACTTGCTTGCCTTTTTGTGAATTGAAATCTTCCGGAAAGGCGTGGAAAGAGAGCTGCAAAGCTTGGAAGTCGTCGCGGGTGAGCGCGCCAGAGAGCGCGGCGACAATCTTTGCCTTGAGGATTTCAATGAGCGATTCGGCGGGCTTGGCCTTGAGCTCCGTGAACAGCACACCCAGCACGGCCCGGTGCCGGCACCACCCCACGATATCGGTGTCGCGAACCGTTTCGGAAATGGGCTCAACCGCCGCTTGCAGCACCGGCTCGATGGGCACATCCGCCGGTCCTTCGCCCCGATGCACAAGCATTAGGACCAGAGACTCACGGGAGCGCTCGGCGCGCTTTCGTTCGTGGCAGAGGCGCTCCTGAAAGTCTTGTTCCGAGAGACACCGGAATCCATTTCGCCGGCGAGTCTTGTACGAATTAAACCTGGGGAGAAAAGCGTTAAGCATTTTGGTTTCGCTTGTAACTGTTTCCTAGATTTCCCTCGATCAAGCCGGGCGGGCGCGCTCGCGTTGCACCGGGCGAAGGGGAACCACATCGGCGGAATCAATTTCGACCGCCACGGAGCGGCAGAGAAGGGTTACGGAGAGTACCAAGCGCTGCCGTCCTTTGACGTCCACAAGGATTCCTTCGAGGCCACTCAACGCGCCGGACTCGATGCGGACGCGGTTGCCTACCGTCAAAAAAGGGTGCGGCTGGTTCGGAGCTCCAGAAAGGATCAAGGTGTGAATTGCCCGAATCTCGGAATCGTCAACCGGCAAAGGAGTGTGTTGATTTCCCACGATCTGCCGAACGCCCGGGGTCTTGAGAATGGGAAGCCGGTCGTGGGGATTAAAACGGCAAAAGACGTAGCCCGGAAACAGAGGGACATCGAGCAACTTGACTCGGTCCGACCAACGCCGCCGCGTCTTGCACACAGGTAAGAATGGTTTATAGCCTTTGCTTTCGAGATGAAGAGCAACCTCCGCTTCATATCGAATACGGACTTGCAAGGCGAACCATGGATACGCAGCAGGAGCAAGGGTATTGGACTGCGCTTCCGCTTCCAGAGATGGCGTCGGCATGAGAGTTGATGGAGGCGCCTGGCCGCCGGCCTGGTCGCCGAGACAAGCTACCGCCATTCGAGTCCCATTGGTGGCTCTTTCAAAAAACGGCAGATGGGAAGTAAGTCCCCGGCTGACGAACACTTGCCCTAAGCTGTATACCAGCTTCCCGGATTTCACCCCATCAGGTGCTTGCCCTAACCAAAACTGGAACCCGCTGTAGCACCCAGGCACTTGACCAAAACTTGCAATATCCCGGTTTCATTTTGATCAGGCAGCGCTGCCGTCCAAAACCCGCGCGGGAAGCGAATTGTAGTAAGCGCCGTAGGAAGGCGCTTCATCCGCACAGTTCAGCACGATTCCCAGCAAACCTTTCTGCTGCAATTGCTGGCAGCTCTTCTGGGCGCTTGCGAAATCGGTGAAGGCAGCGCGAACAACGCAGACAACGCCATCGCTCAAATCGGCAAGCAGCATGGAATCCGCAACCGGAAGAGCGGGAGGTGAATCGATGATCACCCAGTCAAAGAGCGGCGTGATTCTGACCAGGAGCTGTTTAAGGCGGCCGTTGGCGAGCAGCTCCGCGGGATCGGCAAACTTGGCGCCGCCGGGAATAAAACACAAATACTCATCAAAACCCTTTTGCATGATTTTCGAGGCTTCGGATGTTCCGGCAAGGTAGTCCGAGAGCCCTGGCGAAGAATTGGCGCCGAGGCTTGCATGAAGATTTGAGCAGCGCAGGTCTGCGTCGACCAGGAGGACCTTACAGCCTTTCTGTTTCGCGAGCGCCTGGGCCAGATTGCTGGCCACGAAGGTCTTGCCCTCCGCCACCAGGGCGCTTGTAACCAAAATGGTCTTGAGGGGCGTACGGTCGCGCACCTGATACAGACGTGAGCGCAAAGTGCGAAATTGCTCGGCAGCCACCGAGTTGGCGTTCCCGGCAAAGACGCTTCTCGAGGACGTGACTTTCCAAGGGACCATGGTGCAGGCATCCCAAATATCCTCAAAGCGAAGAAACTGATCCGCGTGCGACCTCACCCGTGAGTCCGAAGGCGAGGAAGATTCAAGCGGCGAGGACGGAAAAAGCGCCGGGGCTTCGGCTGGCTCGCTTTGGCGTTGCGGGGCAACGGAAGGCGAGGCGTCCGGCACCGCCGGCGGTACGGAAGGCTCGATTGGCTGCGACCGCTCTTGCTCGGCGCGTTTGAGCGCCTCATGGATCCTGCTCATATTTTCCTCTCACGAGTCTCCGCCGCGGCGGCGTTCCATTTTTCGAACTCCGCGAGCAAGCTATGCAGATTGTGGACGATGTCATCCACTGCCCTGGGGGAATGGTTCGGCACGCTCGAAGCAGGCCGGGCTATGGGGTCTACCTTATCCAACTCGAAGTCGCGCGCGGCCTGCTCGACAGCGCCCGGCGGGACCGGGCGGACCTGGTCCACATAAGCGTTGATCAAAGAATGCTCACAGAGCAGGTTGACGACTCGCGGAATTCCCTTCGAGTAATTGAATATCGCTTCGACGGCCTCTTCCGAGAAAATAGGGGAACCGTTGGCTCCGCTGATCCGAAGGCGCTCCGCGATGTATCCGGCGAGTTCGCGCCGGTCCAGAGGATGGGTCTTGCAACGGATCGTGATGCGCTGCCGCAGTTGGCGGAGGTTGGGGTCGCGCAGCTTTTCGTCAAGCTCGGGTTGCCCGCAAAGGATGATCTGCAGGAGTTTTTCGCTGGCGGTTTCGAAGTTCGTAAGGAGGCGCACTTCTTCAAGGACGGGCAGAGTGAGATTTTGGGCTTCATCGACGATGAGGACGCTCGTCTTCCGGTCGCGATAACGCTGAAGCAGCCATTGATTCAGCTTCATGAGCAAGTGGCTTTTGTCGCGCGACTGACAAGGTATGCCGAAGTCCGCCATCATGAAATCGAAGAGCTGGTTTGCGTCGAGCTGCGAATTAAAGACGTAAGCGGTAGCGACGCCCTCCTGGTTGAGCCAATCGAGCAAGCGGTTGAGCAGCGTCGTCTTGCCGGTTCCCACCTCGCCGGTCAGTAGCAAAAAACCCTTTCGGCTGCGAATGCCGTAAGCGAGACCCGCGAGAGCCTCATGGATTTGAGGCGTGAGGTAAAGAAAACGCGGATCGGGGTTCGCGTTGAAGGGACTTTCGCGCAATCCGAAGAAGCTTTTGTACATACGTCTCCCCTAACTTCTCCCGACGGCCTGCGTGTCCGTGAGCGCGAGTTCCTTCTTGTGCGTACGGCCGTTTCCAAGCGCACCCACCGTCGGGATAAGCACGAGAGTTGGCACCTGAAGGAACGCGTCGATGTCCCTCTCCGTTCGAAGAGTTCGATCGAGCGCCTCGCGGACCAGCGCGATCCCGAGACCGGTGGCGATGCCTGCGGCAAGCCCGCCCAGGACGAAGTAAAGCCGGATCGGGAACGAAGGCGACGACGGCAAATCGGGCGGATCGAGGATGCGGAAGCGATCGGTATCCGGGCTCTGGCGCAAATTGGCGGCCATCGCGGACTCGCTTCGCTTCTTGAGCAAGTCGTTGTAGAAATCCGCGGCGCTGGCGTGATCCCGCGTGAGCACTTTGTACTGCTCTTCCACAGACGGACTCAACTGGAGCCGCGACTGGTAAAGCTTGACTTGCCGCTGAATCTCCTTCTGCTGTGCCGCCTTTTCTTTCACCGACGCCTCGTATTGGTGTACTTGTGCCCGCAACTGGCCGATTTCGGGAGTTTCGATGGAGGCGCGCATCTCATCCTTGCCTGCAGGAGACGCGGAAGCCGCGCTGGTTGCCGCAATCTGTTTTTTCAGGTCGGCGATGTTGGCTTTGAGCTTGATGACATCAGGGTGGTCATCGGTGTATTTCACCTGCGCTTCGGCTAGTTGCGCTTGCAAATCGGTAAGCTGCTTCTCCAGCGTTTCCGGATTCTGCCCAACCTGGGAAGCCTTCCACGCGGCAATCTGCTGCGAAAGCATGGATTCGGCGAAAGCCTTGTCCTGCTGGGCGCGTCCGAGGGACTGAGTAACGGCGTCCAACTGCGAATTCAGGCCGGCGAGAATGTTCAGGTTAGCCTGCTGATCATCCGGGAGTTCTCCGATATAACGGGTCTTGAAAGCAGCCAGCTTCGCATCCTCGGCATCCAGATTCTTTTTTGCGTCTTGAAGTTCCTTGGTGAGGAAAGCCGTGGTATCTTCGGCGCGCGCCTCCCTGAGATGCAGGTTCGATTGCAAGAACATATTCGTCACTGCCGCGCAGATTTTCTGTGCAAGTTGCGGGCTGCCGGCCGAGGCCTTCACCGTGAAGCCCGGAAGGTCGGGACTGTTTGTCTGCGGCATCGGCTTGACGGGGCTGATCGTGATCTTTTTCCGCAGGCGGTTGGCCAAGACTTCGGCGGGCACGGTGTTCTGTTCGGCTTGGTAGAGGCCCAGCGCTCGGATCACCGGCCCCAAACGGCTGGAGCTGAGCAGCTCTTCCTGGACGGAAGCTAGCCGCTGGCGCAAGTCGCTCGAGTCAATCGACGTGACGTAACTCTCGGAAACATGCGGCTGGTCGATGAGAATGACGGTCTGCGACGTGTACTCCTTGGGGAGAATCAGTGTAAGTGCATACGCAAGCAACGGCGCCGCCAAAATCGACAGAATGATTTCCCGCCTTCTCCGGCGCAGAATCGCAACGTAATCTTCCAACGTCAGTTGACGAGCTCCGAGCATGACAGGGCCTCTTCTCCGTTCAGTCGAATGGAATCCGATTCGGACGCCAGACAAATCCAAAGTTGAACACGTTGCCAAGCAGGTTCGAGCCACACGCCGCCGCGGAGCAAACCCTCGCATCCGATGTCTGGCGGCGAACCGTGTAACCGAGAAAGACTTCCGAGCTTTCGCCCACCTGCCGTCGCGCCAGAACTCCGCCATAGACGGCATCGAACTTGGCACCTGCGGGCGCGAGGATCTTGGAGGTTGCCACACCGATAAGATTCGTGTTCCGCCCGTAGCTCGCGCTAAAAGTTAAGGACCAGAGGCGCGATACCTCGCGCTGTACGGCCGCCGAAACCTCCGACGTGAGCGCGCCAAGAAAGATCCCGCTGCCGCCGGTAATGCCCCGGTTGTAAAAGAGGCCGTAGCCCGTCCGCTCCGACGTATAGCGGAGCATGGCATCGCCCGCCCAAGACGTGCGTGTTGTAACGCCTGTACCGCTGTGGATGGGGGTGATGTCCGGCCCGCCGCCAACGCGCCAGTCCAGGCGCTTGGTGAGTGTCCGTTCGTATGCAAGTTCAACGACGTCGTCTTGAATGCGATCCACAGTTCCGTTGAACCACAAGGAATTGAAGCGATAGGCCGCCGCAATACTGTCCCGGCGCGTCAGTTGGTGGCCAACACCGGTTTGAAAACCAGCGGCATAACTATCGACCAGACCGCCCTGGAAAAAGTGCAGCACATCGTAACTGCCAATCGCCGTGGCGCTCGTGCGCGCGGTAATTTGGTAGTCGACCTGACCAACCAAGGCGTTCGTGAGCCGCGGGCCGACAGGAGTGAAGATGCTTTGACTCGGCTGGAAGGCATTGCGAATCAGAATCGGTCCCAACGAACTCAGGCCCGAAAGCTGACCCAGGCCGGCCAAGTCAAAAGGGGATGTACCACCGAGCAACAAGGCGCCGGAACTATAGCTGAACTCGTCCGCCTCGGCGCCCGCCCAGCGCCCGCGATTCCATCCTTGCGATACGCTGAAGGCTTGCGTCAAAGAATTCAGCGAACCACCTGTCGCCGAAAAGGTTCCACCGCCCAAGTAGCCCAGATTGAGTTGCGAGCGCGGACGGGACTTTTGCAATACCAGACTGCCAAGAATCGAGTTGATTTCCGCAAAAGTGTAGTCTTGTGAGTTCGAAACGTTATACGCATTGCTGTTGAGTTGGCCGTAGTAACTGAGCGTGGGAAGCAAGTAGCTCCGTTCGACGGGAAGAGCGAAAGCGAGGTCGGTCCCACCCAGGATGGGAGCCGCGGTGGGCGCGGGCGCCGGCTGTTTCTGGCCGGAAGTCTGCGCCGGGTCAGCGCCGAGCACCGGCTGTACCGGTTGCATCGGAGGGGTTGGCTGCTGTGCCGTGTCCGTCTGCTGGGCGCGCGCAGCAGCGGGATAGAAAAAACTAGCGGCCAGAAGTCCCAATCCGGCCATCAAAGGACAGGTTTGGTGCTTCAAACCGGCTCTCCTATCGCACGACGACCGTGTCCCCAGCCCGCAATGTCAAATTCTGCTCGGGCCGCCGGCCATCCAGCACTTCCTTGTAGTTGAAGGGGTATTTGTTCAAATTCTGGCGCTCGTTTCGCAGAAGAAAGATCTTCTTGCTGTTGGCAAACTGCGTCAGTCCACCGGCACTGGAGATGGCCTGCAAGATAGTCATTCCCGGCAGCAGCGGATAGGCGCCCGGCCGAGTAACTTCTCCGAGCACATAGATTCGCTGGCTATTCATCTGGCTGACCATCACAGTCACACGCGGAGCATTGAGATACCGTTTCAGTTTTTCGGTGATGGACTGAGACAATTCCGTTGCAGTCAGACCGGCCGCTTGCACATCGTTGAGGAGTGGCATCGAGATCTTGCCGTCCAAACGAACGGGCAAGGAGCGGCTCAGATCCGGTTCCTTCCAGACGCTTATGTCCAGCACGTCTTCTGGACCGATGACATAGTCGCGGGCCGAGGCAGGCTCCGCATTGACCGCGGGAGCCTTATCTGCCATCACTGCGGCGGTTTGCGTGGTCTTCGTGCCGCTCTGCTGAGCCATAGCGGCACAGGCCAGGGCCAACGAGAAGAAGGTGATCAGCGGGGGCCTCAGAATTCTTCGCATGATCTGCTCCTGTTCGGGCAATCGAATTTCCAGCAATGGATGACGATTCGAAGCAATTGGCCCGGGGAAGCGGCAGGCATGAATGGAGAACGGCAAGTCCCCCGGTAAACTCCGGCGCACAAGGCCGCAACGGCGGCAGGCAGCGGCGAACGAACGGCTTCCCAAGCGGAATGTGTGTATTCCCCGAATTGCAGTTACCTCGTGAAACTACGCCAGGCCGGTCTACTTCAAGGAAACTCAATCGCACTTCCACACAAACTGCGAACACCCACTGAACAAGACTTTGGAGCCCGAGGGTAAGCCGCATTCCGCGCACGAGTCGATAAGAGCAAGTTGGTACTCCAAATTCGGGATTCCTGTAGCTGTGCCGTTTGTATAGTTGTGAAATTTTTCTTGATGAGGTTCCGCGACCGGTTCGAGTTACTGCCAGGAAGGCAAATACATTGTGTTCCCGATGGACACAGCTCATGCGGTAGCTATCTTTGACAGTACGATTTGACTGGCAGTCTTAACGTGGGTCCCCGGAAGTCGTGATCCCTGGGGCAGAGTCACTCGGATGCAATTAGAGTCTCCCCGAGCGAAGCGGCTGCAGCAAGCCCACGGACTGAGGAAAGCGCCGAAGTGAAGGCGCCGCACTCTTCGTGCGGAAGCTCACCATGCAGAATCAGAACGTCCTAGATTCTCAAGCACATCGCTTGGCAACGCCTAAACGCGGGCTTCGAGAACCGTTTCGCTCGTGGGCTGGCCAGGGGAGTTGCTACCCGCGGCATCTCTCTGTCGCAGACGCGTTTGAAGAAACCGCGGCCAAGTTCGCCGACAAGATAGCGATAAGCTTTCACGATGAGCGGCTCAGGTATTGCGAGCTCAACACCCAAGCGAACTGTCTTGCGCAGCGGCTGAAGGACAGCGGGGTTGGCGCGAACGACTTAATCGCGTTGTGTGCCGAGCGCTCGATCGAAATGATCGCGGGGCTACTAGGCATCCTCAAGGCAGGCGGGGCGTATGTGCCTATTGATCCGTCGCTTCCGGCTGAGCGGATTCACTTTCTTCTGCGCGAGACCAACCCGCGGCTTATTCTTACTCAATCGCGCTTTGCCGCCAAAATCCTCGCGGGTCAGAACCGGCCGCTGATTTTTCTGGACCAGAAGATGCCGGGCCGCTTCTGCGGCGACGTCAAGCAAAAACCCTCTTCTTCACGGGATCTTGCGTACGTCATGTACACCTCGGGATCAACAGGAAAGCCCAAAGGCGTGATGGTCGAGCATCGTTCGATCCTTCGGCTGGTGCGGAACACAAACTACTGCGATTTTTCTCCTGACCACGTTTTCCTTCAAGCCGCTCCCATCTCTTTTGACGCCTCGACATTCGAGATTTGGGGAGCGCTCCTGAATGGGGCGCATCTGGTGCTGCTTCCGGCGGGAGTTACTTCGCTCGAGGACCTGGGCAGCACGATTTTGACGAAGGAGGTTACAACGCTTTGGCTTACCTCGGGTTTGTTTCACTTGATGGTTGAGCAGCGGCTCGCGGACCTGCGGAATGTGAAACAGTTGCTAACAGGCGGCGATGTTGTATCGCCGGCGCGAGCGCGTGAGGTTCTTCGTGCTTTGCCGTACTGCACGCTCATCAATGGTTACGGTCCGACGGAGAATACAACGTTCACGTGTTGTCACCGGATGAAAGCGGGTGAAGTTATTGAAAATTCCGTGCCGATCGGCCGGCCGGTCGCGAATACGCAGGTATATCTGCTGGATTCCGATGGAGTCCCTGTGGAGCAAGGAGCGGTGGGGGAAATCCACGCGGCAGGCGACGGCCTAGCCCGCGGCTATCTTAACGATCCGGAGCTCACAGCCAGAGCATTCGTCGAGAATCCTTTTGCGGAGGAGGACGGCGAGCGCATGTATCGCACGGGTGATCTGGCAAGCTGGCGAGCGGATGGCACTCTGGAATTCGTCGGAAGAATCGACGATCAAGTGAAGATTTTAGGCCATCGAGTGGAACCGGCGGAGGTCCAGGCTGCGCTGCGCGCGCATCCCGGAGTTTTGCAGGCGTATGTTTCCGGCGAGAGTGGGAGCTGCGGTTCGAAGCGGCTTGTCGCCTATTTCGCGGACCGTCCGCAAGAGCCGGTTTCAGCGGCCGGCTTGCGGATGTTCCTGGGCAAGACGCTGCCTCCATACATGATTCCGAGCGACTTCGTACGCCTCCATGCTTTGCCACTCGCCGCAAACGGAAAGATCGATCGCGAAGCTCTGCGCGCGGCACTCGATACGGGTTCGGCCAAGGCGCGAGTTGAGAGGTTCTCGGCTGAAGCAGATGAGTTAGAGCGGACGATCCGGTCCGTGTGGAGCGATGTTCTCCAGTCGGACGACATAGCGTGCGACGCCAATTTCTTCGATGTTGGAGGAAACTCGCTGCTGCTCGTCTCGATGCACGGCAAACTGCAAGCAGCGATGCATCGTTCGATCCCCATCGTTGACCTGTTTCAGTTCACCACGATCGAAAAACTGGCAAGGCACCTGGCCGAGGAGAGACCAGCCCGGCCGCGGTCCGAATCTATTGCTTGTGCCAGCGGCGACTCGCGTCCGGGGGGCGCCTGCGAAGCAAGCCGCGCGGCCGGAGGGGGCAGGTGAACGAATCCGGGCGGCCGGCGCCGCAAGGAAAGAGCATAGCGATTATCGGTGTGGCCGGAAGATTCCCGGGCGCCCGAAGCGTCCCGGAATTCTGGCAGAACCAATTGAACGGCGTCGAATCGATCCAAGCATTCACCGGCGAGGAGAAGCAAGCCGGCAATGGCAACGAATCGGGCGCAACCTTCGTGGCGGCCAGAGGAGTTGTGGAACGCGCGGATCTCTTCGACGCCGATTTCTTTGGCGTTCACCCGCGCGAAGCAGCGCTCATGGATCCGCAGCACCGGATTTTTCTCGAGTGCTGCTGGGAAGCACTGGAGGATGCCGGGTATGTACCCGGCAATGCGGAAGAAGCCGGCGTGTTCGCAGGCTGCGCGATGCCTACCTATTTCCTCTCGACACTGTGCGCCGATCCGCAGTTCGTGAAGGAATTTACGCGCGGCTACCAGGTCGAGAATTATTCCGAGATGCTGGGCAACAGTCTGGATTTTCTATCCACCCGCGTTTCCTACAAGCTGGATTTGCGCGGCCCGAGCTTCACGCTCCAAGCAGGCTGTTCAACGTCGCTGCTTGCGGTCTGCCAGGCGTGCGAAAGTTTGCGTAGCGGGGGTTGCGAAATGGCTTTAGCGGGCGGCGTGTCCGTCACGTTTCCGCAGGCGAGGGCTGCCCGGTATCAGGAAGGCGGAATGATTTCCCCGGACGGGCACTGCCGCGCGTTCGACGCCGCGGCAAGTGGAACCGTCTTCGGGAGCGGTGCGGGCGTGGTGCTGCTGAAGCAACTGGAAAAGGCACTAAGAGACGGCGATCACATTTATGCCGTCATTCGCGGGTTCGCCGTAAACAATGATGGTTCCGCGAAAGCCGGCTACACGGCTCCAAGCATCGAAGGACAAATTCGAGTGATCGAGGCCGCACAGCGAGACGCGGGAGTAGCGCCCTGGGAAATCGGGTACGTGGAAGCGCACGGCACGGGGACGCCGCTCGGAGATCCGATCGAGCTGGCGGCATTGGATCAATGCTTTCGCAAGCGCAGCTCGGCGAAGCAATTTTGCGTGCTAGGGACTGTCAAGACGAACATCGGTCATCTGGACGTGGCGGCGGGCATTACGGGCCTGATTCATGCGATGCAGATTGTCCGCGATGGAGAATTTCCACCGACGCTGCATTTCGCCGAACCGAACCGGCACTTTCGGCTGGCGGAGAGCGCTTTTCTGGTGAACCGGGAACGCCGGAGATGGCCTGCTTCAGAATGCCGCCGCAAAGCCGGGGTGAGTTCCTTTGGAGTCGGAGGCACGAATGCCCACGTGATTCTAGAGGAGGCCCCGCACAGGCAAGCGTCTGCTTCAGGACGGCCGGCCTCGCTGCTTGTAACTTCCGCGCGGTCGGAGTCCGCCCTGAAGAAAGTGGCGTCCAACTTAGCCGCGCATTTGCGGGCGCATCCCGAGGCCAATTTGCAGGACGTGGCGTTCACATTGCAAGTGGGCAGGAAGGCATTCGCGTATCGGCGCGTGATAGTGGCAAGAAACTCCGCAGAGGCGTGCGCCCGCCTAGGTACCGAGCCGAAACGTGCGGACACGGGTCAGGCATCGAACCAGCAACCTTCGGTTGTCTTTCTTTTCCCGGGCCAGGGCTCACAACAACCAGGCATGGCGCTCGATCTCTACGACATCGAGAGTACTTTCCGTGAGGCAGTGGATCAATGCTGCGAGTTGCTGCGGCCGCATCTCGGCTGTGATTTGCGCGAGCTTCTCTGCAAAAGCGGCGAAGCGTCCGCCGCCACCGCGATTCACCGGACCGAGTTCGCGCAACCTGCCATCTTCGTCTTCGAATATGCCCTGGCACAACTGTGGATGAGCTGGGGGATTCAGCCGTCGGCCATGCTGGGTCACAGCGTTGGCGAGTTCGCGGCAGCAACGGTGGCCGGAGCCCTTACGCTGCGGGACGCTACGATGCTGATTGCGGCGCGAGGCAGGCTGATTCAGGGCCTGCCCGGCGGAGCGATGCTGGCCGTGCGCGTTCCCGAAACGGAGCTACGAAAGATACTTCCCGGCGGCCTCTCCCTTGCCGCAATCAATTCGCCCTCCAGTTGCGTGGTTTCCGGCCCGTTAAGCGCGATCCAAGCGTTTGAGCGCGAACTTGCAGAGCACGGCATCGGCTCGCGCCGCTTGACAACCTCGCACGCGTTCCATTCTTCGATGATGGAACCGGCGCTCGGCCCTTTTGGGGAGCGACTGCGTTCCATTCGTATGGGTTCTCCGGCAATTCCCTACGTTTCCAGTCTGACGGGCAACTGGATTCGAGAAACAGACCTTAGCGATTCGCAATATTGGGTTCGCCACTTGCGTGAACCCGTGCGTCTTTCCGATGGCCTTTGGCTTTTGCTGCGCGAGGCGAACAGGATCTTTCTCGAAGCCGGACCCGGCAAGGCGCTGAGCAGTTCGGTACGCGAACACCACAAACCCGGTTTTCCCATTCCCAAAAGTGTCGCTTCGCTGCCTGAAGTCTCGCCGCAGCGGAACGCCTACGAGTCGCTGCTCTCCGCACTGGGTTCCTTGTGGGTAGCTGGACTGCAACCCGATTGGCGAGCCCTCTACTCGGGTGAGCAGCGTCTTCGGGTACCCCTGCCGACTTATCCATTCGAACGCAAGCGGTTCTGGATCGGCCCGGCTGAAGCGAAGGGCAGTTCGGCGCGGAAAGAGATTTGTTCGCAACAGGAGCCGGCCACAATGAATGCCTCAGGTTCGTCAGCGGGACCCGCGAATTCCAATTCGCGCGTCGAGAGCCTTCGCTCTGCGCTTACACAAATGTTCGCGGAACTATCCGGAACGAATCTTAGCGAACAGGACACCGTGACGGGGTTCCTGGAGCTCGGCTTCGATTCGCTGTTTCTCACGCAGGTCAGCATCGCGCTGCAAAACCGTTTCGGCGTAAAGATTTCGTTTCGGCAGTTGCTCAGCGAGTTCCCGACCGTTGACGCTCTGGCCCGCCGGTTGGAGGCGATCCTGCCTGCGGGAGAGCAAGGCAAGGAGCAGATTGCCACGCTTGAGAGCGCGGTGGCCGAGCGTACGGATCGTCCCGTTGCTCAGTCCGACAGTCCGGGCGCTGTGGCGGCTTCGAAGTACTCAGGTGACTTGCAGTCGTTTCTGCAAGACCAAACGCGCGCAATGAGCGACTTGTTCACCAAACAACTGGAAGTTCTTCGCGAACAGTCGTTCAACCGCGAAGCCGGCTCCGCGGAACCAAAGCGAAGCGTCCACTCGAGTGTTCCGGCAGCGGCAGGGTTGACTCAAGCCCCAGCTCCAGCTCAACCTGGCAATGACTCTTCGCGAAGCAGGGCCTTTGCGCCATTTCGCCCTCCGGACACAGGTGCCTCGCTCGAGCTGACCGCGAGTCAGCGGCAATATCTAAGCACGCTCATCAGGCGTTGCACGGCAAGGACGCCGCGGTCGAAAACGCTGACGCAACAGCATCGTTCCGTACTGGCCGATCCTCGCGTAGTGTCCGGATTCCGGCCGGAGTGGAAGGAGATGGTCTACCCGATTGTGGCCGTGCGTTCCGAGGGTGCTCGCTTGTGGGACGTCGACGGCAACGAATACATCGACCTCTTGAGCGGCTTCGGTCCGATCCTGGTTGGCCACCGGCCCGAATTTATCGCGCGGGCACTTGAGGAGCAGATTCATCAGGGCATCGAAATCGGACCGCAAAACCAGCTGGCGGGCGAAGTCGCGGAGCTCTTTTGCGAAATGACGGGTAACGAGCGCATGACCTTTTGCAACACCGGCTCGGAAGCGGTCATGGCCGCCCTTCGCGTCGCACGCACTGTGACTGGCCGTAACAAGGTGGCCTTGTTCTCCGGGTCCTATCATGGAATGTTCGACGAAGTTCTGGTGAAGCGCTCGAATCGAGACCAAGCGTCCGGCGCATTTCCGATTGCTCCGGGCATTCCGAAGGAGAATCTCGGCAATATCACCGTCCTCGAATACGGCTCCGGCGCCGCGCTCGACTGGATTCACGCGAATGCCTCTTCGCTCGCCGCCGTTCTGGTCGAGCCGGTACAGAGCCGTCATCCCGCCCTGCAACCCGCCGGTTTTTTGCGTGATGTTCGGCGAATTACCGAAAATTCCGGCACAGCGCTGATTTTCGACGAGGTGGTGACGGGATTTCGCGTTCATCCGGGGGGCTGCCAGGCGCTTTTTGGCATTCGTGCCGACCTCGCCACGTACGGCAAAGTTCTAGCGGGCGGAATGCCGATCGGAGTACTCGCAGGCCGGGCTCAATTCATGGATGCGCTCGATGGTGGCGTATGGCAATTCGGCAATGACTCCGCCCCGCAAGCCGGCGTGACGTTTTTTGCGGGCACGTTCGTGCGCCATCCTCTTGCGCTTGCCGCGGCGCGAGCCACTCTTTTGCACTTGAAAGCCGAAGGCCCGGCGCTCCAGGAGAGACTGGCCCGAAACACGACTGAATTCACAAACACGATTCGCAGCCTTATTGAGCGCCATCACGCTCCGGCGGTGCTTGAGCATTTCTCCAGTTTCTTCTATCTGCACTTCCCGCGCGAGTTTCCGCTGGGCAGCTTGCTGTTTTACGCACTCCGCGAAAAGGGTGTTTACCTGCTGGAAGGATTTCCGTGTTTTCTCAGCACCGCGCATGGACGCGACGAGCTCCGCCGTGCCCAAGACGCGTTTGCCGAAGGAATCTCCGAAATGGACGACGCTGGCGTTTTTGCCTCTGAAAAGCGAGAACGCATTTCCGCACAACCAACGCCGCCGGCAGCGAGCGTTTCGCGCCAAGAGGAAAGGACCAGGCCGGCGCCCGCCGAGGCGCCACTGACGCCGGGGCAGTGGGAAATCCTGCTTGCCGCGCAGATGAGCGACCAGGCCTCTTGCGCCTTCAACGAATCGTTTACGCTGCGGATGACGGGCCATCTCGACCGGAGCGCTCTCGAGTACGCTCTAGATCAGCTATTCCGGAGGCACGACGCTCTGCGTGCGTCGCTTTCACCTGAGCACACAACTCTGCACTTTGCCTCTTGCGTCGCCGCGCCACTGCGCTTTGAGGACCTCTCCAAGCTCGGCGTGGCGGAAGCACGCGGGACGATCGCCGCGGCGATGCGAGCCGACGCCGCAACGCCTTTTGATCTGTCCAATCCGCCGCTCGTTCGGTGTTCGCTTTTCCGAACGGGCGAATCGGAACATGTTCTGCTCTTCACGGCGCATCACCTTATCTGCGATGGCTGGTCCACAAATGTTCTTTTGAGCGAGCTTGGCAAGATCTATTCGAGCCGCACATCCGGCACGGATGGCACTTTGGCGGCCGCACCACAGTTCTCCGAATATGCTATGACCAGATCGAAGTGCGGAACGAACGGGCACAGCAATGCTGCGTCGCGCGAATACTGGGTCAAACGTTTTAACGATCTGCCGCCATTGCTCGAATTGCCCACGGACCGTCCCCGGCCCGCGGTAAAGTCGTTCGCCGGGGCCACGGTGCGTGCGCAGATGGGCCGGGGGGAGTTGCAGGGGCTTAAGAGCGCGGCCGCGCGCCAGCACTGCACGCTGTTCTGCTGCCTGCTCGCGGCCTTTGGAGCCTTGCTGTACCGGCTGACCTCGCAGCAAGACATCGTGATCGGGATTCCCTTCGCCGGGCAATCCGTTCTTTCCGAGAGCGATCTGGTGGGGCACTGCGTGAGCTTTTTGCCCATTCGCACGAAATGGTCCGATGACGAACGCGCCGCCGATGCTCTGCAACGAATACAGCAGGCGATTATCGAAGCCCACGAGCACCATGACTATACGTACGGCGCGCTCGTCAGGGACCTAAATATGCGCCGCGAGCTGGGCAGGCTCCCGCTTGTCGAGGTTCAATTCAATCACGAAAAACTCGGCGGGGACTTCTCGCTGCGCGGTCTGCGTACGCAAATCGAGGCAAACCCCAAAGCCGCGGTCAACTTCGATTTATTCCTCAACACGGCCGAAACGCCGGATGGCCTTGTGCTTGATTGCGACTACAACTCCGACCTTTTTGATGAAAGCACGGTTGCGCGATGGCTTTCGCATTATTCCGAATTGCTCAGGAGCTTCGCGGCCCATTCGCAGACCGTTGTGGCAGATTTGCCTTTGCTCACCAAGTTCGAGCACTCTCGGCTCATTGAGGAATGGAACGCGACCTCGCGCGAGTTCGACCTGGATACCCGAGTGCATCGGCTCTTCGAGCGGCAAGCGGCTCGTACTCCGACGGCGATCGCCGTTTCCGCCAACGGAACCGCGCTCACCTACCGAGAGCTGGATCAGCGCGCAAACCGCCTCGCACGGCATCTGCGGAAAATCGGCCTCGAATCACAGGACCTGGCGGGGATCGCGCTGGATCGCAGCGTGGAAATGCTGGTCGCTCTGCTCGCGGTTTGGAAAGCGGGTGCCGCTTACGTGCCGCTCGATCCCGCGTATCCGCAGGAGCGGCTCTCGTTCATTCTTCAGGATGCCGCAATTCCGATCCTGGTCACGACCTCCGAGTTGGTTGACCGCCTGCCTCTTTGCGAAGCGCGGCTGGTTTGCCTGGACCGCGACGCCGTCCTTATCGCCCAAGAAGAAGCGGATGTTCCCGAATTCGCTTCCGCTTCGAGCCACCGCGCTTACGTCATCTACACGTCCGGGTCCACAGGCCAGCCGAAGGGCGTCGCCGTAACTCAACGAAACCTTGTGAATCTGCTGCTTTCAATGCAGGCCGAGCCAGGTATTGCGCCGGAGGACCGCCTTCTGGCGGTGACAACACTTTCGTTTGATATTGCGGCGCTCGAGTTGTTCCTTCCGGTGATCGCAGGCGCCCGTGTCGTCCTTGCGGACCGCAACGCCGCCGCCGATGGCCGCGCGCTTCGGCGCCTGGTGCAAACCGAAGGGATCACCGTTATGCAGGCTACGCCCGCGACCTGGCGGCTTCTGCTAGAAGCAGGCTGGCCGGAAGGGCACCGTCTGAAAATGCTCTGCGGCGGGGAAGCGCTCTCGCGCGATCTCGCGGATGCGCTGCTTCCGCATGGCGAGCTTTGGAATATGTATGGCCCAACAGAGACGACGGTTTGGTCGGTTGCCTCTCGCGTGCAGGCAGGAAGCGGACTCGTGCCGCTGGGGCATCCGATTGCGAATACACAACTTTACGTCCTCGATTCCAAGCAGCAGCTCTTGCCGATCGGGGTTGCCGGAGAACTCTGCATTGGAGGCGAAGGCGTCGCGGAGGGCTATTTCCATCGTCCAGATCAGACCGAGAAGTCGTTCCTGCCGGACCCGTTTCATCCGGGAACGAATCGGCGCATCTATCGCACGGGGGATACCGTGCGCCGCCTCGGCGACGGCACCCTGGAGTTCCTTGGCCGCTCCGACCAGCAGGTGAAGATTCGCGGCTTTCGAGTCGAACTGCAAGAGGTGGAGTCCGTGCTCCATCAGCACTCGGCCGTTCGTCAAGCCGTTGCCTTGGGCTGCAACGACGAGCATGGCTTTAAGCGGCTGGTTGCCTACATCGTGCCATCGGGTCCGGCACGTCCGGATCCGCCGGACCTTCGGCAATGGCTTTCGACGAGATTGCCAAGCTACATGGTTCCTTCCTTCTTTGTGTTCCTCGACGCTATTCCGCAGACTCCCAACGGGAAGGTGGACCGAAAGGCACTGCCATTGCCTGATCAGCCGGCACGTCAAAGCGAGGAGTTTGTCGCACCTCGCACGGATCTTGAGGTTACTCTGGCAGCGATCTGCGCGGACGTCCTTCACCTCGATCGCATTAGCGTGAGCGCCAGCCTTTTCGATCTGGGCGCGGACTCCCTGCACATTTTTCAAATCGTCTCGCGCGCCGCCCAGGCCGGCACGATCCTCAGCGCGGGACAAATAACCCGCTTGCAGAATATTGCCGCTCTTGCAAGAGAAGCCGAGAACATAACCGGAGCCGCCTCATCTTCGCCCTTGCCGCCGATCGTTCCCGCATTGCGGGAAGGGTTCCGGGTGGCCTCGTCACCAAACTAAGCGGAACGCTGGAAGGATTCTGGACTGATGATCATAAGTACCACGAGCCTCGGTCCGGCGCCAGCAGAACGTTCGCAGAGCGATTCGAGGCTCGGACCAGTTGAGTACCATTTTCCTTGCACACCCGCCCAGCAGAGCCTCTGGTTTGCTGACCGCTTAAGCACCGGCAATCCTGCTTTTAATGTTGCCGTCCGCCTCCGCATCCAAGGCCCGCTGAACCCTTACGTTCTTGAACGCGCCATCAATGTGGTTGCGGAGCGACATGAAACGCTCAGGACCACTTTCCTCCCTGTTGAGGGAGAACCGGTTCAGGCTGTTCACAAAGCAGCAAGCATCGCGCTGCCCTGTGACGACCTCAGCGGTTTCGATGAACGGGAGCGTCATCTTCAGGAGGAACTCCGCACGATGCGCGAGGCGCAGACTCCGTTTGACCTCCGCGCCGGTCCGTTACTCCGTGTGCGGCTCTTGCGTCTTGTTGCGAACGAACATGTGCTGTTGCTCACCATGCATCACATCATTTCGGATGGCTGGTCCATCGGAGTGTTCAGCAAGGAAGCCGGCCAGGCCTATGCGGACCTGGCCGAAGGCCGGTCTCCAAATCTACCGGCGCTTTCAATTCAGTATGCCGACTATGCCGTTTGGCGCCGCGATTGCGCCGCCGCGGACCTTTTGGAAAGCGATCGCAGCTACTGGCGCCGGAAGCTGGCCCGCTTGCCGGTTTGCGAACTCCCGGCGGATTTTCCGCGTCCGAGGCGGCGTACTTATAACGCCTACATCCTTTCGGAACTTCTGCCGGTTGACCTGACAGATGAGCTTATGCGGTTTGCAGCGGCTCACCATTGCACCATGCATACCGTTTGCCTCGCAGCCTTGAAGATGCTCATCGCCCGGCACACAAGACAAACCGATGTCCACGTAGGATCGCTTGTCGCCGGCCGCGATCGCGCCGAGATCGAGCCTTTGATCGGCCTGTTCGTCAACACACTAGTCCTTCGCACAAATCTTTCGGGAGATCCAAGGTTCGGCGAACTGCTTCTCCGAGTACGAAATACGCTGGACGAGGCGCTGGAGCACCGCGCTCTTCATTTTCAAGGAGTTGTCGAAGCCGTTCGACCCGCGCGGGATCCGTCCCGGCCGGTGCTATGCAGCATCAGCTTCATTTATCAGCGCGATTTTGTAAAGCCGATCGAGTTTGCGGGGCTTGCGATGACTCCAATGCCTTCGGTATCGCCAGGCGCGATTTACGACCTGAATTTCTTTATGGTCCGGCGGTCAGACGGCTGGAGGCTTTCCTGCGAGTACAACACGGATCTCTATGAGCCGGAGACGATCTCGCGCCTGCTGGCTGAATTGCGCGGTCTATTCCGCCAGATCCCTTTCCACCCGGAGCAACACCTCTCGCAATTCAGGTACGCCGCCGACGCGTGCGAGCCTCTGCCGGAATTCGTGCCTCGTCGCAAATCGCACAGCTCATGACGGCGGGGGGCGGTTCACTCCGCTCGGACGAAATAAAATCCTGAGTACGTAGGGACGGTTTTCGAAGGGAAAAGGGGCAGCCGTAAGGCGAGTTCCGCGGCCTTCCACTGATCCGCCAGGCGGTATCCGCAGCGAGCGAATTCCGTGGCCATCTCCGTTTCATTTCTCACGATGCAGGGCACCGCGTAGGCGCCCGCGCTTTGCACAGTGACGAAGCTGGGACCTTCGTTCTGTGTGGGTGTCCGGTTCACAACAATTCCCGGAGCGGCCCATTGGAATTGGGCCAGGAACTCCCGAATGGGCCGTTCCCAGTAATGGAACGAACCTGAAACCAGCAACACATCACAGCCCACCGCGTCCTCGGCCGATTCCGTGAACGCCAAGTTGGCCGCATTGCGTTCTCTCGCAGTCCTCCGCCCTTCCAGGCAAATCAAAGGCAAATCCATCACCGTCCAACTGATTCGCGTAAATCTGCGCGAAAGATAAGGAAGGTAGCTGTAGAAGAGATTGCCGATATTCCCGCCGAAATCGAATATTCGGACTTGCGGTTGCTCTAGCTGAGACATCCAATACAGCGCTGCGTAGTCGCTGGAGCGCAGCCGTCCGGCAAGAGCCAAGTGGGTCTTGACCGAATCACTGTGATCGTGCCCGGCGTAGCGCCTGCGCCCCGCGGCGGCCCAGGCGTCGCGAAAGTCCGCGTAAACCCCGCGAGGGTGGCTGATTTGATTCAGGAGCGCCCTGCCGAGCGGCCATTTGCCGACTGCATTGAGCGCAGCGACAAACGGCATCGAATACGCAATCTCCTTCGCGATGCGCCGAATTCCCATCTGCCGCCTCTGGCTTTGGCGAGAGAGTGACACTACGCTGCGTCCGGCTCAATCAAGGTCTTCCCGTAGCTCGGGGCGTGTTAGCGTCAGGGCGCTTGCATGGGCATTGGCGCGGAGAAAGGGCTCTCGGCGCCCAACTCATCCACGCTGGTCACCGTGTAGAAATACTCCTGACCCGCCGCCGCCGTGTCATCGGTGTAGGCCGGCTCGGTGATGGGTGAAGCATTCAGCCTCGTATACGGTCCGTCCTTTTCTACTGCCCGATAAACAAAATATCCTTGCACCGGAACGTCGCTGGGTTGCCAGTTCAATTCTATTCTGTGATCGGAAGCGCTGACGCCTTCGCCGCTCGCTTCGATTTGAAATGTTCCAGCGTTCGGACCATTGCCAATCGTCGCCGCCGCGCTGCGGGTTCCGACAGTGGCCGGGCTGAACTGCACTTCAAACTGCACCTCTTGTCCCGGAGCGAGCGTTAAAGGCGATGAATTTATCGCGGAGAAACTGCCATCTGCAAAAACAGTGTCTCCGATCTGCACATCGCTCTTTCCGTTGTTGCGGAGCGTCAACGTTTTGTTCGCCGTCGTGCCGACGGGCACCTTTCCAAAATCCAGATTGCCTTGCACAACGATTTCGCTATCTTTCGTTTGGCGGCCGTGCGCCGACGCCCTGACGACGATTTCCGTCGGCGCCTCATCTTTCACGCAAACCGTCACTTTCCCCACTGCCGCGCCGCTGTTCACCGGGCGGTAGTCCACGGTAATGGTTACGCTCTCGCCCGCTCCCAAAACGAGTGGTCCGAAAAAGCGTTCGAGCGCCAGACCCGCGCCGGTCGCCATAACGGTGTTGATGGTCTTCAACGAGTGGCTCAGATTCGTGAGCCGGATGGCCTGCGAATAGCGCAAGCCCACGGCAACGCTTGAAAACGAAACCTCACTTGGGGTGGCCGCGATGATCGGTTGGAGCCTTGGCGCTGGCTCGGCCCCCCTGACGCCGCCCGCAGAGCCTGGAACAGCCGCAAGCAGCAAAGAACTTGCCAGCAGGCAAATTCCGGAAAACACTCGAAACAATGAGGATCTTTCAAAAGCCATTCATTTCCTCGGATCGTGAATTTCCCGCCGCTCGCTGGCGGCGGAGTTCGGCAGTGTCGGGCACTCCACGCAGCGCCGCCACTGTACCGGCGTCCGAAAGACGGACAGGTCCTGCGCTGTGCAAGACCTGCCCTCGTTCTAATGCACCCCTCGCTGTATGGACTCTCTCAACGTTGCTGTGCCGCAGCTTCCGTGATGCGCGTGTGGCCGCCGCGGCTGGTGTTTCCTCAGTTTTGCGGAATTTGAACGGACACGCTTTCGGACTGAGCGCTTTCGGTTCCGTCCGCTCCCACCGAAGTCACGACGTAGCTATACATCGCTCCGGACGCGACGTTATCGTCCTCGAACTGGGGATTGGGCACGACCGAGGAGTTGATTTTGACGAAGTCGCCGGCGCCTCCACTTTGCCGGTAAACGTTGTAGCCCGTTACGTCATCCGACTGGTTCCAGCTAAGGTCCACGGCGTGCGCGCTCTTCTGCACGGCGGTGCCGCTTAGCGGAATCGAGAGTGAGTTCCCATCGCTGTTCACCACCACTTGGCCGCTTGAGAGGCCCAGCGTGATCGGTGCGAATGTGACACTGAAGGAAGTGGACTGCCCTGGATTGACGACCGTTCCGGCAGCAACTCCGGAGACGCTGAATCCTGCGCCGGTTCCGGTCACGCTCCGGATGGTCACTGCGGAGTTGCCCTGATTCGTGAGAGTGATCGTGGAGCTGCTGTTGCCTCCCACGAGCACGTCCCCAAAACCGAGTTGCGTCACGCTGGCCACGAGCGTCCGCGTAGCTGTCGTTCCCTTCCCGGTGAGAGGAATCGATATGGAGCTTTCCGCGGCGTCACTCAGGATGACAACGGTGCCGCTCGAGCTCTGTGGCGCGGATGGGGTGAACGATACCGTCATGGCCACATTCGCGCCAGGATTGAGCACTATGGGCGCCGTTACGCCATCCACAGCGAACCCGGTGCCTGAAGGCTTCACCGAATGGATCGTCACCGGTGCCGTGCCGTCGCTCATGATCACGACCGTCTGCGTTTGTTTTGTCCCCACGCCGACGTCGCCAAAATCCGCCGACGCAGGCGTCACCGTCAAATGTCCGGCGCTTGGTGTCTTGGTTGGTTGAGCCAAGCCACTGCAACCCGCAAGCCAAAGACCTGCGATCAGCAAGGCGCCATAGTTGATTGCTCTGAACTTCCGGTTAAGGCAAGGTATTCCGTTTACCGAACAACTTGTTTGGGCTGCCATAGTGCGGCGAGTCTATGAGTCCACCGCGCGCGCCTCGACTGCCCCTGCGGCCAAATGAAGTACAGGTTGTTTACTCTTTGGACAGAAACCAACATGCTATACAGCAATCTACTGGATTTTTGGCCGCCTCATTGCCGGAACGCACTCTTCTCGTTAAGCTTTTCCGCGGCCCTCTCATCATGTCCCGCGCGATCTTTGATTGTTTCGGGCTGCGCGAGAATTCGTTCGGCATTCCTGCTGACCCGCGTCACCTCTTTATCCAGGCTCGCGGCGAAGCCGCTCGCAGCTAGCGAACGAATGCTAATCCCGGTACCAACGGAATCCGTGCCGTTGTTCGTCCGCAGCTTGTTTGAGCAGCGTTAGATTTCTGCGCCGGTCGAAATAGCCGCACGCCGTCACCAGCCCGTTTAGAAAGGACATGGGCGCAGCGTAGGATGCCCCATATCCGGGCGTCTCAACGGAAACGACAAAGCATTCATCTGCGAAGCGCGCGATCGGCGAGATCAACGTGTCCGCGATACCCACGCAATACGCGCCGTTTGCTTTTGCGCGCTGCAACCCCTCCACGGTTTGCCGCAATCCGCGCCGGAAGCTCAGTGCGATAACTAGGTCGCCCTTTTGCGCCGTTCGCGTGAGATGCGCCGCTTCTCCGGAGGTTGTCGCGGCACTCGAGGGGAGGCCCAATAGAATCAAGTGGTAGTGGAGAAATCCCGCCAAGTTCGCCGCCAGATCGCCCCCGAGCACAATGATTCGGCGCGCCTGATGCAGCCGTTTCGCCACGCTCGCGATTCGCTCCGCGTCGAGCGCATTGCGAAACCTCTGCACGTTCATCACGTCGCGATCGACCGCTTCGCGGATGTGCGCCGCCAGGCTCGACCCTTTCGTCCGGCTCGTCTGCATCGTGTCCAGCGAAGTCGCTTGCGATACCGATAGCTCGTGCAGATAGTGCTGGAACTCCTTGTAGCTGCCGAATCCCATCCGCAGGATAATGCGGACCGCCGTCGCCGCATCCACCTTTAGTTTGTGCGCCAGTTCCCGCACGCTCAGCAGCACGTATCCGCGCGGATTCTCGAGGACAGGCCGGAAGAGTTCCTGCCGCTTCCGGCTTAGTTGCGCGTACGTTTCAGCCAGGTTTGGGCGCTTGTTGGCCGCCCGTTTTCCGTTTCGCCGATTCATGCCGTTTCGCCCGTTCATGCCGTTTTGTCCGTTCCGGAAGCCCTGTTTACTCCGGGACGGAACAACTATCCCAGCCTCCGCCCCGTTGTCAATTGCCGCCGCCTTCCGAGCCGCGCTGTCGCCGCGCAACAGACGTTGCCCAGCCTCACGGCCCCGGCGCTCCACCTAGAATGTCCTTGACATAGCATCGTCGAATGCCTAAATTTGCGGCCAATACGGGGTGGCATTTTTGCAGCAAATGTTGCGTTCCCATCTTTGGGCTGGATCGCGCGCGCGACTCGCTTCCCCGTCCTCTTTGTCGCAAGGACGTTCCGTGGAGGACCCATGAACCCGTCATCTGATTCTTCGAACTTGCGGTGGCTTTCCTCTGCTTCGCGGCTTATCGCCGCCTTAACCTGGATCGCCGGGTTGACTGCCCTTCTCCTTTCCCCGCCGGCCTCCCGTGCTCAGACCACCTCAACGATCGAGGGCGTGGTCACCGATTCGCAGGGGCTCGCCATTTCGGGCGCCGAGTTGCACCTCTCCGGCACTACTCTCGCCACGAGCCGCTCGACTACCTCCGACGCGGCTGGCGCGTTCCACTTCGCCGCTGTTCCCGCAGGCACCTATTCGATCACGGCCTCGCACACTGGCTTCACCACCCGGAAATTTGACAACCTCGAAGTTACGCTCAATCGGACGCTGACCTTCAACATCAACCTCACCGTAGGCCAGGTCGCCGAAACCGTGAACGTCTCCGCAGAGCTGCCGTTACTGGAGACATCCTCATCTTCGAGTGGGTCGACCGTCCTGCCTCAGGATATTGCCAATATGCCCATCAACGGTCGCAACTACCTCGATCTAATGCAGCTTGTTCCCGGGGTCGCCATCAACCGCCAATCCGACGTGGGCAGCGACAACGCCACCAATGTCCTTGGGGAACGCGGCAACAACACTGGATTCCTCATCGATGGTCTGCCGAACGAAAATGAGCTCGCAGGAGGCGCCGCCACGCAGTTTAACCAGGACACCATCGCTGAATTTCAGGTCGTCACGACCGGATACAAAGCCGAGTTTGGCCATTCCTCCGGCGGAATCGTCAACGTGATCACCAAATCTGGCAGCAACGAACTCCATGGCCTCGCCTCTGTTTACCATCGCAATAGCCACCTCGACTCCTCGGACATTTCCGGCTCCAACGCGGCTCTGACCATCCCGGGTCAAACCGATCCGCCCTATCTCCTGCGCTGGGACTACGACGCTGCCGCCGGCGGAGCCATGGTTCACGACAGGGCCTTTTGGTTCGCCTCCGCCGAAAATATTCACGAAAATCGCCAGCTGAACTTCGTGCCTCCGCCGAATACTCCGCAGTTTCTTCTAAACAGTGAGGAGCCTTTTAACGAGCCCACAACGGATCGTGAGGCGCGCGTTTTCACAAAGTTTGACCAAAGCCTCGGGCCACATCACCTCACTGAGCAGATGAACTACACGAACGTCCATGTCAACAGTACCAATCCTCTCTCCGCCTCCACCAGTCTACCCTCCACGCGCACCAACCTCGGTGATCGCAATTTGCTGCTCGGCTTCGCGGATACCGTAACCTTCGGGGATAGCGCCAGTCCCTTCATCTTCAATGCTCGCGGCCAATATCGTAGCGAATCCACGCTCGCCAGCCCGGCACATCCCGAAGCCGGCCCCAATACGACGTTCAATTTGTTTAGCGGGTTCAGCAACGTCGCCGGCCCGGACACCACCTACTCACTCTTTGGCGATGAGGGTCAATTCAGCTTTGGCGCCCTGCTTACTCCTTCGGCTTTGCATCAGAAATACGGAACCTTCGGCACCAGTCTCACCAAGAGCATTGATCGCCACACGTTCAAATTCGGGTGGGATTTTGAACGCACTCACGTTGACGGAAATGAAGCAAGCCTCGAAAACAATCAGCTCTTTGCCACTCAAAGCGACTTTCAGCAGTTTGGTCCCGTCAACGCAGGCTTCTTTCTCCTAGCCACGGTGGGTGCCCTCACTCCGCAGGCCGATCAGATCAAGCTGCGCAACAACTACAACGGCCTTTGGTTCCAGGACGACTGGAAAATCGTCCGAAATCTGACCGTTAATGCGGGCGTCCGGTGGGACTATGACTCCGCCTTTGACAAGAAGGATAATTTCTCGCCCCGCATCGGTTTCGCCTGGTCGGTGACGCCCGCCACTGTCGTCCGCGGCAGCTTCGGTCTTTTCTATGACCACTTCCGTCTGGGTTTGGTTCGTGACGTTCCAGGGTTCGGTGGCGCCGATATTCGCGAAAGCCAGCCTCTGTCCTTTCCCCGGCTCTTTTATGGCGTACCCACAACGGCGCCCTTTCTCTTCGGTTTATGCCTCTCTCAAACCGAAACCGATGCGCAGTTGCTCACAAAACCTGACGTGTGCGTGCCCGCGAACGCCTTCGGTCCCGGAGTGCCCGCTGCTCCCATTCCCGCGCAATTCGGTGTCGATCATCTGAACAATATCGGTCCAACTTCGATACCCGCGAATACTCCCGTAAACATCAGCAACGTCCAGCAGCTTTCTGGCCTCAGTCCAGATGCATTTCTCGCCGCCGCTGACGCCGCGATTGGCGCGCCCAATAACTTCTGGTTTTGGGGACCTTTTGGCGCTTTATCCTTCAACGTCTTTCAGCCCGGCAGCTTCCCGGTCACGATTGATCCCAGCTTCGCCACCCCGTACACACGCGGCTATAATCTCGGCATACAGCGCCAACTCGGCAAGAATTGGGTGATTTCGCTCGACTACTATCACAAAGACATCGTCAACATTCTGGGTGTTCGCGAAACGAATCTCCCGTTCGCGGCACGCATCGACAATAGTGGAGGCAGCCTCACTCAAGTCAACGGGTTCGGTCCTTGGTACGCCGGCACCTATGACGGTGGCATCCTCTCTTTTGAAAAACGTCTGAGCAACCGCTACTCCATCGGCGGGAGCTATGCCTTTGTCTCCGAAAACGATGATGCCCTCAATTCCAACCTCGGCACCGGCGCTATCGCGACCGGCAACGGCTTTCCCACGGACAGCTTCCGTGGCATAGTTCCGGTTGTGACCGACCCGGGCACTGCCTCCTGCCCGAGCAAGACTAACGCTACTGCCGGCTTCTTCGCCTGCAACGGCAATTACGTCCCCGTAGCCGGAAAGTTCTACAACGGAGCCACGCTCGACAACGGTCCCTCGGATTTCGCGCTTCGCCACACCTTCGAAATGCACGGACTCCTGCAATTGCCTTGGAAGATCCAACTCAGCAATATTTTCCGTGCGCAGAGCGGTTTCCGTTACACGGCAAGTGCCAAGAATCCCGTCGATCAGGATGGCAATGGCAATTTCAATGGACGCGACCTGCAAACTGGCCGCAATGCGTTCAGCGCACCTCCTTTTGTCAATATGGATCTGCGTGTCGCTCGCACCTGGGTCATTCGTGAGCACGTCAGAGTTCAAGGTATGTTTGAGTTCTTCAATTTCTTCAACAATGGAAATCCCGCAGCGATTCAAATCCAGCAGAGCACAGGACCGCTGTTTGGCACGATTTCCCAAAGACTTCCCGGCCGAGAGGGTCAGGTTGGCCTGAAGATTGAGTTCTGAAAGCATTTCTTAGGTCAGGAGCTGGCGTAGATGACTAGAATCAGCCGATCGCGTCTTTGCTTTGCGCTCGCAGTGTTTGCAGGGCTGGCTTCCGCACTTAGTGCACAGAAGGCGGGTGCGCCGGCGAAGCTGCAAGATCTAGACGCGCTTGCCGCCGAAGCCATGTCCGATTGGAAGGTCCCCGGCGTGGCCATCGCCATCGTACAGGACGGCAAAGTCATCTACGCTAAAGGGTACGGCTATCGGGACATCGATAAGAAACTGCCCGTTACCACCGAAACTCTCTTCGCCATCGGCTCCATCTCCAAATCCTTCACTGCTCTGAATTTCGCGATTCTCAACGACCAAGGAAAAGCGGACTGGGACCAGCCCGTCCGGCGTTATCTTCCCGAATTTGAAATGTATGATCCCGTCGCCAGCGAGCAGGCCACTCCCCGCGACCTCTTCTCTCATCGCACGGGCCTCCCTCGCCATGATCTCGTCTGGTATTCCTCTGATTTCTCGCGCGCCAATCTCGTCAGCAGGCTCCGCTTCTTAAAACCTAACAAAGGTTTTCGCGAGGCCTATCAATACAACAATCTCACGATCATGACCATGGGTTATCTCGAAGGGAAACTCACCGGCCTCGGCTGGGAAGGCAGCGTTCGCCAGAATATTTTCACTCCCCTCGGCATGACGCATTCGAACTTTTCCGTCGTCGAGACCGAAAACAACGAAGATCACGCCACCCCTTACGAATGGCGCAAGGAAACTGTAACGAAAGTTCCCTTCCACAATATTGACGCCATCGGCCCCGCCGGCTCCATCAACTCGAACGCCGACGATATGGCCCGGTATCTGGCCTTCCAGCTCGGCGATGGCAAGCTCAATGGCAATCAGATCGTCTCCGAAGCCAATCTACGACTGATGCACAGTCCGCAGACCGCCGTGCCTGACCAACCGCCGCAGGTTAGCTATCCCGAGCTTGGGCACTTCGCGTACGGTCTCGCTTGGGTCGTCACCGCCTACCGCGGCCACAATCTTGTCTGGCACAACGGCGGGATTGACGGCTTCTACGCGCTGCTTTCCATGCTGCCCGATGATCACGTCGGCGTCGTCGTCCTGACAAACCTTCCTCACGGCAATGTACCAGACGTCCTCGCCTACAGCGTGTTCGACCATCTCCTCGGTCTTCAGCCCATTGATTGGCTGGGCCGCTTCAGGGAACGCGAAGCCAAGGAAAAGCAAAAAGAAGATGAGGCCAAGAAGAACAAGCCCAGTGAGCGCAAGACCGGCACGCATCCATCTCACGCGATCGCCGACTATGCAGGTGATTTCGAAAACTCCGGCTATGGCATGATTCGCGTCGAGATCAAGGGCGATTCGCTCCAGCTGAGCATTAACAAACTTGGCCCCTTCCCTCTCGAGCACTACCACTACGACATCTTCCAGGTGCCGGAAGACCACAACTCCGTCGCCGCCGGAGAAAAATTTCAGTTTCACATGAATAAAAAGGGGGACATCGAGAGTATTTCCGCCGCGCTCGAACCTGCGCTCTCCGAAGACATCGTTTTCACCCGGGCTCCCACCAAGCTCTCCGCGGATATTCTTCAGTCGCTCACCGGCGACTATCTGTTGAACGAAGCCACGGTAACTGTCTCTTTGGCTGGCGAAGTCCTTCACCTCACCGTTCCGGGCCAGCCTGTCTATGAACTCGTTCCCATCAAAGGCTTGTCTTTTGACATTAAGGGCATCAGTGGTTTCCGTGTCGAATTTCAAAAAGACGCTTCCGGCAGGATCACCGAAGCCGTCTTCAATCAACCGAACGGTGTCTTCCATGCCAAGCGCAAATAGCTCTCCAGCGACCCCGCAAAACTCCCGAACCGGGTGGCCCTTGTGAAAATCGACTCTCTCACACTGCGTGAAATTCGAATTCGCCTTCGCAATCCCTTTGAGACGAGCTTCGGCAAAACGTGGGACCGCCGCATCGTCCTCGTTCAGGTCCAGTCCGATGGACTTTCCGGCTGGGGCGAAGTCACCGCGGGCGAGGGGCCGTACTACAATCCCGAAACCACGGATACATCGTGGCTGATCCTCTCCAAATTCATCGAGCCGCTCGTCTCTGGAGCCTCTCTCGATTCTCCTCGAGGCCTCCCGGCCCTTCTGGCCCCCATTCGGGGTCACGAAATGGCCAAAGCTGCCGTCGAAAACGCGCTTTGGGATATCGAAGCCCAGCGTCAGGGTGTCCCTCTCGCCACTCTACTCGGCGGCACGCGCACGGAAATTGCCTGCGGCGTGTCCATCGGCATTCAGCCCTCACCCGAAGCGCTGAATGACGTGATCCATCGCGAGCTCGCGGACGGCTATCAGCGCATCAAGATCAAGATTAAGCCGGCGAAGGATCTCGAATTCATCCAAGCGGTCCGCAAGCAGTTCGCCGGCATCCGTCTGATGGTTGACGCCAACTCAGCCTATCGGCTGGAGGACGCCGCGCACCTCAAGCACTTCGACGAATTCGGTCTGATGATGATTGAGCAACCGCTTGCCTGGGATGACATCTTCGACCACTCCCGCTTGCAATCGCAGCTTCGCACCCCTGTTTGCCTCGATGAATCCATCCATAACGTGCATCACGCTAACGCCGCGCTGCAAATCGGTGCCTGCCGCGTGATCAACATCAAGCTCGGCCGCGTCGGCGGCCACTCCGAAGCACGCAGCATCCAGGAGCTTTGCCGCAGCCGCAACATTCCGGTCTGGTGCGGCGGAATGCTGGAATCCGGCATCGGCCGCGCACACAACATCGCTATGTCTTCCCTTGAAGGATTCGTCCTTCCCGGCGACGTCTCCGCCAGCAAGCGCTATTGGCAGGAAGACATCATCGACCCCGAAGTCGAGGTCAGCCCACAAGGCACCATCCGAGTCCCGAACCGCCCCGGTCTCGGCTACACTGTGCGCGTCAATCGCATCGAGCAGCTCACGGTGCGCAAAGAAGAGTTTCGTTCCAGCACGGCCCAAGTCTCGGTGTAGTCATCTGGTCCTGCGGCGCGATTGCTTCCGAGGCGGCCCGTTTCGGCTCGTTTTCGGCCTTCGGAGCGATAGTTTTTTCGGAAAGGTTCCGGCTCTCAGCCGCGGAGGTAACAAATGAAGTTTCGCAAACCGGTGCTGCTTTCAGTCGCCTGCGCTCTCACTGTTTTTTGCGGATGGCTCGTCTCTCCCGCTCGCAGCCAGGCTCCGAAACCAGCTGCCAAGGACGCAGTTGCAGCCACTCCGGCGACGCCGGCGGTCCCAGCCAAAGCTGCCGACCTTACCGCCGCAGACCTTGAGTCCTTCCTCGACGGCCTCATGCCTGAGCAAATCCAGCATGATGATATCGCTGGCGCCGTCGTTGCCGTCGTTAAGGATGGCAAGTTGCTCTTCGCCAAAGGCTACGGTTACTCCGATATCGAGAAGCGCAAGCCCGTCAATCCCGATGTTACTCTTTTCCGCCCGGGTTCCATTTCCAAGCTCTTCACCTGGACTTCCGTGATGCAGCAGGTCGAGCAGGGCAAGCTGGATCTCGACAAAGACGTCAACGCCTATCTCGACTTCAAAGTCCCCGCGACCTTTGGTAAGCCGACCA
>Ga0209062_1001565_pt1 | contig 38814 bp, 40 predicted proteins | sample Coa_R2_2_FD_187158 | JGI IMG/M metagenome (GOLD analysis project Ga0209062, IMG submission 187158) | Surface soil microbial communities from Centralia Pennsylvania, which are recovering from an underground coalmine fire - Coalmine... | ecosystem: Environmental > Terrestrial > Soil > Unclassified...
TGTGGCTCAAGGCCGAGCGCGGCGTGCTCGAGCAGGCGGTGGAGAAGAAGCTGTTTGGCAAGGCCGCCCGGCGCGCGGTCAGGGCGGCGGACGATCTGCCGGCACGGGTCGAACGGCTCCTGCTGGAGCGCGTGCTCGAGGATTTGAGCCGCGCGCGGCGGGCCGGCCGTGCCGTGGCGGGTTTCGTGCGGGTCGAGCAGATGATCGGCCAGGGCAAGGCGGGATTGTTGATCGTAGCAAGGGAGGCGGATGGCGACGGATTATCCAAATTGAGGGCAAGCGGCCTGCCGATCGAGCGGCTGGCGGATGCCCCGGCTCTTGGCCGCGTCTTCGGACGCGACCACGCGGTCTATGTGGCCATCGCACGCGACGATGCGGGAGGCCAGTTCATTCGACGGATATCCGAGGGGGCGGGGCGCTGGCGCGCTTTCCTCCCTGTTGACGCCTCCAGACAGAGCTAGGACAAGAAAACAATGACGGAACAGAAAGAAACGACCAAGCCGACCAAGCCGCTCACCCTCTCGACGGCGCGTGCAGGCTCGGCACCCAAGGGCGGTGCCGCCGAAACGCAGGTGAAGCAGAAGTTCAGCCACGGACGCACGCGGTCGGTGACGGTCGAGGTCAAGAAGTCGGCCAAGCGCCCGGCGACCGCTGCGCCGGCTTCCGCCGCGCCGGCGCCTGCCGCTGCCGAAGCGGCGACCCCGGCCACACCAGGCCGCACCCTGAAGCTCACGCCGGGATCGGGCGCCGCCGCTCGCCCGGCCCAGCCCGCCGCCACACCCGCCCGTCCCGCGCCCACGGCGCGTTCGGGCGCCGGCGTCGTGCTGCGCACGCTGACCGAAGAGGAAAAGGAAGCGCGCGCCAAGGCCCTGGTCGACGCCAATCGCGATGCCGAAGTGGCGCGCCAGCGCGCCAGCGAGGAGGCCAAGCGCCGCGCCGCCGAAGATGAAGTGCGGCGCCGCGCCGACGAGGAGCACAAGAAGCGTCTCGCCGAGGAAGAGGCGCGCAAGAAGGCCGACGAGGAGGCGCGGCGCAAGACCGACGCGCTGGTGCAGAAGCGGCTCGACCAGGCAGCCATCGCGCAGCAGACGCCGATGGCCGCGCGCCAGACCCAGGAGATCCAGACCGGCACGCCGCCAGCCGGCGCGGGCATCGCCCGTCCGCCGATGCGCGCGCCCGGCAGCGGCGCTCCCGGCGGCATGCTGCGCCGTCCGCCGATGCGGCCGCAGATGCCGGTCAACAAGCGCCTGCCGCAGCCGCCCGGCGCGCGCCGCGAGGCGCCCAAGCGCCGCTCCGACAAGGTCGACGTCAGCCGTGCCGTGGAGGGCGAGAACGATTTCCGCGCCCGTTCGCGCGCCCAGCAGCAGCGCCGTCTCGAACGCGAGCGCCGCCGCGAGCATGCCAACGACGTGCCGCAGCAGAAGGTCTATCGCGAGGTCACCATCCCCGAGGTCATCACCGTGCAGGAGCTGGCGCAGCGCATGGCCGAGCGCGGCGCCGACGTGATCAAGACGTTGATGGGCATGGGCGTGATGGCGACCATCAACCAGGTCATCGACGCCGACACCGCCGAACTGGTGGTCACCGAAATGGGCCACCGGCCCAAGCGCATCGCCGAAGGCGATGTCGAGACCGGCCTCACCGAGACCGCCGATCCCGAAGGCGCGCAGGTGCCGCGGCCGCCGGTGGTCACGATCATGGGCCACGTCGACCACGGCAAGACCTCGCTGCTCGATGCGCTGCGCTCCACCGACGTGGCGGCGCACGAGGCGGGCGGCATCACCCAGCATATCGGCGCCTACCAGGTGACCCTGCCGTCGAAGCAGAAGATCACCTTCCTCGACACGCCGGGCCACGAGGCGTTCACCGCCATGCGCGCCCGCGGCGCCAAGGTGACGGACATCGTCGTGCTGGTGGTGGCGGGCGACGACGGCGTCATGCCGCAGACCAAGGAGGCGATCGCCCACGCCAAGCAGGCGAACGTGCCAATCATCGTGGCCATCAACAAGATGGACAAGCCGGGCGCCGACGCCGACCGGGTGCGCAACGAGCTGCTGCGCGACGAGATCCAGGTCGAGCAGCTGGGCGGCGATGTCCAGTCGATCGAGGTGTCGGCGATCAAGAAGACCAATCTCGACAAGCTCGAGGAGGCGATCCTGCTGCAGGCCGAGGTGCTCGAGCTCAAGGCCAACCCCGACCGCGCCGCCGACGGCGTCGTGGTCGAGGCCAAGCTGGAGCCGGGCCGCGGTTCGGTGGCGACCGTGCTGGTGCAGCGCGGCACGCTCAAGGTCGGCGACGTCCTGGTGGCCGGCGCCGTGTGGGGCCGCGTGCGCCGTTTGCTCGACGACCGCGGCAGCAACGTCGACGCCGCCGGTCCCGCCTTCCCGGTGGAGATCCTCGGCCTCGACGGCACGCCGCAGGCGGGCGACGAGTTCCACGTCGTCGAGAACGAGGCGCGCGCCCGCGAGATCGCCGAGTTCCGCGCCCGTCGCGACCGGCAGGCCGAGCTGGCCCGCGCGGCCGGCGGCCGCGGCACCCTGGAAGAGATGATGAAGGGCATCCGCGAGGGCACGGCCAAGGAGCTGCCGGTGCTCATCAAGGCGGACGTGCAGGGTTCGGCCGAAGCGCTGGCCGGCGCCATCTCACGCCTCGGCACCGACAAGGTGACGACGCGCGTGATCTACTCCGGTGTCGGCGGCATCTCGGAGGCGGACCTCACGCTTGCCAAGGCGTCGGGTGCGCTGATCATCGGCTTCAACGTGCGTGCCAATGCGCAGGCCCGTGAAACGGCCAAGCGCGACAAGATCGACATCCGCTACTACTCGATCATCTACAAGGTGACCGAGGACATGCAGGCGCTGATGCTCGGCCTGCTCGATCCGACCTACAAGGAAACCTTCATCGGCAACGCGCAGATCCGCGAGGTCTTCCGCATCACCAAGGTCGGCAACGTCGCCGGCTGCATGGTCACCGAAGGCATGGTCAAGCGCGGCAACAAGGTCCGTCTGCTGCGCGACAACGTGGTGATCCACGAGGGCACGCTGAAGACGCTGCGCCGCTTCAAGGACGAGGTCCGTGAAGTGCAGAGCGGCTACGAGTGCGGCATGGCGTTCGAGAACTACGACGACATCAAGGTCGGCGACGTGATCGAATGCTTCGACGTCGAGGAAGTGAAGCCGACGCTGTAAGTCTGCTTCACCTCCGCAGGAAGAACGGAGTCACGCCATGTCCAGGCGTCGCTCATCCGACAAAGACAATCGCGCCGGCCACAGCCAGCGCCAGCTGCGCGTCGGCGAGGAGATCCGCCATCTGCTGGCCGAGCTGCTCGAGCGCGGCAACATGCGCGATCCGGACCTGCGCGAGGCCACCATCACCGTGACCTCGGTCGATGTCAGCCCCGACCTGCGCAACGCCACGGCCTTCGTGATGCCGCTGGGCGGCCGGGACAGCGAGAAGATCCTGGCGGCGCTCAAGCGTGCCGCACCGTGGTTCCGCGGCCGGGTCGGCGAGAAGGCGGGCCTGCGCTCCGCGCCCGACATCCGCTTCCAGCTCGATCGCACTTTCGACGAGGCCGACAAGATCAACGCCCTGCTGCGCCGGCCCGATGTCGCGCGCGACATCAAGGACGAGTGAAGCGGCCGCAGTGAAGAGGCCCAGGAAAAAGGTCGACGGCTGGGTCGTGCTCGACAAGCCGCTCGGGCTGGGCTCGACGCAGGCCGTCGGCAAGGTGCGCTGGCTGTTCCAGGCCGAGAAGGCGGGCCATGGCGGCACGCTCGATCCGCTCGCCTCCGGCGTCCTGCCGATCGCGCTGGGCGAGGCGACCAAGACCGTTCCCTTCGTCATGGACGGCCGCAAGGAGTATCGCTTCACCTTGCGCTTCGGCGAGGCGCGCTCGACCGACGACCAGGAGGGCGAGGTCACTGCCGTGAGCGACGTGCGGCCGAGCGACGAGGCCATTCGCACTGCGTTGCCCCGCTTCACCGGAGAGATCGAGCAGGTGCCGCCCGCCTTCTCGGCGCTCAAGCTGGGCGGCCGGCGGGCCTACGACCTCGCCCGATCGGGCCAAGCCGTCGATCTCAAGCCGCGCCGCGTCACCATCGAGCGGCTCGTGCTCCTCGGCCGGCCCGACCCGAATCATGCTGATTTCACAGTCACTTGCGGCAAGGGCACCTACATTCGCTCGCTCGGCCGCGATCTGGCCGAAGGGTTGGGCACGGTCGGCCACCTCAGTTTCCTGCGTCGGACGGCCGCCGGGCCGTTCCGGGAGGAGGCGGCCATTTCGCTTCCCAAACTGGAGGCCCTCGGGCATAACTCGCGCCTTCTCGGGGCCCTGGCCCCCGTCGCGACCGCGCTGGACGACATCCCGGCGCTGGCCCTGACGGAGACCCAAGCGACCCGGCTGCGCCAAGGCCAGCCGCTCGACTTGACCCGGGACGCATCGCCCTCCGGCACGCTTTGTCGAGCTGAGCTGGACGGCAAGCTTGTGGCGCTCGTCAGGTCCGACGGCGTCGCCTTCAAGCCGGTGCGCGTGTTCAACCTTTAGTTTTCAGGAGATGACCGATGTCGATCACAGCCGTGCGCAAGGCGGAGCTGATCAAGGCGTATGCCCAGGGCAACACCGACACCGGTTCGCCGGAGGTGCAAGTCGCCATCCTCAGCGAGCGCATCAACAACCTCACCGAGCACTTCAAGGGCCACGCGAAGGATCATCATTCGCGGCGCGGCCTGCTGAAACTCGTCGGCCAGCGCCGTCGTCTGCTCGACTATCTCAAGGCCAAGGACAGCAAGCGCTACGACACGTTGATCGAGCGTCTGGGTCTGCGTCGTTGAGTAACCGGCCCCATCGTTCGGATGGGGCCTTATCGCGTCACCTCGCCGGTCCCCGTACGTTCGGCCGGCGGTCGTGACATCGCAGCAACCGGGAAGGCAGGGGCTGTTGCAAAGGCCTGTCCCGGTCCTGCCGGCACAAGGGTGCCGGTGGGCGGTCGCAGCCAGCGGGGGCGAGCGGCCGGCAGGAAAGGAAGATGGATATGTCTGATATGTTCAAGGTGTTCCGCAAGGAGATCGACTGGGCCGGCCGCAAGCTGGTGCTGGAAACCGGAAAGATCGCGCGCCAGGCGGACGGCGCTGTACTGGCGACCTACGGCGGCACCACGGTGCTGGCCACCGTCGTGTTCGAGAAGAAGCCGAAGCCCGGCCTCGATTTCTTCCCGCTGACCGTCAACTACCAGGAGAAGGCGTTCGCCGCCGGCAAGATTCCGGGCGGCTTCTTCAAGCGCGAGGGACGGCCGTCGGAGAAGGAGACGCTGACCTCGCGCCTGATCGACCGGCCGATCCGGCCGCTGTTCGCCGAGGGCTACAAGAACGAGACGCTGGTCGTGATCACCACGCTGGCGCACGACATGGAGAACGACCCCGACATCGTGGCGATGGTGGCGACGTCGGCCGCGCTCACGATTTCCGGCGCGCCGTTCCTGGGGCCCATCGGCGCCGCACGTGTCGGCTACCTCGACGGCAAGTTCGTGATCAACCCGACCCTCGAGCAGACCGAGAAGAGCACGCTCGACCTCGTCGTCGCGGGCACGCAGGAAGGCGTGCTGATGGTCGAGTCCGAGGCCAAGGAATTGGCCGAGGACGTGATGCTGAACGCCGTCATGGAGGGCCATCGTTCCTTCCAGCCGGTGATCGACGCCATCATCGCGCTGGCCGAACACGCCGCCAAGGATCCGATCCAGCTCGCCGAGCCGCCGGCCGCCGCCAAGACGGTCGCCGACAAGCTCAAGGCCGAGACGAGGGGCAAGCTGGTCGAGGCCTACGCCGAGACGGTGAAGCTCGCCCGCCAGCAGAAGATCGCGGCGGTCAAGGAAGAAGCCAAGAAGCTGTTCGAGGGCAACGAGGAGGAGCTCGCCGTGTTCGGCGACGCCTTCGGCAACCTCGAGGCCGAGGTGGTGCGCGGCGCCATCCTCGACACCGGCAAGCGCATCGACGGCCGCGACACCAAGACGGTGCGCCCGATCGTGGCCGAGGTGGGCGTGCTGCCGCGCGCCCACGGCTCGGCGCTGTTCACCCGCGGCGAGACGCAGGCGCTGGTCGTGGCCACGCTGGGCACCGGCCAGGACGAGCAGATCATCGACGCACTCGAGGGCGAATACCGTGAGGCCTTCATGCTTCACTACAACATGCCTCCGTACGCCGTCGGCGAAGTCCGCCGCATGGGCTCGCCCGGCCGCCGCGAGATCGGCCACGGCAAGCTCGCCTGGCGCGCCATCCGTCCGCTGCTGCCCGGCAAGGACAAGTTCCCCTACACGATCCGCATCGTGTCGGAGATCACCGAGTCGAACGGCAGCTCGTCAATGGCCTCGGTGTGCGGCGGCTCGCTGTCGCTGATGGACGCGGGCGTGCCGATCGAGCGCCCGGTCGCCGGCATCGCCATGGGCCTGATCAAGGAAGGCGAGCGCTTCGCCGTCCTGTCGGACATCCTGGGCGACGAGGATCACCTGGGCGACATGGACTTCAAGGTGGCCGGCTCCGAGCGCGGCATCACCTCGCTGCAGATGGACCTCAAGATCACCTCGATCAACGAGGAGATCATGAAGGTGGCGCTGGCCCAGGCCAAGGAAGGCCGCCTGCACATCCTGGGCGAGATGGCCAAGGGGCTGGGCGGCGCGCGCGAGAGCGTTGCGGCGACCGCGCCGCGCATCACGCAATTCACCATCCCCAAGGACAAGATCCGCGAAGTGATCGGCACCGGCGGCAAGGTGATCCGCGAGATCACCGAGACCACCGGCACCAAGATCGACATCGAGGACGACGGCACCATCAAGGTCGCCGCGGTCGACGCCAAGCAGGGCCAGGCCGCGATCGACTGGATCAAGGGCATCGTCGCCGAGCCGGAAGTGGGCGTGATCTACAACGGCAAGGTGGTGAAGACCGTCGAGTTCGGCGCCTTCGTGAACTTCCTGGGCGCCCGCGACGGCCTCGTGCACATCTCCGAGCTCGCGCCGCGCCGCGTCGGCAAGGTCACCGACGTCGTCTCGGAAGGCCAGCAGGTTAAGGTCAAGGTGTTGGGCGTCGACGATCGCGGCAAGGTGCGGCTGTCGATGAAGGCGGTCGACCAGCAGACAGGCGAGGACATCTCGAACAAGCCGCGCGAGGAGCAGGCCGCGCCTGCGGCGCAGTAAGCTTCGGCGAAACGATATGGAAGCGGCGGTCTCTGCGCGTTTCCGATTTGATGGCGCGACCATCAAATCGGAAATCGCTTAGGCCGCCGTTTTCTTTTGCGGCCACACGACGTTTCCGCCGTAAACCTCGGGAATCTTGGCGTCCTGGTCGTCGGGCGAGAACAGCTCCCATTCGATGCCGTTGACGTCATGGTCGGACGAGAAGCCGCGGGCAGCCTCGTCCTCGAAGCCCAGATGGCGCAGCTGGCCGGCGCGCTCGGGCATCTGGTTGATCGAGAAATTGAGCTGCTCGGTGCGGAACAGCGCATACTTGCCGGGCACGATTGCGGTCGGCGGCACGCCGAGGCGGCAGCGATAGTCCTCGATCGACTGGGCGAGATCGGCGACGGCGAGGGCGATGTGAAAACGGCGCATGGCGGTGCTCCTTCGAGCCGGGATGGGCACAGGTCACCAGATCGGCTAAGCTGGTACAAGATGGCCGATTATACTGGTACTAAAATCACCACGATCGATCGCTCGGTCCGCCAGCAGCGCACGCTCGGCGCGTTCCTGCGCGCACATCGCGCCCGGCTCTCGCCCGCCGGACTCGGGCTGCCGGCCGGCCAGCGCCGACGCACGCCCGGCCTGCGGCGCGAGGAGGTGGCGCAGCGCTGCGGCCTCAGCGTCACCTGGTACACTTGGCTCGAGCAGGGCCGCGACGTCGCCGCCTCGCCGCAGGCGCTAGCCGCCGTCGCCCAGGCACTGCAGCTCACGCCGGCCGAGCGCGCCTATCTCTTCCAGATCGCGGGACGCGTCGATCCTTTGGCCAACGGCGAAAGCGCGGTCAACGTGCCGCCCGTCCTCGCCGACGCGCTGGCGTCGATCTCGGGTCCGGCCTACGTGCTCGACCGGCTATGGAACGCGCGCGCCTGCAACGAGGCGGCGCGGCTTCTGTTCGTCGGCTGGCTCGACGGCGACGATCCAAACCTGCTGCGCTACGTGTTCCTCAATCCGGTGGCGCGCCGCGTCATTCCCGACTGGAACGCGCGCGCCCGCCGCGTCCTGGCGGAATTCCGCGCCGAGTCGAGCCGCCATCTCGACGATCCGGCGCTGGTCGCATTGGCCGACGATCTGCGCGCGCGCAGCGACTTCTTCGCCCGCTGCTGGGACGAGCATGAGGTCGTGGTGCCGCAAGGCGGCGAGCGGACGTTCGAGCATCCGCGGGAGGGCCGGCTGGCCTACGAGCAGATCGCCTTCACCCTGGCGAGCCGGGTCGACCTGAAGCTGGTGATGCTGATCGGGCGCTCACGCCGGGCTTCCCGCAGGAGCAGGGGTTAGGAAAGTTCTATACGACAGAATCGTCGGCCTCTGACGGTCGGCCTTATCATGCTGCCGCATGGTCGAAGGCTTCTCGAGGTCGGCAACTAAATCTTGGGACGGTATGGTCCACCACCCCGTTAGATTCCCGTTATTTTAACGGAAGGCCGTCGAGACCGACATTCAGAGCCGCCTCCAGGCCGTGCATGCGCGCAGCCGCCTGTATTGAAGTTCTATACGACAGAATCGGGTTCCTTCTAACTCGCCCAGTATTGTGGCGCGAAAGGAGCCACCAATGGGCATTGGTACCATTCGAACCGATCAAACACCGTACGTTCCGCCAATGGACCGGACTGCACCAACCATGTTGGGAGGTAGCGATCCGGATGTCGTCCTGGCCGCCGATCCAGCCCCACCGGCAAGCGATGCGAGTTCCGGCGAAAGTAACGACGACGTCCAGATCGCCCAGCAACGCCCTGCAGCGAGCGGTCGGACACCGGCCCCAGGTCCGATTTCGACTCCGGCATCGGCCGATCATGGTTACGGCGTTATCCCGCAAGCCGTCATCGAGCGCGGCTTGACGCCGCTCCAGCGGAGCATCAGCCGCAATCAGGCGCTAATGGACTATGCCCGTCGTCCCGTTCCGAGGGCCATCGCCGACCCCTTGCCGGACGATTGGGAGAGGACGAAGCCGTCCGAGGTGGTCGACGAGCTCAGGCGGGCAGCGCAGCGCAACAACGTGCCGCTGCTGCCGTTTGCCCGGTCGATGTACCAGGAGGGCAAATTTCTCGAACCCGACAAGATCGATCCGAAGCATCCGATCATTATGCAATCAACGAACCCCGACCAGCCGCTAGGCTGGGCGCAGATGACGACGCGAACCCTTGACGATCTCAAGAGGTTGGCTCGTGAGCGAGGCGATTGGACTCGCGCAAAGGAGCTTGCGGGATACTCATTGGCCAACCGCGCCCAGGCTTTTGACGCGGCGGCCGAACGCCTCGCCTACTTGCAGCGGCTCACCGGAAGCTGGCCCGGGGCATTTGCCGCCTACAATATGGGCCCGACTTATGTGCACCGATGGCTCTCTGGAGACACGACGCTTCAAGATCCCAAAAGTCTTCCCAACGACAAATGGAACGAGGTCGCGAACTACGTCAGCAACGCCTTCCGAGGGCAGCCTGAGCTGGGTCAAACGTCGGACATGTATGGGACTGAAAACGCAAACACTGGCTTTCGGATTGCGGCGCCCGTTCCAGGCGATCCAAAGAGAGCTGATTTTTGGCGGATGCCGGAAGATCCGCTTATCAACCCGTAAGAGTTGTATAGAACAAACACGCTAGCCCATTAGTATAGGGCAATTCGGGGCGTCGTCGATGAAGTTAAGCGCATTGTTGCCGATCTGGTTCGCTTTCTTGATGGCCATCGCCATATTGCCAAGTCGTGCCTTTGCCTCAGAGCCGATTTGCCATGACTTTGACTACACCGATCCGGATCTTTTCGAGTGGTTGCACGCGTTCTATGTTGGCTTGGGTCCGCCGATCCTGGGTGCCGAGCGACGACTGAGGAACGGCGTTGCCTGGCGGGTCGTGATCGACGCTGGGACCCATCTCGCCGAAGCGCGGATCACATGGATGCCCGATCGAAAGGCGATGGAGAAGGCCAACCGCTTTCTCGAAGGAGCACAGGCCTGTCGCATACTCAAATACTACCAGATGGCGACGGATTCGTTCGGCGCTGCCAAAGAGTGGCTTGAGAAGGAAGGCAGGCCGATAGTCGGGATTCCGGACACTGGTTTTCTCCGCACATCGCCGGATCTCGTCGAGCTTACCTACGCCAGCAATTCATTGCTCAGCGGATACAACGTGCTGGCCGACGTGCAGACAGGCAGGCTGTGGCCATACAAAGAGACGTACATTTGGGACTTGAGTGAAAACAGGCTCGTCGGACACGAAGATTGCGCCGCGCCGGCAGAGCCGACCTTGCGTCTTTCGTCGCCTTTTCGGCTGCAAGGGTTGCTGGATCTTTGCAAAGCCGAGGCACACGAAAAATTTCTGGCGCTCTGGAAGAGCAAGTTTGCAATGCTCGCCGCCGCACCGGCAGCCAAGCATGATCCCGGACTCCGCAATTGCCCCGAAGAGAACCTTGAGGAGTACCCACCCGCTCGCCGTTGGGCCTTCTATGCGCTGACGGATGCAGGGCTCGCTGTCCACACGACCTTCGATGGGTACAACGCGCTGCGCGGCTGCATTCTGATCAAGAATACTCTCAATCCCGTAATCATCCCCTATCGCGAGCTCGAGCCTTGGCTCGTGCCCGGCCCATGGCGGGACGAACTGCTGAAGGCACGCTAGCCGGCGTGCACCTCGCGGGCACTCGCGCCTACTCCCCCTCGCCCTTGCCGCTGGGCGCCGCACTGCCGTCGTGCGGCAGGCCGATCGCGTGATAGCCGGAGTCGACGAAATGGACGGTGCCGGTGACGCCGGCGCTGAGGTCCGAGAGGTAGTAGAGCGCCGCACCCCCCACGTCGGTCAGCTCGACATTGCGGCGCAATGGCGAGGCGTCGCGGCTGACGCGATAGACGTAGCGCGCGCCGCCGATCACCGCGCCCGCGAGGGTGCGCATCGGGCCGGCCGAGATCGCATTGACCCGCACACCCTGCGGGCCGAGATCGGCCGCGAGGTAGCGCACGCTCGCCTCGAGGGCCGCCTTGGCGACGCCCATCACGTTGTACGAAGGCATGACCCGTGTGGCGCCCTCGTAGGTGAGCGTGATCAGGCTGCCGCCGCCGGTCATTAGCGGCAGGGCGCGGCGGGCAATCTCGGTGAAGGAATAGCAGGAGATGGTGAGGCTGCGCTGGAAGTTGGCCTTGGTGGTGTCGACATAGCGTCCCTTCAGCTCTTCCTTGTCGGAGAAGGCAATGGCGTGAACGACGAAGTCGAGCCGGCCCCATTCCTCCTTCAGGCGGGCGAACAGATGGTCGAGGCTCGCCTCGTTCTCGACGTCGGCTTCCTCGACGATCCTGGCGCCGAGCTTCTGCACCATCGGGATCACGCGCTTGCCGAAGGCCGCGCCCTGGTAGGTGAAGGCCATCTCGGCGCCGGCCGCGTGCAGCGCCTGGGTGATGCCCCAGGCGATCGAGCGCTCGTTGGCCACGCCCATGATCAGGCCGCGCTTGCCGGCCATCAATTTCGCCACGTCGGGGAAGGCGACGGGCTTCGACGCGATATCGTCAGGCATAGCTCAGTGGTCGTAGCGCGAGAACAGCAGGCAGGCGTTGGTGCCGCCGAAGCCGAAGCTGTTCGACAGCACGGTCTGCAGACCCGCATTGTCGATGCGCTGGCGCGCGATGGGATAATCCTTGGCGCCGGGATCGAGGTTCTCGATGTTGGCGGACGCGGTGACGAAGTCGTTCTTGAGCATCAGCAGGGAATAGATCGCCTCGTGCGCGCCGGTCGCGCCCTGGCTGTGGCCGGTCAGCGACTTGGTCGAGCTGACCGTCGGCAATTTCTCGCCGAACGCCTCGCGGATGGCGTCGAGCTCGGTGATGTCGCCGACCGGCGTCGAGGTGCCGTGCGTGTTGATGTAGTCGACCGGGGCGTTGCGGCGGGCCGCGCCCGGGAAGCCGTCGAGCGCGAGCTTCATGCAGCGCACCGCGCCCTCGCCCGACGGGGCGACCATGTCGGCACCGTCGGAGGTGGCGCCGTAGCCGATCACCTCGGCATAGATCTTGGCGCCGCGGGCGCGGGCGACCTCGAGATCCTCGAGCACGACGATGCCGCCGCCACCCGAGATCACGAAGCCGTCGCGATCCTTGTCGTAGGCGCGCGAGGCCCTGGTCGGATCGTCGTTGAACTTCGACGACATGGCGCCCATGGCGTCGAACAGCACCGACAACGTCCAGTCGAGCTCCTCGCCGCCGCCGGCGAACATGCGGTCGGCCTTGCCGAGCTGGATGCATTCGACCGCGTTGCCGATGCAGTGCGCCGAGGTCGAGCAGGCCGAGCTGATCGAGTAGCTCAGCCCCTTGATCTTGTAGGCGGTGGCGAGATTGGCCGAGACCGTGCTCGACATGGCGCGCGGCACCTGGAAGGGACCGACCCGCTTGGGGCCCTTTTCCTTGGCGGTGATGGCCGCCTGCACGATGGCGCCGGTCGTCGGACCGCCCGAGCCCGCGACCACGCCGGTGCGCGGATGCGAGATCTCGGACTCGCCGAGCCCCGCGTCCTTGATCGCCTCCTGCATGGCGATATAGGCGTAGGCGGCGCCATTTCCCATGAAGCGCATAAGGCGGCGGTCGACGTGATCCTCGGGATTGAGCTTCAGGGTGCCGGCCACCTGGCTGCGGAAACCGAGCTCCTTGTATTGCGGCACGAACTCGATGCCTGACTTTCCGTCCTTCAGCGACTGCGTCACCTCGGCGGCATTGTTGCCGATCGAGGAGACCACTCCCAGGCCCGTGACGACGACCCGTTTCATGTCAGCCTGCTGCCGCTGCGGCGGCGGCCGGCGCGCCGTCCTTGAACAGGCCGACCTTCATGTCGGCGACCTCGAACGCGGGCGTCTCGTCGGCGGTCACGAAGCCGTCGGCGATGCCCATCACCAGGCGGCGCAGGATCACGCGCTTCATGTGCACATGATAGGTGAGCTTGCGCACCGTGGGCACGATCATGCTGGTGAGCTTGACTTCGCCCACGCCGAGCGCGCGGCCGCGGCCCGGCGCCTTCATCCAGCCGAGGAAGAAACCGGCCATCTGCCACAGCGCATCGAGCCCCAGGCAGCCCGGCATCACCGGATCGCCCTTGAAGTGGCAGGCGAAGAACCACAGGTCCGGCTTGACGTCGAGCTCGGCCACGACCTCGCCCTTGCCGTATTTGCCGCCCTTGTCGTTGATCCGGGTGATGCGGTCGAACATCAGCATGGGCGGCAGCGGCAGCTGCGCATTCCCGGGCCCGAACAGGCGCCCCTTGGCGCACTCGATCAGGTCCTCAAAGCTGTAACTGGTTTTCTGCTCGCTCACGCTTCACCGTCCCAAGATGACCGATTTTGCCCGGTTTCCCGGAGGTTCGGTTACAATTTGTTGCAGAATAGGGAGGCCGGCCCGATAGCGCAAACGGCCCAACCGCCCGATTTCAACCCTTTGCAGGCGTGTTTCCAGACCTTACATATGGTTTGAACCATGCCCAGCACCAGCCCCGAGCTCGCGACGCGCCTGCGGACGGCGGGCCTTCGTCCGACCCGCCAGCGGGTGGCGTTGGCGCGCCTGCTGTTCGAGGGCGGTCACCGGCATGTCACAGCCGAAGCCTTGCATGACGAGGTCAAGGCGGCGCGCCATCCGGTGTCGCTGGCCACCGTCTACAACACGCTGAACCAGTTCCGGGACGCGGGCCTGCTGCGCGAAGTCGTCGTCGCGCCCGGCCGGTCCTATTTCGACACCAATACGGGCCACCACCATCACTTCTTCGTCGAAAGCGACGGCGAGCTGCACGATTTCCCGTCGGACAGGGTCACCATCGAGGGGCTGCCGTCGCCGCCCAAGGGCACCAAGGTGTCGCGGGTCGACGTCATCGTGCGCGTCAAGCGCTGAGGCCCGCGCCCCGCGCCTCCTTGCGAATCGTTTTCAATCATTAGAATAATTCTAAACTACTTGACGGGTCCCCTCCCGCGGCCCAAATTTGCGTCGTTCAATTTGGGAGAAAGACCATGGCAAACCTCAAGGGTTCCAAGACCGAGGGCAACCTCAAGGCCGCGTTCGCCGGCGAGAGCCAGGCCAACCGCCGCTATCTCTATTTCGCCCAGAAGGCCGACGTCGAGGGCTACAACGACGTCGCCGCCGTGTTCCGCTCGACCGCCGAAGGCGAGACCGGCCACGCGCACGGCCACCTCGAGTTCCTCGAAGTGTCGGGCGATCCGGCGACCGGCCTGCCGATCGGCGCGACCAATGCCAACCTGAAGGCCGCGATCGCGGGCGAGACGCACGAATACACCGACATGTATCCCGGCATGGCGCGGACCGCGCGCGAGGAAGGCTTCAGCGAGATCGCCGACTGGTTCGAGACCCTCGCCAAGGCCGAGAAGAGCCACGCCGGCCGCTTCCAGAAGGCGCTCGACACGATGGCGTGAGCCCTCGCCGTCTCGAACGGGGGACCCTTGCGGGTCCCCTTTTTCGTCCCGCTCAAGTCCAACAAGGCGACGAAGCCATGCGTGAAGGCAGTCTCGAAGCACCGACCCGGTTTCCCATCGAATGGCAGAACCCCTGGTTCTGGGATCAGGCGGCGCTCGACAAGGAAATGGAGCGCGTGTTCGAGATCTGTCACGGCTGTCGCCGCTGCTTCAATCTCTGCGATTCCTTTCCGCGCCTGTTCGACCTGATCGACAACGGTCCGACCGGCGAGGTCGACGGCGTCAAGAAGGAGGATTACGCCCAGGTCGAGGAAGCCTGCACGCTCTGCGACATGTGCTTCATGACCAAGTGCCCCTACGTGCCGCCGCACGAATGGGCGGTCGACTTCCCGCATTTGCTGCTGCGCTATCGTGCCGTGAAGGCGCGCCGGGAGGGCATCGACTTCGTGAACGCCGAGCTCGCCGACACCGACAAGAGCGGCCGGCTGGGCACCTTCGCGGCCGGCCTGGTGAACTGGGTGACCGACGAAAAGAACCAGGCCGCCCGCCGGACGCTCGAGAAATTCACCGGCATCCATCACGGCGCGCGCCTGCCGCGCCAGGCGGGCGAGACGTTCGAGCACCGCGCCCAGCGCGAGCGGCCGCCGCTCAACGAGGCCGCGCCCGCCTTCGGCAAGCGCAAGGCTGTGCTCTACGCCACCTGCTTCGTCAACTTCCACAACACCTCGGTCGGTTCGGCGGCGCTCAGCGTGCTGGCGCGCAACGGCGTCGCGACCGAGGCCGTGCACCCGGCGTGCTGTGGCATGCCCAAGCTCGAGCTGGGCGATCTCGAAGCCGTCGCCGCGGCGGCCCGCAAGGTCACGACCGAGCTGCTGCCCTGGGTCGACCAGGGCTACGACATCGTGGCCCTCACGCCGTCCTGCGCGCTGATGCTGAAGTTTGAATGGCCGCTCATCCTGCCGAACGATCCGGCGGTGCTGAAGCTCGCCCAGGCGACCTTCGACATCGCCGAATACGTCGTCGACATCGCCAAGACGGAAGGGCTGGCCGACGGCCTGCAGCCGATCGAGGGCGGCGTCACGCTGCATCTCGCCTGCCATGCGCGCGCGCAGAACATGGGTCCCAAGGGTGCTGAGATGCTGCGCCTGATCCCCAAGACGCGCGTCGCCGTGATCGAGCGCTGCAGCGGCCATGGCGGCATCTGGGGCGCCCGCAGCGAGAATTTCGATACAGCGGTCAAGGTCGGCAAGCCGGCCGCCCAGGCCGCGCTCAAGAACGACACCAGCTTCGTTGCCTCCGAATGTCCGCTGGCGGCCGAGCACCTCCTTCAGGTGATGGAGATCGCCGCCAGCGAGCAGGACGGCGCGCACAAGCCGAAACCCGCCCGCGCCGACCATCCGATCGAGCTGATGGCGCGTGCCTATGGATGGAAGGAGCCGTCATGATGGCTGCACCGCGCAAGATCGAGACCTCCGCAATCCTGCCGCTCGGCGAATACGCCAAGGTGCGCGCCGAGCGCCGCAGGCAGATCACCGAATTCAAGAAGCACCGCCGGCTCGAGGTCGGCCCGTACGCCGCGTTCTACTTCGAATCGTACGAGACGATGCTGCACCAGGTGCACGAGATGCTGTTCATCGAGAAGGGCGGCGCCGAGCAGGTGCCGGACGAGCTCGCGGCCTACAATCCGCTGGTCCCCCAGGGCAGCGAACTGGTCGCCACGGTGATGTTCGAGATCGACGATCCGGTGCGGCGCGCCCGCGTGCTGGCGGGCCTAGGCGGCGTCGAGCACAGCGCGTTCATCCGCGTCGGCGGCGACACCATCAGGAGCGTCGCCGAGGACGACCAGGAGCGCACCCGCGAGGACGGCAAGGCCTCGTCGGTGCTGTTCATGCGCTTTCCCTTCAGCAAGCCGCAGGTCGAGGCGTTCAGGAGCGGCAAGGGCGACGTGGTGGTCGGCTTCGACCACGCCAACTACGGCCACATGGCGCTGATGCCGGCCGACGTCCGCCAGGCGCTGGCGCGCGACTTCGACTGACGACATCTCAGCGGCGGTACTGCGGCGTCAGCGACAGGATGAAGACGTGCGGGTTGCCGTCGATGTCGGCGGGCAGCGGCGGATAGGGCGAGGCGGCGCGCGTCGCCTCCAGCAACCCCTTGTCGATGGCGATCGAGCCGCTCGAGCGCTCGATGGCGGCATCGACCAGGCGACCGTCGCGCGCGATGGCGAGGCGGAGCGCGATCGGCCGCTGCTCCTGCTCCTGGTTGGAATAGTAGCGGTATTGCGCGATCTTGGCGGCGATCTGCCAGAGATAGGTTTCCTCCTTGCGCGCATTGTCATAGGCATCGGCCGGATTGACGAAGGTGGCCGAGGCGCCTCTGCCGTCGCTGCGCGAGGCCTGCTGCGCGTGCGGCGACAGCGGCGAGGGCCGCAGGGCCTGTTGCGGCGGCGCCGGGGCCACCTGCTGCGGCAGCGGCTTCACCACTTCGCGCGGCGCGGGCGGCGGCGCGATGCGCACGAAATCCTGCATGGTGAGCGGCGGTGCCGGGGCTTCGACCTTGGGCAGCACCTTGTCGACCGGCGGCGGCTCGGGTGGCGGCTCGGGCGCGGGCGCAGGCGCGGGTGCTGGCTCGACGGTCTTGGGCGGAGCGTCGGCTTGCTGCGGCGGGCCGGGCGGCCGCAGGCCGAGCGGACCCTGCCGCGTCACCGGCTCGGCGGCGCGCGGTGGGGATGGCGGCGGTGGGACCACGGCGGCCGGCGGCGCCGCCGGGACGGCGGGCGGCGTGACGGCCGGCGGCTCGGGCCGCGCCGGCTTGGGCGGCGGTGGCGCCTCCATCGTCACTTCGATCGGTTCGGGATCGGCTTCGGTGAATTTGAGCGGCGACACCCACCACAGCGCGAGCGCCGCCGTAAGGTGCAGGGCCAGCGCCATGCCGGCCGCGGGCGGCGACATGCGCTCGGATCGCAGGTAGCTGGCGCTGACGGCGTGGACCACGATGGCCCTCTTCTTACGTCGCGTGGCGCGGAGTGGCCAGCCGCCGCTTAGTTGACCGGCTCGGACCGATAGACGCCCCAGATGTCGGTGCGCTCGATCCAGCCGGTGACGCCGGCGCCGGCCACTTTGACGCGGCACCACTCGCCCTGGCACGACTTGATCTCGCCCGTCACCTCGGGCTCGAGTCTCGCGATCACCTCGGCCTGGGGCGCCGGCGTCTTGTGCAGGTTGGCGACGTGGTTCGGGATGATGAAGGAGCGCTTGCCGGTCAGCATGCCCTGGTAGACCCAGCCGCTGGCGCCCTGCCAGTCGCGGATTTTCCGCCAGTTCTCGTACTCGGCCACGATCTCGACCGGCATCAGCTTGCGCTTGAACACCCAGTCGACCGGATAGCGCGTGCCGGGCCCGGTGCGGACATTGACCTCGTCCGATTTGATCGAGGCAAAGCGTGGAAGCGGCAGGCCCGAGCCGCGGCGCGGGCCGTTGCCCTGGTCGGCGGCGCTCGCGCCGGCCAGCGACACCAGCAGCAACGCCAAGACACTCAAGCCTGCACCGACGGGAACGGACGCGCGAAACAGCATCGGCTTGTATATTAGCTGAAATGTTCACGTCATGCGACAAGTACTTGAAGGTGCTCGCTTTTCCCGAAAATTGACGGGCCGGCAGCGGAGTTGCTGGCAAGTCGGCAATGGAATTGCTAATCGGGCAGGGATGCCCCCCAGCTCCAAGAAAAAGCCGTTGGTGATCGTCACCCGCAAGCTCCCCGACGCGATCGAGACGCGGCTGATGGAGCTTTTCGAGACGCAGCTCAATTCCGACGACAAGCCCATGTCGGCCGCGCAGCTGGTCGACGCCGTGAAGGCGGCCGACGTGCTGGTGCCGACGGTGACCGATCGCATCGACAGCCGCGTGCTCGCCCAGGCCGGCCCGCGGCTCAAGCTGATCGCCTCGTTCGGCACCGGCGTCGATCACATCGATCTCGACACGGCGCGCCAGCGCGGCATCACCGTCACCAACACGCCGGGCGTGCTGACCGAGGACACCGCCGACATGTCGATGGCGCTGGTGCTCGCCACCGCGCGGCGCATGGGCGCGGGCGAGCGCCAGGTGCGCGCCGGCAAGTGGACCGGCTGGAGCCCGACCGCGATGCTGGGCGCGCGCCTGCAGGGCAAGCGGCTCGGCATCGTCGGCATGGGCCGCATCGGCCAGGCGCTGGCGCAGCGCGCGCGCGGCTTCGGCCTCACCATCCACTATCACAATCGCAAGCGCGTGCACGGCGACATCGAGCGCGAGCTCGAGGCGACCTACTGGGAGAGCCTCGACCAGATGCTGGCGCGCATGGACATCGTCTCCGTCAACTGCCCGCACACGCCGGCCACGTTCCACCTTCTCTCGGCGCGGCGGCTCAAGCTGATGAAGCCGACCGCGATCATCGTCAACACCGCGCGCGGCGAGGTGATCGACGAGAACGCCATGGTGCGCATGCTGAAGGCGGGCGAGCTGGCCGGCGCCGGCCTCGACGTCTACGAGCACGAGCCGCAGGTCAATCCGCGGCTGCTCGAGCTCGACAACGTCGTGCTGCTGCCGCACATGGGCTCGGCCACGCTCGAGGGCCGCATCGAGATGGGCGAGAAGGTGCTGATCAACATCAAGACCTTCGCCGACGGCCACAAGCCCCCCGATCGCGTGCTGGCCACGATGTTCTAGCGACGCAGCCGCGTCGGTAATTTCCTGAGCCACTATTAGTTGAAGGGCTCATATTTAAGTAATACGGAAAAATATGAACTCTTGTGGTCCACGCGCGCTCGCGCCGATTGGTGCGAACGAATCTTGCGCGATAGTTGAGCAATTTTCTGAACCACAATCCATGGTGCTGGTTACCGGACGGTAACGCTTATTAAACGGAAAGATAACGGACCCTCTTGTGGCGCGTTTGTTTACCAATCGCGACATGCGACCGAATCTTGCGCTGCGGTCCCAGCGACCAGTGCGAATCACTAGCGCACTAGCGGAAAGTGCGGAAAGCCCCGGCGGAGCAGATGCAAGGTAGGCGAAAGCGATCATGGCGTCGCCACCATAACCCCGGTGCTAGAAGGAACCCGATTCTGTCGTATAGAACTCGCGCACCCTCGAGGGGGGGCCGCGTCAGTCGAAGAACTGCGGCGAGTGCTTCAGGCTTTCGAAAGTCGCCAGGTCGTGGTTGATCCAGAGCTGCGCCTTCTTATCGACTACGATGCGCGCCAAGCGGGCGCGCGAGGCGTGGGTCTGCTCGGCATCGGTGTTTATCGACGGCACTCGGTCGTTGTCCCAGTTGTCCTTGAAGTGGGCCACGTCGCCGGTCAGGACGATCCAGCCGGCCTTGGCGAGGTGCACGAGCAGGGACTGGTGCCCCGGCGTGTGGCCGGGTGTCGAGAGCAGCACGACGCTGCCGTCGCCGAATATGTCGAGGTCGCCTTCGAGCAGCCGTAGCGGCCGGTTCTTTTTGAACAACGGCCGCTTGCCCGGGGCGAAGGCCCAGTCGAACTCCGCCTTCTGGATCAGCAGCGTCGCGGCGGAGAAGCGGTCGACGTTGCCGATATGATCGGCGTGAGTGTGCGACACGGCGACGAAGGCAATATCTGCCGGCTGCACGCCGATCTCGTTGAGCTGTGCCGCCAGCGTTCGCGCACGCGTGGCATGGCCGACCGGGGTGTCGACCGGGTGGTCGGCGACGGCGTCGGGGTAGCCAGTGTCCCACAGCAGCCATTGGCGGCCATGCTTGATCAGGGCGCAAGTGTTGGCCTGCTCGATCGGCCGGCCGACCTTGACGCCCGGCGACCACAGCGATTGGTCCTTTGCCGAGTTATGGCCGCAGTCCATCACATAAAGCCGGTCCGCTGTCTGCGCCCAGGCTGGCGCGGCAGCGAGGAACGCGAAAAGGAGGACGACAGCTTTCATGAGTTCCCTTCCTCCTACAAGGCGCGACGTCGACCGGCTTGAATGACCGATCATGCCCGCCGGTGCACAAAGCCGTAGCGCAGGTTGCTGCGCGTCGGGCCCGCCTTTTCGTATTCAGCTTTCATGCGGCTGAGGTTGTCGGGTACGAGGCCCGCCTTGCGCGCCGGCAGGAACAGCCGCAGGCCGTTTTCACCCAGTATCGCGTTCTTTACCGGCCCGTCGGCCGGGCCGAGCGGCTTGAAGCCGTGCTTCTTCTGCATGTCTTCGGGAATCTCGAGCCGCCGCAGGCCCTCGATCTGCCATTGCGGCGATCCGGTCCACACCGAATCGGTGCCCCAGATGACATGATCGTGGCCAAGCCCCCTGATCAGTGTGCCCATCATGGCGGCCGCCAGCATCGGTTGGGCGATCACGTTCCAGGCGAAGATGGCGCCCAGATCGCCATAGACGTTGGTCACGCCGTACTTGGCCGGGATCTCGGCGAGATCGGTGAGCCAGGAGAGACGCCCAGTTTTCTCCCATTCGTCGACGCCGTCGCTGGGCGGCCCGCCGAGATGGCGGTAGCCCGAGTGGTAGATGACGAAGTTGAGCTGCGGCCAGTCTTTGGCCGCCTTGCCGACATCGCCGACTTGGGCATGGCCCGCCAGTTGCGGCAACCGCTCCTGGGCGAACAGTGGGAACAGTCCCTTGTGCACGCAGACGTTGCGGATGCCGGCCTTCGCCGCCCTCTCGTAGAAGGGATACATCAGCTTCTCGTCGTCGAGCCTGAAGGCGGTCTTTCCGCCGTGGGCGATGATGAAATCGCCGATCGTATAGGCTTTCCAGCCGTCGGGCTTGTAGGTCTCGATGGCATGATCGACGGCGTCGAGCCAGCCGGGCTGGCCGGGCGTCAGTGTGAAGTGCGCCAGCATGCGCTGGCCACCGGCTTCGCGGTTGACCCGTTCGCGCGCCTTGAACACCGCGTCCTGCGGCAGGAGCCAGTCCTTCGGATCGTCGGATGGCGCGTTGGTGAGCAGCGCGAGCTTGGTGTCGCTGTCGAGGTAGATCTCCTTCATGAAGTTGTCGAACTTCAGGTTCTCGATCGTCTGTTCTTTGCCCTTCATGCCGGGGTCCCAGCCGGTCTTCGCCGAGAGTGCGCGCTGCCACATCAGGCCGCCGACCCGCTTGGGGTCGGCGACGAAGGGCGCGGGATCGTCGCGTACGAAGTGGGTGTGCGCGTCGAGAATCATCTGGCCCTTGAGGGAGTCGGCGCGGGCCTGGGCAAGCTCTGGTGTGGTGGTCTCGCCCCGGGCCACCGAGAACAGCGAGCCATAGACCTGGTTCATCACCAGGTAGGAGGCCGCCATCCCGGCGGCGGTCTGGAAAAAGCGGCGCCGGCTCACGCCATGGCGCGCAGCCAACGAGCTGCCGAGGTCCTTGAGCCGCGCCTCGACCTCGCGCTGCTGCGGCGTCTGCGGCGCCGGCAGGTACTCGTCGCTCGACACGATCTGGGTGGGAATGGGCGAGGCGAAGGGAAGCTCCTCGGCCCCGTGCAGATCGTGCATCTGCTCAGCCGTGATGCCGCGCATGGTGGCGCTCCTAGTATTCGATCTTGATGGTGACGGTCTTGGCTTCGCTGCCAAGCTCGAAGGAGGCCTTGTCCCAGAAGGGCGGCGAGAGGAGCTCGCGGGCATCATTGGAGACGCCGTAACCCTCCTGCGGGATGCCAGTCGCATCGCGGTCGAGCTTGCCGTTGCCGTTCTCGTCGTGGAATGCGGTGATGGCGTAGCGGCCGGGCGGCAAGTCATGGAAGGTGACGCTGCCGCCTCCCGCGACCGGCTTGCCGCGGAACGCCGCGATCTGCTGGCCTTCCTTGGGGAAGGCCTCCTTGCTGTTGAATACGCCGGCGACGAGCAATCCCTCGGCGCTTTTGGCGCCGCTCAGCTTGACCGTCAGGTCGGCCGCCAGAGCGCCATGGGCCATGGCGCCCGTGGCGATGGCGAAGACGATGGTGCGGATCGTGTACTTCTCGATGTGCAGCCTCATGGTGCTTCTCCTCGGGTTGGTTCGACGACGCGTGCGGCAGTCATCGTCCGCGGTAGACCGGCGCGCGCCCTTCCTTGAGCGCTCGCGCGTATTCGACGCGGTCGTCGGTCTGCATGATCCTGGCGAAGATCGGGAAGGTCGCGGCCAAGGCGGCATCCTCGGCGGCCAGCGCCTGGCGAGACGAGGCGGGCACGGCCTGGACTCCCAAAGGCGCGTTGGCGGCGATCTTGCCGGCGATCCCGATGGCGCGATCCAGTTCCTTGCCGGGCTCGGCAATGTCCTGAACGAGGCCCATGCGGCGCGCTTCCTCGGCGTCCCATTCGTCGCCGGTCAGCATGTAGCGCATGGCATTGCCCCAGCCGGCCTCGCGGGCGAAGCGGACGGTGCCGCCACCGCCGGGATACACGCCGCGCGCCACCTCGGCCTGCGCGAAACGTGTGTCGCTCGCCGCGACGCGGATGTCGGCGGCGAGGAAGAGCTCGTGTCCCACCAGCTGGGTCTTGCCATGGACCGCCACCACGACCGGCTTCAGGCGATTGGGCCCTGATGTGCCGATCGGATTGACGAATTCAGGGATAGGGGCCGCAAATTGCCGGGAGCGGACGGCTTCGGCCCATGACGCCGGGTCGAGGCCGGGGCAGAAATCGGAACCGTGCGCGAACAGCACACCGACGCGCAGCGCCTCGTCATGGTCGAGCTGCCAGTAGGCGCGGCCCAGGGCCAGGAAGGTCGCGACCTCGAGGCGGTTGCCGATCTGCGGGCGGTTGATGCCGATCAGCAGGACAGCGTTGCGCCGTTCCATGGTGATGTAGTCGCCGTCCTTCCTGCCATCGTCGGCGCGGGCCGCGCCTGCGGTTCCGGCGAGAGCTCCCGCCGTGGCAGCGGCGACCAGCAGGACGCGTCGCTTGAGCAATTCGCTGCGGTCGTTCATGGATCGCCTCTTTTCCAAAAGTGGGTACGAATTCGTACCATTCACTTGCACAAGGTGGTACGACAGTGTACCAATGTCAACCATGAAAGCGCCGCGTCGCACCTTCCTGGGTGGCATTGCCTTGTTCACGATCGCGCGAGCCGGCTTTGCCGGGGCCGCCATGAGGGCGGGGTGCGCCAATGGTTTCCGGCCGGCGATGAGCAGGATCGCCGGGGAATTCCAGCCTGCGATGGAAGTCGATTACGCCGAAGGCGCCGTGTTGTTGCGACGGCTTCTCGAAGGCGAGAGGTTCGACGTCGTCATCCTGGCGCGCAGCAGCTTTGATGGCCTCATGCCGCAGGGCATCGTGCTCGCCGACTCGGTCATTGATCTCGCCGCGACCGACAGGCTCGGGGTCGCGGTGCGGCGCGGCGATGCGCTGCCCGACGACGAGACCGTCGGCGCGTTCCGGCGCTGGCTGCTCGGCCTGAAATCGGTGGCGCTCACCAATCCCGCCGTCGCAGGTGCCGCCGGCCGGCAATTCCTGACGTCCATCGAGCGCCTCGGCATCGCTGAGGAGATCAAAGGCAGATTGATCTTGACGCCGGGCGGACCGGCCAACGTCCGGCTAGTGACATCGGGCGAGGCTCAGGCCGCGGTTCAACTCAGCCATCTCCTGAGCGGTGTCGATGGATTGGCGGTCGTCTCCGTCCCGGCCGAGTTCCGCGGCACCGTGATATTTGCTGCCGGCGTTGTCGCCGGCACGCCCGACCAAGCCGCCGCCATCTCGCTGATGAAGTTCCTGAGGGGACCCGTTGCGGCCCAGGCGATCGAAGCATCCGGCATGAGGAGGAGCCCATGGCCAACATGAAGAGCGTTCGGTTTGCGATCGCCATGCTACTGGCGACGTGCGCATCGGCATTGGCGCAGCAAGCCGGCCGACCGGCTGATCCACCCTTCACGCTGCCCGCGGAGGTCGAAATCCGCAAAGCGACGATCTGGAGCGACGGAACGCGGCTCTCGGCCGACCTCTATGCGCGCAAGGGCGCCGAGGGAAAGCTCCCGACCATCGTCATGGCCTATGGCTGGGGCGGCACCAAGGCCAACTTCCGCGCCGAGGCGGCAGCCTTCGCCCAGGCGGGATTCCTGGCGGTGACTTTCGACTATCGCGGCTGGGGCGAAAGCGATGGCCGCCTCGTGCCCGCCGAGCCCCTGCCCGCGGAGCGACCCGCCGGCCCCTTCACGGCGCGGGTGCGCGAGTTGCGCGAAGTCATGGACCCGCCGGCCGAGCTCGAGGACCTCGCCAACGTCCTGCATTGGCTGCAAGCCGAGCCGCAAGTCGAGGTGAACCGCATCGCCCTCTGGGGCACGAGCTTCGGCGGCGGCATGGCGATCGCCGCCGCCGGCCGCGATCGGCGAGTGAGGGCGGTACACGCGCAGATGGTTCCACTCGACATCCGCGCGCTCGACCAGGTCGGCTATCGCGAGGGCACCCGGCGCGCGCGCGGAGAGCTCGAATGGCCGCAGCCAGGAATCGTGGCGGTCAATGGGCTGAAGGGCGCGCCGATTGCCGAGCACTTCCTCAACTTCTCGCCCGCCGCGGCCCTCGACCTCAATCGCGATTGCGCGGTGCAGATCGTGCTGGCCGGCAAGGACGAGTTGTTCGACATCCGCGGGTCGATTGCCGCCTATGAGGCATTCAAGGGGCCGAAGAAGAACCTGGTGGTGTTGCCGGAGGCCACGCACTACGACGCCTACACCAGAGCGCGTCCCGAAGTGCTCCGGCTGGCGACCGTCTGGTTCGAGCGGCAATTGAAGCCTTAAGGATCGAGCACCTTGTCCACTAAGATGCCGACAATGAAGCAAAGCACGAAACCTGAGCAGCTTGCCCCGGTGGACAGCGCGGACGCCCAGCGCCAGCGCGTGCTGGGGGCGGCCTTCGCCGCCTTTCTCGAGAAGGGCTACGCGCGCACCAGTATGCTCGATATTGCGAGCCGCGCCAAAATCTCCAAGCGAGATCTTTATGCGATGTGCTCCGGCAAGCCGGAAATGCTGCGCGAGGTGATTGCCGAGCGGGCGCGACGCATGCGCCTGGCGCTCGATCTTCCCGCCGCAACGGACCGTGCTGGCCTGGCCGCGACCTTGAAGGCGTTCGGCCTGGCGGTCTTGAAGGGCGTTTGCAGCAGACCCGTCCTGGTCCTGCACCGCATGGCCATCGCCGTCGCCGAAGACGCGCCCGAAGTGGCGCGCACCCTCGACGAGGCCGGCCGCAAGGTGAACCGGGGGGCGTTGCGCCGGTTCCTGGCGCAAGCGCAGCTTGCCAAGCTGTTGAAGCCGGGGGGCGACCCGACGACGATGATGGACGACTTCTTTGCGCTGTTGTGGGGCGGCCTCCTGATCGAGCTGCTGATGGGAGTAAAGCCGACGCCGTCGTCGCAATCGCTCAATGCAAGAGCAGAGCGCGCTACGAGCAAATTTCTCGACATTTACGGTGCCTAGGAGTTGCATCGCAGCGGCAGCTCCGCCGCCGGATCGAGCGCGACGGCGCTTCGAGGCGAGATGTTCTAAAGCTTGCCGATGTCGGCGCCGTCGGCCAGGGCGTCGCGCGCAGCGCGGCCGACCTGCGCGCCGATCAGGATCGTGAGCGAGGTCCAGTACATCCACACCATGATGGCGGCGAAGCCCGCCGTTGCGCCGAACGCCGAGGTGAGCTGCGTCACCTCGAAATAGTAGACCAGGGCGCGGTTGCCGGCGGCGAATAGCAGCGCGTTGACCGCGCCGCCCAGCAAAGCGAAGCGCCAGGGCACGCCGCCGGTTGGCAGCCACTTGTAGATCAAGGTGAAGAACGCGGTGATGATGCCGTAATGCGTGAAGCCCGAGATGGCCGGGCCGATCCACTGCCCGAGGATCGGGAAGGCCTGCAGCGCGCCGGCATAGGCCGAGAGCAGCACCGAGCTCATGATGACGGCGATCAGCATGATGCCCAGCACCACCATCAGCAGCAGCGCCAGCGCCCGCGACTTGAGGCTCGCCAGCACGGGATGGATCTGCCGCGTCGTGGCGCCGCGCCAGATCACGTCGATGCTGTCGTCGAGCTCCACGAACACGCGACTGCCGGTGTAAAACAGCACCAGCACGCCGAGGATCGCGGCGACGCCGCCGCCCTTGAACAGGTCCTCCGAGGCGAAGCGCTGGATGCTCTTGAGGTGCTCCTGGTCGACCACGGTGCCGAGCGCGTCGAAGACCGCCTGCTGCGCCATCAACCGGCCGACGAACGGTTCGGCTATGGCGATCGAGAAGATCATGATCGGGCCGAGCGCGAACATGGTGTAGAACGCCATCGCCGCGGCCGAGGTCGACAGACGGTTGGTGAAGAAGCCGGTGAAGACGGCGTAGGCGATTTGCCAGAGCTTGTGCAGCATGAACGCAGCGCTCAGAGGGTCATCAGAACGGTTTCAGGCGAAAGCCGAGCAGCAGGATTTCGACCGCCGCGACGATCAGCACGCCGTAGGTGCCGACGGCGCCGAGGAAGCGGCCGCGCGGAATGTAGTCCAGCATGCCGCCGGCATGCAGGAGCCGCGACAGCAAGAGGATCGCCGCCAGGATGCCGGCCATCCGGCCGCCGTAATAGTCCATCACCAGGAAGATCAGCAGCAGGCAAAGCGGCACGAACTCCATGAAATTGCCGTGAGCGCGCATGGCGGCGAGCAGCGTGGGATCGCCGCCGTCGCCCAGCGAGATGTGCTTGGTGCGGCGCAGCCGGCTGATATAGAGCGACAGGAATACGGCCAGCAGGCCGAGCAGCCCGACCGACGACAACAGCAGCCTCATCGCGATCCCCCCTCGATTCGGCGGCATTCTATGGCCATATTGCGGGGACACGCAGCAAGTGGAGGCGAACATCATGTGGCAGGTCTTGCGCAAGAAAGCCGAGATGCCGACCGCCGACCGCGCCCTGCCGGGCCGCGACAGGCCGGCTTTCGCGGTGCCGACCGAGCATTTCGTCAACAAGAACCGCATCCAGGCGCCGTTCCCGGCCGGCCTCGAGCAGGCGATGTTCGGCCTGGGCTGCTTCTGGGGCGCCGAACGCAAGTTTTGGCAGACGCCGGGCGTCTACGCCACGGCGGTGGGCTATGCCGCGGGCTTCACGCCCAACCCGACCTACGAGGAGGTCTGCTCGGGCTACACCGGGCACAACGAGGTCGTGAAAGTGTGGTTCGACCCGAAGAAGGTCTCCTACGACACGCTGCTCAAGGTGTTCTGGGAGTCGCATGATCCAACCCAGGGCATGCGCCAGGGCAACGACGTCGGCACGCAGTATCGCTCAGGCATCTACACCTTCTCGCCCGAGCAGAAGAAGAAGGCCGAGGCCTCGAAGGCGCTCTACCAGAAGGAGCTGGCGAAGAACGGTATGGACGCCATCACTACCGAGATCCTCGACGCGCCGCCGTTCTATTACGCCGAGGATTACCACCAGCAGTATCTCGCCAAGAACCCGAACGGCTATTGCGGGCTCGGAGGCACCGGCGTGAGCTGTCCGGTGGGCCTCGGCGTCGCGGCCGAATAAGCATCGGCCGCCAGGGTCTTCAGCCGTCCAGTCGCGTGAATTTCGCCGAGTAGCCGCCGGCGCCGCCGTATCGGGTGGGAGCCCGGCCGGCGGTCTCCTTCATCTCGGTCAGTGTGCCGGAATTGGCGTCGCTCCAGAGGAAGGTGAAGCGGGCGCCAATGTCACGTGGCTGATAGATGAGCTTCGCGCCGTCGACCGACGCCGTGACGAAGCGCCAGAACGTCCCCTTTTCGGACTTGCTGGCGTAGATGCATTCGGCGGTCTTGCCGCTTTCGACCGACATCACGATAAGCAGCGAGTTGACCCGACCCGCAGGCGTGCGGCCGACGAACTGGTAGGCGCCGACCTTCTGGTGATCGGGCGAATGGACCGATGGGTGATGGGCGATCAGGCCCGGTGGCAGCGGCAGATCGTGTTGCTGGGCATAGGCGTAGGCGTTGGTGAGCTCGACGACGCGGCTCATATCGCCCCAGCTCGATCCGCGGCTGGAGGTGCTCAGTCCGGTCGCCCCCTTGATCTGGTAAGGCGCGTTGTAGGAACTGCGATCCCACATGACCTGCCTGCCCTCGGTGGCGATCAGCAAATCGCGCCGCAACCGGGGCGGCATGGCCTGGAAATCGACGGTCGGCGCCTCGAGCTGACGCATCAGCGCGGCGCAGAACGGGCTGTTTTCGCCGGCCGGGCCGTCGAGTGCTACTCGTCCCGGCGCGGTCGAGAACAGCACCAGCGTGTTGGGCGGCGGCGCGTTCTGCAACTGCACGTCGGGGTGGATGATGGCCGCCCGCTCGGTCTCGAGCTGGCGCCAGCCGTCGGCCGGGTTGTTGCGGCAATTGTCGAACACCATCAGGCGGTGTTTCGCGCCGCCCATGCCGTGGTTGATGTCGCTGATCGCGATGAGCTGGTCGACCGCATTGGGCGTGCTGAGATCGGCGTCGATCGGCACGACGTAACTGTCCTTGACCCATTGCGCGCCGTGGCCGGCGAAGTAGAGCGCGCCGAACTCGGCGCCGCGCAGCGTCGATTTGAACGTGTCGATCGACCGGCGCATCGCGTCGCGGCCGGCATCCATCACCAGCTCGGTCTTGAGCCCGAGCGCCTGGAAGTGCTTGGCCATGTCCGGCGCGTCGCGCTTGACGTTGGGCAGCGAGGCTTCCCACTGGTAGCGCGAGTTGCCGATCACCAGCGCCGCGCCACCCGTGGCTGCCCGCACATGAAAGGCGGGAAGGGCCAGCGTGGCGCCGGCGGCGGCCAGCAGGTGTCGCCGGCCGACGATCTTGCGACGAGATTTCGAAGGTGTGGTCATCTGCTCATCCATCCAGCCGTGTGAAGCGCTCGCTGGCGCCGATATTGCCCCGGCTTCCGACAACGCTGTCATTGAGCGAACTGAAATTGCCCGAATTGGCATCGCTCCAGTCGAATGTGTAACGGGCGCCTTGGTCGCGCGGAACGTATTCGAGACGATTGCTGGAGACGTCGCCGGTGACGAAACGCCAGACCGCGCCCCCCTCCATCTTCCCAACCTTGCCGTTGTAGACCCCTTTCACCGAAATGATGACCTCTGCGGTCTGTCCATCCGCGGACATGACCAGGAGAAGCGCCGGGTCCTTGCCGAACGGGCTTGGGTTCAGGTAGGCCCACGAGCCGACCATGCGGGCCCCGGCCGACTTGACCGACGGCCGAAAGGCGACGAGACCGGACGGCAGGGGCAAGCCGTGCTCATGGGCGTAGGCGTAGGCCTTGGGCAACTCGATGACGCGCGAGGGATCGCCCGGCGGCGGAACGGTACCCTGGCCGGTGCCGTTCAGCACGAAGGGCTCGGCATAACCGTTGCGGTCCCACATGACCTGGCGGCCGTTCGTGGCGATCAGCAGGTCGCGCCGTATCTTCGACGAGATCGATTGAATGTCGACCGAGGGCCGCTGCATCTGCCGCAGGAAGGCCGCGGCAAACGGGCTGTTCTGGCCGGGCGGACCGTCAAGGGCGACGCGTCCCGGAGCGGTCGAGAACAACACCAGCGTATTGGGCTGATGTTCCATGCGGGCGCGCAGCGCTTCGGGATTGATCACCGCCGCCTGCAGTGCCGCCTTCTGCCGCCAGCCGTCGGCCGGGTTGTTGCGGCAATTGTCGAAGACGAGCATGCGGTGGCTGGCCCCTTTGGTCGCCGGCCCCGTGTCCGTGGACTTGACGAGGGTCTTGACGGTGCTCGGGTCGCTGAGATCGGCGTCGACCGGGACGAGATATTGCTGCCGTTCCCAGGCGGCGCCGTGGCCGGCGAAATACACGGCGGCAAAATTGGCGCCGTGCGCCGCCGCTTTCAGCTTGTCGAGCGACCGGTTCATGGTGTCGCGCGTGGCATCCAGCACCAGCTCGGTCTTGAGCCCCAGTGCCTCGAAGGCGCGCGCGACGTCCGGCGCGTCGCGGCGCACGTTCGGCAGCTGGGCTTCCCACTGGTACTTCGAGTTGCCGATCACCAGCGCCACGCCGGCCTGTCCCGCGGCGCGCACGATCGCGGGAAACGCCAGCGTCGCTCCCGCCGCGGCGAGCAGCTCACGTCTGGCAAGCGGACGGCCGGCGCCCCGAGGACGCAACATCGCGACTACTTGGCGTCGATCTCGATGTTGGCGATGCTCTGGCGGCCGCCGGCGTCGCTCACCGTGACCTGCAGCACGTAAGTGCCGGCCGGCACCATCGCGGCCGGCATCTCGATGCCGTTGGCCGTGATGTAGGGCTTCACGCGGTCCGTGATGTTGACGTTGCCGCCACGCAGGATCGCGATCTGCGCGGTGGCCGGATTGATCTTCTCGCCGCCGCGGCCGGCGAATTCGACATGCAGGTCGAACGGCTTGTTGGCGGCCACCGGATCGGCCGGCGAAATCTGCCGGATGGCGGGACCGCGGGTGATCGAACGGCCGGCCTTGCTGACCGGCGAGGGCGGCAGGGCCGCCTCCTGCGGGCTGACCAGCCAGACGCCGGTTCCCTGGGCCAAGCCCTCGCCAATGGCCAGCGCCCCGATGCAAAGAATCGCACAGGAAAATATCGCGCGACGCGCAACGACACCCATGTTCTGCCCTCCGAATAGAGCCTGTGATTTTCTTGTGGCAGCAAATTGTGCCGACACTGTGGAAACCTGTCTAGCAACCCTCTGTACGCTGGAAGACATCCGGTAACTCCCTGTCAAAGCACGTTTTTGAAGCCGGTATAGATCGCGCCGATCGCGGTCGAGGCCGAAACGCCGAGCTGGATCAGCTTCACCATGCGCTGGATGCGGGCTTCCATGGGCTCGCCCTTTCGGCCGGCAACGTGCTTGGCCATGAAGGTCGCGAGCTTCGCCATGGCGGCGTTCTTGCTCTTGCCCTTGAGCTTCAGGGGACGCGCGATCGCGGCGAGCAGCGAGCCCAGCAGGTAGGAGAGCGCGATGCTGACGCTGTATTCCAAGGTCTCGCGCCAGTCGACGGCGCTTGCCGGCAGGATCGGATCGCCATCGGTGAAGTGCACCATCGTCGACATGCCGAACACCGAGGCCAGCGCCACGACGGCGCCGAGACCGAGGGCGACGAACCAGCGGGGGCGCAGCTTGTGTCCGAGCACCAGGCCGAACAGCGCAGGGAGCGCGATCGAGGCGGCGCGCAGCCAGGCCAGCCTTGCGTCGAACTTGATGACCAGCAGGTAGTGCGCGCCGATCAGCACGACCGTCGGCAGCAGCAGGTAGACCACCACGATATCGACGATGCCGGGCGGCTTCGGCGGTTCCTCGACGACCGGCTCGGCAGCCACGGCCGCGCCACCCTCGCGCAACTGCGCAAGTTCGGCCTCGAGCTCGTTCACCCGGTCCTCGAGCGCATGCTTGGCTTCCTGAAGCGACACCACCAGCGCAATGTCGCGATGGCAGGTCTTGCACACGCTGGCGCCGTGGTTGACCGGCTCGCCGCAATAAGGGCAGCTCACGACAGCGCGATCCCTGTCGCAGCCCGCCGCTGCTTTTCGTTCCGGTAACCGAGCACGTGCCCCACCCCTCGATGACCGCGATGATACGCAAATCGAGGGCCCCGGAAAACCGGATTGCAGCCCGCTTCGGTCGATAAAGCACGATGGGTTCGGCTGGAATCAGCCGAACCCATCATGCCCTGTGGAACCGCGATCAGCCGTGCGCGCGAATGGGATGAGATCGAACCATGTGCGGTTCCATCTCATCCCATTCCGCTCTGACGAAACCAACGTAGCAATTGCCGCCGGTCCTGAAATCGACCGGAAACGCGCGACCGCTAATTCCCGCCTTCCCATACTGCCAAGGACTGCACCCCTGTGACTCCGCACCAGATCAAGCTCGTGCAGACGAGTTTCTCCCACATCGCGCCGATCGCCACGATCGCAGCCGACCTCTTCTACGGCCGGCTGTTCGAGATGGCGCCTGAGCTCCGCCGCCTGTTCCCGAGCGACCTCAGCGAGCAGAAGAAAAAGCTGATGGCGATGCTCCGCACCGTCGTCTGCAATCTCGACCGGCTCGACACGGTGCTGCCGGCGGTGCGCGCGCTCGGCCGGCGCCATGCGGGCTACGGCGCCCATGAGGAGCATTTCGCACCGGTCGGCGCGGCGCTCTTGTGGACGCTCGAGCAGGGCTTGGGCGACGGCTTCACCAGCGAGGTCAAGGAAGCCTGGGCGACCGCTTACGGCATCCTCTCGCGCGCCATGATCGACGCTGCGAACCGGGAACGTCTCGCGGCGTGATGGTATACTGGGCAGGATGGCAGCGTTCGACGCCTCCTCTCCTCGTGTCCTTGGGCCAGAGCATCTTCTGATCGAGCATGCCGGCGTCCATTTGCCGGTGACCTTCGTGCGCAGTGCCCGCGCCAGGCGCGCCTCGCTGCGGGTCGATGCGGCGCGACGGCAGATCGTGCTGACCGCCCCGCTGCGCATGGCGCGCGGCACCGCGCTGGGCTTCGCCCAGACCCAGGCCGGCTGGATCGCCGCCCGGCTGAAGCGTCTGCCGGCGCCGCGCCCTTTCGTGGATGGCGCCGAAATACCGCTGTTCGGCGTGCCGCACGTCGTGCGCCATCGGCCCGACGCGCGCGGCACGGTGTGGCTCGAAGCAGGCGAGATCCATGTCGCCGGCAAGCCCGAACATCTGCCGCGCCGCCTGCGCGACTGGCTGACGGCCGAGGTGCGCCAGCGCCTCGTGCCGCTGGTTCACGCCAAGGCAGAGCGGATCGAGCGGCCGGTCAAGCGCATCACGGTGCGCGACAACCGCTCGCGCTGGGGCAGCTGCGGGCGCGACGGCTCGATGTCGTTCTCGTGGCGGCTGGTGTTCGCGCCGCCCGAGGTGGTCGACTATCTGGTGGCGCACGAGGTCGCCCATCTCGTGCACATGAACCACGGCCCGCGTTTCTGGGCGCTCACCGAGAAGCTCTGCAATGGGCCGATGGAGGCCGCCGACGCCTGGCTGCGTCGGCACGGCGAGACGTTGCTGCAGTACGGCGCCTAGCTCACTCAGCGGCCGCCCGGGCCGGGGCCGCGGGCTTCAGGACGGAAGCCGCCTCCTTGGCCACCCGCGTGCCGTCGAAGAAGCGCGGGTTCTGCTGGCCCCACAGCCGCACCGCATTGGCGAAGGTGAAGTCGCGGAAGTCCTCGTCGGTGATGAAGCCGTCCTCGACCAGTTCGTAGGCCTCGGGCACGGGCGAGAGCATGTTGGGCACGTCGAAGTGGCCGATGTCGGAGCTGAAGATCGCATTTATCTTGGCGCCGAACGGATTGGCCTTGCCGAACGCCGTGACGTTCATGCGGTCGTCGGCCTCGCAGCCGAAATAGTAGGGCTTGGCGTAGAGATCGAGCCAATCCTGCTTCTTCTCGATCTTGCAGGCGGCGAAATCGTCGAGCACCGGCACGCCGCCGGTCGGCTCGTCCTCCTCGCGCGCCGGCCAGCCGTCGCGCTTGTCGAGTTCGGCGGCGATGTCGGCATAGCCGTACTTGTCGACGTAGGAGCGCAGGAGCTTGCGGTCGAGCTTCTTGGGATCCATGTAGGCGATGCCCTTGGCGCCGCGCCGCTCCCAATGCTCGATCAGGTCGGCGAACAGCTGACAGCCCCAGCCGACGCCGCCTTCGAGGAAGGCGAAGTTGAGATCGGGGAAGCGCCGCGTCACGCCGCCCAGGAACAGGCCCTTGGCGATGGCGTGACCGGCGGCGGCGAAGTGGCCGATATGGTTGTACGTGAAGTTGCTGGGCGAGTTGCGCAGGCCAAAGCCGCGTCCGCCGGCATGGAAGGTCGGCGCCACGCCGAGCTCGCGGCATTTCTGCCAGACCGGATCGTAGTCGTGGTCGCTGTCGATGCCGAACCGCTCGAACGTCACGGTGTGGCGGGCGAGGTCGGGATCGACGTCCCTGGCCTTGGCCATGCGGCGCGCGGCGTTGCCGAACATGGCGACCTTGCTGCCGAGCTGCTTGACGCAGAATTCGAGCTCCTCGATCGCCTCCTCGGGCGTGAACATCGGGATCACCGCGGCCGGCGTCAGCCGGTCGCCCAGCTTGTCGAAATACTCCGCCGTGACGAGGTTGAAGCCACGGCACACCGCGCGCCGCGTTTCGTCGTCGGCAATGCGCGGCACGCTGAGGCCCGCCGTCGGATAGACGATGCCGAAATCGATGCCGAGCTCGTCCAGCCGGTCGTAGAGCAGCTTGGGCAGCATCGCGGTGGCGCGGTCGACCGTGTTGGTGGTCTGCCGCGTCCAGTAGCCTTCCATGGCGATGCCGCGCTGCTTGCGCTCGGCGATCGTGAGCTTCAGCGCATCGGGAATGCGGCGCTGGCTCTGCAGGAAGCCGTCGGCCGCCTTGTCGCCCGCCAGCTTGCGCATGCGTTCGGCGAACACCGGGTTGTATTCCACCCAGTGGCCGTCGGCGTCGATGATGGGATGCTTGAGGTTGGCGCGTACTTCTGAAGGACTGCGATGAGAACTCATGCTCGCCTCCGAGGTCACAGGCCGGGAACGCTAGCCCTCGGAAGCGGCGGGCGCAACGATCAGCCTCAGCCGAATCTGCCCGGATCGCAGGCCTGGAGCGGCTCGGGCAATTCCCCGCCTTCCATCAGGTTCGCGATCACCCGGGCGGTGATGGTGGCGAGCGTCAGGCCGACATGCTGGTGGCCGTAGCCGCAATAGACGTTGTCGAGCCTGGGCGCGCGGCCGATGGCAGGACGGAAGTCGGGCAGGCTCGGCCGCTCGCCGATCCAGCGGCTGATCTCGGCGCCGCCCACGGCGGGGAAGATGTCCTTGAGATGCCGAACGAGAAGATCGGCGCGGTGCCACGATGGCGGCTGATGCGGCGCGGCGAGCTCGACCGTGCCGGCGACGCGCAATCCTTCCTGCATCGGCGTGATGAAGAAGCCGCGGCCGGCCGGCGTCACCGGCAGGTCGAACTGCACGTTGTCGGGTTGAAGCATCACGTGATAGCCGCGCTCGGCGACCAGCGGCGCGTTGAAACCGAGGAGCCGTGTCAGCTCGCCCGAGGCGCGGCCGGCGGCGATCACCACGGCCTTGGCCGGCAGCTCCTGATCGGTGAGCTTAACGGCGGTTACGCGTCTGCCCTCGCGTACGAAGCCGCGCACCCTGCCGCGCAGCACGGTGCCGCCGTCGGCGGCGAAGCGTTCGGCGAGCGTCTCCACCACCTTGAACGGATTGATGGTGTGCATGCCCTCCGGATAGTAGACGCCGCGCACGATGTGGCTGCTGAGCCCGGGCGCCAGCTCGCGCGCGCGATCGCCATCGACCACTTCGAACACCAAGCCCTTGGCCTTCTGCAACTGCCGTTCCGGCTCGCTCGAGGTGAACTGCTCCTCGGTCTCGTAGACATAGAGCGCGCCCCGGCTCTTGAAGAGCTCGCCCAGGCCCGAGGCCTGGATCTCGCTCTGCCATGCGAGGTTCGCCTGGCCGGTCAGATAGCCCGCCGCGTCGATGCCTTTCCTGACCTCCTTCTCGCTGTAGGCGGCGAGGCCGAAGCGCGCCATCCATGGCAGCAGGTAGGGAATGCTCGGTCCGTGCACGGTGAGCGGTCCGTTCCGGTCGGTCAGCATCTTGGGCAGCTTCTTCAAGGTCGACGGGCGGGCGAGCGGCACGACATGGTCGATCGCGATATAGCCTGCGTTGCCGTAGGACGTGGCTTTGCCGGGCTCGCCGCTGTCGATCAGGATCACGGCATGGCCGGCGCGCTGGAGGGCGCGCGCGGTGGCGGCGCCGACGATGCCGGCGCCAACGACGATCACGGGGTTCTGGGCGTCCAATTGATTTACCGTCCTGAATGACTATTTAGCGTACCATGTCCGCAGCTTCGGAAAACGCAACACCCGGCGCTTCGCCGAATTGGCACGCCACGACCATTCTCTCCGTCCGCAAGGGCGGGCAGGTGGTGATGGCGGGCGACGGCCAGGTCTCGATGGGGCAGACCATCGTCAAAGGCAACGCGAAGAAAGTTAGGCGACTCGGCAACGGCCAGATCATCGCCGGCTTCGCCGGCGCCACGGCCGATGCGTTCACGCTCTTCGAGAGACTGGAAGCGAAGCTCGAGCGTCATCCCGGCCAGCTGCTGCGCGCCTGCATCGAACTCGCCAAGGATTGGCGCACCGACCGTTACCTGCGCCGGCTCGAGGCGCTGATGGCGGTGGCCGACAAGGACGTGTCGCTGATGCTGTCGGGCTCGGGCGACGTGCTGGAGCCGGAAGGCGGCATCATCGCGATAGGCTCGGGCGGCAACTATGCGCTGGCCGCGGCGCGGGCGTTGATCGACGTCGAGGGCCTCGACGCCGAGACGATCGCGCGCAAGGCGATGAACATCGCCGCCGACATCTGCGTCTACACCAACCACAACCTCGTCATCGAGAAGCTTTAAGCACCGTCATGGGCAACGATTTTTCCCCCCGCGAGATCGTCTCCGAACTGGACCGCCACATCGTCGGCCAGCAGGAGGCCAAGCGCGCCGTCGCCATTGCGCTGCGCAACCGCTGGCGCCGGCAGCAGCTGCCCGAGGAGCTGCGCGAGGAAGTGCTGCCCAAGAACATCCTGATGATGGGCCCGACCGGCTGCGGCAAGACCGAGATCGCCCGCCGCCTGGCCAAATTGGCCAATGCGCCGTTCCTCAAGGTCGAGGCGACCAAGTTCACCGAGGTGGGCTATGTCGGCCGCGACGTCGAGCAGATCGCGCGCGACCTGATGGAGGTGGCGCTCGAGATGGCGCGCGAGCAGCTGCGCAAGGACGTGCGCGCCAAGGCCGAGCTCGCGGCCGAGGACCGCGTGCTCGACGCCCTGTGCGGCCCCAATGCCAGCGAGGAGACGCGGCTGCGTTTCCGCCACAAGCTGCGCGACGGCGAGCTTAACGAGCGCGAGATCGAGGTCGAGGTCGCCGATACCGGCGGGCCGATGCAGTTCGAGATCCCGGGCCAGCCCGGCGCCTCGGTCGGCATGATCAACATCGGCGACATGCTGGGCAAGGCGTTCGGCGGCCGCACCAAGAAGCGCAAGATGACGGTGGCGCAGTCGTACGAGACGCTGATGCGCGAGGAGAGCGACAAGCTGCTCGACCAGGAGCGGGTGGTGCGCGATGCGCGCGACGCGGTCGAGCAGAACGGCATCGTCTTCATCGACGAGATCGACAAGATCACGGCGCGCAGCGAGTTCCGCGGCGGCGGTGACGTCAGCCGCGAGGGCGTGCAGCGCGACCTCTTGCCCCTGATCGAGGGCACGACGGTGAACACCAAGCACGGTCCGGTGAAGACCGACTACGTGCTGTTCATCTGCTCGGGCGCCTTCCATCTCGCCAAGCCGTCGGACATGCTGCCCGAGCTGCAGGGCCGCCTGCCGATCCGCGTCAGCCTGACCTCGCTCACCCAGGAGGATTTCAAGCGCATCCTGACCGAGCCCGAGGCGAGCCTGGTCAAGCAGTACAAGGCGCTGCTGGCGACCGAGAAGGTCGAGATCGAGTTCGCGCCGGACGCGATCGACGAGCTGGCGCGGCTGTCGGCCGAGATCAACGAGACGGTCGAGAATATCGGCGCCCGGCGCCTGCACACGGTGATGGAGAAGCTGCTCGAGGAGATCAGCTTCACCGCCTCCGACAAGCCCGGCGAGAAGATCACGATCGACGCGGCCTACGTGCGCGAGCGTGTGAGCGCGCTCGCCAAGAACGCCGATCTCTCGAAGTTCGTCCTCTGACCTAGAGGCAGTACACCTCGATCAGATTGACGAGGTAGGCGGGCCCGTTCAGCCCCCACAGCGCGAACGACACCGCCGTTGCCGCGACGACCAGGGCAGCGGCGCCCCACAGCAGCGCGGCGCGCCAGCCCGTGATCATGGCCCCCTCAGGCCGCGGCGAGCGCCGGCCGCGCCACCGGCTTCTCGACGATCGGCCAGTGCAGCAGGGCGGAGACCACGCCGAGCGCGATCGAGAACCACCACATCAGGTCGTAGTTGCCGCGCAGGTCGAACATCACGCCGCCGCCCCAGCCGCCGACGAAGCTGCCGACCTGGTGGCCGAGGAAGACGATGCCGTTCAGCATGGTGAGGTGCACCGGGCCGAACATGTGGCCGACCAGCGAGGTGGTGAGCGGCACCGTGCCGAGCCACAGGAAGCCCAGCGCGCCGGCGAAGGCCAGCACCGAGAACGCCGACAAGGGCGCCATGACGAAGGCCAGGAACACCAGCGAGCGCAGGAGATAGAGCGTGGCCAAGAGGTTCTTGCGCTGGAAGCGCGTGCCCATCGAGCTCCACAGGATCGAGCCCGCGATGTTGAACAGGCCGACCATGCCGATGC
>Ga0209062_1001566_pt1 | contig 38806 bp, 35 predicted proteins | sample Coa_R2_2_FD_187158 | JGI IMG/M metagenome (GOLD analysis project Ga0209062, IMG submission 187158) | Surface soil microbial communities from Centralia Pennsylvania, which are recovering from an underground coalmine fire - Coalmine... | ecosystem: Environmental > Terrestrial > Soil > Unclassified...
CGCTTACGCAGATCATTGGAAATTGGTCGGACCATCGATGCTGGCCTCCAGCCCAGCCAGCATCTTGAATCATATTCGCCCGAAATCGGGAATCCCTCCCGATTCAATTAAGTTGTGAACCGCTCTAGCGGACAGAAGGCCGTGAACGAAAGGCCGAACCCCTTCAATAACTTGGACCTACTGATGATAGAATGGACCAAGTATCATCAGTAAAGATGAGCAAGCCCATTGCACGAGTACGGCGATCCCTTGAAAAACGGCGGCGACCCACCGGTAAGACCGGCGTGAAATCCGTTACCTGCGAATCTGCCAATGCTTTGTGCGCTTACAACGGTTGACTACCTTCTTAAAGATGTCTTTTCATCCACCGTTAGGAGATCAAATGGCTGCGATAGGTCAGCTCTCCCTTGAGACAAATGGGACTGTTGCGGGGGGACTTGGACAGCTCCTCGTCAAACCTCCGAAGGCCGAACGCGAGTTCAATTATGCGGGTGCGACGTTTCGAGTTTCGCCAAAGTCCCCCTTCGTAGTCTGTTGCTTTTCGGGCGCTGGATCCCACTCGGAAGTTCTAGCTAAAGGAACTGAATTGCTACAAGAAGGTCTGGATATCCTCTCGATGACGGGTGGGGCAGACTTAGCAACCCGTGACGCGAACGAAGAATATATTGCTTGGTGGAAAGAAGCCGGTACGAAAGTCATTGCTGTCGCATCAACGGCGACATTCTCGTTTTCGGTTGGTCCCATAGAATTGGAGGTTCGGGATGCTTCTGGTACGCCTGTTCCGCCCAAGATAGTAATTCCCCAACACCATTTAGCTTTTCGGTTTTACAGATTGGCTCAGGTTTCCGATGATCTCTTTGATGCTTACCGCAATATGTATTTGGCGTTCGAGTTACTTCTGTCGGCCAGATATCCAAAAGCTAAGGAGCGTGAGATTAACTGGCTTCGTAAGTCGCTCACAACCGCAGCCAATGAGCTTGGCCTATCGAATCTCGTAGGGGTTACAAATCCTGCACCTATCGAATACTTAATCGACGCACTGTACACAAATACCCGACTGCCACTGTTCCACGCCAAGGATGGCCGCGCCTATTTCGCGTCAAACACGGCCAATCAGGACCGCCGAACGGTCGCCAGTTCCCTGGAACTCCTTACCAGGATTGTCATTAGGATGGCCGAGGCTTGGCATCACACTCGGCGGATTGGCGGCGCCGTGAACTTGGAGCTGATGGAGCGGAGCTACTCAAATACGTTCGACAAAGTAGAATTCGTGGCTGCAACCGGTTCAAGCTTTAGTCCTGAGGACGAGTTGTCTAATCCCAATATAAGGGATGGAACGCGCTTTGCGGCCAAACTGAACGATGAGTTCAACGGCGAACATCGTCCCCACATACAAGGTCGCCTCAACATTCCCTCAACGATCGGTGGAGCAGTTCTGGGGGCTCTTTATATCGTAGACAAAGAGGTTACATTGATCACGCATGTGTTGGATGTAGCCTTAGATATTCAAGGCTTTGACGTCTTAGAGGCGTGTTGCTTTTTCAGGCAAACCAACTCCAGTGAACCTCGGCTGCTCTTCCCGAGATGATGCTGTAGTTAATATCACGACGACGCATTCTAGACGAGGAAATGCGAGCGCTTCGTACGCTCATTCAATTTGACAGCCTGGGCGCGGAGGCTCGACCGCGACAGAAGAGGCCTTTTCAAAATATGGTCGTGTCGACATGCACCACCAAGAGTCGCGACCCATGGTGCGATCGGCCAACGGCGCAGGAGCTGAGCGCGGCAGCGGCCGAAATTCTGAAGTTCTCGACTCTGGAGAGAGAGAGAGAGAGAGAGAACGCTACCACGCGCCTGAACGTATCGAGGCTAGGAACTGGCGTGTGGACAAGTTCGAAGAACTGCTATGAGTTCGATCATTGGGTAAAGGCAATTGGGCAGCGTGGGGGCTGTTGGTCTCGACAATATTCCTGAAACGGTCTCACCGGGGCACGGCTAGCCGGTTGGTCAACGGCTTACATGAATTGGAATGAGGGAATCCATGTCACGCAGAGGGCGCTCTGAAAATTCCCTCTCTGTCAGGACAGTGATGTCAAAATGAACTCCGTATTTTTTGTCAAAATTATCGAATGCCGCCTTTAGTTCATAAAATGTAGTGAGGCGAGATTGGCATCCTTGCTGAAGCACAAGTAGCACGTCGATATCATTAAATGGTTCGTCTCGAAAAAATGAGCCAAAGCCAAATGCGGCGCGAACGTCAGGCCACTTTGTAGTAGTAGACCGGATTTCCTTCTTTATCTCGTCGATGGTAAGCCCAATAGTCCGTCTTCCACAGCGCTCCATTCATTTCATCCGTCACGAATAGCCCAATATTTTGAGACTGACAGAATTCCTTCGCTTCCTGAGTATAGCCGCACCAGCCTCCGCCAATGTAGAAAATATTGACGGCTCCAAATTCGGCCAGACCTCTCTGAACCAAAGTCACTCCCATGGTGTATTCATTGCAGCACAGTATTTTCAGGTGATCTTTTTGAGTTACTCGGTCGACTTCGAAGATTATGTCGTCATGCCTTTGAACGTTTGTCAGGTTCTTATGACTCAGCAAAAGCCTTTCGAACCAAGCTATGTGGCTAAATCGAACGTTCCAGGTGTTGCTCCCATTAGTCATACTCGAAACACCTCTTCGAATTTTGTTGGAAATAGCGGGTAGGAATCGAGCCTGTTGTATTGATTCCGCTCAAAGGCTGTCGCGTGATTCCTGAAGTCTAAGAACGCCGCATATTGCTCGGGTGACAGGAGAGCTGCGTTAGCCTCAATCGCGTTCATGATTTTCTGGTTGTTGGGGAGCATGGTATCGAGCTTTCGAAACGTCCAGATTTGATGGGTATTGGAGCCGGGGTCCTCTGCGCTCTCGGAATGTGGGCCGAACGTTTTGAAGATTGAGGCGTTCTCGGCCAGCAATCGCGTTACATAGGTTTTCAATTCCGCTACAGTTTCGAACTTGAGCTTTGCGCCGTTACTTCGGACCTCGCGTTCGTGCTCCGTTTTCCAACGCTTAAGGAGATCTTCGGGATATTCGTTTGGCGACTTGTCTATGTGCGTGTGACACGTCGGGCAAAGGAGGATTAGGTTTTCATATGTATCCGGTCCCCCGCCCGTTCTTCCTCTTGGCCCTGCTTCATTTCTGGCAATGACATGGGCCATCTCACCGACGTTGTAATTCTGCTTGTCTCCGAGAACCACGGTGAGATCATCGCGGCATGCCGGGTTAGAGCATATACCGGCAGCGCGTCCCCAAAGAAGTTTGATATCGGACTCGGAGATCGCCATATATTTGCTCCCGTCTCTTTTTCAGGATGCTCGCTGGCTCGTAACATCATGCTTACCTGGGATTGCATAGGCTCGGTTGCAATCCGCACCTTTGGAAATATTCCCGCTCTTCATTACCAGCGTGGAACGACGTCCATTGCGTACTGTTATTCCGCAGAAATCGAAAACACGACCTTGTGTGCTGGTTTGCGACTACGTCCCAAGTGGATCGCCCGATATGTTGGAGAAGATCGGTCATGATCGGTCAGTTCGGACCGCTCGGCTTGGGCAGCTAGTCGGCACTGAAAAAACTCCTACCAGAGATACCGGCCTTTTCAAAAAAGGCCTGATTTCGCTCGCGTGCGTCAGTCAGTAGGGTATCCCACCCGATCAGCTCGATGACGCCTCTAAATCCGTACTGTGGTTGGAGGAATCTGCCGCGACCATCAGCTGTGCGAGGCCAGGAGTAGGTCCAGTCGTCTAGCTTTCCAATAATATCAGCGACAATAAAGCAGTAGAAGACTGTGTCCGGTCCAAGGTTGATCGGCCGACCTCTTACATCGATCTTACCTCCCGCCAATAGTTGTTTGACGTAGCGCTCCACCTGCATATGAGGATTTTCATCATCTGCATACGTGGTGCGACCAGGCCGCTTCAATTCGACAAGGAGGATCTTGGATGGCTGATCGCTTTGCCTCAAACCGTGGACATGATCGAATATGAGGATGTCCGGCCGATCCTGGCTGTCAATAGATGACGACAACAACGCAAATTCGGTATCGGAGCTAAAATATTGCGCGAACGTCAATCTTTCATCGATGATCCAGAGGTCGTGCGACGCAGCTGGCTCTACCTTCTTTGTTCCATCTTTGAGTGTGTTGATCCGGATTGGACAAATGAAGGAATGTAGAATGTCCTCACGTTGGTAGGAGCTGTCCCGGGCATCATCGCGGACATTTTGCAGAAGAATTTCCACAAAGTCCAAGACCACTTTTCTTCTAACGACGTACTCCGCCAAGCTCTTCTGCTCCGCATCTTCAATCGCCTTCTTGGCGTCCTCAATCGCAGACGTAAACGTATTTATATCGACCGAACCTTCCTTCAGGCGCTTTAGGACCCCCCTTATCTTCTCGCCTTGTCTTTGGTCTCTCCGGAAGCGCTCTCGCGAGAGATGACCGTAAATTGCGTCGTCATTTAACTCGCCAGATGGAATCTTGTCTTGCAGTTCTTCAACAGTTCCGAAAGCTACGGAGGGATAAGACTCCGTAATATCACTAATAACCTGGCGTTGCTCGTTGCTGAGTTTTTGAAGCGGCTCATTTAAGAACTCGACAATGCAAGGCCAGCACGGATCATTCACGATGCGCTCCAGCACTGCGTCGTCGAACATGAAAGCAGTGCGCTCTTGATTGACGTTCTTGTCTAAGAAATCGCCTGTCAGGATCGCGTGGAAAACACGATCCTGCTCGGGACCGAAATACTTGAACCCCAATTTGCTGTCGATGTTTTGAGATCGTACCGTTCGATCGTGGGCGATAAAGTGAACGAAATGGCTGCCCTTCAGATCAGAACTCGCGACCTTGTCGCATTCCATTAGTGTTAAATGAAGCTCGCCGTACTCCTCCGTCTTGAGCAGCTTCTCCGGCTCTCGCCTACGTACCACCGCGTTGATCGCATCCGGAAAGATTCGCTCTTCATCGGCGCAGATTACCGTTATCCTGGGGCAACGGCCTCCGATAAAGGTCGGAAGGAAGTGAGAGGTTATATGTTGGAAGATATACTCTTTCCGGCCTGGAAACCTACTCAAGTAACCATTGTCGCGAAGTCCACTGAAACGGACGTAGAACATCGTCGAAGATCCGTTCGGTACATCCTCGATCGTCTCGTCCTGAATTTGGTCCTCTGCCGCCAGCACAAACTTGAATGAGCGCTTTTTGGGCTTAGTAACGTCCTGAAAGACGGAGATGACCTCAATGTTTTTAAAGCAATCCAGCCACAACAGTCGGCCAACCCCTTTGCCACCTATATCGATCTTGTTGTCGGTGTCTGTGGTGGTGAAGGCATCATAATTGTCCTGATTTAGGCCGACGCCGTTATCTTCGACGGTCGCCCAAAATGCCTCTTTCTTTCTGTCGATCGAGACAGTGACCGTGATACGGCCAGCAGTCGCCACGGCCTCACCGAACTTCTCTTGCGTTGAATGAATGGCGTTACTTACGGCCTCGAAGAGTGGCTGCATAGCTCCCGCTACATTTGTAGGTTTGGGCAGCCTTTGAATGCGTTTGACAATATCCGATTTCAATGAGGACATCTTCGATCGGGATCCTGTGAATGTGTGACGGAAATCGTACTGGGTGGGAGCGCGAGTGGGGGGCGTAGCTGGGGCCCATATTAGCGAGCGGTACCCGAATGATTCAACTTAGGCTTTTGGTCAATTTTGGCCAGTTACAAGTGCATACGCGATGTTAGAATCGGCTGGGTTTGTCCAATCAATGGAGAACCCAAATGCCTGTCCTGAAGTCCCTCTCCTTCACCGCCATACCCAAGGACACCAACGATCCGGTTCATATCCGGAGGGCCAAATTCATCCAGAAGCTAGAGGAGCAGAAGCAGCTCCTACAGGACCCTGGGTACGTCCGGACCGTTCACCGGACCGCTGAAATCGATGGCCAGAAGCAGGTCGTCGTCCGCAAACAGAGGGTCAAACCCTGGTGGAAAATCGATCCGTCGGGCCAGATCGTCATGTCCATCAAGTTCGGCACGAAGCCCATCGAGTTCGAGAAGGGCAAGGCGGGCATCGTCGTGCCGTCGAAGGACAAGCTCCCCACGATCATTAATACCCTGATCGAGGCCGTTCGAGCCGGCGAGCTGGACGATCTGTTTGCGCAGGCCAGCAAGCAGAGGCCCGCGTTCAAGAAGAAGGCAGCCTGACTAGGCCTCTGGAACGGGTGGGCTTAGGTTCACCCGGTTCTGGGCTTCTGGAACGTCTTTGGGCCGCCCGAAGGGGCTACCCTGGTCCAACGGCATTCCGACGTTCTGGGGTGTCCGTTGGCCCTCTATCGGAGGACTTAAGGTCGACTCAGGACTTCCGGGACTTCCGGGTCGGGGGCTTCAGGAAGTCAGCGGGCTCGACCTCCAGGACTTCGGCGAGCTTCACCATGACCTCTAGCCCCACGAAGCTGCCGCCCTTCTCCAGCTTGCTCATATAGGTCCGGTTCACGCCGGCCTCGTACGCCAGGGCTTCCTGAGAAAACCCCTTTTCGTGCCTGATGCGGCGCAGGTTGCTGGCGAAGACATGGCGATAATCCATGCCCCAAAGAACCTTGATGTCTGCTATTGACCCACCGCTTTAAACAGACAAAAATATTGGTATTGGCCAGATACAAGCACTGAAGCTCGGGATAGATCTGGCCCCTGAGCTAGGTTTCGAGGTCCTCCTAATCAATTTTCTGGTCGCTTAAATGTCGCGGTCAGGAGCATCAACTTCGATGATCCAGTCGATCCCTTCGTGGTCTTATGCTGCCTCCACAAATAGGCGTCGGCCGTGAACCAAAACTTATCAACATGGCAACCTTGATCGAGGACATATCCGGTCATCGGCGAGCAGCGAAAAGGAGAAATGGAATGTCGATATGGCACTGGCTACTGATTCTCATAGTGGAGGTCGTCTTGCCCTTTTTCCCGGCCTCGAAAATATTGAAGAGGGCAGGGTTCAGCAAATGGTGGGCGATTGCGTACCTCATTCCGTTCGTGAGTTTAGTTGTGCTCTTCGTTTTTGCCTATTCTGACTGGCCTAATCGATCGAATGCCGCCGCTTGACGCCGACCAGGGGTCCCAAGTCTTTGAGGTTGGGAGAGATGAATAATGAGGTTGGTTAAACTGTGTGGCACAACAGTCATGATCGCAGGAATTCTTGGTCTCGCCTACGTATCGCAGTCGGGCTTTAGGCCGTCGGCGATCGTAGACGACATGCCTCCGGCGACTATCCAACAGCTAGACGCGGTGGATGCTCCCCAACATCCAAGTTGGACATACTATGTGGAAAGAGTAGGCGAGGCGCTGCTTTTTCCAATCCTGCCCTGGGGAAGGATGTGCACTGACGAGGGCGCCCTCAAGATGGCCAAGCACTTGATCAATGATCAGTATCCAAGCGCGGCAAGGCTTGGCCCATTAATGAACCAGCTGAAGCAGTTGGATGATCAGCGAACTGGTGGTACTCCTCAGCTACTTCAGAACGCGCAAAATAGCCTAGAAATGTACCGCAAGTTGGAGGCAGCCCAGCCGAGAAAGGACTGGGAAGATGAGATTAGCCAGCTCGAAGCGAGGATAGTGACGCTGAAGGAGAAGATTGAGAGCGAGAAACACCGAGCTCCGGATGCCAACGTTTCCTTGCCCGACAATGAGGTTGTGATAAGTGGCGAAGCCTTTCCGGTTCGTTACGGTCGCGACATCGACCAAGTAGTGTGTCAGATTCGCTTCAGGATCACTGGGCCGGGATGGGAAACGATCAACGCAATCCAAGGAAATGCTCTCAAGGTGGCGATCTATACTGTCCAGCCGGGTAAGAAAGGTTGGATCGTCAACTTGATCTCAGTGGATCAGTAAGCCGGTCCAGCTGCTGAATACTGAGGGCGAGACGGGTTACATGCGTGTAACCTGCTGCTCTCCAACGTCGGCCTCTGCGCATACACTCTCATCGTACCGAACACAACGATGAACAAGTTGCGAGGCGTTGATTCCGATTGATCTGGTTTCTAGCCATGGTTAGTGCACTGGCTTCGGTCTGTCCGGACAGGCCCGAGTCTCCTTCGCGGCGAGAGGTAAATTTTTGGGATGACGTGCCGCGAAATTGCGTTGAATGAGTGGTCGTAGTCAGTCCGAGCCGCTTGCTAACCCGATTCGCACTTCGGCCGCTGCCTAGCAGCTTCTGTGTGCGCTTGATGCGGTTGCAAACGGAGGCGGTGGAATTCGCAGCCGGTGTCGTTTGATGCCGCGGGAGTATTCTCGGGGGGCCAGCCCAATCCACATTTGGGTTTAAGGATGAGCACGCCTAACTCATCTACTGGTGACTCTGCGATACCGAATTTTGTGGCCGTGGCAGACTTCGTGGACATTCTGATCCATTTTGCTTCATTGCCTCGATTACGATGCTGGGCGACATCGGTGGTCAGCTACAACCGTGGAGTTGCATCTCTCCAAGCACAGCGCTTTCCGTCACGAGCGAGAAGCCTCCGTCGTTGCCCATTGCTGGACGAGAATGACGCGACTTGCCAGTCGGTAAGCAAGCGTCTTCATCAAGGCCTCGTTGTCGAAATCGCCTGCCCCAGAATCGAATACAGGATCTGATTGTTCATGGCGTCGGATGCTTTCACTTCCCCGTTGGCACCTATACTTGGCCGCCCCATCGACAATATAAGTGTGTTGGTATCCTTACGTGTTCCTGATAGGAGATTTGCAGATGTCGGCGCAGTAACTCGCACGAGCTTCCAGGTCGGCGCTACACTTCCAGTTACTGTCACGTAGAAGTTTATTGTTTCGCTGATTACGGATATCGGGTCGTATAAAGGTGGTCCTTGTTTCTTGGCTGCCGCTTTGATCTGTTTTGTCTTCAGCGTGCAATCCGCCATCTGACCAGCCATTTGGTTGGTTTTCTCGATAACGGCGTTACGCGCGCTGTTGGCATCATCGAGAGCCTGAGCAGAATCCGTTAGCGCTTGCGCTATGTCCGCCGAGGTCGCAGTCTTGCTTGCGGCCCTCTCCGCCGCTTTATCAGCCCGAACGACAAACGTTGAAACATTTGCCGATTGAGCGATCGCTTCAAATTGCGACTGAGTTATCGGTCCAAGGCACGATGCGTCGAGCGATGATTGCGCTATGCTGTACCTCGGTTTAACGATATCGTTGATGATCGCTTGGGTTTTTGTCTCAATCGCCGTCGCGTCGACCGAATTGGACAGCAACTTCTTGACGGTCTCTGCATCACCCTTCTCTGGCGGGTTTTGCTCGTCAAGTTGAGGGCCAGTCATCTCGGCGACTTCGGGGCTGATATTGAATCTCTGTAAGAGTTGCTTTGAAACAAGCTCGTTTTTTGGAAGCTTCGCGGCAATTCTATTGATGGACTCCTGGGGGGCTTCAGCAGGATTCACGGGACGCACCTCGACTTTTCCGAGCTTTGGATAATCAGCTTTCGGGATCGGCGCTGGCGGTCCCACGTTCGGACCTACATTGTTACCCGGCTTGAGAACACCGCTCTCAACGGGCTTCAGCGCTGCATCTACGAGAGACTTCAATCCAAGGTCGCTCTCCAGCAGTATTCCGGGTTCGGGCTGACAATAGTGATACAGTGGCGTAGCCAGCTGCCCGTTATTGTTTTCGGTATCTACATCCTTGAAGGAAACAAGAAACTCAACATCCTCTTGGCGCTGAACCTCGGTCGTGAGCCCCCCTCCGACGCCAAGGGTAAACGTCTGAGCGACGCCGTTCACGGTGCGGAGTGGCGCCGTGTACGATGCTCCTGGAGTGAGCTGGGCGCTATCGTCAACCACCAAGGTCAGGTGAACTTTGGCCGCCCATGATCGAAGGAACAAAAAAGGTTGTCGGCCTTCAACTGGGCTGTACGCTTTCTGCAAGACAATCGTATTGAGGTCGCACTTAATGCGCCTAATAACTGCGTTGACGTCTGCGGCAGCAATGCCGTCCCGAGGCGGTATCTGAACACAACTTGCAAGCGAAGTCGCCCCAAAAGCCATCATTGGCACAAAGACCACGTGTGGTTTGCGCAAGGCATGCCCCCATCCTACGCATTGTCACGGGTTAAAAATAATTCCCGCATTAATTGCAGTCTCGCCCGTCAATTGCTGCCGGTCAACTAGCTTTCAGAAAGAATTGTTCGCAAATCTGTTGCTCTATCACCGCTTTCCCTTTTCAGCCGGCTGTGGCCAGTGCGCGATGACGGTCTTTTAAGCTCGCTATAACGGAAGGCGCACGTTGGTAACCCAGACGGTCGCGCGAGCGCTGCATGAGCGCGTTAGAACTGTCGTGCCAGTCAGACACCCATACATCTTATAAATTCAACTATGATTAGCGTCGCATTATCCCTCAAGGTCTTCGACGAGAAGGGGAACTGCGCGATGCTTCGTCAGTTCAGTTGCCATCTTCGGATCCCGCATTCGCTTTTTGCCATAGAAATTTTCGATCATCTCTACCGAGGTCCCCATATTAGCGGCGAGCTGGAAGACGTTGACGCCCTCACCAAGCCGCATGGTGGCATACGTGTGCCTGAGAGAATAGGGGACTCGTTTCTTTCCGCCGGAGGCGAACAGTATACCAGCCTCCTTCAAGGCCCGCTGAAAACCTCCCTTGAATGACCCAATTTGCTTTCCGGAGGGATGGCAGAAAACATATTCGTCGGCGGCCGGAAACTCGTCCAATTCCTCAGTTCTAAATGTGCGTAGCTGTTCCAAGTAGCGCTCTACGCCGCGGTTACACACAACCTCGCGTTCACCGGTCTTGCCTCTAACCAACACAAGCGCTCGCACTTCATCGGTCAAAGTTCTTGTGGTCGAGACATCACGCCAACGAAGCCTCCGAGCCTCTCCAACCCGTAGACCCGTATTTCCCATAATCAAGATGTAGAGGGCGAGGTAGAAGCGCTCTCTTTGTCGTCGCTTATCTTGGGCGCGATCCACATACGTCGGAAGAAGGCGAATTAGTCTATACCACTCGCGCTCGGGGATGTCCGGACGGGCGTTGATCCGGGTAGACTTGATCTCAAACTCCGGTACTTCTGCGATATACCCCTTCCGCTTGGCAAACTTTAGAAGCTGTCTGATTGCTGTCCGTTCGTTCTTGAGCGTTACAACTGCCGGTCTCTTCGCTTGTGAGAGACGCCAGTCGAGGTAGTCGGCGAGGGTCGATTCTGTCACCCGATCAATGGTGAGTTCACCAAAATATTGGAGAGCCCAAATCTCGACGCGTCGAACGTTGCCATCAACGTACTTGGCAGTGCGCACCACTTGATCAATGACTGGGACTTTAGCCCACTCAGCAAACACCCTACCGAATGTGGGGCAATTGATCGGCTCTCCTCTTCGGGCCTTCCCTTCAAGCCGGTAATACAAATCCTCTGCAAACCGTCTTGCCTCGAAAACGTCCGTCGTTTTGGCGGACTTGACGACAAAGCCCGACGTTTCCGGGATCTTGAGGCGTACTGTCCATTTGGGGTTATGGTGGTCGGCTCTCTTATAGAGCACGATCCGGCCGTCTCCCCTGAGGTCCAGGTAATCCTTGTAATGGGAATGGGATTTGGGCAATCGGCCCGACCGGATTTTTTTTCAAGTAAATCGGGAGTAAATCGAGGTCAGGGGAAAAGACAGGGTCCGCCCTCAGAAAATCTGAAGGTTTGGTTCAGGAAATGGCGGTCCGCTCGGTCGCTATTCAAGGCGCTGGCTTCCCTCTGATGATGACTGATGATGTGTGTGGGAAAACATCAGCCTAAGCGCTTGTTTGCGACGCGCTAACAAGCTGTGATTGTGATATGGGCTCCTGATCACGCGCGCCAATCGCCTCGCCTCCGACCGCGCCGTGGTGATCATGGCCTTCGCCGGCATGGCGATCGGCTTCTGCGGCCTAGCGATGGTGGACGGCATCGGCCTGCTCGCTGTCTTTCTCACCCTGGTCATCGTCGGCTTCATGTTCACCCGCGCCACGCTGACGTTTGAATTGTCGCGCAGCGCGGCGGTCAACCGCCAGGGCATGATCATGGGCTTCAATCAATCATTGATGTCGGTCGCCAACATCGCCGCGCCCCTGGTCTCCGGCGCCCTGATCGGCCACCGCCTCTATGCCTCATGGGCGCTGTCGATGGCCGGCATGTCCGGTTGCGGAGCGGTGATGGCCGCCATCTTGTTGGCGGCGCGGCATGCGGAAAATCTCTGATGCGCGCGGACTTCGTGACCGCCGCGTGTCCGTCCGTCCCCACATCGGGGCGAAATTCCAGCCGTCCTTGAGGCTTCCGGTTCGCGCCGCGCTCTGCTATGGAGCATACCCAGCGCCAAGGGCGCTGCGCGGTCCCGTAGCTCAGCTGGATAGAGCGGCGGTTTCCTAAACCGTAGGTCGCATGTTCGAGTCATGCCGGGATCGCCAATTTTCCTTTGGCAAACGCCGCACCTTCCGCCCGGAGGATCGACTTTCAGCGCAGCCGGTTTGCGACCTCGAGCCCGCCGATGATGCCACCGCCTATTGGGGCGACAATCTTCCGCGGCTGATCGCGGTGAAGCAGCACGACGATCCGGACAACCTGTTCCGCCATGCCCAGCGCGCGCCGCTGCCGCGGCAGGCGTGAGCACACTCGATCGGCCCCTGATTACGTCTGGGCAAACGCCTGCCACGCTTCGTCGTGCAGCTCGAAGCCGATGCCGGGCGCATCCGGCAGGCTGACGAAGCCATCGGCGATCTCCATCCCCGAGGCCAGTCCACGAAACGGCTTGAAGCCGAGCGGATTGATCTCGGCGCCGCCGACGCCGAGCGCGGCGACAACATGCAGGGAGAACAGGTGGCCGCCATGTGGCCAGAAGGCGGTGCGGGGCCAGCCTTGGGCGGTGAGGTGGCTGACAATCTCGATGTAATGCGTGAGCCCGTAGCAATGCACGGGGTCGAACAGCAGGATGTCCTGCGTCGGCCGCAATCCGCCGTGCCGGTCGAGCAGTTTTGCTTCGGCAAGCGAGAACAGGGCTTCGCCGGCGGCGATCGGGTGTGGATAGGCGCTGGCGACCTCGGACAATGTGTCGAAATCGAGCGGATCGCAGATGTCCTCGAACCACCAGAGGCCGAGGGCGCCGAGCTCACGCGCCGCAGCCGGGGCCTGCTCGCGGCCGTAAGCGTTCATCGCGTCCACGGCAAGATGCGAAGGCGCCGTGAGCTCCGCGGCCGCAGTGTCGATCCGCCGCAGGTCCTCATCGAGCGGCGCACTGCCGATCTTGATCTTGGCATGGGTGAAGCCGAGATCGACAAAGGCGCGGATTTCGTCCTTCAGCCGCGCAAGGTCGGCCTGCGGATAGGAATAGCCGCCGCCGGCATAGACGCGCACCCGCCTCGGCGGTGCGTCGTTGCCGAGACGCTCGGCGAGAAGCCGGTGCAACGGCATGCGGGCGATCTTCGCGGCGGCGTCCCAGATCGCCATGTCGAGCGTGCCGACGGCGACACAGCGCTCGCCATGGCCGCCCGGCTTCTCGCCGCGCATCATCGCGCGCCAGGCGCGACATGGATCGAGATTGGTGCCGGCATTGTCGAGCAGCGCAGCCGGGGCTGCGTTCAACAGCCGCGGCGCGAAGCGCTCGCGGATCAGGCCGCCTTGCGCAAAGCGGCCGACCGAGGCGAAGCCGTAACCCACCACGGGCGAGCCTTCGCGCATGACATCGGTGACGACGGCAACCAGGCTGGTCGTGAGGCCGCCGGAGGGCATCGCGGGATCGGCATAGCGGGAGACGGCGATGCTGCGCTCCCGGATCTCCACGATGCGCATCGGCCGCTCACCTCATGCGTCGCCAGACCGAGATCGGGACGTCGCCGTTCGGCCGTGGCGGCACGCGATAGCTGAGCTCGTCGCCGGTCAGTTCATAGCGGCGGGTTTGTGCGGCGCCCTCCCAGTTCGGAAACGAGGCCGCGTCGATCTTGAAGGTGAGCGTGCCGGCCGCCTGGTCGACGCTGATCTCGCCAAAATGCGTGCTGGAGCCGAGCACGGCTGCCTTGAACTCGGCCCCGGTGCCGGTGGCCTTGTCGCCGCTGGCAAAGCGCGGCCGCTCCGCCCTGAATATCTGCAGCGAATAGTGGCCTTCGCCGTCGATCAGCAGCATGCCTTTGGGCGCCGCGCCGTAATCGCGGGTGCGCGATCCGTCGGCGTGAATGACGTCGGCCGCGACCAGCGTCCAGGTGCCGGCGAGCGGCGAGGCGGCCGAATCGGCGCGCAGGGATGTGGTTGCGAGCAGGCCTGCGACGGCTGCGATGGCGAGTGTCTTTGAGGATGGGGCGACCTTCATGAACAAGCTTTCTGCAGGGTGAAGTGAGCGCCGGCCAAAATAGAGCTATGGACACATAAGAAAATGCGATAATTCTGATCTCGAACTTTTGAAAAACTGAACAATGATCCCCGTCAACCTGGACATGGACGTGCTGCGCACGCTGGTGGTGGCGCAGCAGCTCGGCAGCTTCAACCGCGCTGCCCACCATATCGGCCGCTCGCAATCGGCGGTCAGCCAGCAATTGCGCAAGCTCGAAGAGCAGGTCGGCGAGCCGCTGTTCCAGAAGCAGGGCCGCCACATGGTGCTGACCGATGCCGGCGAGGTCGTGCTCGCCTATGCACGTCGCATTCTCGATCTCAACGACGAGGCGGTGGCCGCCCTTCGCGGCCGTGCGGTGGAAGGTCTCGTGCGCTTCGGGCTGCCGGCCGATTTCGCCGAAACCTGGCTGCCTGCGGCGCTTGGGCGGTTCAAGCGAACGCATCCCTCGGTGCGGATCGAGGCGGTGGTCGATCGCAATCGGCGGCTGCTCGGGATGCTGGACAAGGACGAGCTCGATCTCGTGCTGGCCATCGGCAGCGGCACGCGCAGCGATGCACGGATGCTCGCGACATTGCCGCTGCAATGGATCGGGGCGGCCTCGGCGAACGCGACATGGGCGGAGGGCGAGCCGATCCCACTCGCAGTCTATGAGGCGCCGTGCTTCTTCCGTCAGCGTGCGATGGCCGCACTGGACAAAGCCGGCCTTGCCTGGCGGATCGCGTTCACGAGTCCGAGCCTGCACGGACTCTGGGCCGCGGTCGAAGCCGGCCTCGGCATCACCTTGCGAACGGCGGTCGGCTTGCCGGCGACGCTGCGCGTGCTCGACGGCCTGCCGCCGCTTGCCGAGCCGGCCCTGCCGGTCTGCCTGCATGATGGCGGTCGCGCGCTTGCCGCCACGCCGGCATCGCTGCGTGCCGCAATCGTCGCGACCTTGGCGGACAAGCTGCCCGGATCGCGGCCTTACAGCGGCTGGTCGTCGACGGTGGAGGTTTCCTCCGGCAGCGAGGCGAAATCGCCGCCGCCATACTCGTCTTCCGGTGCGGGGTAGATGGTGAGATCGTCCTTGACCTTGCTCACCCCCGGCACGTTCTCCGCCGCGACGATCGCGGCCTGGCGGGCCTTGTCGCTTCTGACGCTGCCCCTCAGGCTGACGATGCCGTCCTGAACATCGACGTTCATCGCACAGGGACGCCAGGGCGCGTCCGCCATGGCGGCGATGACGAGCTCGCGGATGCGGTCGTCGTCGGGCGCGGCGCCTTTGCTCACGGTGCGGCGCGCAAGCCGCGCCACGGCAGGCAGGAAGTCGGTGCGGGTGACCATGCCGACAAGGCTATCGCCGCGCATGACCGGAAGCCGCTTCACCTTGTGCGTCTCCATGATGTCGACGATGTCGGCTAGCGGCGTGTCCTCGCCGATCGTGAGTGGATTCCGGGTCATGACCTCGCCGACCCTGCGGCCATGCGAACGCGCGAAGTCGAGCGCGAGGCGGTCGGTGCCGGCGAAGAAGCTCAGCCAGCGCCCGCGCTTGCGCTCGGTGTCGATTTCCGCCCTGTGGAGGAAGTCGCCTTCCGAGACGATTCCGACCAGCCGGCCGGCGGCATCGACCACCGGCAGCCCGCTGACGTGATGTCCAAGCATGATGGCGATGGCGTCAGCCACGGAAGCATCGACGCCCACCGTGACCACGTGGCGCGACATGATCTGGTGCGCGAGCATGGGATCATTCTCCTGAAGTTTGCAGGCAGGCTAGGCCGCGACGGCGCGCGCATGTTGATCGACGTCAACGCCGTCATCGACGCTGCCGGCGCGTGGTTCGGCAGCTCGGCGTTCCAGGCGTAGGCGCGATTCATGGACTGCGTCGCGCCGTCGTCGTTGATTGTTTGCCCGCAGCTGCCGGCCGGCGCGGCCGCTTGATCAATGTCAAGCGGTGGAGCTGGCGTTTCTGCTTGCCTGATCTCGACCGAGGACAGGATCGAACCGCGTGCGCGCCCCCTTCATCGCGATACTCCTTCCCCTGCTGCTGCCGCTGGCCTGGCCGGACGCGGCTCAGGCACAGCAGCCGGCCGAGACGGCCGCGCGGGCCGATGCGTCTCTGTCGGCGCAGATGACTGCGACCCAGTTTCGCCACATCAAATTGTGGTTTGCCGGCAAGCTCGGCAACTGGAAGCTTGCTGCCTATGAGCTGGATCAGCTCGCCTCCGGTCTCGATGAGGCCGCCAGGCGCATGCCGGCCGGCACCGCACCGGACGACACCGCAAGGCAGGTCACCGCCTTGCGTGCTGCCATCGACAGCAAGGATTCCTCGGCGTTCACCAGGACCTATTCGGAGCTGACCAATGGCTGCAATGCCTGCCACCGCGCAGCCGGCCGCGGCTTTGTCACCGTGCAGGTTCCGGCCGCCTCCCCCTTCACCGACCAGGACTTCGCCGATCAGCTCACCGAGGGCCGCAAGCTCGCTTACAACGTCTGCGGCGTCTGTCATGTCGTTCCGGACAAGCCGAACGCGCCGCTCGGAATGAGCTTCTCGGCACCGAGCTTCGTGGAGCTGGCGCGCCGGCCCTCCTTCACCGAAGCAACCCTGCGCCAGTTGCTCGGCTCCGAACACCGCCGCGTCGGCCCGGGCCAGGCCATGCCCAATCCGCGGCTGAACGACAATCAGATCGACGACATCGTCGCCTATTTCGAGGCGTTGAAAGCCGAGCAGAAGAAGTAGGCCGTGACCGCTTCTTCACCCGCTCCTGGAGGGGGCGGGTCGGTTCGCATGAAGCGAAGCGGAATGCGGACCGGGGTGGGGTGACAGTCTCCCAACACGATCACTGTCGACGCGGATAGACCGTCCCCGATCGCGCATGTCATGCGAGGGTCGAATGAAGAGAAGGCGGAGGCCGCAGACCTAACGAGCCCCGCCTCAATGCGTCATCAGGGTCGGTACCGTCATGGCCTGCAGCATGGCGCGGGTGACGCCGCCGAGCAGTCCTTCCTGCAGCCGCGAATGGCCGTAGCCGCCCATCACCAGCATGTCCAGGCTCTCATCGGCCGCCAGCGACAGGATGGCCGGCTGGATCTCGCTGCGGCTTGCCGTGAGATCGACGGACTTGATCGGCAGGCCCGCGCGGGCAAGATGCTGGGCGAGCCTGTCGGTCGAGGCATCGGCCGGCACGTTGTCGGCCCCGTTGATCGAGATCGCCACCAGCGCGTCGGCCTGTTCCAGGAACGGCCGGGCGTCGCGCAGCGCGCGTGCGGCAAGCCGGCTGCCGTCCCAGCAGATGCCGATGCGCTTGGCCCTGAAGGCGCCGCGGAAGATATGCGGCACGAACAGCACGGGTCCGCCGGAGCGGAACATGATTTCCTTGGGCAGCGTGTTGTCGAAGGTCTCGTATTCCGACATCGGCTGCAGCACGACCGAGAGATCGTAGAGGCGCGCGGCCGCGCCGATCGCGTCCGCCGCCTCGGCCGGCACGGATTGCATCGGATGGCACGCATATTTGATGCCGGCATTGCGCGCCTCGGTTTCGAAAATCTCCAGCGCCGCCGTGGCGCGCTGGGTGGCGCGTTCCTGCTCCATCTCGAAGACGCTCGCGACCGCGGCGCCGGCCGCGCCGTCCATGACATAGGCCGTGCTCGACGAGATGTAGCCGGCTGCCACGGCGTCGAGATGGGCGCCGAATGTCGCGGCCAGCGAAATCGAGGCGTCGATCACCGGGCGCCCGGGGCGCTCCGTCGGCACCAGCACCAGAATGTCCTTGATCATGTGCTCAATTCTCCGCGGGATGCGTTGCATCATATTCGCCGCTGAGACGAAAATGATGTTGACTTGCATCAAGCGCGCAGGCGCCTCTTTGCACGGCTTGCCCGGACCGGCCGACGAGTTGACCTGCCTCAACCCGTCGGTCTCCTGCTCCGCCTAGCGTTACGGCCAGCGAGTGGTCCGACATGGCTTCGACAGCTCATCATTCAAGGAGGCGAGCCGCGCACATCTGCGCGGCGCTGCTGTTGAGCACGGTTCTCGTGCTGCCGGCGAGCCGGCCGCTGCACGCCGCCGAAGGGGCCGCCGCGTTTGCCGAGGCCGCGCTGCCGAGCCTTGCACCGCTGGTCAAGCGTGTTGCGCCGGCGGTGGTCGCGGTGACCAGCTCACGGCGCCCCCCCGGCTGGTTCGCCATCGATCCCGGTGCGGGTTTCCCCGATGCGCCGCTGCCGCAGGAATTGCAGGTCGCCGGCGCCGGGGTGATCGTCAACGCCCGCCTCGGCCTGATCATGACCAGCAACCATGTCGTTGAGAATGCCGAGGCGATCAGCGTTGCGCTTGCCGACGGTCGTCATTTCGATGCGACGATGGTCGCGCATTCCGACCATGACGATCTGGCCGTGCTCAGGATCACGCCCTCCGATCTTACCGCAGTCGGCCTTGGCGATGCCAAAGGCGTCGAGGTCGGCGACTTCGTGCTCGCGCTTGGCAACCCGCTGGGCGGCGGACAGACCACGACCTTCGGCATCGTCAGCGCGTTGCATCGCTCGTGTCCCGGCATCGATAACAGCGATCTCGTCGTCACCGACGCCCTGATCGAGCGCGGCAATTCGGGTGGACCGCTGCTCAATCTGCGCGGCGAGCTCGTCGGGATCATGGTCGCCCGCGCCGGCGACAGCGATGGCGCCGGCTTCGGCTTTGCGATTCCCCTGGGAACCATCCGCGAATTGCTGGCGACAATCGCCATTGAGCGGTTGAGCGCGGTGCATTGACCGGGTTTTCCTAAACAACACAGCCCCGCCCGGCAAAGCCGGCGGGGCCGCACCGCTCTAACCGATCGCGAGGTGCTTCAGGCTGCCTTGATCGGAATGGTCTTCTGCTTGTCCTTGGCTTCCGCGGACTTCGGCAGCGTGATGGTGAGCACGCCGCTCTTGTAGCTGGCCTCGATCTTGTCGGGGTCGACGCTTTCGGGAACCCGCAGCGTGCGGCGGAAGGAACCGTAGCGGCGTTCGGACACGTAGCGGTCCTTGGCCGTCTCCTGCTTCTCTTCCGTCTTCTCGCCCTTGATCATCAGCACGCCGTCGGCAAGCTGAAGATCGATGTTGTTGGCATCAAGCCCGGGCAGTTCGGCCGTGACTTCGAAGGCATTGTCCTTTTCGACAATGTCGATCGCGGGCGTGACCGCGAGGCCGACATCACGGTGCAGGAAATTGTCGACGTCGCGATAGAAGGGTGTTTGCAGGAACCCGCGCTCGAAATCCCGGAGCAGCCGGTCCACCTGGCCGCGCAGGCTGTCGAACGGCCGCCACTCGGCGACCTTGGACGGTTCCGTGGTCGAGGGCGCTCCGCCCTTGACGGCTAGCTTGGTTGGAGTTTCCGCCATGACTGGTCCTCCTGATTGTTGCCTGACATAACAAGCATACCGCCCGCATCGGCGACGCTTGTTGATGCCGATCAACGACGGACTATTTCTTATCCTTGAGGCGCGGCTTGTCGTCGGCGATCTCGAGGCAGGTCTGCAGCTCGACATAGCTCGGCGAGCCGTCGAGTCCGGTTTCGCGGACACAGGTTCTCCTGTCCTCCTTGGTGTAGTGATCCCATTGCGGCATCAATTCCTGCCGGGCCTGCTCCTCGTCGCGCGTGCAGGATTCGAGCGTTTCCCCGATGCCCGAGTTTTCGGAAACCTCCGCCTTGCAGTTCTTGGCGATGTCGAATGTCGGGAACGGGTCGGCGGCTTGGGCCGCAGAGGCTTCGGTCGCCAATGAAAAAGACAGTGCGGCAGCGAGTGCCGCGATGAAGATGGTCGTACGCATTTTTAGCCTCCAGTCGCTTCAAAAGATCGAAAATCGTGCGATGGTTCTCGCTCGGGATAGCTGCGATGAATTGTCAGCTCAGCGCCGAGCGGAAGCGCAGCAGCGAAAGCATCAGAAACAGTGCGGCGATGGCGCCGACGGCGGCGAATTGCGGCCAGACCACGTCAAGGCCGGCCCCGCGATACAGGATCGACTGCGCGAACGAGACGAAGTGGGTCGAGGGCGAGATCTGCATGATGGTGGCAAGCCAGGTCGGCATGCTCTCCAGCGGCGTCGCATTGCCGGACAGGATGTTCATGGGAACGGCGACCAGCATATAGAGCAGGCCGAGCTGCGGCATCGAGCGTGCCACCGTGCCCAGGAACAGCCCGAGCGCCGTCGCGAAAAACAGATAGAGCACGGCGCCGATCATGAACAGCGGGATCGAGCCGGCGATCGGGACCTTCAGCAGCATGCGGACCACGAGGTAGAGCGAGAGGCCGACGGCCACCGTGATGACGAGAGCATTGGCCCAGATCTTCGACATCGCGATCTCGAAGGGGCTGAGCGGCATCACCAGCAGATGGTCCATGGTGCCGTGCTCGCGCTCGCGCACCAGGGCGGCACCGGCGAGGATGATCGCAAGCATGGTGACGCTCGATATGATGCCCATCACGCTCGAGAACCAGGCGGTCATCACGTTGGGGTTGAACGCGATCCTGACCGCGAGATTGACCGGCGACAGCGGCACCTTTTCCGAGCGCGACAGGAATTCGGCGATCTCGGTGTTGATGATCTCCTCGGAATAGGACGAGCCGAGGCCGGCCTGGACCATGGCGGTCGCGTCGACATTGACCTGCAGGCCCGGCTGGCGCCCCGCCTCGACGTCGCGCTGGAAGTTCGGGGGGATGTCGAGGACGAAGGTGTATTTGCCGGCATTCATCAGGTGCTCGACATCTTGCTGCGCAACCATCTGCGGCGGCTTGAAGAAGGGCAAGAGAAACGCATGGCCGATCCGCCGCGACAGCTCCGACTGGTCCTCGTCCACGATCGCAATCGAGGCATGGTAGAGCTCCTGCGAATTGCTCTGGGCCTGGCTGATCACGGCCAGCGAAAAGGAATAGATCACGAGGCCGAGCAGCACCCAGTCCTTGAAGAAGCCGCGCAGCTCCTTGGTGCCGAGCCAGAAGATGTTGGACAGCGAACGCATGGCCCGTCACGTCTCCTGCTTGGGAAGCAACAACAGGCTGATTGCGGTCAGCGCGGGGATGAACAGGCTGAGCAGCAGGATCGAGGACCCGAGATCGGCAAAGCCGAGCCCCTTGGTGAAAGTGCCGACGCTGACCGGTCGGTAATAAGTCATGGGAAACAGCAGGCCGATGATCTGCGCCGTGCCCGAAAGCGAGGACACCGGCACCATCATGCCGGAGAATTGCTGGGCCGGCAGGATGGTGAGAATGGCGGTGCCGAACAGGGCGGCGATCTGGGTGGAGCAGAAGGTCGAGATCAGCATGCCATAGCCGGTGGTGGTGAAGACATAGATCAGCGTGCCGGCGAGCAGGGCCAGGAAGCTGCCCTTCAACGGCACGTCGAACACGAAGATCGCCATCATAAACATCACGGCGAAATTGATCAGTGCGACGGCGACATAGGGCAGTTGCTTGCCGAGCAGGAATTCCAGCCGCGTCACCGGCGTGACATAAAGATTGGTGATCGAGCCGAGCTCCTTTTCGCGAACCACCGCAAGCGCCATCAGGATTGCCGGAAAAAGCGCCAGCATCATCGCGATCGTCGAGGGCACCATGGCGTAGATGCTGTCGAAATCCTGGTTGTATTTGAACCGGATCTCGATATCGGCGGGCGGTGCCGCCTGTGCCTGCGTCGTCTTCACGACGGGGTCGGCGAGATAAAGCTGATGCATGCCCTGCAGGTAGCCGCGAATGGTCGAGGCCCGGTACGGCATCGCGCCATCGATCCAGGCGGACACGAAAGCGGGGCGGCCGCGCTTGATGTCGGTGCCGAAATTCGGCGGGATCTCGATCGAGGCCGAGATGTCGCCGTTCTTCATGCGGCGTTCGAGATCGGCGTAATCGGCCAGCGGTGCCTTCTCCACGAAATAGCGCGAGCCCCTGAGCTCCTCGAGATAGGCGCGGCTTTCCGGGGTCTGGTCGCGGTCGAGCACGGCGAAGGTCAGGTTGTTGACGTCGGTGGAGATACCGAAGCCGAACACGATCATCAGCAGCGTGGTGCCGAACAGGGCGAACATCAGCCGGATCGGATCGCGGAGCAGTTCCAGCCCCTCGCGGATGGTGTAGGCGAACAGCCGCTGCGGGCTGAAGAAGGCCCGGCGGGCTTGGCGCATACCGAGCTCGCTGCCGGCCGCTGCAGGCTGCGCCGCTTGATCGATCGTGACCGTTGCCAGGCCCCCCGGCTTCTCCTGTTCGAGGAAGCTGATGAAGGCGTCCTCCAGATTCGCGGCATCCCTGGCCTTGACCAATCCGCCGGGCGTGTCGGTCGCGAGCACGCGCCCTTCATGCATCAGCGACAGGCGGTCGCAGCGCGCGGCCTCGTTCATGAAATGGGTGGAGACGAAGATGGTCATGCCCTGGTTGCGCGAGAGGTCGATCAGAAGCTCCCAGAACTGGTCGCGCGCCACGGGGTCGACGCCGGAGGTCGGCTCGTCCAGGATCAGCAGATCCGGCTTGTGCACGACGGCAACCGCAAGCGACAGCCGCTGGCGGATGCCGAGCGGCAGGGCCGAGGCGAGATCGTCGAGATAGTCGGCGAGGTCGCATTTTCCGACCAGCTCATCGATGCGCGTTTCGGCGAAGTCCGACGGCAGATGAAACAGCCGGGCGTGCAGCCAGAGATTCTGGCGAACGGTGAGCTCGCCATAGAGCGAGAAGGATTGCGACATGTAGCCGACGCGGCGGCGGGCGTCGAGATCGCCGGCGCGCAGGGTTTCGCCGAAGATCAGCGCCTCGCCCTCGGTCGGCGGCAACAACCCGGTCAGCATTTTCATGGTCGTCGTCTTGCCGCAGCCGTTCGAGCCGACGAAGCCGAAGATCTCGCCCTGGCGGATGGTGAAGCTGACGCGATCGACCGCGGTAAAATCGCCGAACCGGCAGGTCAGGTCCTTGGCGACGATCACCGCCGGCGCATGGCCGTCGAGCGGCGGCCCGCCAGCCTTTGTCGACGTGGTGCGCGCCCGCTGCGGCAGAAGCGCAATGAAGGCGTCCTCGATCGACGTGGTCGCGGTCTGCCGCTTCAGATCGGCGGGCGAACCGGTCGCCAGGATCTTGCCGTCGTTCATGGCGAGCAGCCAGTCGAAGCGTTGCGCTTCCTCCATATAGGCGGTCGCCACGATCACGCTCATGCCGTCCCGGCGCGCGCGCAGCCGATCGATCAGGTCCCAGAACTGCCGCCGCGACAGCGGATCGACGCCGGTGGTGGGCTCGTCGAGTATCAGAAGATCGGGATCGTGGATGAGCGAGCAGCACAGTCCGAGCTTCTGCCGCATGCCGCCGGAGAGCTTTTTCGCCGGACGGTCGGCGAAGGGGGAGAGACCCGTGCTGTCCAGCAGCTCGCGGATGCGCCAGTCGCGCTCGGCACGCGCCTGTCCGAACAGGCGGGCGAAGAACTCGATGTTCTCCCGCACGCTGAGGTCGGGATACAGGTTCTTGCCGAGGCCCTGCGGCATATAGGCGATGCGCGGGCAGATCCGCGCGCGGGCCGCGTCATTGGCAATATCGGTGCCGAGCACCAGCACTGCGCCGTCCTGGATCGCGCGGGCGCCGGCCAGGATCGATAGCAGCGAGGATTTGCCGACGCCGTCAGGGCCGATCAGGCCGATCAGCCGGCCCGCCGGCAGCTCGGTCGAGATGCAATCGAGGGCGGTGACGGAGCCGTAACGATGGGTGAGTTCCCTGATGATCGCGACCGCATCTTGGCGGCCGCTCATGGCGTGCCTTCCAGATTGCTCGGCCACGCCAGGGTCGGATTCCAGCGCACATAGGCGATACCGGGCAGCCCGCTCCTGATGGCATCGGCATGCTTGGCGAGGCGCTCCTGGTCGATGCGCACGCGAATGCGGAACATCAGCTTGTCGCGCTCGGTCTTGGTCTCCACGGTTTTCGGCGTGAACTGCGCCTGGCTCGCGACGAAGGAGACCTTGGCGGGAATCGGATGATCGGGATAGGCGTCGAGAACGATGCGGGCGTCCGCACCGACCTTCACCTTGCCGGCTTCCTCGGTCGGCAGATAGACGTCCATATAGACGTAGGAGAAGTCGAGCATGGTGAAGACCTTGCCGCCGGCCGCGAGCACTTCTCCGACATTGGCGAGGCGGTACTGGATACGACCCTCCTTGGGCGCGACCAGCGTGTTGTCGGCGATCTGCACCTTGTAGAAGCCGGCATCGTGCTGGGCCGCTTCCAGCGCGTGCTGGGCGACCTCGACCCGGGCCTGGGCGGCGTTGTAGGCCGCGACCGCGCCGTCAAGCGCCTGCTTGCGCTGGTCGGCGATTTCCTGGGTGGTCCAGCCGTTCTTCAGGAGCTGCGCGGTGCGCTCCATCTCCTGCTGGGCGAGCGTCCGCTGGGTTTGCTGCTGGATCAGATTGGCCTGCGCCTCGTCGATCGCGCGCTGCGCCTGTCGGGCCTGCGCTTCCGATTTGGACAGCGACTGCTCGATGTCGCGGGTGTCCATGCGCGCCACGACCTGGCCGGGCGCGACCATGTCGCCGATATCGGCAAGAAGTTCGGCGACGCGGCCGGCATATTTGGTGGCGATGTCGATCTCGTCGGCCTCGATGCGCCCGTTGCCGACGCTGATGCCCAGCGGCAAGCCCGGATGCGCGACCTTCCAGGCGTAGTAACCGGCGCCGCCGCCGGCGAGCAGCACGACCATGATGATCGCGGCCGTCCGCCGCAAGCGCCGTTTTGCGCCATTGCTGTGCACCGGGACCGGCAGGCTCACGCTTTCGGGCACAAGCGACGGCGATCCCGAGGGCGGCAACGCCTGCGTGCCTTCTGACAGTGGTTCTTTTTGATCCTGCATCGGTTGCGCCTTCACATTCCGGATTTTCGGGCGCGATACTGCGATGCCGCATGGCCAAGCAGTTGACCTAACGCAAATTCTCGCCGCGCCCCCGCGAGCATGCGGCGTTCAAGTTTCGGTGACGATACCCCGGGCGCGGGCCGTGACACAGGCGCGGAAGCGGCTTGATTTCGCTCAACGTGTTCAGTCCTCGATCAAGCATGCTTTCCCGCGACGCTTCCAATCCAGCTGACATGAAGGACAAGTCATGGCCGACGAACAGGACAAGGTGGTTGCCGCGCAACCCGCGCCGACCAGCAGGGGCACGCCCGGGCACAAGGGCCAGCCGAGCGTCGAAGAGCGCCGGATCCAGGATGCCCTGGAAGATGACGACGTCCGGGAATCGCTCAAGGAGCTGCACGCGCAGAAAGCCAAGGGTGGCTAGATAAAGCCAAGCGTGGCTAGATCCAGCAGCGAGCCGGAACGTGATGAGACCAGGTCGAGGTGGCTGCTGCGAGCTACACCTCTCTCGATCGGAGAGGTGCACCGCGTGCGCTAGCTCGCGGCCGCCGCGGCGCTGACCGTTTCCTGCTCCGCCTGATGGACGATCTGCATCGTCCGCAGCACGCTCGACGGATTGACACTGATCGAGTCGATGCCGAGACCGGTCAGGAAGCGCGCGATTTCCGGATAGTTCGCCGGCGCCTCGCCGCAAATGCCGACATGGCGATGATTGCGCCTCGCTCCGGTCACCGCCATCGACAGCATCTGCAGCATCCCGGGATCGCGCTCGTCGAAGTCGAACGCGACGATGTCGGAGTCACGGTCGACGCCGAGGGTGAGCTGGGTCAGGTCGTTGGAGCCGATCGAGAAGCCGTCGAACAGCTTGGCGAACTGGTCGATCAGGATGACGTTGTTGGGGATCTCGCACATCATGAAGATCTCGAGCCCCCGGTCACCGCGCTTGAGGCCTTGCGCGGCCATCGCGTCCAGCACCTTGCGGGCCTCCTCGAGACGGCGGCAGAACGGGATCATGATCTTCAGGTTGGTCAGCCCCATGGTCTGGCGCACGTGCCGCAGCGCCGCGCATTCCAGCGCGAAGCCCGCCGCATAGGCCGGATGGGCGTAGCGCGCGGCGCCGCGGAAGCCGAGCATCGGGTTTTCCTCCTTCGGCTCGAAATCGGCGCCCGCGATCAGGCTGGCATATTCGTTGGTCTTGAAGTCGGACAGCCGCACGATCACCGGCCGCGGATGGAACGCGGCGGCAATGGTGCCGACGCCTTCGGCAAGGCGCTCGACGAAGAAATCCGCTGGTTGCTTGTACGCCTCGGTGAGCGCCTTGATGGTGCGGCGGTCGCGCGCGGACTTGACGTTGCCTGGCTCCGCCAGCGCCATCGGATGGATGCCGATGTGCTGGCTGATGATGAACTCCATTCGCGCCAGCCCGACGCCGTCGTTCGGCGCCATCGCCGTCTTGAACGCGATCTCCGGATTGCCGAGATTGACCATGATCTCCGTATGTGGCCGCGCGAGCTTGTCGGTTGCGATCCGCTCGACATCGAACGGCAGCGCGCCTTCATAGACATGGCCGATATCGCCTTCCGCGCAGGACACCGTGACGGACTTGCCGCTCCTGGCTTTCTGCGTGAAGTCGCCGGTGCCGACCACCGCCGGCACGCCGAGCTCGCGGGCGATGATGGCGGCATGGCAGGTTCGGCCGCCATGGTCGGTGATGATCGCGGATGCGAGCTTCATCACCGGCTCCCAGTCCGGACTGGTTGCCGACGCGACCAGGACTTCGCCGGGCCGGAACGCCCCGAGCTCGCCCTCGTTCCTGATCAGGCGCACCTTGCCCGCGGCGATCTTCTCGCCGACGGCGCGACCGGTGGCGATGGTTTTGCCTGCCGACGTCAGCCGATAGGTTTCCAGCGCCTCGGCGCTGCGGCGCGATGCCGCCGTCTCGGGGCGCGCCTGGATGATGTAGAGCGCGCCGTCCTTGCCGTCCTTGGCCCATTCCACGTCCATCGGCGTCGGACGGCCTGCCTTTTTCGAATAGTGATTTTCCACGACGATGGCGCTGTGGGCGAGCTCGAGCACGTCGCCATCGCCGATGCAGAAGCTCTTTCGATCGGCCGCCGAGGTCGCCACGTTGTGGGTGGTCTTGTGTCCCTGCGCATAGACCATCCGCTTGTCCTTGGCGCCCAGCCGCCGCGACAGCACGGCCCGGAAGCCGGCGTTGAACGTAGGCTTGTGCACATAGAATTCGTCGGGATCGACGGTGCCCTGGACGATGTTTTCGCCGAGCCCGTAGGAGCCGGTCACGAACACCACGTCGCGAAAACCGCTTTCGGTGTCGAGGGTGAAGATCACGCCGCTTGCCGCGAGGTCGGAGCGGACCATCTTCATGATGGCGACCGACAGCGCCACCTTGAAATGATCGAAGCCGTTGTCGATGCGATAGCTGATCGCGCGGGTGGTGAACAGCGAGGCAAAGCAGCGCCGGCAGGCGGTCATGAGCTCACGGGGGCCGCGGATGTTGAGGAAGCTTTCGTGCTGCCCGGCAAAGCTCGCAGTCGGCAGATCCTCCGCGGTCGCGGAGCTTCGTACGGCCACGGCGACATTCGCGCCATAGTCCGCTTCCAGCTGCCGATAGGCCGCCTCGACCTCGCCGCGCAATGTCTCGTTGTCGGTCGCCGCATAGACCATGGCGCGCGCTTCCGCCGCCCGCCTTTCGAGATCGGCAATGCGCTGCTTGTCGATGCCGGCCAGCAGGGCGCGCAGTCCGTCCCAGGCGCCGGCCTCCGTCAGGGCGTCGCGATAGGCCTGGGCCGTCAGCGCAAAGCCGTCGGGGACCCTGACGCCTTGCGAGGACAGCACCGAATAAAGCTCGCCGAGGGATGCAGTCTTGCCGCCGACCAGAGGCACGTCCTCAAGCCGGATATCCTTGAACCAACGGGTGTAGGAGGTATCCATGGTTTTCTCCCGCGCTGCAGCGTTGCGATGACGGGCGGACCGAATGTGTGGACACTTTGTCCGGCCTGCGCGGGCGGGCTTTGCGAAAGATCAAGGGCGCGGCGATGATAGGCTTTTAGCTGTCGATCCGAATGATGTCCGAAGACGATCCCCATCAAGCCTGGTCCCGCTTCTGGGCGAGCGCGTCCGGCTACTGGCGCGGGCCGCGAGCCTGGCGCGTCTGGCTGTTGTGCGCGTTCCTGGTGGCCGTCGTCGTGATGCAGCTCTATGTGCAGTTCCGCTTCAATTACTGGAACCGCGACTTCTTCAACGCGCTGGAGAGCCGAGACCACAGCCGATTGAAGAGCCAGGCGCTGCTCTTGATCCCCTTGTGCGGCGTCAGCGTCGCGCTGGCAATTGCGTCGGTCTGGGGGCGCATGACGGTGCAGCGGAACTGGCGGAAATGGCTGTCGTCCAAAATCATCGAATACTGGATCGACAACGATCGCTACGCCCGACTGGCGGCGGTGCAAAGCGAGCAGCAGATTCCCGAATATCGCATCACGGAGGACGTGCGGATTGCCACCGATGCGCCGATCGACTTCGCGCTCGGGCTGGTGTCCTCGATACTGACGGCCATCATCTTCATCCGGGTGCTGTGGAGCGTCGGCGGCGATGTCACGCTCGTCCTCGGCAGGCAGGAGCTCTGGATTCCCGGCTATCTCGTGATCAGCGTGGCGGTCTATTCCGGAGTGGTCACGATGGCGATGATCTGGGTGGGCGCGCCGCTGACCCGGCTGGTGCAGATCAAGAACCAGGCCGAGGCGGAATTGATTGCGGCCGCGCACGCGTTGCGCGACATCGGCGAAGGCGTGGCCCCGAACATGCCGGAGCGGGACGTCAAGCTCGGCATCTGGCAGGCGCTGCAGAACACCATTCGGCAATGGCGCCGGATCTGCTGGCAATTGATGGGCACCACGCTGGTGACGCAAGGCAACACGCTGCTCGCGCCGGTGATCGGGCTCGTGCTCTGTGCCCCCCAATTCCTGTCCGGCACCATGACGCTCGGCGAACTGACGCAAGCGGCTGCGGCCTTCACCCTGGTGCAAGGCTCGTTCAACTGGCTGGTCGACAATTGGGGCCGCATCGCCGACTGGGTTTCGTCGCTGGAGCGGGTCGGGGGCCTCCTGCTGTCGCTCGACCGGCTCAATCACGTGGTGCCGCACGCGGAAGCCCAGCAGATCACGGCTGCGGTCGAATCGGTCAAGCCGCTGTAAGCACCACCTGTTGCGCCAGCCGCTCGACGTCGGCGGGCCGGCAAAGCCCGGTGCCGGGATTGAGCAAGGCTGCGGCACCGGCGGCAACGGCCTGGCGGAAGGCGTCGTCGAGATCGTGGCCCTCGGCCAGCCGCCAGATCAGCGCGCCCAGGAAGCTGTCGCCGGCGCCCACCGCGCCGACAGGTTTCACCGCAATCGGTTCGGCGCGCAGCACTTTCTCCTTGTTGACCAGCACGGCGCCGAGATGACCCATGGTCAGCGCGACGACGGCAACCCTGCCGCGATCGACCAGCGCTCGCGCGGCGTCCTCCCATTCCTTCGCATCTGAGGGTTCCTGCGCGGTGAGCTCGCGCATCTCGCGCAGGCTGGGTTTGATCAGGTCGACGCCGTCGGCAACGGCGGCCGAGAGGGCCCGTCCCGAGGTGTCGAGAATCATCCTGGCGCCGCGCTGGCGCGCGACTCGCGCGACCCTTGCATAGAAATCCTCAGGCACGCCCGCGGGCAGGCTTCCGCTCGCGACCACGAAGCGGGGAAAGGGCTCGGTCGCGGCCAACAGCCTGAGGCATTCTTGCCACTCGCCTTCGCTCAGACACGGCCCCGGCAGGATGAAACGGTAGGGCTGGCCGGTCGCGATTTCGCTGACGAAGAAGTCCTCGCGGGTTTCCTGCGCGATGGCAAAGGTGCGGCTCGCCACGCCTTCCTGATCGAGCAGGCTGCGCAACAGCTCGCCGGTGACGCCGCCGATCGGATAGAGCGCGCTGACCTCACCGCCCAGCCGCTTGATGACGCGCGCCACATTGATGCCGCCGCCGCCGGGGTCGCGCCGCTGCGAGGTGCCGCGGAGCTTGGTGACCGGGACGATCCGTTCCACCGAGGTCGACAGATCGACCGCGGGATTGGGCGTCACGGTCACGATGTCGGTCATGTCAGCTGTGCCGCGGATCGGTCGCGGAGCCCGCTGCCTCGGCGTAGGCCTTGAGCCCGATGAAGCTGATGTCAGGGGTCATGACGATGCTGGTCGGGACTTTGCGGAGATAGACCTCGTAGCGGCCCTTGCTCTCGAACTTCGTGCGGAATTCGGTCGCCGCGAGATGGGCCGCAAAGCGGGGCACGATGCCGCCGGCAATGAACACGCCGCCCCAGGCGCAGAAGGTCAGCGTCAGATTTCCGGCAACGTTGCCGAGCAGGCTGCAGAACATGTCGAGGGTTGCCCGCGAGGTGGCACAGCTGCCGTCGAGCGCAGCCTTGGTGATTGCGGCGGCATCGCGCCCCGGCACGGAAGCGCCGTCCACGGCGGCCAGCGCATGATAGAGGTTCTCGATGCCCGATCCGGACAACACGTGCTCGATCGAAACATGGCCCATGCGCCGGCGCAGCTCGGCGATCACCTCGGCCTCGCGATCCGAGGTGGCCGGCAGGGTGGCGTGACCGGCTTCGGTGACGACCACCACGGGCTCCGGTCCTTGCAGGAAAAGACCGGCCGCGCCGAAGCCCGTGCCGGGCCCGATCACGAGCCTGGGCGCGCCCTGCAACGGCTGCTGGTTGCCGAGGGCGAGGAGATCGGCGGCCTCGAGGGCCGGCAGCGACCAGCCGAGCGCCTCGAAATCGTTGAGCAGTTTTACGCAGGGCAAACCAAAGCGCTTGCCCAGCTCCGCGCCATCGACCACCCAGTCACTGTTTGTGAAAGCGACACGGTTGTTCTGGATCGGGCCGGCGACGCCGAAGACGGCACGCGCAGGCGGTTCCGCGCTTCGCTCGCTGGACAGGAATGCGGCAAGCGCATCCGACACGCCGTCCTTGCCGGGGAAATCGGCCACCCGCAAATGCTGGACCGGGCCGATCTTGCCGCGGTCCATCAGCGCAAAGCGTGCATTGGTGCCGCCGATGTCGGCAAGAACGACCCGATCGTTTGTCGCCGTGCGGCTGTCCGTCATGCCTTTGGAACCATGCTTCCTTGCCTGGCAATGAGGTCGGCATACCATCGCGCGGATGCTTTGGGAATGCGCCTCTGCGTCTTGAAGTCAACGTAGGTGAGCCCGAAGCGTTGCGAGTAACCCGAGGCCCATTCGAAATTGTCCAGAAGTGACCACACGAAATAGCCCCTGACATCGGCTCCCGCCGCGATCGCCGCCTGCATCGCATCGATATAGGCGTGCAGATAGGCAATCCGCCCGGGATCCTCGATGTGGCCGGTATCATCCAGCCTGTCGTCAGCGGCGGTACCGTTTTCCAGCACGTAGATCGGCAGGCGAAAGCGGGCGTGAAGATCCAGCAGGGTGTCGCGGAAGGCATCGGGCACGATCGGCCATCCGATCGGGGTGCGCGGCACGTCGTCCGGCGGCGCGCCGAAACTGGCGCCGATCAGGTTGGCCTCAGCCTTTATATAATGTGGCGAATAGTGGTTCAGTCCGAACCAGTCGACCGGCCTTGCGATCTGCGCCAGGTCGCCCGGCTTCTGGTAGGGCTCGATCGCCTCCGCGAGCTCCGGCGGATAGCAGGCGAAATGCTGCGGCGAGGGAAAGGCGTCGTTCCAGTATTGCGAGAAGCGCCGCGCGGCGGCGGCGTCCTCGGGGCGCGGCGTCGCCGGAAAGCAGGGTTGGCGATTGTGGACGGCGCCGAGTGATGCGTTCTTCACGACGGCGCGCAGCACGTCGATGGCACGCCCATGGCTCAGATTGACGTGATGGATGGCCTGATGCAGCGCGGCCTTGTCGGCGATCCCGGGCGCATTCCAGCCCATGCCATAGCCGAACAGGGTGAAGACGCAGGGCTCGTTGAAGGTGGCAAACCGCCTGACGCGGTCGCCATAGCGGTGGGCAACCAGCGCGGCATAGTCGGCGAACCATCCCGCGATGTCCCGGTTCTGCCAGCCGCCGAGATCGTGCAGCGCCTGCGGCAGGTCCCAGTGATAGAGACAGATCCACGGCTCGATGCCGGCTTTAAGCAGCGCATCGATCAGCCGGTCGTAGAACGCAAGCCCCGGCGCGTTGGGCGTGCCGCGGCCCTTCGGCAGGACCCGCGGCCAGGCGATGGAAAAGCGGTAGGCGCCGACGCCGAGCTCGCGCATCAGGGCGACGTCCTCGGCATAGCGATGGTAGTGGTCGCAGGCGACGTCGCCGGTGTCGCCGCCTTTGACGCGCCCCGGCTCGCGGCAATAGACGTCCCAGATGCTGTCGCCCCGCCCCTCGCTATGCGCCGCCCCCTCGATCTGGAAGCTCGAGGTCGAGACGCCCCAAAGGAAGCCGGGCGCTTGGTGGCTGGTTTGTGCGCGAGCCTGCGGGCTCGTCTTGTTCATTGCCGTTGTCCTGTCCTGGCTGAGGTCGACGACAGAATGCAGGTGGTTGCCGTCAGTCGTTTGATGAAGATCAAGACGAGACGGGGCTCAGGCGAGGGCGCTTCGCGTGGTGGCTCTCAGGTCCCAAGTCTGACGCGGCTTCGAATCTTGAACCGTCACCCTGAGGTGCTCGCGGAACGCGAGCCTCGAAGGGCGATGGCCCGGCTGCAGCGGGGCCGTTCGTCCTTCGAGGCTCGCTTTCGCGAGCGCCTCAGGATGACGGGGTTGACAACCGTTAACTCAAGCGGATGCAGCGATGGCCTGCGCTATATGGGGCGATGCTGGGGCTTGCGCGTTGGCGATCGCGACCACGTCGTCCCAGCGCGACAGGAACGCCTCGACGCAGGCGGGGTCGAATTCGATGGCGCTTTTTTCCTGAAGATAGGTGCGTGCGACGGTGAGCGGCATCGCTTCCTTGTAGGGCCGCTTTGTCGTCAGCGCGTCGAACACGTCGGCGACCGCGACCACGCGCGCCGCGATCGGAATCTCCGATCCTTTCAGCCCGCGCGGATAGCCGGAGCCGTCCCAGCGCTCGTGATGGGCCGTCGCGATCACGGCGCCGAGCTGGATCAGCTCGCAATGGCTGTCGGCCAGGATGCGCCCGCCGATTCCGGCATGGGTGCGGATGACCGCCATCTCCTGCGGGTCCAGCCGGCCCGGCTTGAGCAGGATGCTGTCGCGGATCGCGACCTTGCCGACGTCGTGCAGGGGCGCGGCGAGATAGATGTCGCGGCACAACCGCGGCGGCAGCTTCAGCTCTTCGGCAATCAGGCGGCTGTATCTTGCAACCCGCAATGTGTGCTCGCCGGTATCATTATCGCGATATTCGACCGCAAGCGCGAGCCGCAGGATGATTTCCTCCTCGCGCTCCTGAAGCTTGCGGGTCGCTGCCGCGACTTCGCCGGCGAGATCGGCGGCCCGGTCGTTGAGCTTGCGCACGGCGACACCGAGCCGCACCAGGTTGCGCAGGCGCACCTGCACCTCCAGGCTCTGCGGCCGTTTCGGCAGGAAATCGGTGGCGCCGGCTTCAAGCGCTTCCATCTTCACCTTGTCGCTCTCGATCGAGGTGATCATCACGATCGGGATGTCGGCGCAGTTTGGCATGCGGCGCAGCTCGCGGATGAAGCTGATACCGTCCATTTTCGGCATCTCATAGTCGACCAGCACGATGTCGAAATCGGTGGCCCGCGCGGCGGCGATGGCCTCGACGGGATCGAGATAGGCGGTCGCGTGCACCGTCCCATCGGCCTCGATGTGCCGTTTCATGAAATTGAGCACGGAACGGCTGTCGTCGACAACAAGCGCCTGGGTCAGCATCGGCCGATCTCTTGGGATCGCTGGGATTGGCTTCAGTACGATCCGGAAAGCGTATTTCACCGGAGCTTAACGCGAGGCTAAATGCGGGTTGTTGATTCGCGTGAGGTCTCGCGTGGAGATGCGCGCCCGATCTTCTGGCGATTGATTATCGTTTCCAATTGTTTCGGGTCGAATAGTGGCCCGCGCAGGTGCGGCACCTCGTCGCGACCGAGAGGACGTTTTTGATCGAAGTGCACGCCGCCGAACGATCGCGCTTCGCCTTGAGGACGGCAACGATCCTCGTGCCATGCTGCATAAGCAATGTGCGGTGCTCATGGCTGCGATGCAGCGACGCAGAAAATTAACGGCCTATATCGTGTTCGTGCATGCAATCGGGCGTTTTCGAAACGCTGTGCATTTGTTTTCGGCAAACACGGCCTGGCACGCCATCCAGTTCTCGCAAGCGTTGCAGCGGGGGTGTCGCTCGCGTTATGCAACCTGAAGTGCATTAACCCCGTATTCACACGGGGCGCCTAGTTAGTGGTTTGCACACCTGCCATTGGGAAAGTCCCGTTCGATTGAGTTCGCGCTGGACGAGCAGGCGGACTCAAGCGTACGGGGGACGCGACATTGCAAAATCCCATTGATCCCAAGTGGTCGCTGCGACTTCCAGCGGACTGCAGCATCGCGGCTATTCGTGGTGTTTATGACCTGATCCGCGATGCGTTCAACCGGCGGGATAGTCTTGAGATCGACTGCTCGGATGTCGCCAAGGCCGACGTCACCTCGATCCAGCTCCTGCTCTCGACCGCGAAGACCGGCCAGGCCCAGGGGCGCCCGGTGGTCCTGACCGCCTTCTCGCAAAACTTTCGTAACACGCTTCGCCGTGCGGGTTTCCTTGGGCAGGCGATGATCGATCATCCTTTTCATGACAAGAAAGATGGCAGCTAATGGCCACCGTCCTCACCGTCGACGACTCCCCCTCGATCCGCCAGATGATCAAGGTAACGCTCGAGCCGGCAGGCCATAGCGTCATTGAAGCCGGTGACGGCGCGCAAGGGCTGGCCCAGGCCCAGGCCAAGCGGCCGGACATCGTCATCACCGATCTCAATATGCCCACCATGAACGGCCTCGAACTGATTCGGGCGTTGCGCAAGCAGCCCACGCTCACCGGCCTGCCGATCGTGTTCCTGACCACCGAATCGAATGAAGCGGTGAAGCAGGAGGCCAAGAGCGCCGGCGCAACGGGTTGGATCACCAAGCCCTTCAAGCCCGAGCAGCTCCTTGCCGTCGTCGCAAAGCTGGTGCGGACATGAGCACGCTCGATCCGACAGAGGTCTTTCGCCAGGAAGCGGCTGAGCTGTTCGAGACCCTGGAAGGCGCCCTGCTGGATCTGTGTCAGCGTCCCGATGACCGGGAGCTGGTCGATTCCGCCTTCCGCGCCCTGCATACCATCAAGGGCTCCGGCGCGATGTTCGGCTTCGACAAGGTCGCGTCCTTTACCCATGAATTCGAGACCGCCTTCGAAAAGGTCCGCAAGGGCGAGATCAAGCCCACCCAGGAGCTGATCTCGGTGGCGCTCGCCGCCAAGGACTACATCCGCGCTCTCATCGAGGCGCCCGACTCCACCGACACCATCATTGGCGATGCCATCCTGGACGACCTGAAGCGGTTCGTCGCGCCATCCGCGCCCGCGGCGCCCAAGGTCGAGGCCGCCGCACCGGCGGCGCCAGCCAAGGCGCAAGCCGGCTGGCAGCTGCACCTGGAGTTCGACTCCCACATCCTCTGCAACGGCTCCAATCCGCTCGATCTGCTGGAGGACCTTGCCAAGCTCGGGCCGTGTTTCGTCGTGCCCGTGACCGACGATGTGCCGATGCTCGACGAGCTCGAGCCGGACTATTGCTACCTGAAATGGGACGTCACGCTGCATGCCGCTTGCGACAAGGCGGCCATCGACGACGTCTTCATGTTCGTCTGCGACGAGATGAAGCTCGCGCTGACGCCGCTTTCGGAAGTGACGCTGCCCGCACCCGTGCCGATGCTCGAACTGGCCGAGGTCGAGGTTGCGCCGGCCGAGCCCGTGGTTCTGCCGCCTCAGCCGGAGCCCATGGCCGCAGCGCCCGGGCCTGCGGCCCCCGTGCCCGCTCCGCAGGCCGAGCCCAAGCGCGAGGAAGCCAGGCGGGAAGAACCGAAGCGCAACGAGGAGCGCGGCATCGCGACCGTGCGCGTGCAGGCTGAGCGGCTGGACGAGCTGATGGACCGCGTCGGCGAGCTCGTGATCGCGCAGGCGAGGCTGTCCCAGCTCGCGTCGGCGAGCTCGGACCTCAGCATCAAGATGATCGCGGAAGAAATCGAGCGGCTCGCCTCCAGTCTGCGCGACACCACCATGGGCGCACGCATGGTGCCGATCGGCTCCCTGTTCGCGCGCTTCCGGCGCCTCATCCACGATCTGTCGCGCGACCTCAAGAAGCCGGTCGAGTTCGTCACCTCGGGCGAGGATACCGAGCTCGACAAGACCATGATCGAGTGCCTGGCCGATCCCCTGGTGCACCTGATCCGCAACGCCATCGACCACGGCATCGAGGATACGGCGACCCGCGCCGCCGCCGGCAAGACCGAGCAGGGCCGGATCGAGCTCTACGCGGTTCATTCCGGCGCGCAGGTGTTGGTCACCGTGCGTGACAATGGCGGCGGCCTCAACACCGCACGCATTCGCGCCAAGGCCGAGGAGCAGGGGCTCATCGCTCCCGGCGCGGCGTTGTCCGACCACGAGATCCACCAGTTCCTGTTCCATCCCGGCTTCTCCACGGCGCAGACGGTGTCGGCGCTGTCGGGCCGCGGCGTCGGCATGGACGTGGTCAAGCGCACCATCGAGAACATGCGCGGCTCGATCGACCTCACGACCAAGCCCGGCCAGGGCACCACCGTGACGCTGCGGCTGCCGCTGACGCTCGCCATCATCGAGGGGCTTCTGATCAGGGTCGGCACCGGCCGCTACATCATCCCGCTGTCGGCGGTCGAGGAGTGCGTCGAGCTGACGGCAGCGGACCAGCGTTCGCGCGGCCGCAGCTTCCTCAACGTGCGCGGCGGCCTCGTGCCGTTCCTGCGCCTGCACGATATCCTGCAGGTGCCGGGCGCGGCCGAAGAGCACCAGAAGACCATCATCATCTCGACCGGCGAGACCTGCGTCGGCCTGGTCGCCGACCAGATCATCGGCAACCACCAGACGGTCATCAAGTCACTGTCCAAGCTGCACTCCGATGTCACCATCTTCTCCGGCGCCACCATCCTGGGCGACGGCAGCGCGGCCCTGATCCTCGATGTCGGGCAGCTCGTCGCGCTGGCTCAGACGCATGCCGAGAAACAGCAAATGAACGAGGCTGCCTGATGACCGCTTCCCAGACGCAGCACGCCGCAATCCACGACGACGGCGCGATCCAGGTGGTCATGATCGGCCTCGGCGAGGAGAAATTCGCGCTCGACGCCGGCCTGGTCCGCGAGATCATCGATCCCATTCCGGCGACGAAAGTGGCCGGTGCCAAGGCCTTCGTGCCGAGCGTCATCAATGTCCGGGGCAACGTCATCCCGCTGGCTGATCTGCGCATCCGCTTCGGCATGCCGGTGACGGAAGATTCCGCCGACACCCGCATCGTCGTCATCGAGATCGATATCGACAACGAGCCGGTGCTGGTCGGTGTCACCGCGGACAAGGTCTACGAGGTCACGGAGATCTCGCGCACCAACGTGCAGCAGACACCGCGCGTCGGCATGCATTGGAAGCCGGAATTCATCCGCTTCATCACCAAGTGGCGTGAAGAGTTTGTCATCGTTCCCAACATGGAACGCATCCTGAATTGATTGAAGTGCGTCTCGGGGCTGAGACGAGAGGGGCTTAATATGAGGTTTACCGTCAAGGCCAAGCTGGCCGTCGCGTTCGGCATCATCATCATGTTTTCTGCCGTCGCCGGTACGATGGCGTATACGCGTCTGAGTGACATGATGACCGAGATGAACGGTCTGGTATCCCGCTCGGAACGCATCCAGATGGTGGGCGACCTGCAGAAGTCATTGCTGCTGCAGAACCGTGCCGAGAAGAATGCGCTGCTCGCCGCAAGCGAGGCCGACATTGACAAATATGCGACCGAGATTGCCAGTCTGCGCAGCGACGCCAGCAAGACGCGCGAGCGGATCTCCGCCGTCGCGACGGAAGCGGGCAAACAATACCTCGACCGTTTCGAGACCTCCTACGCCCATCTGAATGCGGTCCAGGACGAGACGATCAAGCTTGCGAAGGTCGACAAAGCGAAGGGCATCGAGAATTCGACGACCAACGGGCGCAAGGCCATGGCCGAGACGACGGGGCATCTCGACGAATATGTCGGCTACGTCAAGAAGACCATGGTCGAGCGGACCGAGCAGGCGAGGGAAGACGGCAGCCGCGGCCAGATTACGGTGATGGCGCTGGTGATGGCCTCGCTGGTCGTTGCAGTTGCCGCCGCGCTCTGGATCTCGATCAGCCTCAGCCGCGCGCTGGGCCGAGCGGTCGGCCTTGCGGGCGCGGTCGCAAGCGGCGATCTCAACCAGACCATCAGCATCTCCAGCAATGACGAGATCGGCGACCTCATCAGGTCGCTCAACTCCATGACGGAGAAGCTGCGCCAGATCGTGGCCGAGGCCTTGACCGCGGCGCAGAACGTCTCCGCCGGCAGTCAGGAGCTCTCGGCTTCCGCCGAGCAGCTGTCGCAGGGCGCGACCGAGCAGGCCTCGTCCGCCGAGGAAGCCTCGTCCTC
>Ga0209062_1001567_pt1 | contig 38805 bp, 39 predicted proteins | sample Coa_R2_2_FD_187158 | JGI IMG/M metagenome (GOLD analysis project Ga0209062, IMG submission 187158) | Surface soil microbial communities from Centralia Pennsylvania, which are recovering from an underground coalmine fire - Coalmine... | ecosystem: Environmental > Terrestrial > Soil > Unclassified...
TGGTCGACGCTCGACAAGTTCCAGCGGACGCGCGGCGTGCTGCGCCTGATGTCGGCGGTGATTCACGCCCTTTGGGAACGGGAGGACAAGGGCCTCATGATCCTGCCGGCGAGCGTGCCGGTGGACGCGCCGCCCGTGCAAAGCGAACTGACGCGATACCTGCCGCCGGTCTGGGACCCGATCATCGAGAAGGACATCGACGGGCCGAATTCGCTGCCGCTGAGAATCGACCGCGAGAACCCCATGCTGGGGCGGTATTCCGCGGCGCGCCGTGTGGCGCGCACGCTGTACCTCGGCTCCGCTCCGACTCAGGACGCCACGAAGAAGGGTCTGGAGGATCGGCAGATCAAGCTGGGCTGCGTGCAGCCGGGCGAGACATCCGGGACCTTCGGCGACGCCCTGCGCAAGCTGGCCGACCAGGCGACCTACCTCTACGTGGATGGCAGCCGCTACTGGTACGCCACGCAGCCGAGTGTGAACCGGCTGGCCGAGGAGCGGGCCGAGCGGTACCACCCGGAGGATGTGACCGAGGAGATCCGGAAGCGGCTGGCGGAAGAGGCCAAGCACCGCGGAGACTTCTCCAAGGTGCATTCTTGCCCGGCGGGGTCCGGTGACGTGGTGGATGAGGCAGAGGCGAAACTGGTCATCCTGAGCCCCGACTACCCGCACAGTGCGAAGACGGAGGCGAGCGCGGGGCGGCAATCGGCGGCGGAGATTCTGAATCGCGGTTCGGCGGGCCGGAACTGCGGCAACATGCTGGTGTTCCTGGCAGCCGACAAGACGCGGTTCGGGGACCTCGACAAGGCGGTGCGGTCGTACCTGGCCTGGCAGTCCATCGAGAACGAAACGGTGTCGCTGAACCTGACGCCGTTCCAGGCCAATCAGGTGGAGCAGCGGCTGGCGAGTTCCGACCAGGCGGTGAAGGCGCGAATCCCGGAGACGTACGTCTGGCTGCTCGTGCCCGGGCAGAAGCGGCCAGAGCCGGGCCAGGCATTCCCCGGAGTCGAGTGGCAGGAGTTCCGGCTGCAGGGGCAGGAGTGGCTGGCGGAACGGGCGTCGAAGAAGCTGAAGAATGACGGGCTGCTGATCACCAGCATGGCCGGCGCGGTCCTGCGCTTCGAGATTGACCAAGTGCCGCTGTGGCGCGGCAACCACGTCGGCGTGAAGCAGTTGGTGGAGGACTTCGCGAAGTACCTCTACCTGCCCCGCGTGAAGAACGCCCAGGTGATTCTGGATGCGATCCAGGATGGCGTGAGCCGGCTGACGTGGTCCCAGGACACGTTCGCGTATGCGGATTACTACGACGCTACCGGCGACCGCTACCGCGGACTCGAAGCCGGGCGCCGCCCAACGGTCCAGTTGACCGCGAACAGCGTGGTGGTGAAGCCCGGCGTGGCGTCGGCGCAGATCGAGAAGGACACGGCGCCACCGCCGCCCCCACCGCCGCCGCCGGTCATCGACAAGGATGGGAAGCGGGTGCCGCCGCCACCGCCACCCCCGCCTCCCAAGCTGGCGCTGCGCCGCTTCCACGGTTCGGCGAAGATCGACGCGACGCGCCTGTCACGCGACGTCGACCTGATCGCGAGCTCCGTGGTCCAGCACCTGGCCGGGCTGTTGGACGCGAAGGTCACCATTACGGTGGAGATCGAAGCGGAGATCCCTTCTGGCGCGCCGGACAACGTGGTCCGCACGGTGACGGAGAATTGCCGGACACTAAAATTTGAGAATTCAGGATTTGAGGAAAGCTGATCACGTCTGACACATACGCTGGCCAACCAAGAGGAGAAATTAGTCCACCGTGGAGCGCAAATCAAAGGGTTGTGTGAACAGAGAGCGGAAGGGCGACAGCCCGAAACCGTTCATCCAACCCTTTTTGAAATGGCCCGGGGGGAAACGATGGCTGGTGCCGACGCTGATTGAAATGATCGGCACCCAGCAGTATGAAACATACCGCGAGCCATTCCTCGGCGGCGGCGCCCTCTTCTTCGCGCTGAGGCCAAAGCGCTCTGTCCTCTCGGATATCAATGGCGAGTTGATCAACGTATTCCGCCAGGTGAAGAATAACCCCCGCGAGCTGCTGGAGCGTTTGCAGAAACTGCCGATTAGTCAGGCGACCTATGATCGCTTTCGCGGCCTAAAAGGTGGGACGGTCCTTGAAAGGGCGGTCCGATTCTTGTATCTGAACAGAACGGCGTTCGGCGGCATGTATCGCCTCAACCAACTTGGTGAATTCAACGTCCCTTTCGGGGGAGGAGAGCGCACCACTGCTCCCCTGTGGAAGTACGGACTGCTGCGTTCGGCTGCGGCTTCGCTCCGGTCCGCACAACTCCAGGCAGTCGATTTTGAAAAGGCTCTGTCACAGGCAGGGCGCGGCGATCTGGTCTACTGCGATCCCACATATACAGTGGCGCACAACAACAACGGCTTCATCCGGTACAACGAACGAAATTTTTCGTGGGACGACCAGAAGAGGCTCGCAGGCTGCTGTCGTGATGCATCGAACCGTGGGGCGCTCGTTTTGGTCAGCAACGCCTACCACAATGAGATTCTGCACCTTTTTGCACCGCCTAAGCACCTGGTGGTGACAAGGCCCAGCCGACTGTGTCCTCAGGCTGAACATCGACGGACCGTAGACGAGTTTGTCTTTGTGTTCCCGCCGCGACCCGCGAGGGGAAAGAGGCCGTGAGGCATTCATGAAGAGTGAGTTCCTCATCGTTGCAAAACGCCTGATGGAGACGGAGCGGCGCCCCATGTCGCCCCGCGAACTGGTCGACCTGGGCCAAAAGCTGCAACTCTTCTCAGACAATGTCGCTGGGAAGACACCGTTCCAAACGATGAAGTCCAAACTGAGTGTGCATATCCGACGATTCGGGTCGGTGTCGCCATTCGTCAGGACGGGCCCCGGCCGGTTCTACCTGCGGACTCTGCTGGACGGAAACAAGACGCCGTTCGATGCGAAACCGATCCGCCCGCCAAAGATCAGAGAAAAAGTGCTCGTCTATCGAACATCCGAACTTGATGCCGTCACGACATGGCAAGGGCTGCAAACGACGTGGAAAAGGGCCGCGAAAACCATCCTGACGCGCCTCCAGCCCCACTACATACACCGCTTTGATGTTGAACAGGACAACGCCTACACACAGATCCTGACGTATGTTCTTGTCTGCCGCGGAGATTCGATTCTCTCTTATCGGCGGGGCACTTATAATCGCGTCGACAAGTTCCTCCAGGGCGCCCTTTGCGTCGGTTTCGGCGGACACGTCGTGGAGACCGATTTGGATCTGTTCAACGTCGACACTCTCGGCATCTTCGAATGCGCTGCACGCGAATTGACGGAGGAACTGGACTTGCCGGCAGAGGATAGGCGACGCCTTCGTCGGCGCGAAGGGCTTGAGATGATCGGGATCATTAACGATGACTCTTCGGACGTCGGTAGAAGGCATTTGGCCTTCGTCATGCGCTACGACGTCAGTCCGGATCCAGCGTGGAATGAACCTGAGCGCGGCGAGAAGGCCATCACCCAGTTGCGGTGGATATCTGCCAATGATCCTGGACGAGTCTGGCTGTGGAACTTCGAGTACTGGTCACAGCTCTGTCTTCGCGAATTTGCGCCCCGTCTGGTCCTTGTCCGGCCCGCATATCGACTGCTTCGCCGGCTTCCCCTCAAGGCGCCGCACGTCCTCTGTGTCATCGGGCCTGTCGGTAGCGGGAAAACCCTCGCGACCGAAGTTCTACGAAACGACTTCGGCTACGAGGAGATCAACACCGGCCAGGTGGTTGCCGAACTCCTCGGGGTCCCGCCGGTTCCGTGCACACCACGGCCTGAATTCCAAAGGCTGGCGTGGGACTTCATTAGCAGTTCGGACGGACCGGAACGCCTCGCAAAGCGGCTGCTGGCAATTGCCCGCGAAAAGAACTCCCCCAGAATTCTCGTCGATGGCCTTCGCCAGAGGGCGACCCTGGAAAGCCTGAAGCAAGCTGCCGATGGAACGAGGATTGGGATAGTATTCGTCAACACGCCGGCGGATCAAGCCTACACATTCTACGCTGACCGCATCGAGCAGGGCGCGACGATGGGCGAATTCCTCACCGTCCGCAGTGCTCCGGTCGAGCGTGAGGTGCAGGGTCTGATTGCGATGGCTGATGCCGTTTTATACAACTGGACTGGACGGCCTCAGTATCGCGAGACAATCAAAGCACTGATGGCTGAGCTCGGCATTCCGGAGGTCAACCGGTGACAACAGGCGGCTACGATGAAGGCTATTGCTCGTGTCCCTGTTTTTGGGGCACGGAGCCAAGCAGCTTGGTCCGCGTTCTGCGGGAAAGGGCAGGCACTTTTCGCGGGTCAATGGTACTGGATGCCGGATGTGGAGAAGGCAAGAACGCCGCCTTCTTTGCACGGGAGGGCGCGATTGTCGACGCCATCGACTCGTCGGAACATGCCGTTTGTAACGGCCGCCGACAATGGCCCGAACTTGAAGGTATTCGTTGGCAGGTCGCGGACGTTAGGAGGATTGATCTGCCGGTCGAAAGGTACGATGTGGTCGTAGCATATGGCTTGCTTCACTGCATGCAGTCCGCAGTTGAGATCAGGTCCATGATTACTGGCCTGCAGCGCGCCACTCGACCAAACGGGCACTTTCTTCTCTGCGCCTTCAATGCACGTTTTCAGGACCTGTCGGCGCATCCAGGGTTCACGCCTTGCCTGCTTTCCCACGATGAGTACGTGAATGCGTTCTCAAACTGGGAGATCCTCGTCGGATCCGATTCGGACTTGACCGAACGTCACCCACACAACGACATTGAGCACACCCACGCCCTAACGCGGGTGCTCGCCAGGAAGCCACGATCATGAGCGCGCCGCTGGAACTTCGAAGCCTCTACCGCGATGGACGACTTTTGCCGTTCGTAGGTGCCGGGGTGTCGGCATCTCTTGAATGGCCCTCTGCCAGTGGTACTGGACGAGGCCCTTCCTGGGAGGAGATGGTGAACCGTGCCGCTACAGAACTCGGGTTTCAGGACCCGCAGCTGATCAGGGCGCGCGGCACCGACCTCCAGATTCTCGAGTACTTCAAGCTGAAGTTCAGTGGGCACACTCGTCTGACCAACTGGCTTTTGAAGAGCATGAATCCGGAAGATGCGGCGATTCTAAAGTCGCCGATCCACAATGAGTTGGCTGAGATGACAGGTTGCGGCATTGTCTACACAACGAACTTCGACGACTTCATCGAGCGGAGCCTCGCACTTCACGGGCGCAGGCACCGCGCCGTAGCGATCGAGGAGCACATGCGCGCCGAGCCGGGAACGACTGAAGTCATCAAATTCCACGGTGACTGGAATCACCCAGACCGCATGGTCCTGACCGAATCGGACTACGAACGCCGCATGGAATTCAAGGAGCCAATGGATCTTAGGCTCTGGAGCGATCTGTTAAACCGCTCAGTGTTGTTTCTCGGATACAGTTTTCGAGATCCCAATGTGGCCTATCTTTTCAGGCAGGTCAAGGAGCGATTTGAAAAACTGCCAAATACCTCGAGCGGTCGGAGAGCCTACATTATTGTGCCGGACCCGTCCCAATTTGAGAGGCGCCTCTTCCAGGAGCGCAACATAGAAGTCATTCCGATCGACGGCAGATACCGGACGCAGGCCGTTGCGGAGATACTGAACGACATTCGGAGCTGACCATGGCTACACAACGGAGAATCAGAGTCGTCTACGTCACGAGCAGCAAGTTCAAAAAGGAAGAGAACGAAGTCTTCGCCCGCGAGTGCACCCTCGCAAGCGGTGCACGCGTTGAAGATCTGTTTGAGTTCGATATTCGGCCTGTGCCTATTCAGGAGATCCTGAACGTCGATCTGTCGGTAATGGTCTCGGCAGAGGTGGTCTCGGCTTACAGCCAACTAAAAGTGCCGTGCATCGTCGAACACGCGGGCCTGGTGTTCTCGGAGTATGCTGACCGATCTTATCCCGGTGGCCTAACCAAACCCATGTGGGACACCCTCAGAGACAGCTTCGTCGAGGAGACCAAGTCTGCTGGGCGTCGCGCCATCGCTCGAGCGGTCGTCGCGTACTGTGACGGGAAGCAGGTTCGTACGTTTGTCGGTGAGCGGTCTGGACAGATCGCCGATCGTCCCCGCGGCAGCCGCGAGTTCTACTGGGACACGGTCTTCATTCCCGACGCCGCCTCCGGCCCAAGCCAGGGGCTCACGTATGCTGAGATCGTTGAAAATCCGAACCTCGGCCTTGCGCACAAGATTCGTGAACTGTCGCAGTCGTCTGCAGCCATGAAGAACTTCCTGGAATATCGACTCACAACTGGCGATCCCGATCTATGGCGATGATGAGCGGCGTTGGCTCAACGATGCTCACCATCACCGCGCGGATCCGGTGCCAGATACGGTGACCAACACGACTTGGAAGCGTGATTTGGGACCACCAAGGCCTCTATTTTCACGTTGTTGCCGGAGGTCCAGTACAAGCTCCTACTTTTTTGCGAGCATCCGAGATTGCCTGAGTGACACCGATCTGGTCGGCAATGGAGACCGCCAGACGCCCGTAGTTAGGGTCTGTCGCGTACGTGGCGGCGACCGCCATGATTAGTTTCTCGGCGTCTCTTGAGATTTGGTACCGTTCCCAAGCCAAGCGGTACGGCGTCCCGTGAGTGATGAGCCAAGCGTAGTCCCGACAGGAGTCGTCGAGCGAATCATAATCGGCGAATTCGAGGTTCTCGATGACGGACTTTCCACCGATGACTTCGCGGGTCTCGACCCAGCAGCATTTCGTATGGCGTTCGGCCTTCTTGATGCCGAAGTAGTTCGCGTGGCCGACCGGCTTCGCGCCCCACGCCGATTCGATGGCCCACTGGGCGATCATCAGTTGGGCTGGGCAGCCGGTTTCTTGCTCGAGGCGCACGGCGATCCGTGCCACCTCGTTGAGGCGGGTTTCGAGGTTTTCCATAAGCGTTCAGTAGATGAAGGAGCGGTCGTCGGTCGTGGGCAGCGGAATGGACCAGCCGAACAGGCAGACATGGTCGTAGGCCCAGATCTTGAGAGCCGGGAGGCCGAGGCGATTGACGTTGACGAACTCCCGCAGCCACGGCCAGGTGCCGTAGTAGAGGCCCATCAGGTACCGGCTGTGGGCTTGGTCCCAGGCCAGCTCCTTCCACGGGTACTGCGCGCAGCGGGTCGCCTGGTCGAGGTTGTGATTGATCCCCGGATACTGGTAGCCCTCGATGAGGAACGTGTCGAATCCCGAGCCTGCGCGCGCCGTCCATTGCGGCGGCAGGTTGATGTACCGCAGCAGCTTGCAATTGTCGGGGTCGTTCACGTCCATCGGCCACAGCAGCTCGAAGACCGCCGAGGGGCACTGCGCCAGAACGGCACTTTGGATTGCAGCGACATAGTTGTAGAGCCGGGTTCTGAGGAAGTTCGCGTCGGCGTAGCTGTTGATCGAGGGATCGTCGTTCGGTGTATGGAACGTCGTCAGCGCGCGGCCGAGCGATGACTGGGCCGCAACTTGGGTGTCGGCATCGTAGAAGGCCATCCCGGACGCGTTCGCCAGGAACCACCATAGGATCTCCCCGAACTGGAGCCGCGCCGGCAGGCCAACTGCCTGCATCAGTCCGGCCACGGCGGCATGTGCCTGTGCCAGGTAGGTCTGTGGACCGGCGCTGAAGGCGATCTGGGAACTATTCAGGGTTCCGAACCCGGTCGCGGTTTCGACAGGTGAGCCATCGGGAAACCGCTGAACCCACACCGACGACGGCGGATTATCGGGAGGGTTCACGAGTTCCTGGGAGAAGGAGCAGACGGCGGACATTCCGCTCGCCTTGAGGAGCGCAAAGAAATCCGCGTTCCAATCGCGGAATGCCCGGTTTAGCACGGGCGTCTGCGTCGGATCGATCACCCACTTCGCACCGTACGTGCCGCCCTGCAGGTCGCCGGTCACGGTCGCGCGGCCAGAACCGGTATTCGACAGCGGCAGTTCCGTGTACACGTGGAATTGCCAGACGCTGGAGAACGAGTGTGAGGTGATCGTGAGGACGTTGCCTGACGCCGACGCCCAGACGCCATCGAAAATCGCGTTGATGAAGTTGGCGAAGTGCCGGGCGATCGTGTTGCTGCTGTCCTGCCCGCCGAAAACCGTCTTGCCGATCGCGGAGCCCCCGACGTGTAGCCAGACCACGTCCTGGTCGTTCCAAGTGCCTGAGAACGTGACCGTGCACTGCGGATAGGACGGATTCTGCGCGACCGCCTGTTTCCACCAGAAGACGCCGCAGTAGTGGTCGATCTCACCCAGTAAGCCCAGCTTCTGGATGTTCCACACCAACCGCTGCGGCGAGAGCTTGTACGTGTTGTCCGTATCGAAGTCGGTCGCGACGCCCACAGCCGCGGTGGGTGATACCGGATTCGGCACGTCGCTCTTCACCGCGCATTCGAGGAAGTCGAAGTAGAAGTACCAACCCTCGCTCGACGGATTCTTGTTGCTAGTGAGCGTGATGACAACCCGATGCTGGCCGGCAGCGACACCGGAGAAAAGCAGGCGCCGCGTCTGCGACGTGGTTGCCGCCGGGTAGTAGCAGTCGAGCGTCACCGGCGCGCCGCCGTCGAGCGTGGCGCTCACGATGCCGCAGTTCGTATCGAGGCGCGTACCGACCAAGATGTCATGCGTGGACTGGCAGTGAGTCTCAATCGTGACGCTCGCGCCGGCGGACGCCGCGCGGATCGCGCGTCCCTGGCTCCAAAACGCGAACGCCCCGTTCACGGGGTCGTTGCCGGGCGCAGGCTCCCAATAACCGGAGGTGCTGACCCAGGTACTGTCTTCCTCCATACGCACCGAGCCAGCGCCCGCCACCTTCAGCGCTCGTTTGCCGGCGGGATTGCTGGTCACGGTCCAGTTGGTGACGACCATCTGGAACTCCGTCGGCTGGTACGCCTGGCTGTTCGGGAGGGCCGGAGCGATGGTCCACCAGACCTTGTCAACGTTGCTCCAGCCCAACGCCGTGAAGTCGATCTTCACGTGCCAGGAGACGTTGTCCGACGAGCCTCCCGCCAGGTTCCAGTGGCTTGCGGTGAAGTACAGACGGCTCCCGCCGGTGTTGTCGGTCTGGTAGAAGGCGACAATATTGCCATCGACGCCCGGCGCGGCCGTGACGACCAGTTGGTTCGGAAGCACCACGGAGGCGCTGAGCACGACCGGCCCGTTCTGAACCCAGTTGACCGCATTGATCTGCTGCGCGATGGACTGGAGGATGGTCGCGGCGCTGACCTGCGAGAGCGAGTCAGCGGCCGATCCATCGGAACTCGACACTGCCACCGGCCCGGCCACACCGGTCTTCAGCGTTATGAAGATCTCGTTACCGTACGCGCCGCCGGTCGTGGCCGAGCAGTTCGGATCGGAGGCGTTGATCTGGGCGGCGATGTTGCCCGCGACGCCAGCACTGTTCAGCGAATCCTCGAGGCAGGAATAGGTAGCGGAGCCGATCCTCACCCAGTGGTTGTAGGCAGCGTTGCCCTGCCACCACATGGCCTGGTCGGTCGTGGTGTGCGACGTCGAAATCGCGGGACTGATGAAGGACTGGTTCTGATACCAGAGCGTGACCTTGTCGCCGGGCTGCGGGCTGTTCAGGTTGAGCGTGTAGGTGGCCGAGGCACCGCTGCGGCCCGTCGTGTTGCAGGTGACCGTGATGCCGCTGGTGCCGAACCACGGCACCTTCTGGCCGACGCCGTTCACGGTGCAGTCGAGGGTGTTCCAGTCGGTCCAGGCGTTCTTGAGCGACTCCCAAGACTGGATGCCCTGCCAAGTCACGTCGAAGTCAAGAACGAGCCCGGTGAGATCGCCGTCGGGAAGGTAGGAGAACAGCGGGTGCCCGAACGGATCGTCCTTCTGGAACAGGAGCAGCACGGCGAAATCGGCCAGGTCGCGGAACACGCCGGAGACGGTGAAGCCGCTGTCCGATGCACCCCAGAGCGCGGCCGCCGCGCCGTAGTCGTCAAAGCCCTGAAGGTGCATCGTGCGATGCGGCTGTAGCTTGTAGATCTGGTCCATGACTGCGACTGCACGTCGGCGTATGTTTGCTTGAAAACCCCAAACTCCCAGGCGAAATCCGCTTGTGCGGGCCATCAGGCTTCGTGGCCAAACAAGGGGAGCAGGCGCTACGATTTTTCGCGAAAATGAGCACTGAAGCCAAGTTTCACGAAGACTTGGCACGGAGGCAAACCGATGGCCGAAGAGTCTGGACCGCTTGAGGCACTGGGCAAGATATTGCCCAGCATGTACTACGACCTCATCGCACGGGTTTGTCCTGGAGTTACGTTCTTGACAGCCCTCTTGTGGGAGAAAAGGGATCTGATCGGAGAACTCACCTGGGTCAAGCTGGTTCTCTTTCTCGGTGGAGGCTACATTGCGGGCCTTCTCCTCACCCCTTTGTCGTTGCCGTGGGGCTTGGTTCAGTACATAGTACGGCTCGTATTGAAGATGCCCATCAGGGACTGGCAGCACGGGCCATCGCTATTCGATGCAATCTCAGCAAAGGACAAGGAGGCCGGTGGAACGCTTGTCAAGATGATGGCCGAAGCCGTGCTCTGTCAGAACCTCTTCGGTGCGCTTGTCGCGCTGGTCATTATCAATGGTGCGAATGTCATGCCTGTAGCCCTCATCAACTACTGCAGCAGAAACGGTTTGGTGACCATGTTCTTGATTCTCGCAGCAGCTTGCGTTCAGCGAATCGCTGCATATCTCGTTCGCGAGAATCGGCTTTATAAGATTCACGTTCAGACCGCGATGACCATACACGAGGCACGCTGAGACAACCCTCAAGAATAGATGAATACAGCCAGGTTCGCGCCCGGGAATATGGTCCCGACAGCGACAATGCCGATCGATACCGCCGTGTTCGCGGGGATCTCGGTCAAGGCGCTGATCTGGGACGGTGTGGCGACAACCGCCGTCTGGCCGGCGGGGATCGTCAGGCTGAGCCAGGCCGTGCCGCCGACGTAGATGGTGAAGGTGATGCCGGAGCCGGTTGGCGCGGCCTGCACGTAGCCCTTCACGTCGCCAACGGTGACCGGACGGTTCAGATACAGCGGCTGCGCGGCGTTCGACTCGATGCCCAGCGTACCCTGCATCTGAAAGACGAGGCCCGCCACCTTGGATAGGCCTTCCGCACCGAACACCCAATCCTCGCGGATCGGGGCATCGCCATCGGGAGACTCATTGCCATTCACGTCGATCGTGAAGCCGGAGATCAGCAGATTCGTGTCGACGAAGTTGTTCGTCGGCATGTTGATCGTCGCCGACGCCAGCGGGTCCGCGTTGCTGAACGACGTCGTGTCGTAGGAATAAGGCCAGGTAGCTTCTTCGATGATCCACACGTCGCCGGGATTGATCACCATGGGAACGTCCCAGGTGATCGTGGTCGCCGTGTTTGCGATGATCTTCCGCGGCTGCGTCCCGCGCGAGGCACCCTGAATCACGCGGATCAGGTTGCCGACTTCCGCTCCAAGCGTCATGCCGTTGGGATAGACGATGTTCTGGCAACCGGAATCGGTAATGGACGTCGGTGCGGCGGAGTTCGAGGCGTCGGCGTTGAACCGAAGGACGAAGCAGTCGCCCTCCTGCACGATGCCGTTGGGATCCGGCGTGACGCCGATTGTGCCAGTGCTCTGATCCCACGACGTGACTCGCCCGCTGAAGTACGGCGTGGCGCCCTCGGGCCGGCCAATGATCGAGATGATGCGACCGACCGGCGTGAAGGATGGGTTGCTCGATGGCGGCGAACCTTTCAGGCTTCCGCAGACCAACGCGCCCGCCGAGACGCTGTCAACGGTGGCACCGATGATGCCGCCGTGGATCAGGTGCTTGGCCTTCAGACGAACCTTGCTCACATATGGTGACGGCAGCGCGAAGGTGGAACGCACGAGCGGACCCGTGAAGGTGATCGTTCCCGGCGTGTAGACGGTGCCATCGCCGGTCGGCGTGAGCGCGCCGCTCGCCACGACGCCACTGTACGTTCCGAGTTGCTGGCCGCAGATCAGGTCGTCTTGCGCGGCGGCAAAGATCACGAAGTTTTTCAAGCCCGCGACGGCAGGCCAGATGACGTTGTTGAGCACGATCGAGCACGTGGAGCCGCCAGCCGGAAGCGGCACGATCGCGATCGGCATCGGTACCGAGGGCAGTCCATTGGCATCCAGAGCGCATAGCGACAGCCGGATCGTCGTCCCGCCCACCAGCGAACCGCCCGTCGTGTTCACAGTGATGCTCCCCGCGACAGGCGCACCCACGCCGGGGCTGAACGTGTTCACCGGCAATTTACCAGTGATGACCAGGTTCGCGAGCATGCTGCCGTCGGCCATCTGCGCGTACGACTGATTGGTGTCGAACGTCCATTCGCCGGGAAACAACGCATCGTCGGCACGCGCCTGGATCTGGTATGGCGCCCACGCCGGGCCGAGCGGGATTGGGTAGAACAACGCCGGCAGTGGGGCCGGAGTCACGTCCAGCGGCTTGGGGCCGACGTCCAGATCGTACATGGACGCCGTAACCGTCTTGCCCGTGATCGTGACGCTCCAGTCCTTGTGGAGCCGCCAGGATTGGATGCGGAAATCGGCGGTGATGAAGCGGAAGGTGGCGTTGGTCGAATCCGCAGGCGCCGGCGAGACCGCGAAGCCGGTTACGGTCTTGTAATCCGGCGTGGTGAAGATCTGCGTCACAGTGCACTGGACACCGTTGATCAGCACCTCCTTGTTGACAATGAAATTGTCTAGCGGATCGCCGACGAGATTGCCGCACTGGCCGCTCGTGACCGAGCACGTACCCTTCATTCCGGGCACGTCCGGATGGGTCATCGAGACCACCTGGCCGACCTCGTTGCTGAGGCCGAGCAGAGTGGTTTTCCAAGTGGTCGCCCGGGCGTTGCGCCATTCAGCCGAGTTCACGCCGCCGATCTCCTCACGCGTACGCGTGGCCGCCAGGCGCAAGGCCTGGGAGATGGTGGCGCAGCCAACCAGGTGCTGGCGGGCGGTCAGCGGTGCGCCGGCGCGGCCGAAGTAGGCGGCATGGCTCTTGTCCTGGTATTCAGCGGTGTTGGCCTGGTATTGATACGCCTGGTCGGCGAAGTCGATGATCAGGTGCTCGAACGAAGCATCGAGGGGCTCAAGCCGCAGGCTCTGGAAGAGGATGTTGCCGAGCGTGAAGGCATCAACGGCGGAGGCGTTGATCCGGCAACCGACCTTGAGCTTGCCGAATTCCCAGGTGAAGAAGCCCAGCCCGCAGGCGAGGATCTCGACCAGCCAGTCGCGGAACGGCTTCTGTTGTGCGAGCACGCCTTGGAAGCGGAACTGCTTCTCTACGCCGGAGCCGACCACGGGAGTCACCAGCGTGTCCGCCATCTCGGCTGCGCCGCTGCCGTCGCCAACAACCAGGGACGACAGCACGATCTGGTTCAGTTGCGTTGCCGACGGCGCGCCAGCCAGCCCGAGGGCGCGCAGCAAACTATTGACCGCGATCCAGAAGGGATTCGTCAGACCGGTTACAGCGGTGCGGTTACCGTTCTGGTCCCAGGTCCACCCGGTGAGTCCCTGCGAGATCGGCACCTGCATCTGGTGCTGGTCAGTGGTTGACGGCTGAATGCCGGACTGATCGGTGCGGCGGATCTCGACGAACGCCGTGCCCGCCGCCCGCTGCGGGCCCCATACCTGAGGCGTGCCCTGGCCCAGCGAGAACGAATCGGACTGCGGGTCGGCACCGGCGACCTCGCGTAGTCCCATCGTGGGATTGTCGGAGATCACGTTCAGGCCGCCGTCCACCTTGAAGCCGTGCGGCGGCTGGCCGTCCAGCATGGGCGCGATGATGTAGCGGTAGCCGTCGGCGTTCTGGTAGACCAGCATGCCGGTGTACCTGCCGATCGGCCCGGCGCCCACGATGCCGAGGGCGTCATAGAAATCGGACTCGTCCCGGCCGGCGGCGATCATGCAGTTCACCCAGAACGCCTTGCCCGGGTCGCCGTCGTCGTTGCACCAGATCTCCTGAAGCGCATTGCCCCAGATTGTGTCGGAGATGATCGACGTCGCGGTGACCGTGCTGCGCCCGAATCCCCACAGGCCAGTCGAGTTGTCCTTGATGACAACGCCCTGCGGCTCGGCGGGATGGCCGCCGAAGTATGGCGTCATGCTGTGCGCCTGGCAGCCGTTGGCCGAATCGAAGTAGTAATCGCAAGAGGTCGGGTCGCCGCCGCTGCCGTGCGCCGCATACGGACAGTTGACGCCGTCGCTGAACGTCTTCCAGCACTGCCGCGAGATGGCCCGCACCGGGTACATCTGCGTGATCTGATACAGGCCGTCGCTGCACTGCGCGGTGAATTGCGGGCTGCCGTCGGCGACGAAGCTGATGATGAAGCCCGACCACAACTGGAGGAGGATGCCGGAGTTGACGTGAAAGAGCGACAGGTCGATCTGCGCGTACTTCAGGTCGGTGTCGTTGGCGAGCTGCGTCATCACGCGGTCGGCGTTGCCGAAGGTGAACTGGACGTTGTCGGCGGTTCCTCTGATGTCCTGGGAGATGATGGCGTCGGAGCCCGGCTCACCGATGCCGAGGATGCGCGGCAGGTAGAGTTGGCCTCCGACGGTGACGCGGCGATCGGAGAGATAGATGTCCGGCACCGCGGACTCGCGCACGCGCATATGGACGAGGGGAATGATCTGCTGGACTTGGGAGAGGAGCGCCGACTGGAGCGCGGCCGACGGGAACCGAAGGCACGTGCTGTTGACGGTGTAGCTGGGGGCGACAGTCGGATCGGGGACTTCGAGGAAATTGAATCCGGTCTGGCAGGCGTTGGCCAGGTACTGAATGGCGAGCGGAGCGTACTCCCAGGTGACCTTCGTGGGCGAGGTGGTCTGGTCAGGATTCGGGACGTTGTAGGTGAACGACTTCCACGCGCCTTGCAATCCCTCCCAGAACGAGACCAGCGAGGCGCGATCGCGCATGCTGAGGTGCTGACGGCGGAAGGCGAACCGGCGTGGGCCGAGGCCAACGGCGTATCTCTGCTCAGCCTTGGCGTCGAGCTCGCCGAATTGATGGACGACGACAGGCCGGTCCTGGCTGAACCCGTAGCCAAAGTCGCTGGTCAACGGGAAAGTCAGGCCCGAGTCGACGAGCGTGGGCACACTAATGCGGCCGATAGTGTCCGACATGGAGGTTGGATCAGGCTACTTCGATGAGTTCGATCTGTGGCACGTCCGTGCGGAGCATGCCGGTGGTCTGGGACCAGTTGCCGCGAAAGACGACCGTGTACCGGCCCTGGGTGGAGTTGCCGGTCGGGTCGTAGGCACCCTCCGCGAGGTTGTAGAAGAGGAATGGCACGACACCGCCCTGCTGCCCGTCCCAGAACACCTTCAGTGCGGCCGCGCGCGCAGCGGTCAGACGCTGGGCCAGCTTGAACGTCTTACGCGAAGTTTGTGCGAGTTGCGAGCGCTCGGTGGTACCGTCATGATATCCAGCCTGGAGTTGGACGCATTCGCGCGACTCCGAGAAAGCAGCACACAGCGCATATGGAAACACACCGTTCGGTACTGCGGCTTGGAGATTACCGGGCATCGATGGTCGTCGATGGTTCTGCCGTCAGCAGCGAGTCCGGTTAGATCGACGGCGCCGCGCTCAGAACTGGTCCTTGTAGATGCAGAGTATGTCTTCGATCTCCGAGGCATCGAGCCCACGCAGCCCTTCTGGCAGGGCCGACGTTGCGAGCGTTGCACCTCGTGTGTTCAGGCCGAGCTTTCGCGCGCCGGCACGAGTTCCGCGGTGGAGATAGACCTTATCCGGGTTGAGTCCGAGTCTGGCCCCGATGCGGAGCGCGGTGTCATAACAGTACAATTCCGGATTCTTCCATATGTGGCTGACTGCCTGAAAGACGATGTTGTACAGCATGTCGAACGAAGTGCAACCCGCTATCGCCTGCTCAGCCGCGAGCAGTGCCTCTTCGGCCAGAAGCAGATCGGAATTCTTCAGGCGCCATTGGTGATCGAACTTCTCTCCATTTCGCCAGCGCGCACGAGCGGCTGAACTGATGGCGTCACTGAGCGTCGGCTGGTTTAGGAACCAGTTAGCCTCGTCCCTCACCCGGGTCCGATGATGCCTGTCATAGTGGCGGATGAACTTCTCAAACCGGTTCTGGCCCACGGGAGTAGATCAGTATAACTCTCTGTGTTTGATCACCGTAGTGGTCTCAGCTACGCTATCACGAGCCCCGGTTGCTGAATCACCGCCGAATTCTGCAGCCGCCCGTTGCTGCCTGCCGCCGCATTCGACCACTGGGCTTGCACGAACTCCGGCGTCACGACCTGGCCGGCAACGAACTGCGCGGCGCCCTGGCCCTGGACATTGACTTGCAGCATCATCGGACCGGGACTCGGGTACGTGCCGGTGGCGTACCCGCCCAGCACCGGCAGGTTGCTTTGGAACGCGTATGGCGCACCGTTCACGTAGGTCGCCTGCTGGTAAAGCTTGCCGCCCATTTCCGCGAGGCTGGCCGACTGCGGCGTCGTGGCCGAGAGCGGCATCTTCTGCCCCGTCGCCTCCGAGTAGAGCATCAGCATCTTGCGGACGTCCGGATCGCGGACGGCGATGCTCACGTGGCCGGCGTACTTCTGTTGCGCGATCCCGGCGATCTGCCGGGCCATCGAGTTGTCGATGCTGATCGAGTAGAGCTGCTTGACCAGGCGTTTCGCCTCGTTCTCCGGGGACTCCACCCCGAACAGCTTCTCGCCCAGGCCGGCCAGGAAGCCCGCGCCAGCGCCGATCGCCGCGCCCAGCGGTCCGCCGATCTGCTCTCCAATGAGCGCGCCACCGGCGGTGCTCTGCGCGATCCCGCCCCACGTTCCGCGGCTCCCACCGAACAGGCCGTTCATTGCCAGCATCATTCCGGCCGCGCCAGCGGCGGGCGACTTCGCTATGGCTTGGACGCCACCGCCAAACCCGCCTCCCGAGGCATCCCACGCCTGTTGGTTCCAGACGGTTCCCTTCAGATTGGACAGCATCTTCGAGAAGCCGGCCTTCGTAAACATGCTGTAGATGCCTGAAGTGCCTCCACGCTGGTTCGCGCCCAGGATCACTCCCAACGGGTTCATGGACGCACCAGCATGCATTGCTGGTAGGTTGAGAATGTCGGCGGGCGTGGCTCCGACGGATGGTGAACCGGCTGCGCCGGGCGCCACCGGGATGGAAAGCGGCGCACCGGCCCCGACATCGCCAGAGACACCGCCCGTTGGAGCAGGAATCGAAATGGTCGGAAGCGAGATCCCGCCTGGAATGCCGCTGGGGGCGGCGATCGCGGGCGCGCCGATCCCCATGACCGCCGCCATCACTGCAGTCAGTGACGCGATCGCAACGGAGTTCTGCGCGGTAACCGCCGTGTTCAAGTCGGTTGCGACCTTCATCGGGTCCTGCTTGGTGCCGAAGATCCCGCTGAAGATCCCGCCGATGCCAAAGACGAGCGGCTGGATGGCCTTGGCGACCAGACCGCCGAGCCCTTCCGTGATCGGCTTCAGCACAGCTTCTTTCACAGTGCTGCCGAGTTGCTTCCCGAAGTCGTGAGGTTTCGTGAACAGCGTGTGGAAGAGGCCCGAGGCCTTGCTCTGGATCTCCTCCATCTCGCGTTTCTGAAGCTCCAGGGCCTTCACGACGCGATCCTCATGCGCGTCGTCGATCTGCCGCTGCAACTCGCCCTCGGCCTTGATGCCTTCGATCTTAAGCCGGTTGAGCTCTGCCTCGCGCTGGCGTTGCTCCTCGGGAGTGCCGCCGGGTAGCTTCCGTGCCTCGATAGTCTCCTGGTTGATTCGCGCGATGGCTTGATCGTGCTGCATCTGCGCGGCTGCGATGCGCAGTTGTTCGACGGTCAATGCCGTCGCGACCTGGCCGCCAGCGGTTTTCAAGCCGAGAACCTCGGCCATCTTGATCTGCCGCTGCACCACGTCCCGCTCCCGGCGTTCCTGCTCGCTGGCCATGGTGTCGCCGAGCCTGCGGGCGTTGTCGTAGTTAGCTCGGGCGGTCTTGGACTCTTCGTCCCGTTGCTGCCGGGCGAGGTCGATCAACTCAACGCGCTTCTTCGTTTCAGCGTCGAGAGCCGCCAACGCGAAATTCTTCGTTGCCTCGATCTGAGCGCGTTGAATCTCTCCGTCCGTGGCGTTCATGTCCCGCAGCTCACGAACATGCTGGGTGGCAAGGTCGAATTGCTTCTGCGCGAGCGCCATCGCGGTGTCGTACTCGGCCTTGACGTCGGCCTCGCCGAAGGCCGCGCCGCTCGCCTTCCGATTGGCCTGGAAGATCGCGTAGTTCGATCTGATGCCTGCTTCCCCCAGCGAAGTGTTCGCGCCGAAGACGGCAGTGGCGGTCTTCCGCTGCTCTTCCTTTTCGAAGCGGGCGATCTCGGCATCGCGGATCTCGCCGGCGAGCTTCGCGTTGACGGTGTTGAGTTCGCCCTCTTCCTTCAGATGCCGCAACCGCTCCTGGTGGGCGGCGTTGATGCGGGCAAGGCCGCTCAACTCGCCTTCCTGAGCGCGGGCCACCTGCTGGCGCAGTTCCTCGGTTACGCCGGTCGATTTCGCGATCTCTTTGAGACGATCTTCCTGGCCGGTGAGGCTGGTGTTCTTCTTTTCGAGGCCGTAGCTCTGGCCCAGTAAATCAATCTCCCGCTCGAGCGCGCGCAGCGTTTCAAGCCTGGGCCCCTGCTCGGCCAGCATGTTCTCGAAATGGAGTCCGGGCGGCAGCTTGCCTCGGCCCGTCATGGCACCGCGGATGTCTTCGTAGCTGACGCCCTCGAACCCCTTGCCCTGCTGGTAGGCCTCGGCCATCTCGGCCTGCCGGATCATCGTTCCCACGGCCGCACGATACTGCCCGAGCACCTTGGTGGGATCGCCCCCGCTGGAGGTGGTTTTGTAGAGATCGCCGATGAGGCCGCCGTATCCCGACTTGCCTTGGACGAGCTTCACGATGTCGTCGATACCCGCCTGGCCGCCGATGATGTTGGCGAACACTCCCGGCGCGTTCTTGATGGCCACATCCGCGAACGAGCGGAGCGCCTTGTCCATTTTTTCCGAGAGGTGGTCGGCCGCGACGGCAGCCTCGTCGATCGCGAGCTTCAGGTTGTTCTGGGGCCGGTGCTCCAGCTTTGCAATGGCGTTTTCCAGCCGATCGTTCGCGACGCGCATCTCGTCGTTGGCGGTCTTGGTTGCGCCAGTGAGGCGCGCGAATTCGGCCTCGATCCGTTCCGGCGCCTCGCGCAGCTTTTCGAGGTTCTCGCGGAACTCCGCGACCTTTTTGATCGCCTCGACGATGACGCCGATCAACGCGACGACAGCGATCCCGCTGAACGCGGCACTAAGCGCCGCACCGACACCGGGCATCGAGGAGATGAAGCCACGGATGTGGCGCGGGATGTGAACGCCGATCTCTTCGCCCATCAGCGCCAGGGATGCCTTGGATTCGCGGGCTTCGGCCCCGAGTTGTTTGATCTCGGAGCCGCCCGACTTTCCTGCGGCCTCGATCATCTTGTTGTAGGCCGCCGTGACGCGGTCGACCATCCCCTGCTCATCGCCGAGCTTCTTGATGTAGCGGTCGCGGTCGGCGATGAGCCTTTCAACCTCGGTCTTCCCGTACGCGGCGGCTTGCTTTTCGATGGACTGGGTGAGCCGCTCCATGGAACTTCGGGAGCGGTCGTTCACCTTGATCAGCATCTCGGACATCCGCTCGAGCGACTTCTGCATCCGCTCGCCGGCGCCGACCGTGCCCTTCTCCCATCCCTCGACGGCAGTATTCGCCTGTTTGATGGCAGCGAGCACGCTGCGCGGGTCGATTTCGAGGACGATGGATTCCTGGTCAGGCACTTATGCCGCCCTCTTCACGCGAATGGCCCGCGCCTGACGAAGCAGAGCCAGAACTGCCGCGTTGAGCGCACTCCGGTCCTTGGGCGAGACACCAAACTGCTTCTCGCGCAGGTTGTTCACGTGCGCAACACGATCCGCAGTGGGATCGACGAATCCGATTACCGCCTGATTTTCGTTAGCGCTCTTCACCTTGAGCGAGCGCATGGTGCGACCGGTCCAAACCCAATCGCGGATCGGCATCAGGCCACGCGCGATCTTGTAGTCCGGATACCCACGCCGCCCGTTGCGGCCAGGCTTCAGCGCTCTGGCGGGCGCGTCATTCACGTTGAATGCCTTTCGGATGCGGGTGGAGATGCTGTCCACCAGGACGCCGCCAATGGTCTGCATGTCCTCGGCGGAGAAGGGCCCGAGCACGAAGCGGGCGCGCGTGACTCTAGCTTGGAAAGGCATGGGGTTGCTTCTGCATTTGCTCCCGCTGGTAGCGGTCCCGTTCTTCCTTGAGGATCTGGAGACCCCGGACCTCTTCGGCGGTAACGTCGCTCCAGGGAATGCTGAAGTGTGCCGCGTCGAACTCCAACTCCAGCAGCCGCTCAAACAGGCGGCCAGCATTGGAGTGGCTCCGGGCGTAGTCGAGGTCGTCGAGCTCGCAATGTGTGCAGCGGTTGACGGTGAACTGCCAGCCACCGCACTGCGGGCAGGCACCCGGCGCGTTGGTGTCGTCCACCGTGCGCACCAGGCCGCACTTGCCGCAGGTGACGTCGTTGGCGTCGGGGCAGCCACGCGGACCATCGGAGCCGCCATCGCACAACTCGGCCGCGCGCACCGACCGGAAGATCAACAACCGGAGAGGGACCGGCCTGGGCCACTCGTCTGGTGCTAAGAGTTTGGGTCGAGCGCAGGATCGAGGTCGTCGATGGCCTGCACCAACTCCACGATGACCGCCGACTTGTGATGGGGAGGGACGTCGGCGGGCTTGAAAGACGTCGCGTAGCCTTCGATCTTCGTCACCACCGAGTCGTACAAGTCCACCGCGGGCTCGATGCGGTAACGCAGTTCCTCCTGACCGTGGGGCAGATCGGTCGAGGACACGACGGTGCGGCGGTAGACGGTGATGTCCCGCTGCGTCGGGATCTTCAACATGTGGACGGTCTCGCCGAACGGCGTCCGGAGCACGATCCGGTACTCGTCACCTGCACGCTGGCAGTCTGTCACCTCGCAAAAGGAGAGCTTCGAGATGGCGTTCCCAGCTTCGAATTCGTCAAATTCCGCTCCGTCCTTGTCGAGGCGGATCTTATTAAATAGGTCCAGGTCGGCCTTGAGGTTCGGCACGAACTCGGTCTGCGATTTCCGCCGACCGATCGTGCGGCGGATCGACTTCTGCTGGTCGAGCCGCTCCAGCATCTCCTCGTTCGTGGGCAGCCGCAACTGCGCCGTCTTCGGCGGATTTGGCACGCGGATGGTGATGCCTGCGGCGGGAATGTCTCCGTACATAGTTCCTCCTATTGGGCGATGCCCGCCACGCCGCAAAGGGTGGTCACGGACATCACGGTATTCTGCGAGTTGCTGTACTGCGGCGCGCCGGTGACGGTCACCGCGACGATGCCGTCGGCTTCGGCGTTCTCGGCAACCTGAAACGCCATCTGCGGGAAGGTAAACGTCACAGAGTTGTTCGCGTCATGCTGGACGCTGAGCGTTGCCGTGCCGGTGGTCTGGTTGACGAGCGTGTTGTACTCGGGCGATCCCGCCAGGAGCCGCGCCGTGAACTGGAAGGACGGGACGCGGGCACCGATTTCCATGCGGCCGCGCACCTGCAAACCGTTCTGCAATCCGGAGCCGGGATAGAAGCCAGCGTTCAGCAGCAGGTTGTTCTTCCACCCGACCGATCCGGACAGAATGCGCTTGGTGGCCACGTAGTCGACGCCGTTCACCGAAAGCGACATCGAGGCCGCCAGCATGTTGTTCTCGGCGGTGAGCGCCGGAACCGTGATGCCGCTGGGCGTCGTCAACAAGCCGGAACCGACCCAGTTAACCGTCATCTTCGACGACGCACGGCCGGGACCGTAGTTGAACTGGTAGGTGAAGTCCTCGATCGCGCAGCCGACGTACAGGTTATCGACGGCGCTACCGCCGCCCTCGGCCACCTGCTCGACCAGGGAGAAGTAAGGCAGCTCGAGCGTGACGCCCGGATTGATCGGCGTGATCGTGTAGGTGTAGGGCGCCGCTGAGCCGACCTGGGCGATGTTGCCGAGAGCGTATGCCGCGGCCCACGTGACAAACTCTGCGCTCGCGTACTTCTCCAGGCGGTTGCCGACCTCGTAGTGCGAGGGGAACGTCTGCGTGATGAACTCGTGACCCTTGCCGATTTCCGCCGCGTCGTTCTCGAACACCGGCTTCGGCGTGGTCAGGCTGGTGTCGAGCTTCTTGAAGCGCAGGAATGTCGCCCCGGCAGTGCTGATGTTGGTCTGCTTGCCTTTGCCAAGGCCCATGATTAATTGCTGTACTCTCGCGGGCATTACTCAGTGACCTCCTTCACCTGCACGTAGCCGAGCCCCATCAGCGGCACCAGTTTCTCCGGTGTCGCTTCCACTTCCTGGATGTCGCCAGTGTGCGGGTGGCGCAGCCGCACGGTTTCCCGTGCTGGCGTGTTCTCTTGTTCGTCCATCAGTTGTCTCCGATTTCCGGGATGATGAAGACGCCCTTGAAGCGGTCGATCAGGTCTTCATCCAGTTCGTGGTCGATGCTCGGCGTGTCCATGATGTCCAGGCCGGGGTAAAGCTGCAGATAGCGGATGTTGGGGCCGCTGCCGCTAGGCGGGCGATTGCAGGTGATCCACCACAGGTCCTCATAACCGACAGGGTCAGGCACGCCGGCCGCGTTGCCCATCCGGTAGTAAATGCCCCAGCGGTGCTTCCAGATCGTCTGACCGTCGAAGTTGCCGCCTTTGGTTCCCTCCCACGCGATTAGCATCGAGGGCGCGGGCATCTTGTAAATCGCCTCTGCCAGCCGGTGCTCTTGTCCCAGACGGTAGTGGAATGCCGTGATGCGGCCGCCCATCGCGGTGTTCAACTCCGGAATCGAGAGGAGCGCAGCCGCAATAGCATCGGTAATTGCTGCAGCATTCAGCATCTACGTCACCCTGAGTTTCAGAATTGCGCCACCCTCTGCGTCCACATCCACGTCGACCAGGTCGTAGACGATCGCGTTGATCGTGATCGTGTCGCCATGCCGTGGCGGCGGCGCGATCGCGGCAAAGCGCACAAAGAGCCGGATCACCGACGTGCCTTGCACACTGCCAGGCACGTAGTCTTCGCCCATCGCCGGTCGCTGGATGATCCCGGTGAGTTGCTGTGCGCCGGAGCCATCCTGCGGCGTGAAGGTGACAGTCGTCCCGAAGGTGGCGAGACAAGCGGCATCCAGCGTGTTGACGAGATCTGACCAGGCCATCGGCTAACCAGCGGGGTAGGTATACGAGGGCTTGTTCCAATACGAGACGATCAGCCCCTCGCCGGCGATCGCTGCGTCAATCCAGTAGTCGGAAAGGTCCAGCGTGTCCGAGTCCGTGCTCGACCAAAGCTCGTAGGAATCATCGATACCGCCCGCCTGGTTCGGCCAGAGCTCTTTGATGACACCGGCGAGGGTGTTCTTATTCAAGCTCGACGTGCCTAAATACATCTTGCCCGTGAGCCCCGCAACCACCTGCACGCGGATTCGGCAACACGGGGTCCGAGTCGTGGCAAGATGAACCGGGGTGCCCGGCGTCGGCACGTTGACGCGTCCCAGCGATGCTGGCGTCATAACCAGGCCAGCACGTCGAAGTGCTTCGCGTTAGTCACGGTCACGACCACGTTCGTCGACGTGTGCGTGCCGTACGTCACGGTGCCGCCATCCGTCGGAATACAGATCACCCCAGCTGGTGCCGCGCCCAAGCCGTGAGCGATGTTCTGGCTCGCCCCGGTGCCAACCTGCTGGCTGGCGAAGAACTGCTTCTGGAGCGACGGGTATAGGCCCTTGAACTTCGGGTGCGGACCGTTACTTTGGAATTCCGGCGCATTGACCGGAACCTTCTTAACTTCGACCATGCGATTTCTCCTTCCTGGGCTTCGGCGATTTGTCCGGGCTCGCCTTTGCTGGTTCGACCCCGGACTTGGCGAGCGCCACCTCGAGCTGCTGCCGAGTCCCAACGCGGCGCTGTTCGTACATTTGGCGGGCGCGCGTCATCTGGAGCTTGTCCACCGGATCCGGCGCCGGGTACTCGGCTCCGATCTCAGATGGTGTAAAGCCGCCCGGCAAGGGGCGCAGCACGAACAATGGAGGCACGCCGCTCTTGGTTAACTGCGCCCATGAGAGTTTGCGGAGGAACATGATTACACCGCCGAGATGACGCCGTTGAAGAAAAAGCCGCAGTCCTTCGAGACGACGCGCATGTCGAACGCGGCATCGATTTCGACGCGGTCGGAGGCCAGGTGCTCCATGCGGAAGGTCTTGATCCGCACGCCCGCGCCACCGGTCGATCCGATCATGCCCGTCCAGTTGAAGGTGTAGCCCGCGCTCGGAGTCATCAGTCCGGGGTTGCGGGGACGGTAGAACAGGGCCGCACTCGTCCCGCCAATGAAGGAGTTCGACTCCGACGCGCCCTCGGCCGCGGTGTTGTAGACCGCGTCCATCACCAGGACCTCTTCGAGTTCGAGGATCTCGGCGATGATGCGACGGGTGGCCATCGCCGGGTTCGGCGCGGTCTGCCCATACTTCGTGCGGTCGATGAAGTCGGGGTGATCAACCAGCTTGTCGAACACCGGGCGCGAGAAGACGCCGATGTTCGGCACGAAGCCGCCCGAGTTCAGCCGCGCTTGTGTCTTGGCGTGCCGGATGTCGGTGATGGGACTGGCGGTGGCGTAATCCCAATACACGACGTGCGTCGAGTCAGCGGTCGCCTGGCCGGCCACTTCGCCGGTCCACACGCCGGTCTTGAAGTAGTTCCCGGCCCAGACGTTCTCGCGCCGGATGAGCGCCTTGTTGGTGAGGAAGATGGTCGCATCGCGGTCGGGCGAAAGCGGCGAATCGCTGTTCGCGCGGATCTGGTCGTCGACGTCCTTGTGGAGCGCCCAGACGTCGCAACTGTAGGTGCCCGTCGAGTCGAGCCCGTAGCCGGTGCCGGCGGACTCGGTCGCGAGCGCGCGCTTCTGCATTTCGTCGCGATTGAAGTCGGCGCGCTTGTAGGTGTAGTACAGGTCGCTCTTGCTTTCGACGGGAATCCCAGGGAAGGCGCGGTCGGCAACGAACTCCACACCGGCCGCCTCCTGGCTGTACGCCACGGAAATGTTCGTCAGCGGGCGGTTCACGTGGACATCGCCCAAAGTCGGTTGAGGCATTTAAGTTTTCTCCTTTTCTGAAGTGATCGGGCCGCTGACGATCTACAGCTTGCCCTTCTGCTGGATGAGCGCCGGGATGATGGCTCCCGCGGCCCCGGTGGCCAGCGCGCGGCCGAGGATTTTGTTGCCGGTGGTGGCGGTGACCGCCTTGCCGTTGGTGTCCGTCGCGAGCAGATCGCCGGCAGTGACGCCCCCGGTGCCGACGACGAGTTTGCTGACGCCGAGGATGCCTACTTCGCCGGCGACTCCGGCCGCGTTGGGCTTGTCCTGCAGAATGCCTTCGGCATCACCGCCCGCCGACGGCAGGGCAAGTTGCCCGCTTGAGTTCACTGCGACGAAGCAAAACTGAGAAGCGCTCAGGTCCGCGCTCGCCGGAGCGCTGATGGTGTGAAGAGTCTGTTCGTAAGCCATGGTGGTGTGCTCCTTCTGTTGGTGTGGTTACCGCGCCAGGCGGACGCCGGCCGCCTCCAGCGTGGCGATGAGACCCTTGGCGTTGTGCTGTGCGCGGAACGCGGCATACGCCTCGGGGTGCTCTTCGAGCATCTGCGCGTAGGCACGCTCCTTGGTGACCTTGGTGGCGGTTCCGGAGACGTACAATCCGGGAGTCACTTGGCCTCGGTTCTGGCGCGCGAGAGCGACCGACTGCGCCTCGAGTTCCTGGACGCCGCCGGAGCCCGCGTTCGGATTCACGTGCGAACTGATCATGTGTTTCTCGCTTTCCGCGACACGGGAACTGGTCAGGGCCTCGCTGACCTCCGCGACGCTCATGTATTCGCCGCGCGAGTTCTTCTGCATCAGGAACTCGGCGGCTTTTTCCGGGTAGCCAGCCACCTTGCAGAGAGCCGCGATGGCCTGAATGTCGGCTTCGGCACGCATGGCCTTCAACGGTTCGGCGAAGATGAGCGGGGCGGCGGCCTTCTTGGATTTGACCTCCTCCTCGTCGTTATCGTCTTCGTCGTCGTCGGCGGGAGGCTTCTTGCTCTCGCGCTCCTTGGCGTCGTCCTTCTTGGACTTCTTGTCGTCAGCCTTTTCGTCGCATTCCTTTTTCGCGGCGAGGGCTTGCACTTCTTCGTTCATATGCTCTCCTTCGTTTGGAATTGCGGCCATTGCCGCGAAACTTCTCGTCCTGGCGCCCGCGACCTTCGCGAGCCCGGTCAGAGCGTCATCGATCGTGCCCACTTCATCGGCCAGTAGCGGCAGTGCGTTCTCGGCCCACAGCAGGCCTGCCTGCGTCGCCACGATCGCCTTCGTCGCCGCCTTGCGATTCCGGGCCACGGTTTCGACGAAGATCGCGTACTCGCGGTCCACCTCGGTCTGGATGTCGCTCCTGGCGCTCTCGCTCAGCGGCTCGTGCGGATTGCCGTCGACCTTCTTGTCGCCGGCGAAGATGAACGTGTACTTTGCGCCGATGTCCTTGTCGAACTCCGACTGGTCCACGTGCAGCGCGTACACGCCGATCGACCCGACCGCACCGGTCCTGGTCACGAACACGCGACTGGCGGAACTCGCGATCGCGTAGGCGGCCGACAGGGCGATGTCGTTCGCGGCAGCATAAACCGGCTTCACGCCGCGAATCGAGTAGATGTAGTCGGCAAGTTCGAAACAACCCGTCGTTTCCCCGCCAGGCGAATCGATGTCGAGCAGGATGGCGCGCACGCTGGCGTCGTCCACCGCACGCGCCACCTGCCGTTGGATCTGCTCGTATGAACTGGCGCCGCTCCACGCTGACAGGAACGACTCCTTCTTGAGGAGCGTCCCCTGAACCGGCACCACGGCGACGCCGTCCAGCACGGCGTAGTCCCGTTCGTCGCCGGCGTCCGAGTAGCGGGCCATCAGCGTGGCCGTCGCATCCATGGGCACGCGCCGGGCCAGCACGGCATCGGGGTCGAACCCCAGGCGGGGCCCGAGCGCTTTGATGATCACTTCCAACTTGGGCGGGTGAATCATCAGCGGGCAGTTCACGAACCGGGATGCGACGTGAGTCAACGTCACTGCACTTCCACCTTTCCGCTCGCGGCGTCCTTCTCCACTTCTTCCTCGGTCATCCCGGCGTTTCGTCCCGTGAGGATCTTCCGGCCATCGGAGTCGTAGGAGAGGCCAAGCCGATCGGCGCGGTCGTTGTCGGCCTTCTGCTCGGCATCGATCACGGTTGCGTCATACCCCTGCGCAGCGCATTCGATCGAGCGGGTCGAGAGTCCATCGCGGATCGCGCGCTCAGCGGCTTTCATGTCCTTCTCTGGATCGACCCACGGCCAGCCCGGCGTCACCCACTGCGCCTCTTCAAACGGTGCGGGGTCTTTGTCGTAGGCGTTCAGCAACTCGACGCCGAACACCATCGCGAGCATCGCTTCGCGCAGCCAGCGGCGATAGATCGGATGGCAAACCTGGTAGATGAAGACTGAATACTGAAACTGCTCGCACTTGCGGCGGAACTCCAATAGACCGGCGCGGATCGACGAGTAGTTGATCCCCGAAAGATCCCCGCTGATCTGGTACTCGGCAAGACCGGCGCCACTCGCGAACGCCTGCAGGCAGGCCCGCACGAAGGCTTTGTAATCCCCGCTGTCCTTGACCTCGGCGAACTGCACCTCTTCGCCGAAGCCCAGCACCGGAAAGGTGCCCGGCTCCAGCTTGGAGATCTGGGTCCCCGGGTCGGCCTGGCTCTGCCCAGTCGACGTCTGGTCCGGGGCCATCACCGGGTTGTCGGGGCTCACCTGCTTGATGAAGCCGGTGATCATAGCCGAGATCTTCTTGCGGACGATCTCGGCATCCGTGTATTGCTCCAGTTCGTAGAGCTTCGCCAGGACCGTCGTGAGCCAGGGTTGGCCGCGGAACTGGCCGGCGCGTATCGGCTTGTAGACGTGGAGAACGTCGGTCGCCGGCACACGCTCCACCTGCAGCGCCTCGAGCGGATAGAACATCGTCTCGCCCGGGTGCGCCCGCCAGAAGTGATACGCGGCGCGGCGCCCGTCCGGCCGGAACTCCACTCCGCAGCGGACGCGGTTCGCCTCCGGCACGTCCGGTGTCGGCTGGTTGCGCCACAGCGGTAGCTGTTCCGCCTCGATCAACTGCAACTGGAGCGGGACCGACAATCCCTCCTTTGGCGATCGCGGCCTGAAGCGCACGAAGCATTCGCCGGCTTCCATCACCTCGCGCGCGATGATCATCTGCTGGCCATAGAAGTCGGTCTGCCCCGAAGCGGGATTCCGCGGGTCGTACTCGACATCCGATTCCCGAATCCATCGCGCCCATTTCTGCCGGATCAGTTCGCGAACCTGTTCGTCGGGATGCTGCGGGATCAGCCGGATGCCGCGCCCGATCGCGTTCGCCACATATGAATCCACCGCTCCCGCCGCCCACGCGCTGTTGCGGATGGCGTCGCGGTTCCGGGTCAGCAGCTCCAGCCCGTGAGAGAACAGGAGCGTGTTGAGTCCGAGGTAACTCGGGTTCCAGCCGTACCCGCGCCGTCCTTTGCCGGCGGCGTCGAACGGCGTCGCTCCCATGCTCCGTGTTCCACGCGGCGCGCGCGGTACGGATGGGGGCTCGTGGCCGGCGGCGCGGGCCAGCGACATCAGCGTTTCGATAGGCAAGGCGATAGGACCCTTTTACTGGTGCTAAAATCCGGGAGCCGAGCAGAGTGTGCGCCGCTTGCTCGGCCTCTTCGAAACTGGGGGCGAAGTCAGTGGACGAACAGCAAGTTGAGATCGTTGGAACTGCGGCCTTGACGGTAGCGCTGATCCGAGAAGGCTTTGAAGTTGCACGCCCAATTCGTGATAGAGGCATTGACCTGATCGTTTTCTCGGATTCACCGGGCGAACCCTTCGCGGCCGTTCCCGTCCAAGTGAAAGTGCATTCCGGAACTGCTCTAGAGGTGGACCAAGGATACGAGAGGTTCCATGGATTGGTGTATGCGGTGGTTTGGAACGCCGCAGCGCAGCCGCGTTTTTTTCTCTTCGACCACGCTGAGGCTATTTCGCTGGTGCCAGAGAGCAGTCGTGAAACAAAGTCCTGGACACAAGGCAAACACTGGACCTGGACCACTGCGCCGCAGCACTTGCATGCCAGACTGGCTCAGTATGAGAACCGATGGGACTGGCTCCATTCGAGACTCGGCAGACGACCGGCACAGGTTTGACCCTATTACCACCCCGAATTCGTGTAGATGCGCACTTGGCGGACCTGCTGAGGCCCGTTCTGCTGGGCGATGTCGTTGAGAATCAGGTTCCGGAGCTTGATGTAGTCATCGATCGTGTCGAATTCGAAGTCGCGGTCCTGGAACCGGACTCGCTTCGCGCCCTGCTTGCGCGCGGCATCGAGGGCATCGAGGTCGACTTGGCTGAACGGCATTTTAGATCTCCACCTTGAAGCGAACCTGGTTGCGGGGCTGCGCCACCGGCGTCCGCTGCGCCTGCGGCCTAGGGTCCTTCGCGGGCGACACCGCTACGCGCCGCTCCAGTTCCGCCCAATGCTTCTCTTGGAAGCGATCAATTCCGATGCGGCCCGCGGCCGCGCGTGCGTAAACGCGGCAGTCGAGGGCTTCATTGCGCTCGCGCATCTTCTGCCACTCGTGCCGGCGATAGCCCTTCACTAGCTTCGTGACGAGCTGCTCTGCGGTGATCTGCTTGAAGTACTCGTCGCTGTACTTCGGAAAGTGGCAGTAACCAGCCGGGAACGGAACGCCCCTTTCGAGATCCTCATCCGTGGGGCGATCCAGGCGCAGCCAACGGTACAGTTCCTCCTTCGCCATGCCAGAGTTGACCGGCCAGACGCGGATACCGCGCTTGATCCTCGCGCCGAGCGGCCCCACGTCCACCGGAGCCGCAGCACCGAGCAGAGCTGGTGCGCGCGCGTCGCCCTTGATCACCAACACGCGGCCGCCCTGTCGCCGGGCCCACTGGTACACCTCGGTGGTGGCGAAGCCCGAGTCGATCGCGAGTTGCAGAATCGGCAGTTCCAACTCCGATACGGTCACGAACGTCTCGTTCAGCAGGCCGGTCAGCCGATCCCATACCTGCGGCCGTGAGGTGTCGCCCTCGAACACGCGGTAATCGACGGACCACGACTCCTTGCCGCGGCCCCACGCCACGATTTCGACTTCGATGCGGTCCTTCTGGACGTCAGTGCCCGCAGTCAGGAACAGCCCGCCAGCCGGCACCGCGCCGATTTTGTAGGACTCCCTCCGGTCATACAGCTTCTGCCACTCCGGAGCTTCGCCCAGCAGCGTCCATGTCTCGCCCAGGACCGTGTTGACGAAAACCTGAAGCAGTGCCGAGTTCTGCTGAGCCTGCTCGAACTGCTTAGCGGCATCTGACCAGGCGAACCAGCCGACCGGAGAGTACAGGCTCGACAAGTGAAATCCGGCGGTCCGGCCGTCACCGACCCCGCCCTTGCGCCACTCGCCTCTCGGCAACATCCACTGCTTCTGGTGGTTCTGAATGTCCTGCTGGCAGTGCTCGCAAGCGTAGACCGCTTTTTCTGGCTGCCCGTTCGGCCATCGTAGCTGCGCGAACTTCAGGACCTGGAACTCTCGGCAGTGTGGGCACGGAACCCAGTAACGGCGCTGATCGCTCTCTTCGTGAGCCGCCTCGATCCGGCTCATGCCGGTGATCTTCGGCGTGGAGCAAAGAAACACCTTGCGGCGCGCGAACGTTCGCGTGCGCGCCATTGCCAGGTTGACCGGATCGCCTTCGCCCTCGACGTCGCCCGGGTACGCGTCCACTTCGTCGAGGAACAGGAACCGCGCCGCCATCGACCGCAAGCCGACCGCGGAGTTCGCGCCGGTCATCACCAGGACGCCGCCGGGAAACTCCTTCGAGAGGATCGTGTTCCCGGAATCGCGCGACCGCGGACTCTGGACAATCTCCCGCAGCACGTCCGATTCCTCGATCAGCGGATCGACCCGCTGCTTCGAGTTCCGCTTCGCCATCTCGACCGTAGGCTGCACGGCCATCATCGGTCCCGGCGCCTGATGCACGACGTAGCCGATCCAGTTGTTGCCGCACTCGGTGCCCCCGATCTGCGCGCCTTTCATGAACACAACCCGCTCGATCGGTGAGGAAGGCGAGAGGCAATCCATGATCTCCCGCAGGTACGGCGTCCGGTCCGTGCGCCACGGACCAGGCTCGGCAGAGGCCCGCTGAGACAGCTTCCGGTACTTGTCCGCCCACTGCGAGATGGTGAGGAGAGGATCCGGCCGGACGCCCGCCGCGGCGGCGCCGAAGTAGATCTGCTCAGCGCTGGCCGAGCTCATCAGCGAACTCCTCCAGGATGTTGCGCATCTCGGCGAGCATGATGCCGTGCACCTTCGCCATGTTCAGGCTTTCGACGAGTCGCAAATCGACGCCAGCGCCTGTCAATGCCGCGCGAACCTCGGCCAACACCGCACCCACCACGCGATCAGGCACGTTGAGAATGCGGTCCCGGATCATGCGCGAGAAGTTGTACGCCGAGACGCGCACTTCGTCGGCGTTGATCAACTTCTTGATCCGCTCTTCCCAGGTAAGCTTCGCGAGGCGCGCCTCGTAGGCCTCGCGCACGGCGCGTGACTGGGCAAAACTGGGCCCGGCAACAAGCGGCTCTGCGGAAGCGGCAGCGCGCGGCGTGGGTTCCGGCTTGTTCACCGGACTGCTGTTGCGGTTCCATTCGCGATCTGCCTGTTCGACGTCGATCTTGCCGTCCACCGTGCGAATCCGGCCCTGTTTGACGGCTTTCTCCACAGCCGTGTGGCTGACACCGCGATGCTTCGCGTAGGCACGGATGCTCACCAACGGCACGGTCTTTTTCTCGAACTTTCCGCTTGCTTCTTCGCGCACCCGAAGTGATGAATGGGTTCGCGATGATCACCAAGGACGAACTGATCAAGTGGGCCACCAGCCAGGGTTGGAAGCTCGATCGCTTCGGCCATCTGAAAAAGGAGTTTGAGAACGGCACCAACCGCCTCAAACTCAGCCGGATTGCCGCCCGCCACGAAATCCACACGCCCTTCGGATGGGCCCGCATCCGCAGCGGCTATTACAAGGACCTCTCAATTACCGCCGACGGAAAACTCGCCGGCATGACTCGATAACCAAGGAGAAAACGAACCATGAGACTGTTTGCCATCGACACCGACAACAACATCACAGCCTTCCCTGCCGCCGAGCAGATTCCCGAAGGCCAAGAGCACTTCGCCAGCGAGAAGGAACTCGCCAAACTCGCCACCAACTGGCCCAGCGACCGCCTGATCCAGGTCTGGAACGGCTTCGCCGGCGTGACGCCCTTCGACGAACTCAAGCCGGTCAAGAAGTTCACGGACCGCAAGAGCGCCGTGGCCCGGATCTGGAAGGCCATCCAGCGACTGGACGCCGCCCCCGCGCCCCAGGCCGCCAACGTTGCGCCGAAGACCAAGGGGTCGAGGAAGGGCGCCAAGGCCGAGGACGGCGCGCCCACGGCCGCAACGGGCGCGAAGGCCGCGCGCGAAGGCAGCAAGAAGGCCAAGGTCCTGGAGCTGATCCGCCAGCCCGGCGGCGCCACCCTCAAGGAGATCATGGTCGCTACCGACTGGCAGGCCCACAGCGTCCGCGGCTTCATCTCCGGCGCCCTGACCAAGAAGATGGGCCTCAAGATCGAGAGCGTCAAGCGCGAGGATGGCGAACGCGCCTACCTGCTGGCTCAGTAGCAAACCTGCCTCCACTCCGCTCCCCGCCGCCGGCCACCATGGTCGGCGGTTTTCTTCGTTCACCGCGCAGATTCCGCTTGATCGTTCCCGGCATCGGAGTGATGAATCGTCATGCAAGGAGATGAACACGATGGCACGCACCAAACAGAGCAGAACGAACGCAACACCCGGATTCGCAATCGAGATCAAGGACGACACCGAGCTCGGGCTCGCGATGCTGATCGCCGACCTGGGCGACGGCCACTACCAGCCGATCGGCGTGGTGGTGAGCATCAACGAGGCCCGCGAGATCGCCGCCAGCGACATGCGCGGCCGCATGCGCGACCTCGAGGCTGGCAAGTCGCCCGCCTGCCCGGAGAGCTACGTGGTCTGGGCGCAGGGCTTGGAAGGTGACTACCGCGAACTGAAGCGCCTGATGCCGTAAGCTGATCTAGCACCCGACCGCGCCTCCCGCCGCCAGGCTCAATCGCCGGCGGCGGCTCTGTTCTGAATCTCCTGCATCATCGTGGTCAGCCGTTCGTGGACCAGTTGTTCCCTCAACTGGCACTCGCCAGCACGCACGTAGGTCCCGTTGATCCGGGCGATGATCCGGTTTTCCAACTCCGCCAGCTCCTTCCTCACCTCGGCCAGCAGCGCCCGGTTCTGGAGGGCGATAAAAGCGCCAATGAGACCGGAGATGAGGCCGGTCGCCGGAATCAGGATCCGAACAATTTGATCTTCCATGGGAGAGCTTCAAGTATTTGTAACTCGGCCGACCAGTCCGACAACGCCAGGCAAAGGCCCTCGACGTCCGTATTGCCCGCGCGGATCTCAGCTTCAATCGCCGCCAGTTCCCGGCGGCACCGTTCGAGTCATGCGGCGACGTTGAGCCGCTCGGCCGCCAGGTCTTTGAACGCGCGCCCATCGCTTTCGAGCACGGCCTGGTTGCCGGAGTATTCCTGCCAGCGCCGGATGATGACGTCGCAGTACCGCGGCTCCATCTCAATCAGCCGCGCCTGTCGCCCGGACCGTTCACACCCAATCAGCGTAGAGCCAGACCCGCCGAAGGGATCGAGTACGGTGTCGCGGCTCTTACTGGAGTTGCGGAGTGCGCGGTCCACCAACTCGACGGGCTTCATCGTAGGATGAAGATCGTTGGCCACCGGCTTCTTGATGAACCAGACATCGCCCTGGTCCCGCGCGCCACACCAGAAGTGATCCGTGCCGTCCTTCCAGCCATACAGAATCGGTTCGTACTGCCGTTGGTAGTCCGACCGCCCCATCGTGAACGTGTTCTTCGCCCAGATGACGAACGTGGACCAGTGGCCACCGGCCTCGGTGAACGCCCGATGCAGCGTGTGCAGTTCCGAGGAGGACATGCAGATGTAGATGGCACCCTTGGTGACCGCCAGCATGTTGACGCAGGCGTTGCACAGGAACTTCTCGAATCCTTCGCCCAAGTTGTCGTTGGCGATCTTCCGCTTCTTGCCGCGCAACTTGTCCTTCATCGTCGCGCCGTAGTTCACGTTGTACGGAGGATCGGTGAAGACCATGTCGGCGAGGCCGCCGGCCAGGACCTTCTCGATCGCCTCCATCTGGGTCGAGTCGCCACACAGCAGCCTGTGCTCGCCCAGCATCCACAGATCGCCCGCCACGGTGACGGCGGTCTCCGGCAACTCCGGGGCGGCATCCTCGTCGCTGTTCCCTTCGACGACTTGCTCGGGATCGCGCAGGAGATCTTCGATCTCTTCGTCCGTGAAGCCGACGACGTCGAGGTCGAAGCCGTCTTCACGCAGGGATTCGAGTTCGACCTTCAGCATCTCCTCGTCCCAGCCGGCGTTGAGCGCCAGGCGGTTGTCTGCCAGCACCAGCGCACGACGTTGCGTTTCGGTGAGGTGCCCGAGGACGAGGACGGGCACCTCGGTCATACGGAGCTTGCGCGCGGCAAGCAGGCGGGCGTGGCCGGCGATGATCACGCCATCCGGTCCGACCAGGATCGGATTGACGAACCCGAACTCGGCGATCGACGCCGCCACCTGCGCCACCTGCTCATCTGAGTGGGTGCGCGCATTGCGGGCGTACGGGATCAGCCGTTCGACCGGCCACGTCACTACCTGCAAGTTTGTCATCGGGTTGGGTTACTGCTTGGCGAGGTGAGCACCAAGAGCCGATGCCACGGCCTCCTGGTGCGGAACCGGAGTCTGGCCGGCGCTGAATGCGGTTTCGATGGCCTGCACGAGCGCCACGACCTCCTGCGTCAACTGAATGCCTGCAGGAGCGACCTTGAGAATGGTTTGGATGATTTGAAGAAAGTTCATTGTGATTGTCCTGTCTGGTCCGCGATTGGAAAGGCCCCGAGGGGCGGCTTTGGAACCGGAGGACGTTTCCTCCACCGCCCCTTTCCGGGGTCTCCCGTATGGGAGCTTTACGCGGCCTTCGGCTCCGTCTGGGAAGGGGTCGAGGCACCGCCCGCGGAGGTGACCACGACCGGCACGAGCGCCGCGATGGTCTGCGAGATGGCGGTCGCGAGAGAGCTGGCGATCACCGGGGTCAGCGAGGTGAACAGATTCACGACGTTGGCGGTGACGCCTTCGGCGCTGATCGCTTCGCCCGCGCCCGCCGCCGCAACTGCGCCCTTGGTGGTTTCGCTGGCGGCAATGCCGGCGGGCGAAACGGTCTGCTGGCTCTCGGTCGTGCCGACCTGGCCGGCGAGCACTATGCCGGCATTGACGGCGTGATCGATAGTGGCTGCGTTCTGCGCGCGGCGGCTGGCGGTCTGCGCCATGTCGAGCGAGATCGCCTCCCAGGCGCGAGCGCGCGCCAGGGTTTCGCGCCGGTTGTCCAGCTCTTCATCGAAGAGCAGCTTGATGTTCTCCGCGCCACCCAGCAGGCTGGGCTGGTGGGTGACGACCGGAGCGAGGTTGGGGTTGGTTTCTGCCATACGGGAAAAGTCCTTTCGGGTTGAGTTAGGGAGTTTCAGTCGTGCAGCCCGGAACGCCGGGCCGCGATTACGTTGAAGCTTTCGCCGGTTTCGGCAAGCACTGGCTCAACGCTGGCCAGGTGCTCGATGCGACGCAGGATCACATCGCAGTAAGCGGGGCTGATCTCCACGCCGCAGCCAATGCGGCCGAGCACATGCGCCGCGGCTATGGTCGTGCCGCTTCCGAGGAACGGGTCGAAAATCAGGTCACCCGGATCGGAGTAGGCCTTCACGAAGAACTCGACCAGCGCACGCGGGAATGGAGCGGAGTGCGATCCCTGGCTGCTCTCGGTCTTGACCTCGATCACGTTACTCGGCCGCGCAATCCCGCCATGCCGCCCTTCGAGATTGTTCGCATTCCGGCGCGTGGTCTGCCACGAATCGTGATTCTTGCCGCCGTCGGCCGCCGCCCCGCGCGGCCCGGTGCCCAGTAGACCGCTGCCGGACGTCGACGTCGGGTTGTTCGGCGAGTAATCGAAGCAGTCATCCGACCAATGCCCGACCTCCTTCGGCCGGAACTTGATCTTCTCGTTGCGACAGAAGTGGAACACCGGCTCCCAAGCGTTCTTGAAGCGATTGCCCCATCCGCCCGGCACGCCATCGTCGGTCTTGCGCCAGCAGAGTTCGTCCACGAACCGCCATCCCCAATGCTCCACGTGAGCGATGGTCAGCTTCTTGACGTAGAGATTGCGTTGGCCGCCGTCGGCGTGCTCCTTGATGTTCAGGAAGTACGAGCCGTCGGGTGCCAGGATCGGCACGATGTTGGCGGCCACGTCGCGGAACCACGGCACATACTCTTCCGGTGAGACGGGTCGAAATCCGCTTGCCGGATCGTACGCGCGCTGCGAGGCGTACGGAGGAGAAGTAATCACCACGTTCGCGGAACTTCCGTTGAGGAGCTGCGCCACGGTCGCTCGATCGCGGCAGTCACTGCAAATCAGGCGGTGCTTTCCGATCAACCAGATGTCGCCGGGCCGCGTGACCGGATCGACGGGCGCCTCGGGGATCTCTTCTTCCGCCTCCGGCGTTCCAGCCGGCGCCGGTTCCGCTTCTGCCAGCAGAGTTCGAAGCTCATCCTCGCTGAAACCGAGCACATCGAGGTTGAGATCGGCGTCTTTCAGGTCTGCCAACTCGCCACGAAGCAGATCATCGTCCCACCCGGCTTGCTCGGCCAGCTTGTTATCGGCCAGGATGTAGGCCCGCTTCTGCGTCTCGGTCAGGTGATCGAGCACCACGACCGGCACATGATCCAATCTGAGCTTCCGGGCGGCAAGCAACCGCCCATGGCCGGCGATGATGCCGGCATTGGTGTCCACGAGGATCGGGTTGTTGAAGCCGAACTGCGCGATGCTGGCGGCGATCTGCGCCACTTGGGCGTCCGAATGGGTCCTGGCGTTGCGCGCGTAGGGCACGAGCTTGTCGACCGGCCAGAGTTCGATTCGCCTGGCCATCGCTTGGGAAGTCTCGGGTGGCAACTCAGTGGCAACCATTTTTCTGGCCTGTCGCTAGCGAAATTGCGCAACCTTGCCACCCGCCGCTGGCGCGGCGAAGGAAGGACCCATCGGTCTCACGGCGTCCGCGGCATCTCCGGTTGCGCCGCCAGTCCGGCAGCGGAATCGTTCGCCGGCGTCGTGGTAGCCCGTCTGCGGACAGATTCCGAAGTCGAACGCTTCGACCGTCACTTGATCGCTGCCGCACTCTGGACACATTGCACACCTTCAATCCGCTGCGGGACTCTCAACTTTCCAAAGGCACCACGTACCTTGGCGAGGTACCGACCGCCGATCTGCTTCTTGCGCTGTTTCACGCCGCCAAGCAATCCGCCAGCACTTGGAGGAAGATCCCGCGTGTGGAGAAGGCCACGCCGTCCTCATCCCTGCGATCCAGCCGGCGGAGCTTCCAGCAACGGCCTTGGTCCAGGTTTTCGAGGAAGCTGTACCGCGTGCCGGCCCGCGCGTGCGTCTCGACTGGATTGCTGCCGTCCTCCCGCCGCAGCCAGATCGCCTTGAGATGGCCCTTGCGTCCATACGAGGGCTTAACGAAGCCACCCGCAATCAGGCGCTTTGCCGCCGCCATTGAGCGGAAGCCGAGGGGGGTTCCATCAGGGGCGTAGTAGGGGATTTGATCGGCGGGTTTCATCCGAGCACACGTCGAGTACGGCACGGAAGGGAAGGAGTTTTACGAGAGTCCCGTCTCTCGATGGTGGGGATGCGGTATTTGCGAGAGGCCCGCGTGCCTCTGGGGGAACGCCGGGAGGCGTTCTACTCAATCTCTAACACGGCACTGTGGGAGCGTCAAGGAAAAAACAAATCGCTACCGTGTTGTTTCTACAGGCCAAAATCGGCATGGTGATCGTGGGACGCATGGGGACTCTGCGCTTCAGATTGTCTTCGTCTCGCGACACGAAAAAGCCGCTCAACACGCAGCCCATGGATACCAAGCCCGTCAGACTGCCGATGGGACTCGTGGGGGCATGGGCGATTCCGCATGTATAGGGAAAACTCGTGTTGTCTCCGTCTCGCGATAGAGAGATCAACGCGACACGACTACCATCGATACCACGGCTACCGTGGCGAATGAGTTTGGATTTGGACCCAGTTTGGACCCAGTTCGAGAGGGTAAGCGCAGCGGCAGTTCGGTAAGTGTTTGAGGAGTTTGGTGGACCTGGTGAGATTCGAACTCACGACCTCTTCCATGCCATGGAAGCGCGCTCCCAACTGCGCCACAGGCCCTTACCGGTGAGCAAAGATCCGGCGCCCGGAGGCGAACTCCGGCGCTCGGAGGCAATCGGTACACCTCAATATAGCACGACTCGGCGGCGTGCGCCGCGCTACGGAAACGCTTGGGACGTTTTCGCGACCCCTTACAATGAAGTAATGGTGCCCAGGCGCGGTCCGGCCGCTCTCGCTCTCCTGCTCTGCCTCTCCACCGCCGTGTTCACGTCCT
>Ga0209062_1001570_pt1 | contig 38724 bp, 37 predicted proteins | sample Coa_R2_2_FD_187158 | JGI IMG/M metagenome (GOLD analysis project Ga0209062, IMG submission 187158) | Surface soil microbial communities from Centralia Pennsylvania, which are recovering from an underground coalmine fire - Coalmine... | ecosystem: Environmental > Terrestrial > Soil > Unclassified...
AAAATTCGCCGTCGTCGTAGAGATATTCCATCTCGTGCTCGTCCAGCGAAGCGCGCTCCACGCGGTCTTCCGAGCTGAAGCGGTGCTCGATCATCGTGCCGGTCTTGAGATTGCGCATCTTGGCCTGAACGAAGCCGCGCAGATTGCCGGGCGTGCGGTGCTCCATTTTAAAGACGGAGTAGAGATCGTTGTTGAACTTGATCACCATACCCGGGCGCAGTTGTGTTGCTGGGATCATAAAAGGGAATTTTTAGTTTATCAGAACGCCTGTGTATCATAAAGAATGGTCCCAGAAACAATTCCAGAAGGGCTTACTTTCGACGACGTCCTTCTTGTCCCGGCGCAAAGCGACGTCGTTCCGGCCCAGACCGATACGCGCACCTGCCTGACGCGCCGCATCGCGCTGAACATTCCGATTGTCAGCTCCGCCATGGATACGGTGACCGAATCGCACCTGGCCATCGCGCTCGCCCAGCAGGGCGGCATCGGGTTCGTGCATCGGAATATGTCGATTGAGCGGCAGGCCGAAGAAGTGGATCGGGTGAAGCGCTCGGAAAGCGGCATGATCGTCGATCCGGTGACGGTAGAGCCCGAACAGAAAATCGCCGACGCGCTGAACGTGATGAAGCGCTACCGGATTTCCGGCGTTCCGGTGACGAAAAACGGCCGGCTCGTCGGCATCTTGACCAATCGCGACCTGCGCTTTGAAACGCGTTTCGATCTGCCGATCGAAAAGGTGATGACCAAGGAAAATCTCATCACCGTGGCCGTCGGCACCACGCTTGAAGAGGCCGAAGCGATTCTGCACCGGCATCGCGTCGAAAAACTTCTGGTGGTCGATGATCAGTACAACCTGAAGGGCCTGATCACGGTAAAGGATATTCAGAAAAAATTGAAATACCCGAACGCGGCCAAGGATGAACAGGGGCGTTTGCGCGTGGGCGCCGCGATCGGATCGGGCGGCGATTTTCTGGAGCGCGCCAAAGAATTGGTCCGGAAAAAAGTCGACGTGCTGGCGGTCGATTCGGCGCACGGCCACAGCCGCGGCGTCATGGAGGCGGTCAAGGCGGTGAAGCGCGAGCTGCCGGAGGTGCAGTTAATCGCGGGCAACGTCGCTACGTTTGAGGCCGCGCGCGATCTCATCTCGCTGGGCGTGGATGGAATTAAAGTGGGCATCGGTCCCGGATCGATCTGCACCACGCGCGTGGTCAGCGGCGCGGGCGTCCCGCAGATCACGGCGATTGCTGAGTGCGCCAAGGCTTCGCGCGGATCGGGAATCCCGCTGATCGCCGATGGCGGCATCAAATTTTCCGGCGACATCACCAAGGCGATCGCGGCCGGCGCCGATAGCGTGATGATCGGCAGCCTCTTCGCCGGCACTGAAGAGAGCCCTGGCGAAACGATTCTCTATCAGGGCCGCACGTTCAAGAGCTATCGCGGCATGGGCTCGATGGGCGCGATGACCGCGGGCTCGGACCGCTATCCCCAGGCCGAAAGCGGCAAGCTGGTGCCGGAAGGAATCGAAGGACGCGTGCCCTACAAAGGCATGCTGGCGGAGATGGTATTTCAACTCGTCGGAGGATTGCGCGCGGGCATGGGCTACTGCGGCTGCGCGACGATCGCGGATCTTCGCGATCGGGCAAAATTCGTGCGCGTCACGTCGGCCGGGCTGCGGGAGAGTCACGTGCACGACGTGATCATCACGAAGGAAGCCCCGAATTACCGCCTGGAATAAAACCGGCATCATTTCCTTCGCGGCGTCTGACGACGAGAAGGACCTCCATCCCAACTCACGATCCTAGGTCTAGAATCGATGCGATGGACACCCGCTCGGCACGGGTCGTACAGCGTAACTTAAGATGCCGTCGCGCCTATTTTTACAATTTTACCGTGAATTTCCCCTTGACACCGCTAAAAAAAGGCATACTTTACCGTCATAGGAGGACTAATCTGATGGCGGGCTGCCGGTGCGGTCGGCAGGCAGGTAGCGGAAATTCGCCTAGTTTCAACCTCTGGACGCAGCATCTCTTCTGTGTTCGCCGGATGGGAGCCGCATCGAAAGCGCAGAGCGGTTCGTGGGATGCCGTCGAGGGCCGTGAACAGTTGCCCAGGGTCAAATCCGGTAGCTTCACATGCGTCTATTCATGCGAGGGCGGGAAGTGAGGTTATCAATAAAATATACGACCTCATTGGCGAGCAGAGATTTTTCCACGATTTCCAGCACGTCGAGTATGATGAACCTGGGTTTGATGCCCGCCTCAACATGCCCGGGCTGCATCGGGTTTCAGGTCCGGTTCAGATAAGAGATCGGAGCCTACGAGGACCGTGAGATGAGATGCAGATCCTTCTCCTCATCCGGCGCGGTGAGGAAAACGTGTCCTCCGGCTTTGGTCGCGATCATGATCCCGCTGCCCGCCGGCGCCTCACGCGCATCGCCGGCCATGGCGATGAACTCAACCCGACCTGGTTCATTTGCGTACCGGATTTGATCGCCGGATTTGATCTCTTCGCCCGAATAGTAGAGAAACTTTCGTTCGCGTACTTGCCCTTCCACCAGCCCGCCGCGCAAACGGATCGAAACCATGGCGCCGGCCGGCGCTTCGCCGGGCGATCTGACGACTTTTTCCCCGTGCTTCACAATCGCGTAGCCGCGCCGCAATACGCCGAGCGGGCTGAGCTGCGTCAGGTGCGCCTCCATGCGCTGGATCGACGCCCGCGCCTGGCTCAGCCGCAGCCGCATCGCTTGCATCGCCGCCGCTTCACACGACTCCAGCCGCTTCCGGTCGCGCGCCAGGCGCATCCGCGCATCCTGCTGCCGCAGCCTGGCCGAAAATGAATCGAGCGCGCGCCGCCGCGACTCGAACACGGCCCGCCAGCGGTCGCGCAGCCGATAATCCATCTCATCCACGCGCTGCATCTGCTTGCCGATGGCGCGATGCAGCCGCGCGCGATCAATCGCCAGCATGTGCCACTTCCGCCCCGCCAGCGCGATGGTCAGCCGCGCGGCCTGAGTCAATTTTTTTTCCGCCGCCATCATGCGATCTTCAATGCTCTGCCGCGTGCAGATCACCAGCTCCGCCGCGGCCGAAGGCGTCGGCGCGCGCAAATCAGCCACGAAATCGGCGATGGTGAAATCCGTCTCGTGGCCCACCGCCGAGATCACCGGAATCGTCGACGCCGCGATCGCCCGCGCGACGCGTTCTTCGTTGAACGTCCAGAGATCCTCGAGCGATCCGCCGCCGCGGGCCACAATCAACACCTCCGCCCATCCGGACCGGCTGAAATATTCGATGCCCGCCGCCACCTGTTCCGCCGATCCCTCGCCTTGCACTTGCGCGGGATAAATTCGCACGTGGCGGCCCGGGAATCGCCGCTTCAGAATATTTAAAATGTCCTGAATCGCCGCGCCGGACGGCGAGGTCACGATCCCGATCCGCTCCGGCAGCGCGGGCAGCGGGCGTTTTCGTGACGCTTCGAATAATCCCTCCGCTGCCAGTTTTTTCTTCAACTGCTCGAACGCCAGTTGCAGCGCGCCATGCCCCTGCGGCTCGATCGCCTCCACCAGGAACTGCACTTCGCCGCGGGCTTCATACACATCGATGCGCCCGCGCGCCAGCACCGCGATGCCGTCTTGCGGCTTGAAGCGCAGGTATCGCGCCGTCATCTTGTAACAGACGCACTTCAGTTGCGCGTTCTGGTCCTTCAGCGTGAAGTAATAATGCCCGCTCGGCGGAACGCGCGTTCCGGAGATTTCCCCGGAAACCCAGATATCGGTGAAATTGCGTGCGAGCAAGCCGCGCATCAGTTCGACCAGCTCGCTTACGGTGTAGAGATTGGGCTCCGGCCCCCAGCTCAGCGCGATTTGCTCCATCGCTTTAGTTTTAGCGCCGGCTCTTGCGGCTAAATCTCCAGAATCACCGGCATGATCAGCGGTCTTCGGGACGTCTGTTTCAGCAGAAATCTCTTCAGATCCGCGCGGATTTTTTCCTGCATCACTCCCCAGTCGCCGCGCTCCTCCGCTGTCGATGATTCGAGCGTCCTCAGCACAACCTGCCGCGCCTCGCTCAGCACCTCCGAGCTTTCTTCCATCGACATGAACCCGCGACTCACGATTTCCGGCAGCGTTTCGCTTCGCCCCGTATGTTTGTTGATGGCAATGATCGGCAGCACGAACCCGTCCTCGGACAAATGGCGGCGGTCGCGAATCACCATGTCCTCCACCACTTCGTCGAGCGTCCCGGAATCGATACACACGCGACCCACCGTGACCGGCGCGCCCTTGCGCGCTCCCGCCGCGTCGATCTCCAGCGTCTCGCCCGATTCGAGCACGAACGTTCCTTCCAGCCCCCAATGACTCAAGTGCTGCGCAAGCTGCGCGTGCTTGGCGAGCTGCCGGTATTCGCCGTGAATCGGAACAAAATATTTCGGCCGGACCAGATTCAGCACCAAGCGCAGTTCTTCCGAGCTTCCATGCCCGGAAACGTGGATCGGCGGATTGGTCGAGCCGTAAATCACATCCGCGCCGCGCCGCGCCAGATGATTCATCATGCGGTAAATCGCTTTTTCGTTTCCGGGAATAATTCGCGCGCTCAAGGCCACCGTGTCGCCCGGTTCGATGGATAGCGATTTGTGATTGTCGACGGCCACGCGCGACATCGCCGACATCGGCTCGCCCTGCGTTCCCGACACAATCGCGACCACTTTGTTCGGAACCGATTGCATGACGTCCTGCGGCCGCAGCAGAATTCCGTTGGGAATCGTCAGCAGCCCCAGATCGTGCGCGATCTCCGTGGTCGCAAGCATGCTGCGGCCGATGAAGGCCACCTTGCGCCCATATTCATCCGCCAGATCGATAATCTGCTGCAAACGATGGATAGAGGAGCTGAAGCACGCAATCACCAGCCGCCGCGGCGCGCGCACGAACAAATCTTCCAGCCGCGGCGCCACGGCGCGCTCGCTTTCCGTGTATCCGGGACGGTCCACGTTGGTTGAATCGGAGAGCAGCAGCAGCACGCCACGCTTTCCGTATGCGGCCAGGGTATGCAGATCGAACAGCTCGTTGTCGGTCGGCGTCGGATCCACCTTGAAATCCCCGGTGTGGATGATGACACCAAGCGGGGTGGTGATCGCCACCGCCACGCACTGCACAATCGAGTGCGTAACGTGAATAAATTCGATCGAAAACGGCCCGATTTCGAGTTTTTGGCCCGGTTTTACGCGATTCAGACGCGCGCGGTCGAGCATCTGATGCTCTTCCAGGCGGCGCTCCACCAGCGCCAGCGTAAATGGCGTGCCGTACACCGGCACATCGAGTTCACTCAATAAAAACGGCACTCCGCCGATGTGATCCTCGTGCCCGTGCGTCAGAATCAGGGCGCGGACGCACGCCGCATTTTCCTGAAGATAGCTGAAATCCGGCGTAACGATGTCCACCCCCAACAGCTCCGCGTCGGGAAACATCATGCCGGCGTCGAGCACCAGGATATCGTCGCCATAGCGGATCGCCATCGAGTTCATCCCGAACTCGCCTAATCCGCCCAAGGGAATGATTTGCAATTTTTGGTCGGCCAACTTTAGAGGTTACGCGAAAATCGCATCGGCTGGGATGGACGCGCTTTCTTCGACGAAAAATAGCGGAATCCGCTGCAACTGGAGCAGCGCGTATTGCGCGGGCGTATGCCGCAACTTCGGGTACGTCGACATTACGAACTCTCCGTGATGGAACTCGTAGCGGAACCTCTCCGGTTCGGAAGTTTGGCAAACTGCTCGAACGTCATCGGCCGGGAAAGGATGGCTATAACCCGATTATAGACGTTACATCGGGTTTTCGACCGCGCGCTCGCGGCTTACCAGCTTATTAAAATTGCTCTTTTCGCCGGCCGCGGTGGTCTCTTCGTAAAGCAGCGCGAGGTTTTTTTTCTCGAACTCGTCGAACCACTCTTCCCAGCTGATCGGCTCAAGAGACGACTCTTTCGCGTTGGGAGCGCCTGGAAACTCCAGCCGGATCATTCCGATGTCGTCCTTGCCCCGGCCCGTGCCTTTCACGCGCGCCGGCTGCCCGCCGCGTTCCTCCGCCCAGCGCCGGATCTGGTCATGATCCGCGGTTATGGTGGTGCGGCGTTTAGATCGCGAAGCCGCTGAGCTCTTGCCGCGGGTCGATTTTTCCGCTGTCGTTGGGGTGGCCGCAGGAGTGGACCGACCCGAGGCCCGGCTGCCCGCCGCCCGTTGCGAGGAAGCCGCACGGGATCGGGAAGAAGAAGTGGATGACCGCCGCGTGCCGGCGCTTGCGCGCCCGCGGCTGGAAGTGGATTTGGATTTGGATTTAGATTTAGCTGAACATGAGCGCGTGCAATTGTCTCGCCTTTTTGAATACGTACTTACGTTGGCAGCGTGATTGCTTTTCTCAATGCCATGTGGGGCATCATTCCGGCAGCCGGGAAGGGAAGCCGAATTCAGCCGCTGGCATTTTCCAAGGAGCTTTTGCCGGTCGGAAGCCGTATCGATCGCGCCGGACAGGAACACCCGCGCGCCGTAAGCGAATACCTGATTGAGCGGATGCTTCTGGCAGGAGTCGATAAGTTCTGCTTTGTCATCTCTGCGGGCAAGTCGGACATCCTCGAATATTACGGCGGACGAATTGAAAGCGAAGCCGGCTCGGCCGACGTTTGTTACGTTGTGCAATCGCAGCCCGCCGGACTTTGCGACGCTTTGTTTCACGCGCACCCGCTGATCGCGCCGGACGACTCGCTCATCGTGGGCCTTCCGGATACCATCTGGTTCCCGGCTGGCGCTCTGGCCCGGCTGCCCGGCGACACTCTGTCATTTCTACTCTTCCCGGTGCGCCATCCGGAACTTTTTGACGCGGTTCTTGCCGATGACGCAGGACCCAGGGAAGCTGCGGCCGTACGCGCCATCCAGGTGAAACAACCCGGCGCCGCCACATGCTGGATCTGGGGTGCTTTTTCGCTGCCCGGCCGCGTTTTCCATGAGCTTCATGCCTTGTGGCGCCAGCACAACCCGCGCGACGAATATCTGGGCACGCTGGTAAATTCCTGGCTGGCGCGCGGCGGCCGCGCGACCGCGGTGCGCGCCGGCGAAATCTACGTTGATGTCGGTACCGTGAACGGCTATCGTCAGGCGCTGCAAGCGATAGATCGCGCCGGGGAAAACGCATATGACCGAACCACTCACGCCGGAGCGGATCCGCCAGCGGGTGCGGGAGCTCGGCTCCTGGTTCCATAATCTCGACCTGGCCGGCATCCGGACTGCTCCCGATCATTTTCTCGGCGACTACCCGGCTATCAAGTGGAAAGAATTTTCCGCAGCGATCCCCGCCGACCTTCAGGGCGCGAGCGTCCTCGACATCGGCTGCAACGCGGGATTCTATTCCATCGAAATGAAACGCCGACGCGCCGGCCGCGTGATCGGCATCGACTCCGATCCAGAGTATCTGGCGCAGGCTCAATTCGCCGCCGAGGTGTGCCAGGTGGAAATCGAACTGCGATGCATGTCCGTCTACGAAGTGGCGCGATTGAAGGAAAAATTCGACTGGGTGCTGTTTATGGGCGTTTTCTATCACCTGCGCCATCCGCTGCTCGCGCTCGACCTGATTCATGAGCATGTCGCCAGGGACTGGATGGTGTTCCAGTCCATGCTGCGCGGCTCTTTCAACGTCGACCCGCTGGAGCCGGATTATCCGTTCACCGAAAAAAAAATTTTCGATTCGCCCGGTTTTCCCCGCATGCACTTCATCGAACAACGTTACTCCCACGATCAAACCAACTGGTGGATTCCCAATCGCGCCTGCGCGGAAGCGATGCTGCGCAGTTCCGGCTTCGACATTTACGCCCATCCGGAAGAAGAGGTTTATATCTGCCGGCGGAGGGCTGCATGATCGAAGCGCTCATGATATGGAACGAACCGAATAACCTTTCGCACTGGGATTTTGAGATGGACCCGGATTGGTCCATTTTCAGCGCGATGGTTCGCTGCGCGTCACAGGCGATTCGCGCGGAAAATTCGCGCGTGTTGCGCGCGCTCGGCGGCATCTCGCCCATCGACCCCAATTTTTTGCGGCGCCTGGATGCGCAGGGCGCGCTTGAAGCCGTGGATGTGGTGGCGGTGCACGGCTTCCCGCTCGACTGGAATCACTGGACCATTCACGAATGGCCTTCGAAGATCGACGAGATCAAGGCCGTCACCGATCTTCCGGTGTGGGTTTCCGAGGCTGGCGTTTCCAGCTTCGGAGCCGAAGAGGTGCAGGAGTTCGGCCTGGATCGCACGGCGAAGCTGCTCATCGGTAAGGTCCCGCGCATTCACTGGTACAGCCTGTACGATCTGCCGCGTGCCTGGCCGGCCACCACGCGCCACCGCGAAGCCGAAGGGTCCGCCTATTACCGTCACTTTTACATGGGCCTGTTTCGCGAAGACGGATCGCCCAAGCTGGCCCTGAACAAATTTGCGAAATTTACTCCGGAGCTCGGCATCTGCCAGTGGTTTCATTTCGAGGATCCGCGGCTTGATTGCAGCGTCCGGCAGCTTCGAGACTTAGGCGTGAAGCATCTGCGCACCGGATTAAGCTGGGCGGACCGGCTGCGCCCGCACGCGCTTGAATGGTTTGACCGGCAGATGAAAGCGCTGGAGGATTTCGACGTCACGTTAACGCTGTGCTTCACTCCGGAATCGAAGGGCCTGCGCCCGCACTATGCCAGCCCGCCGAAAGATGTCGGGGAATTCGCCGGATTTTGCGCGGAAATGACTCGCCGATATGTTGACTGAAATGTGGGATCGCAATTCGCGCATCGTGATCGTCGCCGCGCACCCCGACGACGAGACCATCGGCATGGGCGGGCAGCTTGCGTCGCTCGAAAACGTGATGCTAATCCAGGCGACCGATGGCGCGCCGCGCCGCCGCGCCGATTGGAGGCAATACGCCCGTGCGCGCCGCGGCGAGCTGCTTTGCGCCGCCTCCCTCGCCGCCATCGCGCCGGAGCGCTGCATCGAAATCGGGCTGCCCGATCAGGAAGCCGCTTATCATCTGGTGGAATTGTCGTGCCATCTTTCGCGTCTGTTCCGTGAGATCCGGCCCGAAATCATTTTCACGCATCCCTACGAAGGCGGCCATCCCGATCATGACGCGACGGCATTCGCGGTTCATCAGGCGGCGAGCGCGCCCATCGTCGAATTTACGTCGTATCATCGCGGCGCCAGCGGCGGCATCGAAACCGGATGCTTCCTCGGCCCCGCCGGAGAGGTTTTCCGCCTGTCGGGACGGCAAAAATCGATGAAGCAGCGAATGCTCGATTGCTTCTCCACGCAGTGCGAAACGCTGCGCTGGTTTCACGTCGATCAGGAACGCTTCCGCCGCGCGCCGGAATACGACTTCTGCCGCCCGCCGCATCCCGGCCCCGTCTTTTACGAATCCTTCGACTGGGGCTGCAACTTCATCGAGTGGCAGCGCCAGGCCCGCCGCGCCGAAGAGCGCATTGGAACATGTCTGAGCCGCTGACCGTCTGCGTCGATCTTGACGGCGTCCTCAATCTTTACGACGGCTGGCGCGGCGCCGATTTTTTCCATCCTCCTCGTCCCGGCGCGGCCGATTTTCTGCGCCGCCTGAAGCAGCAAAACTTCCGGATCATCGTCTTCACCATCCGCTGGGCGGAGCACGTCGAGCAATGGCTCGATTGCCACCATCTGCGCCAGTTCGTCGATTGCGTTACCGATAAAAAACCGGTTGCGCACGTTTATCTCGACGATCGCGCCATCTGTTTTCAGGGCGATTTCGATCAGGCGCTGCGCCAGATCGAGGCCTTCAAAGCCCACTGGGAAACATGACATCACCGGACCGGCTTGGACTCGTCAATTCCGAGCCGATGACATCCTTGCCCAGCATGCGGGCGATCTGCTCAAACCGCCCTTCACCCTAACAGAAAAAGGCGCTCACCACACCGTCTCGCCGCTCCACAGAGCGATGATCGGCGGCAGTGCTTGTTCCGGGAATCACCGCCGGTTTGACCGTTTACCTGCTTTTCCGCGAATCGCGGCTATTATACTGAAAGAATTGCCGCGATTCTGGCTGTTTTTTCCGCTTCTGGCGCTCTATCTGCCCGGCCTGGGGAGCGCCGGGTTTCTGGCGCCGGACGAGCCTCGCTACGCCTCCATCGGCCGCCAGATGGCGCGCACCCACGATTTCATCACGCCCGTGCTCGACGGAACACCGTGGTTTGAAAAACCGCCGCTGCTTTACTGGATGATCGCGCTCGGCCGCATGACTCGCCTGCCCGATGAATGGGCCGCGCGGCTGCCGGTCGCGCTGCTCAGCATCGCATTTATCGTATTTTTCTTCCATCTGATCGCGCGCGAATTTTCCCCGCGCATGGCCATCGCCGCCTCGACCATTCTCGCCACCTCCGCTGGATGGCTGGCCTACAGCTACATCGCCGTGACCGATTTGCCGATGGCGGTGTTTTTTACCGCGGCGATGCTGCTTGCGCTTTTTGGCGAAGTGCTGCCGGGCAGGCGCACGCATGGATTCATCGCCGGCGTTCTGCTCGGTCTGGCCATTCTGGCGAAGGCGTTCGTGCCGGTCGTGCTGTTCGTCCCCGCGTTTCTGATCGCGCGTGGCAAGCGTCTGGCGATTCTCGCCGGTTGCGTGGCCGCCGCCGCGCCCTGGCATCTGCTGTGCTGGGCGAAAAACGGCAACGCGTTCTGGCGGGATTATTTCTGGAAACAGCAAGTCTTGCGCTTCTTTTCGCCGGAGTTGCAGCACGTGCAACCGTTCTGGTTTTATGTGCCGATCCTGCTGGGCGGCCTGTTTCCCTGGACCCCGCTGGCGGGTCTGCTCGCGCGAAAAAAATTGTGGGATGACGTTGGCCTCAGGTTTTTTGCCGTGTGGCTTTTGTTCGCGTTCGCGTTTTTCTCGATCGCGAAAAACAAATTGCCCGGTTATGCGCTCCCGCTGCTGCCGCCGCTTGCGATTTTGCTCGCCGCGGGAATCGAAAAGGCGGGCGCGGCGGCGAAATGGTGGCTCGCCTCCACCATGCTGCTGTTGCTGCTGCTGCCGATGATCTCCGCGGCGTTGCCGGGAGCGCTGCTTTCCGGATTTCGCCGCGCCCGCTTCGCCGCGTTTCCGGCGCTGCCGTTTCTGATCGCCGCCGCCGCAGTGTGGTGGCTGTTCTGGATGGAAAAGCCGAATCTGTCGATGATCGCCGCCGGCATAGCGGTACTCTTCGGGGTTATGTATTTGAAGGGTACCACGCTGCCGGCGCTCGATCGGCAGGTGTCCATTCGCGCTTTCTGGCGCGAGCATCGCGCGGAGATCGACAATGCCTGCGTCGAACCGGACGTTCGCCGCGAGTGGGTGTATGGTCTGAATTATTATGCGGGCCGCCGTCTGCCAATCTGCGGCGAATCAGCGGCGCCGTATGCAATTTCCGCGGAACTGGCAATCCAGCCGGGCGATCAAAGGTGAGCGCGTTACCTCCGCATTAGTCTTTGGGAAAAATTATCGGTAGCGCGACTTCAGAGGTGAACATGCATCGCGCGTTGTGCCCGCACAGCGGCACTACCGTCGCTTTCTGATTGCCGCCGAATTTTTGATCGACATACTTGACGAAAGCCTCACCGCGCGCGAGCCGCGTGGGCCCCTGCGCCATCGCCGGACACGAGGAATCGAATCCGCCAAGCGGCAGAATGTCGATTTCCCCCAGCAAATAATCGACCGGCCGCGAAACGAGCTGTTTCTTCAACTGATCGTCCGGGATTTTCGCGGTGTAGCCGGTGCGGCCCTCTAATCCGTACGGCCAGTGATTGTAAGTGGTGCAGTTGCGCGCATCGCGAAAGGCGCGAAACTGCGCGCCGTCCTCGCTGGGCCGCGTCGCGTCGAGATAGGCATAGCTTGAGGGATTCGAAACCACGTATTTCACCGGTACGCCCAGGGTATCGTGGACCTTGTTCGCCATTTCGTAGCGCGTAACGAATTGGCCGCCGGCGGAATGGCCGGCGATCACGATGATCCTCAGATTCGGAAAAGCATCCTTGCGCGCCAGCTTGCGAAGCAGCTCATCGGCGAAATCGAAAGAGGTCAGATCGTCATTGCTGGTGGAGGTTCCGCCGGAGCGCCAGCTATCCCCGTTGCAACTCCAGTTCACTTCGTTGGCGGCCAGCGTATCGCGGCAGCCGCGGCCGTCGTTGGAAGCAAAGCGGGGCGCGATGACCACCGTATCGTCCAGCGCGCTGCCCAAAAACGCCGCGGCCGTCGCGGTGCGGAAATAATTATCGGCATCGCGGCCGGCGCCGTGGACCATGATCAGCGCGCGCGTAATATTGGCGTTTTTCGCTTCAAGCGAATAGGTGCGGTAGACGAGAGACCGCGCCGGGCCGCTGCGAAACGTGATCCACTCCGTGCAACCGGGGGATGCGGAAATACAGGCGGCGGCCTGCGCGGCCAGCGGCGCGAGCAGCAGGAAGGCGAATCGGACCATGCGAATCAATATATCAAGCCGAACTGACCTGCCGGTCCGGACCCGCCGCATCGTTTCAATGATTGTGGCCGCGGCGGTGGCCGGAGCCGGCTGCCTCCGCCGCTTCTTCCGATTCGCGTCCTTCGACACCCACCGCCGTGAATTGTTCGGTAATAAACCACACCTGAAGTTCATTGGTGCGGAGAACGTTGCTGATCAGCAGGTCGTTGGTGCCCTGATCGCCGGCCTTGCCGGCCCAATCGGCGGCCTCGCGCGTTTCCGCGATGATCTGCTCGTGCGCTTGCAGCAGCCGGAACAACTGCGTGTTCGGATTTTCCCGGCCGCGCGGCGGGCGTTCGATGCGCGTCGTTTCGGCCACGTCGTGGGCCATGGCGATGGCAACGCCGCCGAGCGTCTGAATGCGCTCCGCCAGCTCATCGACCAGCTCGACTTGCTCGCCGAAGTGCTTATCGAACAGCAGATGGAGCTGATAGAACGTTGGCCCGGTTACCTGCCAGTGATGCTTTTTGTACATATCGCGCAGGGTGATGGTGTCGGCCAGGATCTGATTGAGCTTTTCGCAGGCGCTCGACCGTACGCGATCGTCGAGCGAAATGGCGCGGTCGATGACTGTGCCGTACGGTTGGATTTCGGTGGAATGGCGGCCGTTGTGGACGGTTCGGTCTTTTTGTTTCATACGGGATTAGATCATACGCTTTTCGCCGAAGTTTCACGTTATGTGGACCTCCCGGTGTAGACTATTGACCAGGAGAGAAGAGATGAAACACGTTGTTGCGGTTGCGCTTATGGGAATTTTCAGCGTTGCGGCGCTGTCGGCCGCCGAAAAACCGGTAAAGGTGACGCTTAAAAATGGGCAGGGCCAGGATGTCGGGACGGCGACGATCAGCGAAAAAGGCGGCGGCGTGGCGATCAGGCTGGATTTGAAAAATTTGCCGCCCGGTGAGCACGCCATTCACATTCATCAAAATGCCAAATGCGAGGGGCCGTCGTTCACCTCGGCGGGCGGACATTTCAATCCCTCCGGTAAGCATCATGGACTCGATAATCCCGAAGGGCCGCATGCCGGCGACATGAGAAACTTCACGGTCAGCGCCAAGGGCACCGCGAAGACGACGGTTCTCGATCCGAACGTCACCTTGGGCGACGGAGCCAATTCGGTTTTTGCCAACGGCGGCACGGCGCTGGTAATTCATGCCAAGGCCGACGATATGAAGAGCGATCCAGCGGGCAATGCGGGCGATCGCATTGCGTGCGGCGTCATCACCAGATAAACGTTCTCGAAAAACAGTGTTATGCTCGCGGTAGGTAGTCGAGGGCATGACTCTGCGCAACACGTTGGCCTGCGCGGTCGCCGGCGCCGGTCTGGTAGCGACGCTTTATGCATTTCAGCGTCCTTTTCGCGTCTATCCGAGCATGGAAGCCTACGACGACATCCCGCTTCCGCCGGATTATCAGGAAAAAACGGAATGGGTGCAGGCGCGCCTGATGTATCCGCAGCATCCCGACGCGCGTTTTGGCGGGCGGCGCTGGCGCTTCGGCATCTCGGACTGGCGCGAAGGCGGGACCAGTTGGACCCAGGATTATCCCCGCGCCGATCGTCATTTCGCTATGGCCCTCCGCCGGCTGACGCGCATCAGCGTGCGATCGGTCGAGCAGCCAGTGAATCTCGACGACGGGGATGACGTGTATAACTGGCCGTGGCTGGTGGCCGGCGAGATGGGCGACTGGCTGCTCACCGACGAGCAATGCGCCAAGCTGCGCGATTATCTGCTGCGCGGCGGGTTCCTGTATCTGGACGATTTCTGGGGACCGCAAGAGTGGGAGCGCTTTGACGAGAGCATGCGGCGCGTTTTTCCGGATCGGGAAATCGTGGAGATCGATAATAAGGACGCGATTTTTCACACCGTCTACGATCTGGATGATCGCTATCAGATCCTGGGCCAGTGGGCCCTGGGCGGCCGCGGCGGCATGAGTTATCGCGTGGCCGGCACCGTCGCGCAGTGGAAGGGAATTTACGACGATCACGGCCGTCTGATGGTGGCCATGAGTTTCAATTCCGACGTCGGCGATTCGTGGGAGTGGGCCGACGATCCGCGCTATCCGGAAAAATTCTCGGCTCTGGGAATGCGGATCGGCGTCAATTACGTCGTCTATGCGATGACGCACTAAAATGGCGGCGCCGACGCCGCGATCCCTTGTACACTTTAGGAAATGAATTCTCTCGATCTGCGCGGTAGAACCGCGGTGGTCATCGGCGGAACGTCGGGGCTCGGCCGCGCGATTGCGATTGGAATGGCGGAAGCCGGCGCGGACGTGATCGCCACCGGGCGGCGGCTGGATATGGTCGAAACCGTCGCGGCGGAGATCGAGGCCAGGGGCCGGCGCACGATGCGTCTGGCGGCGGATGTGGTTTCGCGGCCGTCGCTCGATGAATTCCGCGCCGAAGTCATGCGCCATTTCGGCGCAGCGGACGTTTTGGTCTACGCGGCCGGCCGGATCGCCAAGCTGCCCACCAACGACATGCGCGAAGCCGATTGGAACTCCATTCAGGACACCAACGTCACCGGCGCGCTGCGTGCGGCGCAGACTTTTTACGACATGCTGAAAGCGAGCGGGCGCGGACGGATTATCAATATTTGCTCCCTCAACTCATATGTGAGCCTGAACCAGGTGGCGGCCTATGCGGTCTCAAAGGCGGCGCTGCTCGGATTGACGCGAAGCCTGGCGGTCGAGTGGGCGCGCGACGGGATCAATGTAAACGCCATCGCGCCGGGAGTTTTTTTAACCGACCTGAACCGCAATTTTTTGGAATCGAGCGATCGCGGTAAGGAGCTGCTGATGCGCACCCCCATGGGCCGCTTCGGAAAATCGGAGGAGCTGGTGGGCGCCGCGGTCCTGCTCGCCTCCGATGCGGCAAGTTTCATCACCGGCCAGTGCATCGCCGTCGATGGCGGTTTCCTGGCGTCGGGCGTAAACGCCGTGAGCTAAGCCGGGCAGGCTACCTGCGGCGCGCTGGTTGTAGATCGCCGGGTTGCGTGGCGACGGAAAGCCTGGAGGCGGGAAAACACAGGACGGAACCCGCCGTGCGATCTGCGCGTTATTTCCTCACCACCGTCAACACCACCTGCGAAGGGTAGCGCGTGGAATGATGCACGGCGTTGTGCGCGACCACTCCCTTGACCTCGTCGTAATTATTCCCGCCGGTATTCATGTTGCGGTCGAAACGGGGGAAATTGCTGCTTGAAACCTCGATCCGGATGCGATGGCCGGCGGCGAAATAGTTGCTCGTCGTCATCGGCGAGAGCGTCACTTTATACACCTTGCCCGGCTCCATCCACACCGGAGGCTTATCGTACCCTTCGCGATAGCGAACGCGCTGAATGGTCTCGTCGAGATTATACGCGGCGCCGTCGGGAAGGACGTCGATGAGTTTTACCGTAAAGTCGGTGTCCTTGGCATCGGAGGAAACGTAGAGCGTCGCTTCAATCGGACCGCTCACTTCGATTCCCTCGCGCAGCGGCTCGGAGGAATAAACCAGAATATCCGCGCGAGCTTCCATCGTCCGCTGATCGAAGGCGCCGCCGGTGACCGCGTTGCCGGTGCAGCAGACGTTTCCGCCATAGGACGGCACCGGATTCATCGGATCATAGACAAATTGATCCGGATGATCCTGCGCGGGAGCTTCATGCGCCAGCGCGCCGTCGCCGTTCAGGCTGTTGGCCCGCCCGCCGCTTGCCAGATACAGCGTTATCGGCTGCGCGCCTTGCGGCGGCCAGGTGTCCGATGTCTGCCATTTGTTCAATCCCATGGTGTAGTAGCGGACCCGCGGCTGCTTTTCCAGGACGTGATTATCTTCGCCCTTCAGAAAATGATCGAACCAGTCGTATTGAATCTCGCTGTAGTTCAGGCGGGCGTCGCCCATATCGCGCTCGCCGACGATGGTGTGCTCGGTCGCGCGCGTGTAGGAGCAGTGCAGCGTCGGCGCGATCACGGCGTACTGTTCCTTGCCGATTTCCGGCTTCGCCGTCTTGCGGACGAAATTATAGGCGGCCAGATTGGGGCCGATCGATACGTCGTACCACGACATAAACCAGAAGCCGGGCACGTTGATGGTTTTGTCGTCGTGCCACAATCCGCCGCGATACCATGCCGGATCATTGGGCGTGCGCTCGATCATCGCTCCGCCGGTCGGCGTCTCGGTGCGATCGGCGAAAATGCCGTGCGGCCCGTCGACGGCTTTGATAATGTCCATCTCCGGCAGATGCCGCAGCGCTTTCGACCAATCGACCGGCGGAAGCTGCTGCGCCAGATCGAACTCCTTGGAAACGCGAATCAGATCCTCGCGCGAAGTGTCCGGCGGGAACATGGGCCGCACCTGGTTCTGCTCGCCGTAAAGCCAGGCGATGAACAGCATCTGCACCGCGCCGCCGCGATACCAGTTGCCCTGCTCGTAATACGGTCCCACGCGCCCGACGCCCGCGCCGAATCCCTGCGGGATCATCGCCGCGAAATGGGGATTGCCCTGCGCGGCGACGCCAAGCTGCCACTCCGCCGTCGAGGAGCAGCCGATGGTCCCCACTTTTCCGTTGGACCAGGGTTGCGACGACATCCAGTCGATCTCCTCGATGCCATCGCTCAGCGGCGGGCCCAGGATGTCGTAGGTTCCTTCGGAAAAGAAGTGGCCACGCTCGTTCATTTCGACGTAAGCGTAGCCGCGTTTGACGGCCTCAAGCTGCGCGCTCATATCCGCCGGAGCGCCGAGCTTCACATCCCAGTAATTGAAATTGTAAGGCGTGCGCACGAAGATGATCGGCACTTTTTTCGACGTGTCCTTGGGCCGGTAAATATCGGCGGCCATGCGCTTGCCGTCCGACATCGGGACCATCACCTTGCGATCGATAATGGCGATGTCCTCCAGCTCTTTTTCCAAACGATTGCGCGCCGCGATCAACTGCGCGTTGGGCGCCGGAGGCTGCGCCGCGACACTTCCCACCGCCATCGCCGCCCCGAAAACAAGCCGTGCGATTCGTAATAGAGGCTTCATGTGCAAGACGATTATACTCTTGATTCCGGCCGGTCGCGCACGCCATGCTCAGAAATCCGTGGGCTGGGCGGGGGGCGCCCGGGCACATGGCATCCGTATTTCTGATATTTTAGTCGTTTCGTATGCCGTTGAAGTTTGTTGTACCGCTGCTTGCCGCCGCGTCGGCGTTCGCGCAGGTTTCCGGCGTCCCCAATTTTCACAAAGTCAACGATCTGCTCTATCGCGGCGGCCAGCCGTCGCGCGCCGGCTTTAAGAATCTTGCGTCACTTGGGGTGAAGACGATCATCGACCTTCGCGAAGTTGGCGAGCATTCGCAAGCCGACGAGGCGTTCTGGGTGAAAGCGGACGGCATGCGTTACGTGAACATCCCCCTGGCGGGTTTATCGGCTCCGCGCGATGCTGATGTGGCGAAGGCGCTTGCTCTTCTGAATGACTCCAGCGCCGGGCCGGTGTTCATCCACTGCCGCCGCGGCGCGGATCGAACGGGCACCATCGTGGCGTGCTACCGCATCTGGCACGATCACTGGCAAAATCGCCAGGCGCTCGATGAAGCCCGGCATTTGGGCATGAGCCGCTTCGAACTCGCGATGCAGCATTATATTCTTCGCTTCAGCCCCGAAGCGGAAACAAAAACACTGCTCGCCGGTCCCAATTAAGCGGCGATTCATTCCACAGCTTGAACCGCTTGTTGCCGCGGAATGGTGGCGGATATGCGCCTCTAAAAAAGCTTGCTGTGACGTGACAAAAGGTGTAGCATACAAAAATTGCGGCCCGGATTCGCGGGATTCCGATGTGGAAATTTCGCGAAGATTGGCGCGGCGATCGGTTTGAATTCATAAAAACGAAACTCGCGGTCGTTAGAATTTTTGGCGGCGCACCGCAATTTTTAGTCTAGGGAGGGTAAATGCGTTTTCAGGTTACCGTGACTCTATTTCTGCTTTTCGGCGCATCGTGTTTCGCGCAATCCGCGGCGGGAGCGGCGGGGATTTCGGGAACCGTTCGCGACGCCTCCGGCGCGGTCGTGCCCGGCGCGAAAGTGACCATTTCGAATCCCGATCGCGGCGTGGAGCGCACGCTTGAAACGAATCCTGCCGGTCTGTTCGCGGCGCCGGCGCTCGTTCCCGGACCCGGCTACAGCGTCAAGGTGGTGGCCTCCGGTTTTGCCGAGTACGATGCCAACGATCTGGTGCTTCAGGTCGGCGAGAACCTGGCGCTCACGATCAACCTGCAAGTTGGCCAGACGACGACATCGGTGAACGTGGAAACGGCCGCGCAGCTTTTGGACGATACGAAAAGCGACGTTTCGCAGGTGGTGGGGACGCGGGAAATCATGGACCTGCCGATCAACGGACGGCGCGTGGACGCCTTCGTTCTCAATACGCCGGGGGTGACCAACGACGGGACGTTCGGCTTGCTGACTTTCCGCGGCGTGGCGGGGAACAACTCCTTTCTGCTCGACGGAAACGACAATACCGAGCAGTTTTACGACGAGAACGCCGGACGAACGCGCATCCAATCGCAAATCTCCGCCGACGCGGTGCAGGAGTTTCAGGTGGTATCGACGAATTTCTCGGCTGAATTCGGCCGGGCCATGGGCGGCGTGGTGAATACCGTGACCAAGAGCGGCACCAACGAACTGCATGGCACCGCGTTTTACTTCCTGCGCAGCACCGGATTCGACGCCCATGATCCGTTTTCGAATTTCAACCCGACCGAGCATCGCGTTCAGACCGGTGGCACCGTCGGTGGAGCGATCATCAAGAACAAGCTTTTCTATTTCCTGAGCACGGACATTACCCGCCGTAATTTCCCCTTCGTCGATAGTCAGGTGAAGGTTGGATTCCTCGATGTAGCGACCAAAACCTGGGTAGGCTGCGGTGCTCCCGCCACTCCGGCGCAGTGCAACGCGATCAATGGCTTGCTGCCGCGATTTTACGGGCAGATTCCGCGCACGGCGTCAAACGATCTGTACTTTGGCCGGATGGATTACAACCTCAACGAGAAAAACACATTCAGCGCCAGCTTCAATTTCCTGCGCTGGAAATCTCCGAATGGCATTCAGACTGGCCTTTCCTCCACCACCGGCGCCGGAATTACGGGAAACGGCGACGATAGCGTCACCGTGCGCAACGGAAAAGCGACATGGACGTTTGTTCCGAACGGGCGCTGGGTCAACACGTTTCGCTATGGCCTCGATACCGATCGTCAAGCCGATAGTTTCGATCAGGCGGAGTTGGGCGGCGGGCTGGGTTATCTCGACGTTTCCGTCGCCGGCGTGCAGCTTGGGCCCGCGACTTACTTGCCGCGGGTCGAGCCCCTCGAAATTCGCAATGAGTTTGCCGACGACGTGAGCTGGTCAAAGGGAAGACACATGATCAAGTTCGGTTTTACCTTTGAACACGTGCGCGATGACGTGAATTATCTCAGCAACCGGTACGGCTCCTACACGTATCCGACGGTAACTTCCTTTGCGCTCGATTACACCGGAAACACGACCGGCGCGCGGAATTACTCGGCGTTTAGCCAGGCGTTCGGAAATCCGGCGGTGACCTTCGGCATCCAGGATATCGGAATGTATGCGATGGACACCTGGAAGGTGACCGACAAGCTCACCCTCACGCTGGGGCTTCGCTATGAATACACGGCGGCGCCTCCTCCGCCGCCGGCAAATCCACTCTATCCGCTGACCGGGCAGCCTTTGCACACCGGGCCGCTCGATTTGTCGCCGCGCGTCGGATTTGCGTACCGGCTCAATAACAAGACCGTGATTCGCGGCGGGGCTGGGACATTTTATGCGCGCCTGGTCGGCGGTCTGCTGGATGATGTGCTCACCGGCAATGGCCTGTATCAGGTTTCCGATAACCTGAGCAACCCCGCGCTGATTGCGCAAGGTCCGGTGTTCCCGAACGTCCTGGCGGCCCCGCTTACGGGTCTGACGCAAGGCGCTTCGACGCTCGATGTGCTCTCGCCGAAACTCAAAACACCCTACTCCGAACAGGCGACAATCGCGGTCGAGCGGCAACTTGCGAAAGACATGGTGTTTACCATCTCCGGTGTTTTCAGCCGGGGAGTGAATCTGTGGGGCACCCAGGATATCAACGCGCCGGCTCTCGGCGCGCCGTTCACTTATATCATCGATAACGCCAGCGGCCAGCAGGTCGGGACTTATACGACGCGGGTTTATACCGGGGCTCGCCCGAACCCGAATTTCGGAGCCATCTACGAAGAAACCAACGGTGTCAGCAGTTGGTACGACGGCCTGGTGTTGGAGTTCGAAAAACGCTTCTCGCATGGATTCCAGTCGCAGGCAGCCTACACCTGGTCGCACGAAATCGACGATGGACAAGGCGCAGCGACGAACGCGATCTTCGGATTCAGCGATCAGCTATGGACATACAACGGCCTGTATGGATTTGATAAGGGCAGCGGCGCGCTCGATCAGCGACAGCGGTTCGTGTACTCGTTCGTGTGGGCGCCGGTGTTCTCGCGTTCCTCGGGCGCGTTTGCGAAATATGTGGTCAACAACTGGCAGCTTTCGAGTATTACGACCATTATGAGCGGCCGGCCCACCGGCAGCCTCACCATCCACATGAACGACACGCCCGTCGCCGGCATGCTCTATAACGCGTCGTCGCTGAATGGATTCAACGGAAGCTCCCGCGTCCCGTTCTACCCGGTGAACAGCCTTTATACGCCCTGGGTGCAAAGAGAGGATTTTCGTCTGACGAAGAACATCCCGCTGCCGCGCGAAGGCATGCGCCTCAGCTTGAATTTCGAGGCGTTCAATATCGCCAACAACTGGTCGCCGACGTCGCTGGCGACCCAGGCGTACACCGAGGCCAAAGGAGTGCTGACCTACACTCCGGCGGCGTTTGGATTTGGCACCGCGGACGGCGGCTTCCCGGATGGGACGCAGGCGCGGCGGCTGCAAGTGAGCGCCCGGTTTATGTTCTAACATTCGGCGGGCAACGTAAAACATTTCGGTGATAAAATGATTTCGTGCGTTCCGTCGAGGATTTTAAGGCGCAAACACTCGAAAAAATCGGCGATCTGCGTTGCCCGGACCACCGCCAGGCGCCGCGCCTCAAATTTCACGGATCCACGCTGCGCGACGTGACCATTCAGATGACCGCCTGCTGCGATAAATTGGCCGAGCTGGCGAACCGGAAAATCGCCGCGCCGCGCATCTGACCGGCTCAGCCGAGCGCCGCGCTCAACCGCGCTTCGAGAGATATCAGCAGCAGCAGAACGAAAACCACCACGGATCCGGCGAGCGGCAGGCCCATCACCACGCCCACGCCCCACAACGAAGCAAAATAGCCGAGCGTGCACGGCGCGAGCATTCCGCCGGCCATCGCGTAGGAAAAAATTCCGTTGTAAAAACCGGGATGATAGTGCGGAAAACGGCGGCCGATCTTTTCCACCACCAGGGGATAAATGGGAGCAAACGATGCGCCGACCATGAGGATTCCGCAGACCGCGCCGAAGCGATTGTCGGTGGCCAGCAGCAGCGTGCAGCCGAACATCGACGCCAGGACGCTCATCGCAAGCAGGCGGGCGTGGCTCATGCGCGGTAAAATCCATTGCGCCACCACGCGGCCCACCAGCAGCGAAAACCAATACAGCGCGAGCATCATGAGCGACGTCGCCGGGCTGATTCCCAGCCGCTGGCTCAAAAACAGCGGCAGCCATCCGGCGATCGCCCACTCGTTTCCGAACTGGAAAAAAAGCAGCAGGCTGAACAGTACGGCGCCGGGATTGCGCAACTGCGCCATAACCGCTTTCGGCGATTGCGGTATCGCCTCCGCGGCCGCCTGGGGCGAGTGTGTAAGGCGGGAACGGACATAGAACCACCCAAACAAAGCGGGGATCACGGCGATCCAGGTCTGAATCGCCGGCGCCGTATAGACATAGTAAATTCCCGAAACCAGCAGCGCAACGGTGAGGCAGCCGAGGCCAAAGAGAATTCCGGCGAGATTGATGGTCGCCACCGGATCGTGGCGATAGATCGGAGAAATCGCCTGAAAAATCGCGGTGTGCAGCACGCCGGCCGACAAGCCGACCAGCGCAAGCCCGGCCACGCGCCACCACGGCGAAATCGGCGGCGAGACGAATGCCAGATAAAGAAGCGCGCACGCCGCCGTGCCGCAAGCGAACGCCAGCGTCCAACCGGCCCCCTTCCGCCGGGTAAGCGGCGGCGATACCCATACGCTCGCCAGCATTCCCGCGATCAAACCAACGAAATACCAGGCGATGGTCGAATAATCGGAGGAGATATGATGGCGCCAGGCCGGCAAAATCGCGCCCAAAAACGCCAGCAGCAGGCCCGATACAAAAAACCCCGTCAGCGCTTTGCGCGCATCGTTGGAGGCGAGCGTGCCTTCATCCGCACGCCGGCCCGCGCCCGCGGGTGCGGCCGAACTCACCCCGATAGTATAGCCCGATAGCAAAAAGGGTTCAGGCGATTGCTCACATCGGCTCATCTTGCGCTTCGCCGAGCTTCACCTTTACCTGGATCGAACGGCCGTTGCGATACACCGTCAGGTCGAGAATATCGCCGGGACGTTTGCGGGATGTGGCGCGAATAATCTGATCCGGCTCGGTGACCGGCTTGCCGTCAACCGCCGTCACAAAATCGCCGCCGACGCCGAGCCGCGCATTTCCCACGCGCACTTCATCGCGCGCGCCGCGGATGCCGGCCTGCTCGGCGGCCGATCCGCGGGCCACGGTTTGAACCAGCAGGCCGCCGCTTGAAGGCAGCTTGAGCGCTTCGGCCAGATCGCCTGCAATGAACACCGTCGTGACGCCCAGCCGCGCCGGTTTGAAACTGCGTCCGGCGCGAAAATCCTCCAGCATCATCTTGGCCCGGTTGATCGGGCTCGCGAAGCCTATGCCGACGTTGCCTCCGTTCGGCCCGTAGATGGCGGTGTTGATCCCGATCACGCTGCCTTGTGAATCGAGCAGGGGACCCCCGCTATTTCCAGAATTAATCGCCGCGTCGGTCTGAATCATCCCGTCGAGCTCGCGGTTATTTTCGCCCTGAATGCTGACGCCCAGCGAACTCACCACGCCGACCGTCAGCGTTCCCTTGAACCCGAACGGCTGGCCGATCGCCAGCACTTTCTGGCCGACCTGCAAATGGTCCGAATCGCCCAGCGGCAGAGACGGCAGCCTTCTCCGCGGCTGGATCTGGATCAGCGCCAGATCGTCCTGGCGGTCCGGCACCAGCACCTTGGCCTTGTATGTTTTCTGATCGGGCAGCGTGACCTCGACGTCCTGGCCGCCCTCGATCACGTGATAATTCGTCAGAATCTGGCCGTCCGGATTGATGATAAATCCGGAGCCGAGCGCGCGGCCGGTTTGCACGAAGAAAAATGTCTGCGTGTAGACCGTGCTGGTGATATACACCACGCTTTCTTTCGCGCTTTTGTAGATATCGATATTGTTCTGCTCATCGGAGCCGAGGCCGGCCGAGTGCGCGATCTGCGGGCCGCTCCACAGCGGCGTGTCCACGGCGGCGCGGCGCCAGAATGAATTCGGCCGCCCCGTGATATAAACGAATCCGCCAACGAAGATGGCGGCCAAAAAGAAGGTCCTCAATTTCATTTGCAGATGCTCCGTAACGATTCATACACGGCTCGCGTCTGTTCGATGGTGTGCTCTTTGGAGCCGCTGGTGTCGATGATGTAATCAGCGAGCTTCACTTTGTCGGCCAGCGGCATCTGGCGCCGCATGCGCTGCACGGCATCCTGGCGGCTGATCTGATCTCGCGCCATGGCGCGCTCGATCTGCTGCTGTTCGCTGGCCACGACGACGATAAGGCGGTCATACTGGCGATACGAGCCCATTTCTATCAGTATCGCAGCTTCGACCACGGCGATCCCTTGCGGCTCGCGCGCCGCAAACCCGGCGAGCATCTTTTCGATCCGCGCGCGGACCAGCGGATGGACGATTTCGTTGAGCTTCCGCAGCCGCTCCGGGTTGCCGAAAACTTCGCGCGCAAGCCGCCGCCGGTCAATCTGGCGATCCGGAAGAAGAATTTCGGGGCCGAATTCGTTGACGATTTCCCGATACGCCTCGGCATCCACCTGCTGCACCTGATGACCGAGCTCATCGGCCTGGATCACAAAGCATCCGAGCGCGGCCAGTTGTTCGCCGACGAAGCTCTTGCCGCTGGCGAGACCGCCGGTGAGTCCTACGCGAAGCATGGGTGGCCGAAGCCGGTGGGCTGGGCGCAAACCTGCCGGGGTACGCCCTTCATATGTGCCGCTCCGCCAATCGGACCGTGTTGGCCATCAGCATCGCGATGGTCAGCGGACCCACGCCGCCCGGCACCGGCGTGTAGGCCGACGCCGTGCGCGCTACCTCGGCCGGATGCACATCCCCCACCAGGGCGAAACCTTTGCGATCGAATTCCTCGCGGCGGCCGAGCCGTTCGGCCAGCGCGCGATCGGCGATCCGATTCTGCCCGACATCAATCACCACCGCGCCCGGCGCGATAAAATCGCCGGTCACCAGCCCCGGCTTCCCGATCGCCGCGACCAGAAGATCCGCACGGCGGCACTCCTCGGCGAGGTTGGATGTCTTCGAGTGGCAGATCGTCACGGTCGCGTTTTCCTGAAGCAGCATGATCGCTACCGGCTTGCCCACGATATCGCTGCGCCCGATCACCACCGCGTGCCGTCCTTCGAGCGGCACATGGTAGTACTTCAGCATTTCGATAATGCCCGCGGGCGTGCACGGCCGCGGCCCCGGCCGGCCCGCCACAAGATGACCGACGTTGACGGGATGAAAACCGTCCGCGTCTTTTTCCGGCGCGACCGCTTCGAGTACGCGCCGCGAATCGATCTGCCTGGGAAGCGGCATCTGCACCAGAATCCCGTCGATTTCCGGACGACGGTTCAGTTCGTCGATGATGGCCAGAAGCTCGCCGGTCGAGATCGATTCGGCCGGAGTGATTTTTTCGCTGTAAATCCCCAGTTCCCCGCAAGCTTTGATCTTTCCGCGAACATAAATCTCCGATGCGGGATTGTGCCCCACCAGAACAACCGCTAATCCTGGGGGCCGGCTGAGTTGGTGGATGCGCGGCTTGAGACCGGCCAGGATTTCGGCGCGGACAGCCGTGCCGTCAAGAATCTGCACAATTTTATTGTAAGAAGCGCGGCGCTGCGTCCGCTGATGGAGCGCCCCTATTCGCCGATGTATTTCGCGACCCAGTCGATGTTCCGGTGCATGATATCCAGCACGAACTTCGGTTCCTGCGGTCCGTGCTGCGTTCGCGGATAGACCACCATTTCCGCCGGCACGCCCCGGCGCTTCACGGCGTGGTACATTTCATAACCCTGGGTCGTCGGCACGCGCGGATCGATTTCGCCGTGCAGGAACAAAGTCGGCGTGGTGACGTTGGCGACGTGCGCCAGCGGCGACATTTTGATGTACCGCTCCGGCTGCTCATACCACGGGCCCTCGAAATAATCGTCGAGCGTGCTCGGGATGTCGTTGGTTCCCCACATCGAAATTAAATCCGACAAACCAGCGCCGCTGGAGGCGCACTTGAATCGATTCGTCTGCGTGATCACCCAATCGGTCATATAACCGCCGTAGCTCCAGCCCATCACCGCCAGGCGGTTCGGATCCGCGACGCCCATCTGAATGACGAAATCCACGCCGCTCATCAGATCCTGATAATCGCCGCCGCCCCAATCGTCGATATTGGCGGAGCGGAATGGCAGCCCGTAGCTCGTCGAGCCGCGCGGATTCGGCCGCAGCACCGCCCAGCCGCGCGCGGCGAACGAGGCGATGGGATATAAACCGCTCGCGCCGATAAATGTTTCATTGAAAGCGCCCGACGGTCCGCCGTGAATATTCAGAATCAGCGGATATTTTTTCGCTTTGTCGTAGTTGACCGGCAGCGTGAGCAAGCCTTCGATTTCCTTGCCGTCCTTCGATTTCCAGCGGATCACGCGGGTTTCTCCGACCGGCTCCTTCGGCAAATTGACGTTGGCCGCGCTCACCCGCGCCGGTTTCATCGACGAAACCGGCATGACGTAGGCTTCCACGGGCTCATCGGGCGATTGTATCGCCAGGCCGGCGTAGGTGCCCGCGCGATTAAAAACAACTTGCGGTGAAAACGTTCCACGCGATCTTTGAAACACGATCGATGGCGGCCCGTCCACTGGCATGGCGTACAGCGCTTCGCGCGTGCGCACTCCCTCGCTGAAATAAATTTTCGAGGAATCCGGCGCCCACGAATCGAGCAGCGGATTCTCATCCGGCGTGGCGGGCAGCTCGCGCGACCGCAGATCGGAGAGGCTCATCAGCACGATGCGTCTGCCGTCGATGCGCTTGGCGCTTTGCGTCGTCCGGACGAAGGCGAGATAACGGCCATCCGGCGAATAGCGCGGCTCGGATTCGGTCGCCGGCGTCGCCGCGAGGTTGCGGATCGCGCCAGTCTCCAGCGCGACTTCGAGAATATCGGCCTTGGGCCCGTCGTCGGCCTCCGGTGTGGGGCGAACTTCATAGGCGATGCGCGTCGAATCCGGCGACCAGTCGAATTGGCCGACGTGATACGGCCCGGCGGCAATTTTCTTCGCCTCGCGTTTGCCTTCGACGTTCGGCTCCACTGTAATGATCCACAGCGAATTGTTATGCGGATTCTCGTCGATCACGCGGAAATCGAGTTTCTCGCGCCGCGCGCGCTCCTCATCGCGATCCGGCTCGCGCCCGGTGAAGGCGATCCACTTGCCGTTGGGCGAAACGGAGAACGCCGCCATCGTACCGCTCCAGTGGGTGATCTGCTCGGCTTCACCGCCATCGGCGGGAATGCGATAAATATTGCGCTTTCCGCTGCGATCGGAGGCGAAAAAGATCCATTTCGAATCAGGCGAAAAAGCCGGAGCATTGGAGCTTTTCTCGCCGCGCGTGAGCTGGATGCGATTCGATCCATCGACGGCGGCGAGATAAATCTGCGTGTTCAATTCGCTTTTTTCTCCATCCATTACCGGATGCGTTTCCGTCCACACGGCGAGTTTGCCATCCGGGGAAGGAACCGCGGCGCTGACCGTCTTGACTTTCATCGAAAGCTCCGGCGTCCATTGCCCCCAGGCGCAAATAGCGAGGAAGAAAACGGGCCAGCAAGGCTTCGTCTTTACTGGCCACCGGCCACCGGCCGCTGCCCGCTCCTTTTTAACGCACATATTTATCCACCCAATCCAGATGTCGATTCATGATGTCCAGTATGAATTTCGGCTCCCCCGGGCTGTGCGGCTGCCGCGGATACACCACCATCTTCGCGATCACTCCTTCGCGTCTCAGGGAATGATACAACTCGTAGCCCTGCGATGTGGGCACGCGGATATCGGCTTCCCCGTGCAGGATCAGCGTCGGCGTGGTGACGTTTTTCACGTACGTGATCGGCGAATGCTTGCGGTAATTGTCGAATTGTTTCCACGGCTCGCCGCCGAAATAATCGGGAAGGAAGCCCATGATGTCGCTGGTTCCGGTGAAGCTCCACAGGTCCGTGACGCCGGCCCCGACCACGGCCGCTTTAAAGCGATGCGTCTGCGTGATGGTCCATGAGGTCATGAATCCGCCATAGCTCCAGCCCATCACGGCCATGCGATCCGGATCGGCCACCCCCAATTCAATCACGCGGTCCACCCCGCTTTGGATATCTTCGTAATCCTTGCCGCCCCAATCGTTGTAGTTGGCGAAGCGAAAAGCTTTGCCGTAGCCGCTCGAGCCGCGCGGATTGGCGCGAAGCACGGCGTAGCCTCGCGCCGCGAACACCGCAATCGGATATAGCGAGATGCGGCCGGTAAAGCTTTCCTGGAACACGCCCGTCGGGCCTCCGTGAATCACCACAATGAGCGGATATTTTTTGCCTGGTTCGTAATTGACCGGGTACGTGATCAATCCTTCCACATCCAGGCCATCCTTCGCTTTCCAATGAATCACTTCCGTCTTGCCGACCGGCAATTTTGGCATATCGACATTTGCGCGGCTGACGCGTAGCGGAGTTTTCGAACTCACCGCCATCACGTACGCCTCCGGCGGATCATCGCAAGATTCCATCGGCAATCCGAGCATCGTGCCCGTCGCATTCAAATGCACGCCGTTTCCGCCGAACATGCCTTTGGACGGCTCAAACAAAGTCCGCGGCGGACCATCGACGGGCATTTCGTAAATGGCGCCGCGCGTGTGTCGCGCTTCCGTGAACAGCACCCGGTCGCCTGCGAAGCCGAGCAGTTCCGGTTGCTCGTCATAGGTCGCCGGCAGCGCGCGCGCTTCCCCGGTCGAGCGGTTGAGCAGCACAATCCCTCCGTCGAAGGCCCAGCGCGGCGGATCGGAGAGCGACTTGGTATAAGCCAGATAGCGGCCGTCGTGCGAATAAAACACGTTCGGGCTGATGGTGTGCGTCGCGGCGATCGATTTGATCGCGCCGCTCGCCACGTCAAGCTCGGAAAGCTCGGTGGTGGTCCAATCGTCGGCGTCCGGCGTCACGGCGTGAGTGAACGCGATCGCCCGCGAATCGGGCGACCATTCGAGCGTGTTTACGTCGCGCTTGCCGTCGGTCAGCTTGCGGAAAGCCCGCTTCCCCTCGTTATCGGCGTCGGCGGGGATCAGATAAATCGAATGATTCGCGGGATTCGAATCCACTACGCGAAAATCCCGCTTTTCCTTGCGATTTTTTTCGAGATCCGGCGGCGGCTCGTAGCCGCTGAAGGCGACCGTTTTTCCGTCGGGCGAAAGCTGGTATGCGCCGATATCGCCCTTGAAGTCGGTGATCTGCTCCGCCTCTCCGCCGGCAACATAAATGCGGTAGATCTGATTCCTGCCGGTTCGCGCCGATTCGAAGTAGACCATGCGGCCATCGGGCGAAAAGGACGGGTTCGTCGAGCTCTTCTCGCCGCGCGTCAACTGAAGGCGATGCGATCCGTCGGCGTTCGCCAGAAAGATCTGTTCCCGCATTTCGCTGTGCTCGGCATCCATCACTGCCTCGATTTGCGTCCAGACCACCTTCGATCCGTCCGGCGATGGCGCTACCGAGCCGATGTTCTTAAATTGCATCGAAAATTCGGGAGTCCAGCCGGAGGGCTGCGCGCCGGCGATCGCGGCCAACCCCAAAACAATCAGCATGGCTTTCATAGGCGCCATCTAATATGCCACAGTTCAAAGCCGCTCATCCGGAGCAGGCGTTACATCCGGCGTAACTCCTTGAACGAAAGATTCCTCGCAATTTCGGAATCTCAAACGTGGAGGTGTTGCGGCGCCGCATTAAAGAGAAACCATGGAAACCAGCGACCAACCATCCACCGCCGAAGCCATCCGCGATATCACGGAATCCACCCGGCAGGCTTTCGCCGCAAGCGAGCGCATTGCGGCCGATCTGGAAACGCTCGAACGGCGCTTCAAGCATGCCACCGACTGGCGGGCGCGGATCGAGGAGAATCCCCTGTGGCTGGCTGGCGCGGCTGTCATCGGCGGCATCATCCTGTGGCGGATTTTCCGCTAAAACACTCCAGCGCGATCAGAGCTGAAGCAGCAGCACTCCCGCCGCCACCAGTGCGGCGCCGATCCAGCGGAGCCGGTTGATGTGCTCCCCTAAGATAACCTTGGCCAGAACCGTCTCAAGCACGTAGCTCGACGCCGTTGCCGGAACCGCGAAGCTGAGATCGGTAATCGACAGCAGCGACATCTGCGCGCCGAACGCCACCGCCATCGCCGCGATGCCGCCGAGCACGAAGGGATTTCGCGCCAGATCTCTAATCAGCCGGAGAATGCTCGCGGGCCGGAAATCGCAGACTTCGCCATGACGTTTCATGCCGGAGGCGTCCAGCAGATCGCCGGTGGCGTTGCAGCAGACGATCAGCAGAACCAGCAGCCATCTCATGGCGGCGTCATCCTCATGGCGTCGTTCGCGGCTGCGTGCGCCCCACCAGAATTGCTCCCAGCGTGATCAGCGCGACGCCAACCCATCGCCCGCGCGAAACGTGCTCGCCCAGCACGGCCCATCCCACGATCGCCGAGAAAGCGTAGCCGGTGGCCGTGACCGGCAGAACGTAGCTGAGATCCGCCCAGCTCAGCAATGAAAGATTCGCGAATAATCCCAGCGCCAGCAGCACCGTGCCGCCATCGACCATCGGATTCCGAAGCACGTGCAGATAAGCCAGCAGTTGCACCGTCACCATGGGGCCAACCTGGTGCATCCCCGCCGTTAGCAGCAGATTCCCGCAAACGTTTGCGCAAATTACAGTGGCTGCAAAGAACGCCGATTTGCGGCGGATGAGTTTAGGATCCGTTACCGTGTGCGTCACTCTGCTGCCGATCCGCTCAATCCCACAAACACCAGCCCGGCGACCACCAGCAGCGTCCCGATCGTTTTCGCGGTCAGCGCCCATCCGCGATATTCTTCGTGCAGAAGACGAGGATGAAATCTCGTCAAATAGAACACCGTCACGAAAATGAGCGCGTAGCGCAGCCCGGAGATGGCCGAGACGACCGCCGGACTGGCGAGGCTGATGGCGTAAAACACCAGAAACGAGCCAACGCCATTCGCAAAGCGGTTCAGGAAGTACAATTCTTTACTGCGCGGGGAGGCGTGCTCCGAAGTCCGGAAAATCTCCTCCCGCCATTTTTTCCGCACCAGCAGGAACAGAGCTCCCGCGAAAGTGCCCAATGTAAATATGACGTAGGCGGAAACGAAGTTCGTTTCCTCGAATGCCATCTTTTGCAGCACCGATGAGAGCCCGAAAGTGACCGCCGCGGAAATGATCAGAGGAATGATGACCCGGAGATTCATCGGCTCGGAGGAAAACATCACGAATCCGCCAAGCACCAGAAGCGCGAAGCCCGGAATGCTGGCTCCGCCGAGCGGTTCCTTCAGCAGCGGAATCGCGATGAGATAGGTGAACAGCGGCGAAAATCCGCCCATGATCGCCAGCGCCTGCGAGGCTTCGCCGAGCTTCAACGCGTCGTAGTAAAAATAATTCGCCGCAAGCTGGATTACGCCAGCCGCGAACGCCAGTCCGGCCACTCTCCAGCTCGGCGTATGAAAGCCGAACGGCATCAGCAAAAGGCCGAAGATACTGATCGCGCCCAGCCAAAACACATAATTGATCACGTCCTGCGTTTCCGGATTTTCGAGAAGAATCTTGTCCCAAACCAGAGACAAGCCGATGATCCCATGCGCAAGGATGGCAATCAGAATTCCGTTATGGACCCAGGAAAACACGGCAGGCGTAAGTAAGACTCGGTTGCTCACCCGCGGCGAAGGTGTAACCGCTTCAATCCGCGGAAAGACGCACGGCCAGGTCGATTTTCTCGAGCTTGCTCCAGAAACCGGGCAGCAGATCGAGCTTCAACGCGTTGGCTCCATCGGAAAGCGCGCGCTCCGGCGCCTCATGCACCTCGACGAAAACAGCATCCACACCGGCGGCGACCGCGGCGCGCGCCAGCGGCTCAATAAAGCGCGGCTCGCCGCCCGATGCGGTCCCCGCAGCGCCCGGTAGCTGCACGCTGTGCGTCGCGTCGAAAACCACGGGCCATCCAAATTCGCGCATGATCGCCAGCCCGCGCATATCGACCACAAGATTGTTATAGCCAAACGAGCTGCCGCGCTCGGTGAGCAAAATCCGGTCGTTTCCCGTGGAGGCGACTTTTTCCGCCGCCAGCCGGATATCGTAGGGTGAAACGAACTGGCCTTTTTTGATATTGACGGCGCGTCCGGTGCGTCCGGCGGCCACGAGCAGATCCGTCTGCCGGCAAAGAAACGCCGGGATCTGCAAAACATCGGCCGCTTCGGCCGCGGCTTCGGCCTGCGCCGGCTCGTGAATATCGGTGAGCACGGCGAATCCGGCCTCGCGCACGGATTTGAGGATTCGCAGCCCTTCTTTCAACCCCGGACCGCGATACGATTTGACGCTCGAGCGGTTGGCTTTATCGAAAGACGCCTTGAAGATAAACGGCGCGCCCGTCTTCGAAATTTCGCGCGAGATTTCCCGCGCGAGAAAATGAACGTGTTCTTCCGATTCGATGACGCACGGTCCTGCGATCAGCGCCAGTGGCGCGCCGCCGCCGATTTCGATTTGAGAAGTGATCCGCAAGAACTAACCCGCCAGCGTCTCCATTCTGGCGCCGGCTTCCTGCCGCCGGGCTCCCTCGGCCAGCGCCGCGCCGATAAACGCCCGGAATAGCGGATGCGGCTCGAGCGGCTTGGACTTGAACTCGGGATGAAACTGGCAGCCGAGATACCAGGGATGATCGGGCAGCTCGCAGATCTCGACATAAACGCCATCCGGTGTTTCGCCGGTCAGCCGCAGGCCATGACTCGTCAGAATGTCCTGAAACTCGCGATTGAACTCGTACCGGTGCCGGTGCCGTTCGCTGATTTCGGCTGTGCCGTACGCCTCCCGTGCGAAACTGTTCTCGGCGAGACGGCACGGATACGCGCCCAGCCGCATGGTGCCGCCCAATTCATCCACGCCCTTCAACTCCCGCAATTTATAAATGACCCGGTTCGGCGTCGCCGGATCGAACTCGGTCGAGTTTGCGTTCGTCAGACCGCAGACATTGCGGGCGAACTCGATCACCATGGTCTGCATCCCCAGGCAAATGCCGAAATAGGGCACTTTGAACTCGCGCGCGTAGCGGATTGCGCACAGCATCCCTTCGACGCCGCGCTTGCCGAATCCGCCGGGAACAAGAATGCCCTCGAAGGTTTCCAGCTCGGCGATCCCCTCCGGCCAGCTGAGCCGTTCCGAATCAACCCAGGTGAAAGTGACCTTCGCGTTGTGAGCCAGGGCGCCGTGCAGCAGCGCTTCCTTCAGGCTCTTGTAGGAGTCCTCGTACTCGACGTATTTTCCGATGATGCCGATCGAAATTTCTCGCGCCGGATGTTTCAGCCGCCGCACCATATCGCTCCAGCGGCTCAAGTTCCGCGAGCCGGCTTCGATCGCCAGGCGGCGCAGAGCGATTTCATCGAATCCCTGTTCGGCGAAAACCAGCGGGCACTCGTAAACGCTGGAAACGTCGCGCGCGGTGATGACGGCTTCGATATCGACATCGCAGAACAGCGCGATTTTTTCCTTCATCTCCCGCGGCAGCTCATGATCGCTGCGGCACAAAAGAATATCGGGCTGGATGCCGATGGCGCGCAGTTCCTTCACGCTGTGCTGCGTCGGCTTGGTTTTCAATTCCTGCGCGGCGGCGATCCAGGGCACCAGCGTCACGTGAACGAACAGTGTATTTTCGCGCCCCAGCTCATGCCGCAACTGGCGGATCGCCTCCAGAAACGGCAGGGACTCGATATCGCCCACCGTTCCGCCGATCTCGACGATCACCACATCGATCGGCGAGCCGTCGGCCGCCGTCGAAACGCGCTTCACCGCGGCCTTGATCTCATTGGTCACGTGCGGGATCACCTGCACCGTCTTGCCCAGATAATCCCCGCGGCGCTCGCGCGAGATGATCTGCTCATAAATGCGGCCGCTGGTCAGATTATTGGCCTGCGTGAGCGGCGCGTGCGTGAAGCGCTCGTAGTGGCCCAGGTCGAGATCGGTTTCCGCCCCGTCGTCGGTGACGAAAACCTCGCCGTGCTGGAAAGGACTCATCGTGCCCGGATCCACATTCAAATAAGGATCGAATTTTTGCAGCGTGACTTTCAGGCCGCGGCTTTCGAGCAGGCACCCCAGACTGGCCGCGGCGATTCCTTTGCCGAGCGAACTCACCACTCCGCCGGTCACGAAGATGTACTTGGCCATTTTTTCTATCTCGTCACCATCATTTTTTCGTACAGCTCCGCTACGAGTTTCCAATCGTCCGGCGTATCGACGCCCAGCGATTCATAATCGGTTTCAACCACACGAATTTTGAACCCGTTTTCGAGCGCGCGCAGTTGCTCCAGCCGCTCGGCGCGCTCCAGCGGCCCCACCGGAAAATCCGGATAGGCCAGCAGAAACTCGCGCTTGTAGACGTATAAGCCGACATGCTTGAAATAGGTCCGCTCGCCGGCGTCGCGAACGTAGGGGATCGGCGAGCGCGAAAAATAGATCGCGTTTTCGTCCCGGTCCGTCACCACCTTCACCACGTTCGGATCCGTGATCTCCCGCTCGCGCACGATCTTTTTCTTGAGCGTGCCCATCGGCGCTTCATGGTCGAGAACGCCCAGGATCGCCGCGTCGATCGCCGCCGGATCGATCATCGGCTCATCGCCTTGAATGTTGACCACCAACTGCGCGTCCGAGGATGCGGCCACCTCGGCCGCACGATCGGTGCCCGATGGATGATCCGCCCGGGTCATCCGCACCTTGGCCTGAAACTGCGCCGCCGCATTGCGAATCCGCTGATCGTCGGTGGCGATGATCAGCTCGGTCAGATAACGCGCTTGCGAGGCTCGCTCCCAGACGTGCTGAAGCATTGTTTTTCCGGCAATCGAGACCAGCGCTTTACCGGGAAATCGAGAGGATGCGTACCGTGCGGGGATTACGCCAAGAATCCTGTGCGGCACAATCTAGCATAACACAACAGAGGTAACAACGGAAGTAACATTGGAAATTGAAGAGGCAGCAAAATCGGAGGCCGCTCTGGGCTGTTGCGCTGCTCGCCGCCGCGTCAGTCGCGCTCTGGCAATGGGCCACCGTCCATGCCAATTTTAACGGCAATTGGACGGCGCTTTACTGCACCGGCTCCAAGCAGCCCCAACCATCTCTCGTCCAGCAGGAGCACGTCTATACCTTCCCACACTCCTTCGGTTATGACGGTCAAATTTATCATTACATCGCGCACGATCCGTTTCTGCGCAGCGATCTGAAAACTTATCTGGATGATCCGCGTCTGCGCTATCGCCGCATTCTGATACCGCTGCTCGCTTACACGATGGCCTTCGGAAATTCTCGGTGGATCGATCCGGCGTACGAATTCCTATTTCTCGTAAGCATCGCCTGCGGCGTTTACTGGAGCTGCCGCGTCGCGCTCGCCGCCGGATTGGACGCGCGCTGGGGTTTACTGTTTTTGATCATGCCCGCGACGCTGGTCTCGATGGATCGCCTGGTGGTGGATGGCACGCTCGCCGCGCTCACAGCCGGTTTTCTTTGCTATAGTCGTACGCCATCCTGGAAGCTATTCACGATTCTCGCCGCCGCCGCGCTCACGCGTGAAACCGGACTTCTTCTGGTGCTGGCGTGCGTCGCCTCTCTCGCGTGGCGGCGCGAATTTCGTCGCGTCGCGATTTTTCTTTTGAGCGCCGCGCCTGCGGTTGCCTGGTTTCTCTACGTGCAAACTCATGCGACCGGCGGCATCTACGCGATGTCGCCGACGCCGCTCTTCGCCATTCTGCGCGCGTTCGTAAGCCCGCTGCAATATCCCGCCGGCACACCGTTCGTCGGTGTGGTTCACGCCGCGGATTATCTGGCATTGTGCGGAGCACTTGTCGCAATCTCCGCGGGCTTGTTCTATGGCGGGCGCCTGATCGATTCTCCGCGTTTTGCCGCGATTCTTCTCGCCGTACTCGCTGTCCTTTTGCAAAGAATCGATCTGTGGCAGAACGTCTACGGTTTCGGCCGGATTTTCACGCCATTATTTTTATGCCTGGCCTATGCCGCCGCGCGCGATCGAAAAATATGGCTGTTGGCGCCCACGCTGATGATCCTGCCGAGAATCGCGATTCAACTTGCGCCGCAACTTCTCGGCGTCCTTCACTGGATTGCATGACCTGCTAAGATTCCTGCTTGGACCGATGATTCCGATACGCCGATGTCTGCCGGTCGCGATTCTGCTCGCGCTTACCGCTTGCAAGAAACCGCAGCCGAAAATCATAGTCCCCGACGTTTTCCGCGTGAAGTTCGAAACCTCGCACGGCGATTTTATCGTCGAGGCGCATCGCGACTGGGCCCCGCGCGGCGTCGATCGTTTTCACGAGCTTCTGCGCATGCATTATTTCGACCAGGGCCGCTTCTTCCGCGTGGTCCCCGGATTTATCGCGCAGTTCGGCGTGCATCGCGATTTCCGAGTTCACGACGTGTGGCGCGAGCTGTTCATCGTGGACGATCCGCCGAAGGAAAAAAATCTTCGCGGTACGCTGTCGTTTGCGCAATCCGGTCCGAACACGCGGGCCACCGAAATTTTTATCAATCTGGCCGATAATACCTCGCTCGATCCGGAAGGATTCGTTCCCTTCGCGAAGGTGATTGAAGGCATGGATGTCGCCGACCAGCTCTATTCCGGCTATGGCGAAATGCGCCCGCAAGGCAAGGAGATCGATCCGGGACGCGTCGAAGGCGAAGCCAACGAATATCTGGTGCGGTTTCCAAAGCTCGATTACATCAGGAAAACGGAATTTCTTCCGTGAGCCCACGCCGCTCCTAGGCGATCGGGCGGAGCGGCGGCAGGCGTTTTGTAATAAAATGGCGCCTGGAGGCTCGCATGATTACTCGCCGGGGTTTCGCCGGTCTGGTCGCCGCTGGTTTTACCGAGTTCGCGTTCGCGCAACGCTCCGCCGTCGATTCGATGAACGTTCAAGCGCCGAAAGGAACGGTTTGGCTCAACGCCAACGAATTTCCGGAAGGCCCGCCGGCCGCGGCGCTCGATGCGATCGCTCGAGCCGCCAAAGAATCGAATCGTTATCACTTCACGGAGTATCCGGCGATTTATCAGAGCATCGCGAGTATTGAAGGGCTCAAAGGCGATCAGGTGCTGGTCGGCGCCGGATCCACGGAAGCGCTGCACTGCGCCGTGGAGGCGTTCACATCTCCCAAGCGCCCGTTCATCTGCGCGTGGCCGACGTTTGAATCGGGTCCGGAACTGGCGGCGGCGCAAGGACACGCGGTAGTGAAATTGCCGCTCACCTCGGACTACCGCTCCGATGTACGGCAGCTCGTGGCTGAGGCGAAAAAGGCCGGCGGCGGGATGATCTACATCTGCAATCCCAACAATCCGACCGGCAACGTCGCGCCCAAGCAGGACATCGGCTGGGCGGTGCGAAATCTTCCGGCCGATACCGTTCTGCTGATCGACGAAGCGTACTTCCACTTCAATACTTCGCCGGAAACCGAAAGCGCCATGAAGTACGTGAAAGACGGAAAGAACGTTCTGGTGATGCGGACCTTCTCCAAAATTTACGGCATGGCGGGCCTGCGCGCCGGCTACGTTGCCGCGCGTCCGGACCTGATCAAGAAAATGGCTCCGTTCCGCAATCTTCAGATCAGCATCACCACCGCCCGCGCCGTTGTTGCCGCCATCGACATGGGCCCGAAACTCGTCGAGGAGCGCCGCGCGCGGTTGATCCGCACGCGCGACGATTTGGTCGCATTTTTGAAGCAAAAGAAGCTGAATACGATCGAATCGCAGGCAAATTTCGTCATGTTCGATACCGGCCGCGATATTAATCAAATCGGCCCGGCGATGCTCGCCAAGGGCGTCGCGGTCGGCCGTCCGTTCCCGCCCTACAACACCATGATGCGAATCACCATCGGCACGGACGCGGAAATGGCGAAGTTCAAAGCGGCGCTGAGCGAGGTTCTCTCGGTTTAGGCGCCCTAAGCGATACGGATTCGACGTTTAAAGCCGGCTTCGCCCCCGATACGGGCTGGTACTCTGAAAAGGATGAGATTTCGAGCCCTCCTTCTGTTGCTGCCTGGCCTCGTCTCCGCGCAATCGCTCGCCGATTTCGAGAAAAAAGTCACTGAATTCACGCTGCCCAACGGCTTGCATTTCATTCTGATCGAGCGTCATCAGGCCCCCGTGGTTTCCTTTCACACCTATGTGAACGTCGGCTCGGTGGACGATCCGAGCGGCGAAACCGGAATCGCGCACATGTTCGAGCACATGGCGTTTAAAGGAACGAAAACCATCGGCAGCAAGAACTGGCCCGAGGAAAAAAAAGCGCTGGATGCGATCGAAACTGTCTATGACCGGCTGGATCAGGAGCGGCGCAAGGGTTTTCATTCCGATCCGAAAAAAATCGCGGCGCTTCAGGACGAGCTGAAAACGGCCATCGCCAAAGCCGACAGCTTCGTCGATGAGAACGCCTATGACCGCATCGTCGAATCCAACGGCGGCGTCGGCATGAACGCGTCCACCGCGGAAGACTCCACCAATTATTTCTATAGCTTTCCTTCCAACCGTATCGAACTGTGGTTTCTGCTCGAATCGGAGCGATTTCTCCAGCCGGTTTTTCGCGAATTTTACAAGGAGCGCGACGTG
>Ga0209062_1001571_pt1 | contig 38711 bp, 36 predicted proteins | sample Coa_R2_2_FD_187158 | JGI IMG/M metagenome (GOLD analysis project Ga0209062, IMG submission 187158) | Surface soil microbial communities from Centralia Pennsylvania, which are recovering from an underground coalmine fire - Coalmine... | ecosystem: Environmental > Terrestrial > Soil > Unclassified...
ACCCGGAGCGGGGGGGACGGGGCGACGCGGGGTCATGACTTTCTCCTCCTCCCCACGTTCTACCACCTCACCCGCCCTACGTCAACAAAGTACCGTTAGAGGGCGCCACGCCGGCATGTTCCGCGACGATGGCCAGCACGTCGAGGTCGGGAGCCAGCACCCGCGTGATGCCGTCGAGCAGGCTGAGCCCCCGGCCCACCAGCACCAGCTCCATCGGCAGATCGCCCAGCGCCGGACCCAGGCGGGCAATCTCCCCCATGCCGGTGCCGTCCTGCTGGGAGGAGGCGCCCAGCAAGCCCAGCAGCACGCCGAACAGGGCTGAGGGCCGCCCGGTCCGCTCACCAAACTGAGGGCCCGCTGCAGCGCCTCCAGGTCGCCGGCCGCCAGCGCCCGGACCATGCCGGCCAGGGCGCATCGCAGCCCTGGGGAGATCACGCTGCTCAGCCCGTGGTCGAGCAACACCAGGCGCGGGCCCGGCTGGACCAGCACGTTCCCCGGGTGCGGGTCGGCATGCAGGATGCCATGCCGCAATAGCTGCTCCGCGTACACATCGTTCAGGAGGTGGGCCACCGCTCGGGGATCGAGGCTCGCCTCGGCCAGCGCGGTCCGCTCGCTGATTTTGATGCCCTCCGCGAAGTCCATCACCAGGACACGATCGTTGCTCAGGTTATGGATGATGCCAGGCACGCTCACGTCGCCCCGATGCGCCAGGGCCGCTCTCAACCGCTCGCAGGCCGCCACTTCCTGGCGAAAGTCGAGCTCGAGGGGGATGGTGTGGCGCAGGTAGGCGAGGATGGGCTCCAGGCGCCAGGTAGGCGACACGGTATCGCTGACGCCGCTCAGCAGTTCGAGGGCGGCGAGGTCGGCCACGGCCAGGTCCCGGGCATCGGGATACTGCACCTTGACGGCCACCTCACGGCCGTCGCGCAACCGCGCCCGATGCACCTGGGCGATGGACGCCGCGGCCAGGGGCCGCGGGTCGATGCAGGCGAAGATATCCTCCGGTGGACGCCCGAAAGCGCAGGCGAGCGCCGCGGCGATGGCGGGCCAGGGACGGGGCGGCACCGCGTCCTGCAGCGTGGCGAAGGCGGCGATGTAGGGGCCGGGGAAGAGATCGGGCCGGCTGGAGGCGAACTGTCCGGCTTTGATCAGGATGCCACCCAGAGAGGCGATGACCTCCAGCAGGCGGGCCGCCCCACGTTCGTGGAGGGCCAGACGTTCCTCAGGGGTGACGGCGGCTTGCCAGTGCGCCCGGCCGTCGAGCGCCGCGTAGCCCGACAGGAGGTCCATGGCCACGGTAAGGAGCGCGGCCGCACGCGCCGGCCAGGCGGGTACGAGCGCTGGGACGAGCCCCGCGGTGCGGGCCGCACGGATCAGGCGCTCTTGGGCCAGGGCGCTCGCTTCGGCTAGGCGAAACGATGTGGCCCACGCGGTCTCGCTCAACCGCGCGGCCAACTGCGGGTAGACGGCCAGGGGATCCGGGCCGGTGGCCGAGGCCAGCAGCGCCCCCGTCTGCACCCACGCATCGGCCAGTGCGGAGGCGAGCGTGTGTTGCGCCCGCAGCGCCTCCTCGTAGCAGGCGGCGGCCAAGCCGGATAGAGGCGCGTGGGCGAAGATCTGCGGTGAGAACGACGCCTTTGTACCGTCGGACAGTTGAGGTGTCATGGCTCATTCCCAGCCGCTCGGGCTAGGCGCTCACCCTTCCCAATCGTTCAGCGGCCCGGCGTCCGTTGCCTCGGCCAGATCCTGTCCGGCAGGCAGGCCCTTTCCCGTGGCCCCGACCACCTGGGCCGCCGCCAGTCCGCCGGCCCCCACGCCGCCGCCCCCGTCGCGGGCGTCCGCACCGGCCGCCGCTAGCAGGCTCAGGCCCAGAGTCTCCACGCCGAAGGCGGAGCCCGGCGTGATCTCCAGTTCGCTCGTCACGTCCATGACGCCGCTGACGCCACGGGCGACGCGCTCGGCCCGACGTTTAGCGCTGAGGCTCGGCACGTATCCTCGGAGCGTCACCGTCGTGCCGACGGCCGCCACGCCAATCCGATGCGGGGTAGTGGCTGGGTCGGAGGCGAGGGCCTCCTCCACGGCCGCGGCGATGGCTCCTTCGTGTGTCATTGCGCTTTCTCTTGTCATTGGTGCCTCTCCTTTCCGGCAAAACCCGGCCCTGAATGTTGGCCGTGGGCGAACCCGGACAGCCTGAGCGTAGCACCGGCGCCCGAGCGGCGCCTCGGGTGAAACACCTGATGCGCCGCACCAGAGCGCCTGCTACGGTGAGGGTGCGTGATGAAGAGGCACGCGAAGGAGGTGAGTCCTATGACCGTCCAAGCCGTCATGTCGCCCGAGCGAACGCAGGCGATTCTGACGTTGTATCTGCAGGACCTGATGTGCGGAGGGCGCTTCGCCCGCTTCTTCGCCGACGACGTGGTCGTGAGCGTGATGTGGACCGACCTCGTGGCTAAGGGGCGCGACGCCGCGGAGCAACTGACCGTCACCATGCATCGCGAGGCGTTCAAGGCCACACCGGTCATCAAGGACCTGTTGGTCGGCGAGGGGAAGGCCCTGCTCGAAGCGGACTTCGTCGCCACGCATGTCGCTGAGTTCGGCGGGAAAGCGCCAACTGGCAAGGAGGTGAACGTGCCGTACTGCGCGGTCTACGACCTGAAGGACGAGAAGATCACGCAGTTGCGCCTGTACTTCCCCATGGATGTGCTGCTGCGTCAACAACTCATCGTGCTGCAGCGCCAGGTCAAGCGTCCTGTGCTCACACCGGGTGACCGGGTGCGCTTGGTGTTGCTCGACCGGCTGAGCCGCACCTGGCAGACAGCGCTGCTGATCGTCCAGCCCAGACCTTGCTGCGTTGGCATCGCCAGGGCTATCGGCTCCTCTGGCATGCACGCTCACAAGCGGGGCGCCAGCGACCGCAGATCGCCCCCGAGACCGTCGCCCTGATCCAGCAGATGGCCCGCGACAACCGGCTGTGGGGGGCCGAGCGCATCCGCGGCGAACTCCTCAAGCTCGGTCTGCGCGTGGGCAAACGCACGGTGCAGCGCTATATGCGCGGGGTTCGGCCCCCGCGCCGGTCCGGTTGTACCTGGGCCACCTTCCTGTCGACCCACATGCACGAGATCTGGGCCTGCGACTTCCTGCCGGTGATCGATGCCGGCTTCCGCACGCTCTACGCTTTCTTCATCATAGAATTGGGCTCCCGCCGCGTCGTGCATGTGGGCGTCACCCGCCATCCGACGGATACGTGGGTGGCGCAACAACTCGGCGAAGCCACGCCCTTCGGGAGCAAGCCGCGCTTCCTGATCCGGGATAACGACAGTAAGTTCGGAGCCCAGTTCGCCCGCGTCGCCGTAACCACGCACATCGAGATGGTACGCACCCCGGTCCGAGCGCCACGTGCGAACGCCATTGCCGAGCGCTTCCTGGGTAGCGTGCGGCGGGAGTGCCTGGACCACATGCTGATCCTGTCCGAGCGCCAGCTGCCAAGATTTGGCCCAAAGGAGGTATAGGGCTGACGTGCGGGAGAGAGGAGGGGTGGGGACAGAATCCGCCAGACTGTAGGGTGTCATAGCCAAGAGTCTGGAGGAGGTGTCCCCATGAGGAAGGATAGCACGCGCGGCGGTGAGCGGGTCTGGCAGGAGAGTGCCCATGCCAGTTTGTGCGTCTTGGGCGCGTATCTGCGGCGGGAGGGGTTCTTCACGCCGCTGGAGGAGCGGGTGCAGATCAAGCAGAAAGTGCTCAAGTACACGGCGGTGCACAAGCTGGAGATGCTCTTCGTAGGGCTGCTCGCGGGGGCCAAGGCGGTCAGCCACACGGCGCGCACGGTGCGGGTGGACCCGGCGCTGTGCACGGCCTTCGGGCTGCCGGGGTGTGCCGACCAATCGGTGATCGCCGACACGTTGGATGCGGCCAGCGAGGCGGATGTGGCCGCGGTGCGGGAGGCAGTGGGGCTGATCTTCGGGCGCTACAGTCAGGCGCAGCGGCACGACTATGAGCGCGCGCCGTTGGTGCTGGATGTGGACCTCTCCCCCCTGCCGGCGAGCGCGCGGGCGGAGGGCTCGACGCGCGGCTACATGGGGCGGCATCGCTCCAAGACGGGGCGCAAGTTGGTGCGCGTACGCGCGGCGCCGTACCAGGAGACGGTCTGGGAAACGGTGGTGCCGGGCCGCACGGCGGAGAGCCTGAGCGTGCTGCAGGAGGCGCTGAGTGCGGCCGAAGAACTGCTCGGTTTGGCCGGGGACGACCCCGCGGCGCAGGCGCGCCGGGCACGGACCGAGATCCGGCTGGACAGCGGTTGGGGCACCGACACCATCCTGACCTGGCTGCTGGCGCGCGGCTATCAGGTCACCGGCAAGTTCCGCTCCCCCGCCCGCGTCAAGAAGCTGATCAAAGACATCGCGGCCTGGCAGCCCACCTCCAGCCCGGGGCGGGAGGTGGCCGCGGTGCCGCAGCCGATTCCCTTTGATCGTCCCCTGCGCCAGTATGCCGTGCGCACGCCCTCCGCCCACGCGCCCAGCGGCTCCTATCATGCGGTCCTCTTCACCACCCGCACCGACCTGAGCATGAGCGCGGTGGTGGACCATTATGACGGGCGCGCGGGCATGGAGGCCGATCTGAAAGGGGACAAGCGCGGCTTGGGCCTGGGCATCATCTGCAAACGGCGCTGGAGTGCCCAGATGGTCGTGGTGTTGCTGATGCAACTGGCCCACAACGTGCTCATCTGGGCCCGCGCCTGGCTGGCGCACCAGGCGCCGCGGGTACGCGCCTGTGGCATCGTGCGCTTGATCGCGGAGGTCTGGGCGGTCCCCGGACGGGTCAAACTCCGTGAGGGCCAGGTCCAACGCGTTCGCTTGCGGTCCAGCCATCCCCGGGCCCGCGATGTGTACACCGGTTTACGTCCCCTCCTCACGCCAGGTCAAACCCTTGCGCTTTTGGGCTAAAGATTGGCAGCTGCTGCGGGTTTTGTGCGCCTATGGCGCCTACTTCAATGCCGCGCGGCCCCACCAAGGGGTCGGCCAAGCGCTCCCAGATCACGTCAGCGGGACGAGCGCGGCCACGTCGGTGGGCGGGTCCGTGCGTGCTCTGCCGGTACTGGGCGGTTTGCATCACGACTATCGGCGGGTCGCGTGAGGCCGACACAGGTCGTGGTGGCACACGGGATGGTGACGGGAGCCAGGACAGCTCGGCTACCACCCGCCGCTGACCAGCCACCCGGCTGCCCTTAGATTGGACAATGGCCCCTCAACAGGTGTATGCTCTACGCCATAGGAGGAAGACTGCTATGAGATCACTCCAGCCTGGTCGCCTGTCATCACGCCTCCTTGGTGTTGCCGTCCTGCTGACGCTCCCCCTGGCCACCTTCGTCTCCCTGGAAGGAATCGCTGCCTCGTCGGCCGCAGCGGAACGTCCGGCCGCGGTCGATGCCCAGGTCGCCGCCGGCGCGCTCGACTACATCACCTTCGGCTGCGAGAACTGCCACGGCCTCAACGGCCGTGGCGGGGTGCGCGTGCCGAACATCTCCGGCCAGGCGACGATCCCCGCCCTCAACACCCCGGCCATCCGTCAGACGCTGAACGCCTCGGCGTTGCGCGCCATCATCCAGCACGGCATCGTCTACCAGTCGAAGCAGGTGCGCGTCTACATGCCGGTGTGGGGCGCCGTGCTCTCCGATCGCCAGGTCGATGATCTGGTGGCCTATATCCACGCCGGCATGCCGCAGTTCTCCGGCATCGTGCCGCAGGCGGTGCGCACCGACTTGGGCGTGCAGGTGGAGGGCCAGGAACTCTACATCCGCTACGGCTGCGTGGTCTGCCACGCCTTCAATGGCTTTGGTGGGGTGCCGAACCCGTCCTCGCCGGACAAGGCCGTTCCTCCGCTGCGTGGCTCGGCCTTCGACAAGCAATTCGCCAAGGACAGCGATATCGCCTACGTGATCGAGCACGGCAGCATCATCGGCCAGGCGCCGATCGTCAGCATGCCGGTGTGGAGTGGACTGCTCTCCGACCAGCAGGTCTCGGCCTTGGTGGCCTATATTCGATCTTTCAGGTAGAGAGACAAGGTGGCTGACATGTTAAGAGTGCTCATCGCTCTTGACAGCTCGGAGGTAGCGGACCAGACGCTGGGCCTGCCACGGAGTTGCTGGCGGGACGACGGCCCTGCACCTGATCCCGCGCCACGTGGTGTGATGGCCGGCAAGCTACAGTAGCTCTATCCCGTTGTCTCTCGCGCATAGCAGGTGCCCTACGCTCACGCTCCACTCCCGTCTGGACGCATTCTCTGCTGCGATCGCACCCGGCGACACGGTGCGTGCCGGGGCTTACTTGCGGCGGTGACTCAGCGTGTGCAGGGACGGCGCGGCCACGCGCCACCAGCGCGAGGTCGGCACCGGTTATTTCGATGCCGTGGCCCAGGTGATCTCTGGCGGCGCCTCCTCGACCGTCGCCCTGGCCGGATCGACCGAAGCCGCGCAGTTCGTGGCCTAGCCGCTCTGGCCTGCCTTGCGTCACCGGGTACTGTCCCTTATTGATGACCGAGGCGTGATCTCCGTCTTTGGGGCCGGTCGGCCCCTGATAGTCGGGCCGGTTGGCCCTGTGTCTGCCCCAGCAAGGCGGAGTATGGTGAGGGAAAGGAGATGAAGAGGAGGAGCCTCTGATGGTCGGAGGCGTCACGACACCAGCACACCCCGGGCCACCCGGCCTGCTCAGCGAGCGCGACCGCCGGCGCCAGCAACAGGTCGACGACATCGCGGACTGGTACCGCGCTCAGCTTCCCTATGACGAACTGAAACGGGCGGGGCGCGAGGTCTCCGTGCTGGTCGATCAGTCCCATCGCCTCGTCCTGGTGTCGAGCTACGTGCGGCAGGCCAATCCTTTTGCCGGCGCGGTCCCCCCCGAAGGGAACATGATCTACGATGAAGGCGTGCTCGCCGCCGTGAAGGCGGGGCTCGCAAGGCGCGATGCCGTCGTCATCGTCGACACCTCCGACAGCCCCGGCTACGCTCCGGCGCCTGGGTCGGGGCAGCGGCCCCTGACGGCCAGGGTCAGTGTGCTGGATATCGTCAGCGGCAATGAAGTCGGCGAACCCGTGACCATAGTGGCCGCCCAACCGCAGCTTCCGCGAGCCTTACACAATCGCCTGTTGAGCATACCCAAGACTCCAGGCGAGGGTGAAGCCAGGGAGTTTGTAGCCCGGCACTTCTTCTATGAGTTCCTCACCGGCTGTGTCGCCGCGGCCTGAGGGCGGGCCCAGCAATGGTCGAACAAGGCCATATTCATGAATCACGGAGGGTCTACTTCGTGTTTTCAATACGTCGGCACGAACACAGGCAAAAGCGTGCCGTCTCCGCTGTGCGCAGACTCAATGGGGGACGGTACAAAGGAGGACCAATGGACACATACACCATCGTTACAACGCCGAGGAGCACACCACCGAGTGCGACTGCCAGCAGCGGACCCGACAAGTGGGATAGGCACGATGTCCGGGCGCGTGATGATATCCTACTCTCGGCATGGTCCGGTCTGCTGGTGCCCCGTCAGGCTCCAGCGGCCGGCGGGGTCCTAGTGGGTCGTGGGATTGCTGTGTCAGGACCCAACGGGCGACTCGGCTCTCTCGAGAGCGTTTTGGTGGACCCCGACACTGATGAGGTCCGCGCGCTAGTGGTCGCCGCAGGGCCTGGGCTGAGCGGGACGCTCACCGTCCCGGCGTCGTGGGTGAAGGCAGCTGGCCCCGAGGAGATCGTCATGAGGTGGTGCCCCGACGCGGGATAGGGATAGAGCACACCTCCCAGACAGTACTATTCATGCGTGGCCGGTCGGCGCGCACCACTCCGGCTCTTGGCCGCCGGGATGGCCATGCACCTAGGGACGTGGCGCTCACCCGCTCTCCTACCTCGCACGTGCTATCTGTCAACCGCCACGGCCAAGGCAGCGTGCGCAAGGCACAGCCGCGTCGCGTCGCCGCAACCCTCCGCTCGGGGATGGAACGGGGTTTCATGCGGCGCTACCCCAACAGTCGTCGCCACCAACGGGTGCCCCACGTCGTGACGGTGCCACTCTCAGCCGAACGGCCCGCCTGATAATGGACCCGAGGGGGTCGCGGTCAGAGTGGGCTCAGCCGGCGCTGTGAAGCCGCGCAGCGGCCGCACGACGACACCGTCAGAGGATATTGGCGTCGCGTCATCTAGAGTAGTGATCGTCGGCCAGGCGGGACGCGGTACGTCGCCCGGCCACGCGCAGGCCGCGTGACCCTTTGCCCGAGAACGGCCACTCACAGGTCGCTGCCACCCCCGGTTGGGCAACGTACCTGATCAAGGTGCGCAAGCATTGCCGCGCGCCGCGCTTGCGCGCTCGATCCAGGCACTCAACGCCGGCATCTCCGCGCCCTTGAGCAGCACGGCGGCCGCCCCCGCCTGCCGCAAGACGGCGCCTTCGTCCTCCTGCAGCGAGGGGGTCAGCACCACCACCGGGCGCTTGTCCCGCCCCAGTCGGCGCAGCGCATCTGCCGCATCGCCCGGTACGGTGCGCGGATCGTAGATCACCAGATCGGCGCCTGAGTCCTCGGCCAGGCGCTCCGCGGCCTCTACGGTGCCGGACGCGGCCACGGTCTGCACGCTCGGGCAGCGCTGTAAGCGCCGCGCCAGCCCCTCCCGGACCCGGAGATGTCCCTCTACCAGGAGGAAAACATTGGGCGGGTGCATCGATCATCTCCACACGATACGTTCGCCTCATGTTCAGTGTAGGCGTGCCATAGGGGAGGGCGGAAGGGTCCAGCGTCCTCAAACGCCCGGCCAAAGGCCCCCGCAATCGGGCCAAACGGCCACATCCAGGTGTGCGATACGGTTATCATTGGGATGGAAGCGAATGGACCAGCGCGCATGAGCCGCACATCAGAACACGATCCACCCACCACGGCCGACCCTACCCGGCACCAGTTGCCGGCGCTGTACCGGGCCATGGCGCAGTTCCTGCGTGCGGGCGATCCCCAGGGACTGTGGCGCCACATCGTCGCGGCGGCCCACGACCTCGCCGGCGCCGATGGCGTCGCCCTCCTGCTCTACGACCGTGCGCAGGACCTCTTCGTGCCCACCGTGCCCAGCGTCGCGGTGGGCCTGGACGAGCGCTGGCTGCAGCGCCAGGGGCTGCCCGCGGCCCAATCCCTGGCCGGTCGTGCCCTGCAGGCCGGGGACATCGTCGCGGTGCACGACACGGCCAGCACCCCCGAGCTGGAGTTCCCCCTGCTGGCGGGCGGGCGCCGGCCTGGGGCCGTGGCCGCCGTCCCCCTCGGGGTGCCGGAGCAGATCCAGGGGGTCTTGGGCGTGTATTTCCTCCAGGCGCGCACCGCCCCGCTGGACGCCGAGCTGCTGCGCGCCTTCGCCGAGGTGGCCGGGGCCGCCCTCGCCACCATGCACGAGCGCGAGCGCGACCGCCTGGCCTTGGCCCGCCTGCAGGCGCTCGACGCGGCCGGCAAGGCGGTGGCCGCCGAGCTCTCGCTCGACCGCGTGCTGCAGCGCATCGTGGAGGTGGCCGCGCGCGTCGCCCAGGCCCGCTACGGGGCGCTCGGCGTGGCCGGCCCCGACGGCTACCTCACGGAGTTCATTACCACGGGCCTCACGCCCCGGGAGCGGGAGCAGTTCGGGCCCTTGCCGCGCGGGCACGGGCTGCTCGGCGTGCTCATCCGCCAGGGGCAGCCGCCGCGCATCCCCAACATCCAGCGCGACCCCCGCCGCGTGGGCTTCCCCCCGCACCACCCGCCCATGTCCAGCCTGCTCGGCCTGCCCACCCGCGTGCGCAACCAGGTCGTGGGCGACCTCTACCTCACCGACAAGATCGGCGCCCCCGAGTCCTCCGAGGACGACGACCAGGAGATGGTCGAGCTGCTGGCCGCGCACGCGGGCATCGCCATCGAGAACGCCCGCCTGTACGAGCAGGTGCGCGATCCGACGCTGCTGCGCGAGCGCGGGCGCATCGGGCGCGACCTGCACGACGGCATCATCCAGGACCTCTACGGCACCTCCCTGCGCCCGGAGAACCGGGCGGAGGAGGCGACCGAGGCGGGCCTGCAGGCCCAACTGCGGGAGCCGGCCGATACTATCTCGGGGGTGATCGGCGACGTGCGCAGCTACATCCGGGGGCTGCAGGCCCGGGAGCTGGAGGAGCATCCGCTGCACGAGGGGATCGTGGCGCTGGCGCAGGCGATCGACGCGCGGGGCGGGCTGACCGTGAGCGCGACGGTGGAGGGGACACCCTGCCGCCTGCCGGAGGCGGTGGCCCACACGCTACCGCAGATCGCGCGGGAGGCGCTGTCCAACGTGGTGCGGCATGCCGGGGCGAGCCAGGCGGCCGTGCACCTGCACTACGAGGAGCAGGGGGTCCAGCTCAGCGTGCGGGACGACGGCCGCGGCGTCGCGATGGAGGCGGAGCATCGCGGGCTGCGCAACCTGCAGGCGCGGGTGGCCGAGGCGGGGGGCCGCCTCAGCGTGCGGAGCGGCGCCGGGACCACGGTCCACGTGTCGGTGCCCCGCAGCTAGAGACGACGCGGCGTACCAGGACGCGGCGGCCTGGAGGACCCGACGCATCATCTGCCCAACGCAGCCGCGGCGGCCTTTACGAACCGCCGGGATGGAGGGCCAGCATCGTGCCGCCGGCGGCCCGCGGGATCTCGGCGGCGCCCGCCGTGACAAGCACGTTGCGCGCCTCCTCGGCCTGCTCGTCCGACTCGACGGCCACCGAGACCAGCACACGCCCCTCCATCACGATCGCGCGGTAGCGCTCGGCCTGCCCGTGTGACACACCACGCCGTGCGAGGTGGCTCGTCAGCCAGTGGCGCAGGCGACTCCCGGTTTCCCAACGGTAGGGCCGATCGTCACCTTTAGAGGAGCGCATCGTCCCTCGTGCCGCGCGACAGCGCGTCCTCAGGATGCCCTGGGCGGCCAATATGCTCCCTCCAGGCGTGACTTTGGCCCTCCCAACTGATGTCACACGACCATAGTAGGAGTCGCTACCCCGGCCTATGCTGGAGGCAGATGAGCGCGCGCGTCGGTGCCTGAGCGCAGAATGGAGGATGACATGATACACACGACCCTGGTGCCCCTCGACGGATCGCCCCTGGCCGAAGCGGCACTGCCCGAGGCGCGACGCCTCGCCCGGGCCGCCGCCGCCACCATCGTGCTGGTGCGCGTCGCGCGCGGCGGCACCGCCCTGCAGGATCAGCGGGCGGCCCAGCTCTCCGCCCTCGCCGAGGCGGAAGCGTATCTGCGCATCAAGGCCCGTGAGCTGAGTAGCGCCGGCTTCGGCGTGCGGACCGATGTGTTCTGCAACGACCCGGCGGAGGGGATCGGCCTGGCCGCGATGGTCCACGGCGCCAGTCTGGTCGTCATGAGCACGCACGGCCGCTCCGGCCTCCGCCGGGCCCTGCTCGGCTCGGTGGCGGCGCAGGTGGTGCACGAGGCCTCCATCCCGGCCCGTATCGCAAAATCCTGGTGCCCCTGGATGGCACGGCGCTCGCCGAGGGCGCGTTGCGGTTCGTCGCGCGGGAGGACTTCGCGCGGGAAGCCACGGTGGTGCTCCCCGAGACCGTACCGACCGCTAATGTGGCCAGGGCGGCGGAATCGATCGCTACGGCCTACGTCCCGGCGCGGGCATACGGACACGAGCGGGGCGACGCGGAGCATCGCCGCGACCAGGCCACCCGCCATCTATACACCGCCGCCCTGACCTATCTCGCCGATCGGCCGTGGGACAGCGCCGTGGCGGTCGGACCGCCGGCCGCGCAGATCCTGGAGCTGGCCCGGGACGAGGGTTTCGACCTGATCATCATGGCAACCCACGGGCGGGTCGGGGCGGACCGCTTGATCCATGGGAGTGTCGCCGGTGAGGTGGTGCGGCACGCAGCGGTGCCAGTGCTCCTGGTGCGCGGAGTCGCCGAGGCCGGACGGGAGACGGAGCAGACGGCGGACGCGGCTCATCCCTTGGTGGCCCCGCCGACGTAGGACGACGCGGTCTCCACAGACATCGGGTGAACCGCCCGATGCGCTCACGGATCGGTGTGCTCCATTATGGGGGTAGAGTCGGATGCTGTGCGCAGGCAGACGCCATGACGTGCGCCGAGTCCGCAAGCATCCGCCAGGAGGAGATGATGATAACCCACGATATCGCGCTGGGCGGCACCATCCGGTGCCTGGATGGCCCGTGCGGGCGCCTCTCTCTGCTGGTCGTCGATCCGGCCAGCAGGCACCTTACCCATCTGGTCGTGGAACGTGGCGCAGGCCTTGCGGCCGTGATCGTCCCGCTCGACCGGCTCGCTCGGGTGGCCAACACAGCACTTGTGCTGCATCTGTCTGTCGATGACCTGGCCAGCCTGCCGCACGTCGTGGAGGCGGACTACCCCGTGCCGCCGTCCGAGTGGATCGAGCGTCACGGCTACGTCCCCGATGCCACCCGGATGGCCCCCTACGCCACATCCGGTTTCGTCGTGCCGCTGCCCCTGGCGGTCAGACGGAGGTTGAGGTCAGGGTGATGCTGTCGTAGCGGCGCGCGTCGTTACCATGGCTGTTTGTCGCACCACAGCGGGCGACGGCGGCTGCCACGTCCTCGGGCAGCGACGGGGAGGTGGAGATATAGGCGGCGGCCCCGGCGCCCAGCGCGGCCATGGCCATCGTTTCTCTATGAGCATGGGAGATGACGACCACCGGCAGGGCGGGCTGGCGTTCGCGCAGGCGCACCATCGTCTCGACGCCGCTCAGCCCCGGCAAGTCGGTGGCGATGACGCAGGCGGTGCAGGGGTGAAACGCGCACCAGGCGAGCGCCTGCTCCCCGGTCCTGACGTGCGTCGGGGGCGGTAGCCCATAGCGGCTCAGCGCCGCCGTGATGGAGCGCGCCTCGTGACGATTGTTGTCTACCAGCAGCAGATGTGGGGCATGGGACATCTGAAGATCTCCTTCCGACCGGCATGACCGGATCTGCAGGTTCAACTTCAGTATGCGTCCCTGGGATCGCGACGCCCAGGGCCGGATGGCCCTAGATGTACGGGATTTCGGCAGGTGACGTCGGAACCAATGATCGCAGGCGACGATCCAACTCTTTAGCCTTCTCCCAAGGCTGACGCACGCTAACCCGGCCATGGTGGTGCGGGCGATCTGCCGTCCCGCTCTGTCACATTCGCCCCGGGCGCCTGCGCGCTGTCGGCGTACGCGGGCAGACGGACTTCCACCACTCGGTGCACGTGCTGTCGGGATCTGTGGCTATCAATCTGGGAAAGGAAGGGGTGATCGCCGCCAACACCCGCGCCTGTGTCGGACTCGGCGCCGGTAAGGTGTTTGCCACCCCGGGCTTCCTCCTGCGGCGGCTGCGCCAGGCCCGCAACGTCTGGCCCGGCGAAGGATAGGGCCGTTTGGGCCTTTTGCACCGGCCCCATGGCGATTACCGAGACTCGTGCACGCCAGGCATGTCGGCGCGCTTCATGGTGAGGTCGGGACGCTCACGCTCATGAGGCGCTCGCCCGTGACGATGAAGACGACGTGCTCGCAGATGTTGGTGGCCCGGTCGGCGATCCGTTCGAGGTTGTGGGCCACCCAGAGCAGATAGGTGTCCCTGGTCGTCGCGCCCCACGCGCCCTCCATCTCGCCCATCAGCGCCTGCACGAGGTCGCCGTACCGCTCGTCTACGGCGGCGTCGCCGGCCCACGCCGCGCGCGCCTGCGCGGCGTCGCCCGCGTCGTACGCCGCCAGGGCCGCCTCCACCTGCTGGCCGACCACGCGCCCCAGCTCCCCCAGGGCGTGCAGCGTCGGCCGCTCCGGCGCGAAGGGCAAGCGTGTCACCAGGTGGGCGATGCCCTGGGCATGATCGCCCATACGCTCCAGTTCTTCGGCGATCATCAGCCCGGCCAGCGCCCGGCGCAGGTCGCCCACCAGCGGCTGATGCAGGGCGATCACCTGCAGACTCAGGCGCTCGATCGTGCTGCAGGCGGCATCGATCGCATCATCGCCCACCACCACCTCGGTGGCCAGGGCGCTATCGCTGCGGTCCAGGGCGGTCATGGCCCGATGGAGTGCCTCCACGACGCGTGCGCCCACCTGCACCACGGCCAGGTGCAGGTCGTCCAAGCGGCGATCCAATTCGGTGCGTGCCGGCATGCCTGTCCTCCTTTCTGAGCGAGCCGCGTGGGGTCATGTCTGCACCGCCCACGGCATAGTGTCACATGGCTGCCCAAGCGGCGTCAACCAGACTGACCGTCTATGGGCCGGGGTGCACGTGCCATCCGCGTCGCTAGCGTGCATAGCGCCGATAGAACCGGCGTTTGATGCCCTCGACCAGGGCCAGATAGGTGACGACCACGCCGAGCAAGAAGGCGAAAAAGCCAATCGGAGGCGCGACGAAGCCCAGCACGGCCGCCAGCGGAGTGAACGGGATGGCGATGGCCAGCGCCACGCAGGCCAGTACGCTGCCCAGGAGCGCGCGGCTGGGACGGCTGCGCCACGGCGCACCCGCCGTGCGGATCACCAGGATGACCAGGGTCTGTGTGGCCAGCGACTCCACGAACCAGCCGGTGCGGAAGAGGTCCTGGGAGGCGTGGAACAGCCACAGCATCGCCCCGAAGGTCAGGAAGTCGTACAGCGAACTGACCGGCCCGACGATGACCATGAAGCGCTGGATGAAGCCGATGTTCCAGCGTTTGGGGTTCTGCAGATACGTCTCGTCCACGCGATCGCCGGGGATGGTGAGCTGCGAGAGGTCATACAGGAAGTTGTTGAGCAGGATCTGCAGCGGCAGCATGGGCAGGAAGGGCAGCACCAGGGCGGCGCCAGCCATGCTGAACATGTTGCCGAAGTTGGAGCTGGTGCCCATCATGATGTACTTCATGATGTTGCCGAAGCTCTTGCGCCCCTCGAGCACCCCCTGATGCAGCACGTCGAGCGAGTGCTCCAGCAAGATGATGTCGGCTGCCGCCTTGGCCACGTCGACCGCACCGGCGACCGAGATGCCCACGTCGGCGTTGTGCAGCGAGGGCGCGTCGTTGATGCCGTCGCCCAGGAAGCCGACCACGTGGCCGCGCCGCTGCAAGGCCCGCATGACCCGGTTCTTCTGCTCGGGCGAGACGCGGGCGAAGACGGTGGTGGCCTCCGCCAGCGCCCCCAGCGCCTCGTCGCTGCTGCGGTCCAGATCGGCGCCCAGGACGATGGCCGCCTGCTCCAGGCCGACCTGGCGGCAGATGGCCGCGGTGACCAACTCGTTGTCGCCGGTCATGATCTTGACGCTCACGCCATCGCCTTTGAGGGCGGCCAGCGTCGCCGCGGCACTCTCTCTGGGCGGATCCAGGAAGGCCGCGAAGCCGGCTAAGACCAGGTCGCATTCGTCGGCGACGGTGTAGCTGGGGTGCTCCTGGATCTGGCGATAGGCGATGGCCAGCACGCGGTAGCCGGAGGCGCTGAGTTGATGGAAGGTCGCCGCGGCTATCGCCCGCCCTTCGTCGTCGAGCAGGATGGGCTGTCCATCGCGCTCGGCGTGTGTACAGAGCGGCAGCACCCCCTCGGGCGCACCCTTGGCCACTAGCAGACGCTCCGCGGCCGTGGCGACGACGATGGACGAGCGCCGCCGCGTGAAGTCGAATGGGATTTCGTCGCACTTGCGATATTCGGCGATGTCGGGATGCACGTGGCCGACGATGGCGTCGTCGAGCGGGCTCTTGATCCCGGTCTCGAAGGCACCATTGAGCGCGGCGAAGAGGAGCACGCGCTCCTGTTCCGCCCCCCAGGCGTCGAGGTAGCGCTCCAGCGTGATGCAGCCCTGGGTGAGCGTGCCGGTCTTGTCGCTGCACAGCACATCCATGGAGCCGAAGTTCTCGATCGCGGCCAGCCGCTTGACGATCACCTTCCGGCGGGCCATGCTCACGGCGCCGCGCGCCAGGGTGACCGACATGATCATGGGCAGGAATTCGGGCGTCAGCCCCACGGCCAGGGCGATGGCGAAGAGCAGGGAGTCGAGCAGGGGCTCATGCCGGAGCACGGCCGTGACCAGGAAGACGAAGAGCACCAGGAAGACGACGGTGCGCATGATGAGCAGGCCGAAGCCTCGGGTGCCGCGCTCGAACTCGGTGGCGGGCGGGCGCGCCGTGAGGTGCTGCGCGATGTGCCCGATCTCGGTCGCGCGGCCGGTCTGGATGACGAGGGCCTCGGCCGTGCCGCTGATCACCGAGGTGCCCAGGAAGACGGCACCGTCGGCATCGGCCAGCCCATGCGGCCCTGGCGCGGGCGTCGCATTCTTCTCGGCGGGGAGGGACTCGCCGGTGAGGGCCGCCTCGTTGACGAACAGGTCGTGGGCGTCGATCAGGCGGGCATCGGCCGGCACCAGATCGCCCGCGGCGAGCCGTACCAGATCCCCGGGCACGACCTCACGCTGCGGCACCGCGGCCCACCGTCCGTCACGGCAGACCGTGGCCGTCGTGATCACGGACTGGCGCAGGCGGTCGGCCGCCTGGCGCGAGCGGTACGCCTGCAGGAAGTTCAAGGCCACGCTGATCAACACCATCAGCGCGATGAGGCCGGCGTTGAGGTACTCGCCGACGCCGGCCGAGACGAGCGCGGCGACCAACAGGATCAAGACGAGCGGGTTGGTGAAGAAGAGCAGGATCTCCACCACGGCACCTGCACCGTGGTGGACTAACTCATTCGGGCCATAGGTCCTCAGGCGGCGCTCCGCCTCGACTCCGGACAGGCCCGTACGCGACCCACCGACGGCCTTGTACAGATCCTCCAGCGGGCGATCCCGAAACGGGGGCAGGATATCGCCCCCGGAGCGGGTGCCCTCAGACGCCGGAGCGACGGACGCGGCGGTTCGGGGCGCTTCTGTTGTTTGAGCCTGCATCGTCATAGGACGTCATCTCCTCGTGCACGCCAACTCATCCTGTGCGGACCGCTGCGCATTCCGCGGTAGTGCCCCGCTGTAGGCTGGCCCAGGGTCCTTTGGCCCGCCACGGGCGTGGCTTCGGTCAGTTCAGTGGCCCGCCCGGGTGACGGCGGGCATTCATTCGGCCAGTATCGTCTCCATCAGCGCCAGCAGCGCGGAGACCTTCGTCCCCTTCAACACCAACGCCGCCACCCCGGCGCGTCGCAGCGCAGCCGCTTCGTCTTCCAGGAGCGAGGAGGTTAGCACAATCACCCATCCGACCGCCTGTTTCAAACACTGCACCGCCTCTGCGGCGTCTCCCGCGACCGTCGCGGGGTCATAGAGCACGACCTGCGGGGCATGATCCCGCGCCGCCTGCAGGGCGCTGTCCAGGGTCGGCGCGGTGGCGACACGCCCGATGCCGGGAGCATGGCGGAGGCGCTGCGCCAAGGCCTCGCGCACCCCTTGATGCCCATCCAGGAGTAAGATCGTGATCGTCCCAGCCATCCGTACGTCGTCGCCCTTTCACCGGCAGCACGTTATTTCCTCTACTGTAGGCGAACCCACCGACAATGGGGTAGGGCCAATCGACCCCAAAAAGCTAGACCGACTGGCCTGGCGATGACGGACCCCCTTGATCCCTTCCTTGCTACGGCTAGCGGTAGCCCACAGAGAAGTACGGCCGCAGCCGGCTCGTCGCCGCCGGATCATCGCTGAACACGCTGAGCAGCAGGTCGTCCGCCACCCGAGCCGTGAACTCGGCGTCAGGGCCGACGACCACTCTACCTCCACGGTATCAAACGTCGGCACCGATTCGTAGGGCCAAAGGCCCTATCCCGCAGAGGTCATATGGCCCGATCTTGGGCGCTGCTGTGCCTGTTCCCGCCCGCGCCGCGGACCAGTCAGGTGAACCACCTGATGCGCTGGGGCCGGCGCCGCGGTATGGTCATCCTAGTGGGCCACTCTTGTGATCGGTCGAAAGGAGGGTGAGGATGAGCGGGCCCCGGACATGGCTCATGCCGTGGACCCTACGCGTGCGCCGTCTCGGCCTTCACCCTCATCCTGGTGGTCGTCGCGATCATCTGGGCGGCGGCCGAGGACAACGACGCGGGCGGCCGGACGACGCACGGATGCGGTCAAGCAGACTAGAAGGGCAATCGAGGCTCACACATGAAACTGAAAACACTGGTCGGAAGCGGTGACAAAATTGGGCTGTTTACGTTGCCGTCCTTGCTCCTCGGGGTGCTGCTCAATCTGAAGAAACCGTCTGTCTTCAGGGTGGGCGGTCCACCACTGTTCTTGAAGGTGCTGTCTCTTGTCCTGCTCATTCCCGGGGTGGCGCTGTGGATGTGGTCCGTCACGTTAATCGTCACCCACGTTCCCGAGCGTAAGCTAATCACCGGCGGGCCGTACGCTATTGTGAAGCATCCCCTCTATACGAGCGTGTCCTTCCTGGTGCTGCCCTGGGTAGGCGTTCTCTTGAACACCTGGTTAGGAGGCGTGCTCGGCGTCATCCTCTACACGGGATCGCGCCTCTTTGCCCCTGAGGAAGAAGCGCTCTTGGCGCAGACGTTTGGGGCGGCCTGGGAGGACTATCGCAAGACGGTCAGACTACCCTGGCTCTAACGATGGCACGGATGGGCGCTGCCGCGGGCCCATGCACCAACACGCCATGGCCGTCTCGCGGTGAGCGACCCACCACACCTCTTGGGACGAACTGCGGCGCTCCCCGCGCTACACAATCGCCACACTTCCTCCACGGGCCCGCCATCCCTCGCTCATCGGCCCGCCATAGGTGGGGCGTACGATGGAGATAGATCGGGACGATGGGAATGGACCACCGCCCGAGGGACCCAAGAGTAGCGATACCGGATGGATCGCGAGAAACGGAGACGACGATGTATTGCCCGCGCTGCGGCACCAAGGCCGCTTCTGGCCAGTCGCGCTTCTGCCATGAGTGCGGCGCCGAGTTGACGGGAACCACGGGCCAGCAGGACGCGGCAGGCCCCCAGCAGACGGGACCCTGCCCTGGCTTTGCCCGCCCGTCCTGGTCTGGCCCCTTCCCGGGCCGGGGCCTGAGGGCGGCGGATAGCCCGCTGAAGGTAGGGCTGATGGCGGTCGGGGCCGTGTTCCTGCTGCCGCTCATCCTGATCGCGGGGCTGGCCCTGGTCGGCCTGACGCTCCATGCCCTGCCGCTCATCGCGCTGGGTGTGCTGGTCTATTGGGCGCTCTCGCGCCGCCAGCGCTGGAGCGGCGTGCGCCTGTAGGCGGCTGGCCGCGCAAGAGAAGCGGTGCCGATTGATCGCCCCAGGGCGGGGCCGGCGGACAGACGGTCCGCCGGCCCCGCCCTTGTCCGGACGCCTGTGTGCCGCTGAACCACGTCGCTCCAGGACAGGCCCGGCGCTCTCTGGGATAGCACGCCCATCCCGCACCGGGGCCAGCGCACCTGACGCGCCGTCTCCGTGCGCGAGCGTCCGTGGTGCCACGCCTGGAACGGGACGTCCGTGTGCCGGTGTGTCTGGGGGACCGCCCTGGTGCCGGGGCGTGGGGCTGGCCCGGCGGGCTCCGCCAGGTCTTTGTCTTCCATTTCCCAGGCGTGATCCAGCGTGTGATAGGCGGTGTGCCGGATCAGGTACCGCAGCGGCCAGCTGCGGGCCATTCTGCCCTCGGCATGGAACGCCCGCATGGCGTTGAGATAGGCGTCGCGGTGTGCCTGCAGCCCCTCCTCGGCCAGCAGCGCCCCGTCGGGCGTGCGCACCCCGACCTTCGGCGCGAATAGATGCTGCTCGGTGGCCAGCGTATGGCGCGCGATGTGGTCCCGATCACGCCCTCCCCCGCGCGGACCCTTGCGCAGCTCGGCCGACACGCGCCCACACACCGCGTCAAAGAACGCCCAGCACGCCTGCAGCAGGGTCAGGTCACGGTCCAATTCGTCGCGCGACATGGCTTGCCGATCGATGCCCGAAAACGCGAACGAGATGCCCCAGACGTCGGTGGAGCCCGTGCCCGGATAGCGCTCGACCACCCGGGCGCCGGTGAGGGCCGCGAACGCGGCCTCCCATACGCATCAAGCTAAGCCGCTCAGTTCGGGATGGAGCAGTAATTGATAGGTGTGGGGCTTCTTTTTGCGCCGATTGAGGCGACAGCCGGCGGCCAGGCAGCGGTGGATGACGCCGATGGCCTGCTCCAGCAGCTGCGGACAGGCCAGGGCGCTGGCCAGGTGCAGGGCGTGCTGGCGCACCGTCTGGGCGGCCTTGACCAGGCTGCGGTCGGGATAGGCCCAGCAACCGGTCAGCACCAGCCAGTGCTGGACCAGCATGGCCAGCAGCTTGGCGCAGACCTCGCTGAGCACCCGCCAGGGCTTGCGACTGCGCCATTCATCGATCTGGCCATGACTTTTCCACAGCTTGAAGAGCAGTTCGACCTGCCAGCGGGCTTTAGCCAGGACGAGCGCCTCGCGCACGGAGAGCAGCTCGGGGGGCACATTGGTGAGGGAGATGGTCCAGTCGCACCAGGCCAGGCTGGCGGCGCTAGGGGTGCGCCCGCGGCGCCGGGCCTCGGCACGCAGGCGGCGCCGCCGCTGGCCGGCCACCTCCTGGGGCACGCGCACGGCCAGCAGGCGGGCCGCCAGGCGCTGGTCCACCCCCAGGGTGATGGGCAGGTCGACCGTGGGGGTGCCCGCCGCCGCGAACAGGGCCAGCACCGCCCCGCGCCGACCCGCCGCGTCATAGACCGCGGTGGTGCGGCGCGCGCGGCTGAGCCAGTAACCGTCCGGGGCGTTGAGCGGGGCGAACACCTCCAGGGCGAAGAAGCCGAGGTCGGCCAGGCGCAGCGCGTGTGCGGCCAGCGGAGCGCTGTGCAGCGGCGTGCTGCTCTCGTGGGTGCGCCCCTCACAGAGCATGGGCCCGACCACCTGCCCGCGGCAGCGGTCGTAGCGCACGCCGATCTTGAGCGCGGCTTGCGTGTGCTCCGCCGTGCTCCCCCCGCAGCCCGGCCACCACGGCGCCAAGGAATCCGGCAGCACACTGGTCGAGCAGTCCAGCAGCACCACCGCGCTGACGCGTTGCAGCCACGGGATGGCCACCGCATCGGCCGCGATCACCGCCTGCACCGCCGCGCCCAGCAGGCCCTCCAGGAAGGCCGCCGCCGCTTCGCCCAGGCGTTGGTCCAGCCCCTGCGCGCTGATCGCCACCCCCACCGCCGCCACGGCCTGCGCCAGGGTGCCCAGGCTGGCCTGCGGATTCGCCAGCCAGCCGAACACCAACGCTTGCGCGAAGAGCGCCCCCGTGAGCTTGGAGCGCCGCTGCACGAAGCCCGCTTGCGCATCAAGGTAAGGATGACGTAGGAGCGCTCCTTAGGCAGGAGAAGGAGGTGTAAGACCTTGTCAGGCCAAAGGAGGCTCCCGATGACCACCGTACCACATCTCTGCCAGACCCTACAGACGCTGTTGACGACGACCGCAGACCGCTTGGCGCGGCAGACGGGCTTCGTGCAACGGACCTCCAAGCTCACGGGGGCGCTCTTCGCCCAAACGCTGGTGTTCGGCTGGTTGGCCAACCCGCATGCCTCGTTGGAGGCGCTGGCCCAAACCGCGGCGGCGCTGGGGGTGAGCATCAGCGCGCAAGGGCTGGATCAGCGGCTGGGCGAGGCGGGGGCCGTGTTCTTGGAGGAGTTGCTCGGCGCGGCGGTGCAGACGGTGATCGCGGCGGATCCGGGGGCCATCCCGCTCTTGCAGCGCTTCAGTGCGGTGGAACTGTTGGACTCCTCGACTATCGCCTTGCCCGCGGCGTTGGCGCCGTGGTGGCCGGGCTGTACGCCGGGCAGCGCCGCGCTCAAGCTGCATGTGCGCTTTGACTTGTGTCGGGGCCGCCTGAGCGGGCTCTTTGTGCGCGACGGCCGCACCTCCGATCGCCGCACGCCGGTGCAGACCGCACCGCTGCCGGCGGGGGCGTTGCGGGTGGCCAATCTGGGCTCCTTTGCGCTGCACACCGTCGCGCGTCTACGCGACGCCTTCTGGCTCTCGCGCTTCTACAGTGGGACCGCCGTGTTCACCGCCGACGGGCGCCGCTGGGAGGTGCTCGCGCTGTTGGAGGCACACGGGGGCCCCCAGGTCGATCTGCGGGTGGAACTCGGTGTGACCCACCGCTTGCCGGCGCGTCTGCTCGCGGTTCGGGTACCCCAAGAGGTCGCCGATCAGCGGCGCGCCCGCCTGCTCAAGCGCGCCCGCGAGAAAGGCGAGACGCCCAGCGCCGCCAGCCTGGCGGCCTGCTCCTGGCTCATTGCCGTAACCAACGTCCCCGACCTAACCCTGAACGAGGCCCTCGTGCTCCTGCGGGCGCGCTGGCAAGTGGAACTGCTGTTCAAGTTGTGGAAGAGTCACGGCCAGATTGACACCTCCCGCAGCACGCACCACTGGCGGGTGCTGTGCGAGGTCTGTGCCAAACTCTTGGCCATGGTCGTCCAACACTGGCTCCTGCTCACCGGCTGCTGGGCCAATCCGGCCCGCTCGCTGACCAAAGCCGCGCAGACTATCCGCGCCCACGCCCTCCATCTGGCCAGCACCTTCGCCTGCCCGGTGCTCCTCGCCCGCACCATCACCCTCATTCACAGTTGTCTGGCCACCGGCTGCCGCCTCAACCGGCGCAAAAAGGCGCCCAATACCCATCAACTCCTGCTTGATCCATCCCTGAATGCCGTAGCTTGATGCGCAAGGGGGCACGATATTGAGCAGGCCGGCCATGGCCGAGGCGCCCGCGAACCACAGGATGCCGATGGTGCTCAGGTCGTAGAGCGAGCCGAAGCCGTCGCCGAGGAGGCGGTGCGCGAGGTAGGCGAGGGCGCGGCCGCTGGCCGGGCCGCCTTCGCGGAAGGCGGCCTGCGGGATGAGCAAGGTCGTCACGATGCTGCTCGTGAACAGGAACAGGCTCATGATCGCGGCCGCCGCCGTGAGCAACCGGCGCCCGTTGCGGATGCGGCCGGCCGGGTGCCCGGGGTCATCGGCGGGGTCGCCACGCACCAGCGGCATGACCAAGACGCCGGTCTCGAAGCCGGAGAGGCCCAGGGCAAGCTTGGGGAAGAGGATGATGGCGAGGCCGAGCATCGCGAGCGGGCTGCCGTAGGTATGGGCGAGCAGGCCCTGCCAGGCGATGACCGCGTGCGGATGACGCACGATCTCGGCCAGTCCGGCGCCGACGACCACGAGATTGAGCGCGAGATAGGTGCCGACGAGCGCGACGGCGATGCCGATGGCCTCGCTGAAGCCTTTGAGGAAGACCGCGCCGAGCAGGGCGATCAGGAGCAGCGTCACGACGATCTCGTGGCCATGGAGGGGCTGCGTGAACGGGTTCTCGCCGATGTGCGCGGCGGCGTCGGCGGCCGAGAGGGTGATGGTGATGACGAAACCCGTGGCCACGAAGCCGAGCAGGCCGAGCACGAAGAGTTTGCCCTGCCACCAGGGCAGCAGGCGCTCGAGCATCGAGACCGAGCCATCGCCGTGGGGGATCTCCCGGGCCACCCGGCGGTACATGGGCAGTGCGCCGCCGAGTGTGACCAGCACGAGGATGAGGGTGGCGAGGGGGGAGAGCAGGCCCGCGGCGAGGGCGGCGATGCCGGGCGCGTAGCCGAGCGAGGACAAATAGTCGACACCGGTCAGGCACATCACGCGCCACCAAGGATGTTGGTTGCCCGCATCGTCTCGCGCTGCGGCCTACGCGGCGAGCAGGACCGTGGTCAAGGTCGCCCACGCCCGACTTAGCCGGAGCGCGGCGTGGTGTCGCTCCTCTCGGAGCGTCCGGCCCAGGTCGTAGAAGCCCGCGCGCAGATTGCGCAGGAAGCCGTGCCCCCCGGCAGACGATGCGCGCCCCGCGCCCCGTCTTGAAGCCCCGCATCGGCCCGATTCGCCCTTTCACATGTTGATGGTCGCGCTCCATCCCTTGCCGGACCATCTTCCCGCTGACGTGCTCCGCCTCGGGCAGCACCCGCTCGAGCGCGGGCGGATAGGGCGCCGCTTTGTCCGCGGTCACCCGCGCGGGCCGCTCCTCGGTCTCCTCCGGCGCACAGCGGAAGACGCGCCCCGCCGCCGGCGCGTCCCGCGCGGCGCTCAGGTAGACATCGACGACCTGGCCGTACTCATCAACGGCGCGATAGGCATACTGCCGCAGCCCGTCCACACGGATATACGTCTCGTCCACCGCCCGGGTGCGACCTACTGGGTAGCGATAACGGCGCGCCGCGTCGTGGTAGAGGGGCGTGAAGCGTTGCACCCAGCTATAGATCGTCGACGGATCAACACACATACCGCGCTCCACCAGGAGCTCAGCCGTCTCGACGTAGGACAGACGGTAGCGTACGTACCACGTGGCGGCCAGGGCGATGACGTCGGCGGGGAACTGATGACCGGCGAAGTTATCCCCTGAGGTCCGTTACGTGATCCTCTCACTCGCGGGACCTTGCCGGATGCACCACGTAGATTAGAGGCCAAGTGAAAGGAACGGACGGATGACCAAGCGGATCCTGCTACTGGGAGTGCAGCCATCGGTGCTTGACGACGCGCGGCGGCAGCTGCAGGCGCAGATGCCGGACGTTGAGCTGCTGGTCGGCCATGGGGTGGACGAGGTGCGGGCGGCGTTCGCCCAGGCCGCCCTCGACCACATCTTCTTGGGCGGGGGGGCTGGACCTGGAGACCCGGCTGGCGGTGGTGCGGGAGATCTACGAGTCCAGCGATCATGCGACCGTCCATGTCAAAGACCACATCTCCGGCCCGGAGACGTTCGTCCCCTTTGTGCGGGCCGTGCTGGTCGGCCTCAAGGACTACGCGCCGCCACCATCACCCCGGGTGCCGGTGCAGGCGCGTCAGCCTTGGCTAAGCACCGATAGCTGACGCGACGCGCGAACGGCGCTGCGGCGCCGCTCGCGGATGCCGGGGCCGAGGCAGGGCAGGGCAGGGTTCAGAGCGCGGCGAAGAAGGCGGCGATGTCGCGCGCCAGCAGCTCCGGCTCTTCTGCGGGTGCGAAGTGGCCGCCGCGCGGCATCACCGTCCATTGGCGGACGGTGTAGAGGCGCTCGGCCCACTCACGCGGCGGTTCCCCCTCGTCGGCGAACTGGTGGGCGAAGACGGCGATCCCGGCGGGCACCCGGACGACGTCGTCGGGACCGAGGGGCGCGCCAAACCAGCGGTTGTCGAAGTAGTCGCGCATGGACGGCACGATCGTCTGCGTGACCCAGTAGATCGTGAGATTCGTCAGCAGGAGGTCGCGCGAGAAGCGCGTCGTGAGGTCGCCGCCGCAATCCGCCCACGCCCGCCACTTCTCCAGGATCCACGCGGCTAGGCCCGCCGGCGAGTCGTTGAGACCATAGCCGAGGGTCTGGGGCCGGGTGGACTGGATCGCCTTGTAGCCGCCCTCCGTCTGCCAGAACGCCTCGCTCTGCGCCAGGTAGCGGCGCTCGGCCGCAGAGAGGGGCCGCGCCCCCGGACCCGTGGAGGGCGCGAGCTCCAGGTTGCTCAGGTGCAGGCCGATGAGCGGCGCCGGCTCATCCAGACCCATGAAGGTGGCGACCCCCGCGCCGAAGTCGCCGCCGCCCGCGCCGTAGCGCGCGTAGCCGAGGCCGCGCATGAGGCGATGCCACAGCGCCGCGACGTACCGGTAGGTGACGCCCGTGCGCGCGGGCCGCTCGGAGAAGCCGTAGCCCGGCAGCGAGGGGAGGACCACGTCGAATGCGGGGCCGGGGACGCCGTGGGCCGCCGGATCGGTCAGGAGCGGCACCAGCGGCAGCAGCTCGACGACGGTGCTGGGCCAGCCGTGGGTCAGGATCAGCGGGATGCCGCCTCCGCCTCGCGCGCGCTCGTGGACGAAATGGAGGTGAACCCCATCGAGCTCGACGCGGAAATGGTGGAACTGGTTCAGCGCGCGCTCCTGCGCCCACCAGTCGAAGCCGTCAGCCCAGTAGTACAGCAGCTGCCTTAGGAAGTCCAACTCGGTGCCTTGCTCCCACCCGATGCCCGGGAGCTGATCGGGCCAGCGGGTCCGGTGGATGCGCGCCCGCAGATCGGCGAGCACCGCTTCCTCGACGTGGATCGTGAAGGGGGTGATCGGTAGGGATGGGCTCGGCTGGCTCACGACGGATGGCTCCCCGTGACGCTCGTCGGTGCGGCTGGCTCTGACGCCTCGCTTGATGCTCTTTCTCGAGTCTACCAGCAAGCGCGACTACAAGGTGAGAGGTAACAACTCAGCCTTCGATCAGTCTGAGTTGCTACGGCATATTCCACTATGAGGCCAGTGCGCCCCTACAGGATGATGCGGGCGTGGGTGTCATGCCACCCATTTTACCCGCGATGCGCTGGCAGGCATATCAGACTTCGGCGCTGGCTACCAGCCGATACGTTCCCCGCACTCCTTCATCACATAGATCCTCTAGCCGTTTAATTCCTGCCTGCGCTTGAGGATTGGCACGCATCGCGGCGAGGTCCTCGCTGCTGCGCCAGGGGCCAACCGAATAAAACAGGAGCGGGTCAGTGACATTCTGGATCAGTTGACCCTGACCTGGGCCGGGAGGGTTCGGCAGCGCGCGGAATATATCGCCAAGCGCTTTCCCGGCTTCGATGAATGCGGCCTCTTTGCCGGGTTTCACGCGCCATATGCCGTGTGTATAGTAGACTTCGCTCATTGCAGGTTGCCCTTTTCACTATCAGGCTTGCGAACAATAATATGCAGTGATCATACCTGTCCTGGCTCTTGTAACCATCAGAACCCGTCTACACCCGGTATGCTCTCACCATCGGACGCGACGTTATGTCTCCACTGCGTCCGTTGTAGGAGAGAGACCAAACCATGATCGCGATTAGATTCGACACACTGATCCACTGGGGAGCGCGGCGCTTTATGGCGGCCTCCAGGCGGGTCGGGCGGTGGACCCGGCCGCTGACGAGTACGCTCGTCAGCGGCACGCTGGCCAACGTGGCCCGGACCAAGCGGGCGCTGGTGGCCGAGAATGCACCGCTGCGTCAACAACTCATCGTGCTGCAGCGCCAGATCAAGCGTCCGGCGCTCACGCCGGGCGATCGGCTGCGGTTGGTGCTGCTCGCCCGCCTGGCGCCGACCTGGAAGACGACGCTCCTGATCGTGCAGCCGCAAACATTGCTGCGTTGGCATCGGCAGGGCTATCGACTCTTCTGGCGCGCTCGGTCGGCGACGGCACGCAAGCGCCCGCAGATCGCCCCCGAGACGGTGGCCCTGATCCAGCAGATGGCCCGCGAGAACCGCCTGTGGGGCACCGAGCGCATACGCGGCGAATTGCTCAAGCTCGGCCTGCGCGTGGGCAAGCGCACGGTACAGCGCTACATGCGCGGCGTGCGGCCCCCGCGCCGCTCGGGTCAGACCTGGGCGAGCTTTCTGTCGGCCCATGCCCACGAGATCTGGGCGTGTGACTTCTTACCGGTCGTCGATGTCGGCTTCCGGACACTCCACGCCTTCTTCATCGTGGAACTCGGGTCACGTCGGGTGGTGCATGTGGGTGTGACCCGCCAGCCGACCGATGCCTGGGTGGCCCAGCAACTGCGCGAGACCACACCCTTCGGGATCACGCCGCGTTTCCTGATCCGCGACAACGATAGCAAGTTCGGGGCGCAATTCGCCCGTGTGGCCGCGACGACACACATCGAGATCGTGCGGACTCCGTTCAGAGCGCCCCGCGCGAACGCCATCGCCGAGCGCTTCCTGGGCAGCGTGCGACGGGAGTGCCTGGATCATCTGCTGATCCTCTCCGAGCGGCACCTGTACCGGGTGTTGAGCGCCTACTGTCGGTACTTCAACGCGGCGCGTCCGCACCAAGGGATCGGGCAGGCCCTTCCCAAGCCCACCTGGGCGGGCACACGGCGATCCCATCACTGGCACCGGTCCGCGCGATCCCGGTGCTGGGCGGTCTGCATCATGACTATCAGCGGATCGCCTGAGGCATGTGAGTGGCCAGGGCGCCGTTCGGATGGCAACGGGAGCCACGACACCCCATCACGGCGGTGACGGCCGCATGCTCCGCGCGGCCCAACGCTGGCCCGTCAAGAGAGCCGTCGCCAGCGAATATATCGTCAGTTCTGTATGAGGCCATGGCCAATCCTTTCTACCCCCGGCTCAGAGCCTCCGTTTGTGGCCGTCGATGTCGAAGCATCTTATGTGCCCTGGAAAGTCGGAGACCGTTTTTCGAAGAAGGCCGCGATGCCCTCCTGATAGTCGTTGCTGTCATAGACGGCTCGCCGCAGTGCCTGGATGCGCTCATAGGCCTCCGGATTCAGCGGATGCGCCTCGGCCAACACACGCAACTCTTCCTTCAAGGTGCGCTGGACCAGCGGCGAGGTCTGAGCGATCTGCCGGGCCAAGCCGATGGTGAATACCTCCAGGTCCTCGCGCGGCACGACGTGGTTGATCACCCCAGCCGCGGCCAGCCGCGCTGCCGCTACCGGCTGGGCCGTGAAGAGCATCTCTTTGAGCAGGTGCACGTTGGCGCCCTTCAAGAAGTTGAGGGTGCCGGCCAGGTCGTAGGGGACGCCGAGCTTGGCCGGGGTGATCGCGAAGGTGACGTCGCTCGCCGCGACAATCAGATCGCAGCTCATCACCAGCTCGCACGCACCACCCCAGACGCTGCCCTCGACCATGGCGATGACCGCGTGCGGATAGGTCTCGATGGTACGCACGAGCCGGCGCAGGGGGTCGTTGTAGGTTAGCGGGTCGCGGCCATTGGTCGGCAACTCGCGTACGTCATGGCCGGCCGAGAAGACGGCCGCTCCCGGTGGTGCGCGCAGGATCACCACGCGCACCGCCTGGGCCTGCATCTGCTCAAGGGCCGCGCAGGTGTCGTCGATCAGCGCTGTGCTCAGCGGGTTCACCGTCGCATGATTCAGGGTGATGACCCCGATAGAGCTCTCGAGCGTCGTGATTACCGTTCCCATGGGGCCCTTCTCCAGCGGCTACATGTAGATCCCGCCGTTGACGTTGATGGTTTGGCCCGTGATGTACTCGCCATCCACGACGAGGAAGCGCACCGCCCGTGCGACATCCTGTGGCTTCCCGGCGCGGCCCAACGGGATCCTCTTCAGGATCACCTCCTTCAGGTTCTCCGGCACCGTCGCGTACATCGCCGTCTCGATGAAGCCGGGACAGACGGCATTGACCGTCACGTTGTAGCGGGCCAGTTCTAGGGCCGCCGTCTTGGTGAAGCCCACAATGCCGGCCTTGGCGGCCGCGTAGTTGGCCTGGCCGAAGTTGCCGGCCTCGCCCACGAAGGAGCTGATATTGACGATCTGGCCGCTCTCCTGGCGGGTGAAGTATGGGAGCGCTGCCTTGACCGTGTAGAAGCAGCTACTGAGGTCGACCTGGATGACGTGGTCCCACTCGTCGATGGAGAGGTTCTTCATGGCGTGATCGGCGGTGATCCCGGCATTGTTCACCAGGATGTCGAGGCGGCCAAAGGTGTCGATGGTCCTGGCGATGAGCTCGGCCGCCTGTGCGGGGTCCGAGACATCCGCGCGGATAGCCAGGGCGTGGGGTGCACCGTTGCGCAGCAGCACCTCGACCAGTTCCTCCGCCGCCTCTTTGCTGTGGGAGTAATTGACGACGACCGTGGCGCCGTGAGAGCCCAACTCTTCCGCGATGGCGCGCCCGATACCGCGCGCACTCCCCGTCACCACGGCAATCTTGTTATGCAAGCATCCCATTGCAGTGCCTCCATTCTCGGCGTGGAACGGTCATGTGGCCGAGCCACGGACATTCCTCATGTTCATATCTCCAGCGTACTGCTGGCCGGTGCCGGCGGATAGATGCGAATGGGACACAGCGTCGGGCCAAAAGCCACCTATCAGGGAGCCGAATGGCCCCTTGGGAGTCGCGGATGCTCAGGGTAAGCACGGGCAGCACGCGCGCCGGCGCGCGTGCTGCCGTAGATGAAGTGGCGGCCCTAAACCAAAGCGGCGGCGGGACCGACATTGCTGGCCGATGCCGACCCTGGCTTTGGTTTAGATGTCTTCCGGGATCATCACGATGGCGCCGCACGGACACTCCTGCGCACAGATGCCGCACCCTTTGCAGAAGTCGAGGTTGAAGGCGAAGCGATTGCCGGGACCCAGCTTGATGACGGCGTTATCCGGGCAGACGCCGAAGCAGTTGTCGCACTCGAAGCAGTTGCCGCAGGAGAGACAGCGCCGCGCCTCGAACAGGGCGTTGCTCTCGTCGAGCCCGCCCATCACCTCCTCGAAGGTCGTGCGGCGCCGGATCAGGTCGAGCGCCGGCTGCACCATCTTGTCGGCATCGCTGTAGTACCACGTATTGAGCTTGTCGAACGACGCCAGCTCGTGCTTCGGTGGCGCCTGATACGCGGCGCCGCGCAGGTAGGCGTCGATGTGCCGCGCCGCCTTCTTGCCGTGCCCCACCGCTATGGTGATGGTGCGCTCCGAGGGCACCATGTCGCCGCCGGCGAAGATGCCCTGGTGGCCGGTCATCATGTTGGGGCTGACCTCGACCACGCCGTCCCTGGACATGGTGACGCCGGGGATGCGCGCGATCACGCTGGTATCCACGTTCTGGCCCAGCGCCAGGACCACGGTGTCGCCGGCAATGGTCTCGTACTCGCCGGTTGGCCGCGGGCAGCCGCTGGCGTCGAGCTCCATCTTCTCGACCGTGATGCTACCCTCGTCGATCTGGGTGATCGTGCGCAGCCAGTTAATCGTCACGCCCTCGTCGAGGGCTTCTTCCACCTCGAAGTCGTGCGCCGGCATTTTCTCGCGCGTGCGGCGGTAGACGATGACCGCCTCGTCGCCCAGGCGCTTGGCCGTTCGCGCTACGTCGAGGGCGGTATTGCCGCCGCCGTAGACCACCACGCGACGGCCCAGTTTGGGCGGCTCGGCCTCGGTTTCCATCTTGTGCAGGAAGGAAATCGCGTCGAGGATGTGGCCGGCATCGGGGGCCGGGATGTCGACGCGCTTGGCCAGGTGCGCGCCAATCGCGATGAAGCAGGCGTCGAAGCCGCCGTCCTTCATGGTGCCGGCAATATCCTCGACTTTGGTGTTGAGCCGCAGCTCCACGCCGAGGTCGAGGATGCGCTGCACCTCGGCCTCCACCACCGCGCGCGGCAGGCGATAGGTGGGGATGCCGAAGCGCATCATGCCGCCGGCCACCGGGCCGGCCTCCATGATGGTGACGCCGTGGCCCAGGCGCGCCAGGTGATAGGCGGCGGAGAGGCCGCTGGGGCCGGCGCCGACCACCAGGACCTTCTTGCCGCTGGGCGGGGCCTCGACATTGACGGTCCAGTCCTCCTTGATCGCCAGGTCGCCCAGGAAGCGCTCCACGGCGTGGATGTTGACGGCCGAGTCCAGCTTGGCCCGGTTGCACGAGGTCTCGCAGGGATGGTAGCAGGCGCGCCCCATGATCGCGGGCAGAGGGTTGTTCACCATGATCTCTTCCCAGGCGCGGCGATAGTTGCCCTCCTCGGCGTGGAAGAGCCAGGACTGGATATTCTCGCCGGCAGGGCAGGCGTTGTTGCAGGGCGGCAGCCGATCCACGTACAGCGGCCGGGAGGTGCGCCAGGAGCCGGTGTGGTTGACCAGGCTGCTGCCAACGTCAAGGGTAATGGCAAATGGCTTATTCATCGTTCGTCTCCGGCACTGCGCAGCAGGTGATAGGTGCGGATATTGCGGTCGGCGGCACGCTGCAGCGCGGCGATGCGCTCGACATCGGGGGAGTCTCCCTTGAAGAGGTGCGCAAAGCGCTGCTGCGTCCGCAGATACTCCTCGACCGGCACCTGGCGGCGGATCGGCGTCGACGCCGTAACCTCGCCGTACTCCGCCTCGAAGAGCGGGAAGAGGCCGCTCTCAGTGGCCAGGCGGGCCACCCGGATGGTGTCGGCGGGGTCGCTGCCCCAGCCGAGCGGGCACGGCACCAGGATATGGATGTAGCGGGCGCCGTGCAGGCCCATGGCCCGCGTCACCTTGGCCTCCAGGTCGTGCAGGTCGGCCACGCTCGCCGTCCCCACGTAGGGAATGCCGTGGGCCATGGCGATGCGGGGCAGGTCCTTGCCGGAGCCGAAGATATTGCCGGGCTCGGGGCCGACCGCCGGTGTGGTGGCGGTGCGCGCCGTCGGCGGCGTGGCGCTGGAGCGCTGCACGCCGGTGTTCATGTAGGCCTGGTTGTCGTAGCAGATGTACAGCACGTCGTCGTTGCGCTCGAACATGCCGGACAGGCAGCCGAAGCCGATATCGGTGGTGCCGCCGTCGCCGCCCTGGGCAATCACGCGCACGTGGGAGCGCCCGGTCACGCGCAGGGCCGCGGCCACGCCCGAGGCCACGGCGGCAGCGTTGCCGAAGAGCGAATGCAGCCACGGCAACTGCCACGACGTTTCAGGATAGGGCGTGGTGAAGACTTCCAGGCAGCCGGTCGCATTGACCGCCACGAGTTGGTTGTCGGTGGCGCGCATGGCGGCGTCGAGCGCATAGCGCGCGCCCAATGCCTCGCCGCAGCCCTGGCAGGCGCGGTGCCCGCTGGTCAGGGCGTTGCTGCGGCTCATCGAGGCCTGGACGGTGCGATTGACCTCGTCGAGCAGGCGATTGCCCACCGTCAGCGTCCCCGTCTGGTAGAACTTCACGCGCTGGTAGCTTTGCTCGGTCATGGCTCTCTCCTTAGACGGCCCTCGACATGGGCGGCCCCGCACTGCGCAGGATATTCTCCGCGATGGGGCCGGGGCGCGGCAACGCGTCCATGCGCTCGATCTCGCGCTGCACGACGGCTGTGTTGAGATCGAGGAAGGTGATATCGTCGAGCGTGCCGCGTCCGGCTTCCTCGAACAGGCGCCGCAGCGACCCCTTGGTGATGGGGCGGCCGCCCAGTCCGGCAATCGCCGTGTGGACCGGCGTGGCCAGGCCGCGCAGGGCCATGCGCACGTTGGAGGCCAGGACGCCGCCTAGGCCCACGGCAAGGCTCTTCTCCACCACCACGACGCGCCCGGCCCGCTCCAGCGCCGCGTGCAAGCGGGCCAGCGGGAACGGGCGGAAAGAGGTAAGCACGACGCAGCCGATAGGGTGGCCGTCGTCGCGCATCTCGTCGACCACGTCCTTGATCGTCCCGTTGACCGAGCCGATGGCCACGATTAGCGTCTCCGCATCTGCGGCGCGGTAACTGTGCAGCAGACCGCCGGCGGCCCGCCCGAAGCGTTCCTCGAACTCGACCGCCAGGTCGGGGATCATCTCCAGGGCGCGCAGTTGCTTGTGATGGGCCAGGTAGCGCACCTCGGTGAAGCCCTCTGGCCCGACCATCGCACCGATCGAGACGGGATCGGCCGGGTCGAGGACCTGCATCGGCTCGAACGGCGGCAGGTAGGCATCCACCTGTTCCTGGGCCGGCAGGTCGATGCGCTCGTAGGCGTGGGTCAGGATGAAGCCATCCACGCAAACCATGACTGGACAGCTCAGCGCCTCGGCCAGCCGAAAGGCCTGGATATGCAGGTCGGCGGCCTCCTGATTCGTCTCGGCGAAGAGCATGATCCAGCCGGCGTCTTTCATCGACATGGCGTCGCTATGGTCGTTCCAGATGTTGATCGGCGCGCCGATGGCGCGGTTGCCCAGGGTCATCACGATCGGCAGGCCCAGGCCGGCCGCGTTGTAGACGGCCTCGGCCATGAAGAGCAGGCCCTGGCTGGAGGTCGCCGTGTAGGACCGGGCGCCGGCCGCGGAGGCGCCGATGGCCACGCTCAGCGCGGCGAACTCCGACTCGACGTTGATGAACTCGCAGCCGGTGAGCGCCCCGGCCTTGACCATCTCGCCGAGCCCTTCCACGATGTGCGTCTGGGGGGTGATGGGATAGGCGCAGATGACCTGCGGCCGGCACAGGGCGATCGTCTCGGCCATGGCGCGCGAGCCCTCGATTTGCTTCAACATGCCGGGACCTCCTCCCGTGCGGCGGCCATCACCGCCTGGTACGCCGCGGTGGCCGCGGCCACGTTGCGCTCGCCCAATGGCCCGGGGAATCTTTCTCTAATCGCCGCGCTCACCGCGTCGAGATGGATCACCCCCGTCAGGGCCGCGAAGCCGCCCAGCAAGGCGGCGTTGGGGATGGGCCGGCCGACGTGCGTGCGGGCCAGGTCCGTGGCTGCGACGGCGCGCGCGTGGCCCGGCGGGAAGCCGGCCACGAACTCGTCGATACCCAGGGCGCTGAAGTCCTTCGAGGAGTTGATCAGGATATAGCCGGCCGGCGAGAGGCCGCCAAAGACGTCGACCGAATGCAGCAAGGTCGGGTCCTGGATGATGAGGGCATCGGGCGTCGCAATCGGCTCGCGGGTACGGATCTCTTTGTCGTCGATGCGACAGAAAGCCACCACCGGGGCGCCCATACGCTCCGAGCCAAAGCTCGGAAAGGCCTGGGCGTGTTTGCCCTCCATAAAGGCCGCGACCGACAGTAGCTCCGCGGCCGTGACGACACCCTGGCCGCCCCTGCCGTGAATGCGGATCTGAAACATGTGTGCTCCTCTCAGGCCACGCTCTCGTGAGGAGATAAGCCTACCCTGTCTAGATGGGCGGCACGAATCGCCGCCTTCAATTCCATCGTACGAACGATCAAGGGCGATCGAGTAGGGTCATGTGGTCCATGCGGGATGGGCCAAAGGTCACGACCGCGGCAGCGCAGTTAGAGCGTGCTCGAGCGTGTCATCGTCGCCGCGGCGTGCCCGCTCCAGAGTCTCCACATACGGTGCAGGCACGAGCGTTGTGCCTGCTACCCAGGCCAGTTGCCCTGCCAGATCGGGGGCCTCGCCATCCAGGGCGAGCGCATGCCCCAGGTGCACCAGGACCACCCGTTGCTCGGCGGGGAGCGCCGCCAGCGCCCGCACGAGCGCGTCGGCGGGATCGGCCGCGTCCGGTTCGCAGAGGGGACACACGGGCAACGGTTTCCCGTGCGGATAACGATGGCGGTCCAGCGCCTCCTGCAGCTCCACCGGGCTGACCCCCCGCGGATACATGCGGTGCAGCAGTCCCATGGGAAGCACCGGCGGCGGCGCGAAGCGCGGGTCGGCGCGCACCTCGGACAGGTAGTCCAGCAACGCCGCCGGCGTCACCGCCGTGCCCGCCCTCTGGGTGCGACGGGCGAGCAGGTCCCGGATGCGCCGCAGCAAGGCCCCCACCCAGGCGCGGTCGGCCGGGTCCAGCCCGCCGAGCAGATCATGCAGGTGGTGGACACAGCGGGCCAGGTGCAGCGGGGCGCCGCGCTCGCACGCGCTCTCCAGGGCACGGAGGACTGCGTACTCGCGCTCGTAGTCGCTCAGCTCAGCCCACCACGCGTCATCCCGCGAGGTGACGGCCCCCGCATAGTCGATGGCTGGCGGGCCATCATGCCCCGTATCAGGGCGATCACGGAACACCCGTTCGTCGTCGGCCGGCTCTGGCTCTATCAACCGGTCATCATCCCCGTTCATATCGTCCTCCGTGCGCTCATCTCTCCACCTCCTTGTGTCGCCTGCTGCGCCGCCGAATGGCCGTCGCAGTGGTGGCTCCAGCAAGCGCACCAAGCGCGCCGGCGATCCACAACCTCGGGTTCTTCGCGGCGGGTTGCTTCTGGAGCGACAGCGGCATCAGATCGAGGTGGACTCCCGTTGCCCGCCCTGCAGGGTCGCGGCTGAACACAACTCGCGCCGTGCCAATGCCAAACGCGGAGAGGTCCATCCGGAAGACGTAGGGGTCCTTCTCATCGTCCGGGTGCAGGGGAAAGCCCCGGTACAGCGCGGGGAGGGGGCTCAGACCACGCAGCGTCAGCTCACCTCGCCGGATGAGGACCTCGGCTCCAGCGCCGATCATCATGCGCGCGCGCAGGTCGGTGAGCGGGCCGGGCAGCTGATACCACCCGCACAGATCGCCCCAGACCGCGGGGTGGTGCGGCACATCGGTCCGGATGACATCGTCCGGGACGCCGAGCAGCTGCTTGAGCAGCCCGGCGACTTCACCCGGCAGCCACAACATCGCCCGCCTGGCCCCGTTGGTGAAGGCCATCACCCCGACGCCGTCGTCGGGAGCCGCGAAGATCTGGGAGTTGAAGCCCGGAAGTATCCCCCCGTGCTCGACGGCGAGATGCCCGCCGAAGTTGAAGCGGGAGAACGCCAGCCCGATCCCCGGCACGCGGGGATCGGGCTGGTAGTGGGCCTCGAACATACGCGCCAGCGTCGCCGGTTTGAGCACGGACCCGTGCTCGTTGGCGCCACCGCCCAGGAGGGTCGCGACGTAGCGCGCCATGTCCCGCGGCGTGGAGTAGATCGAGGAGGCTCCCGCCGTCACCCACTCACGGTCGGTCACAGCGCGGGCACCCGTGGAGCGGAGGGTGTACCCGGTCGCCAGGCGGGACGTGACCCGCTCGGATCGGAGGAGATCGGTGTCGGCCATCCCGAGGGGCTCGAAGATGTGCTCGCGCAGATAGTGATGGAAGGGCGTCCCGCTCACGTCCTCGACGATCTGGCCGAGCGTGGCGAACCCGTGGTCGTTGTATCTGAACCTGGTGCCCGGTTCGGCCAACAGACGGAGACCACCGCCGTAGTACGCGGCGAGCGTGGGGAGGTGTCCGAGCGCGAAGCTCTCGCCGAAGTCCGGCCTGAACGCTCGCCAGGGGTGCGCCTCCTCGGCGATGCCGGCGGTGTGGGTCAGCAGATGCCGCACCGTCGCCGGCCGGAAGCCAGCCTGCGCCGGGATCAGCCGATAGGCGCGCAGGTAGTCATTGGCCGGGACATCGAGGTCGACCAACCCTTGCTCCCACAACTGCATCACGGCGATCGCCGTAAAGGTCTTGGTGATGGAGGCGATTCGGAAGACGGTATCCTCGGTGATGGGTGTTTGCGACGCGATGTCGGCCAGCCCGTGTCCGTGGAAGAATGCGAGGCGTCCATCGCGGACCACGCCCACCGCCAGACCGACGGCAGGCCAGCGGTTGAGGATCTCCCTGACCCGCGCCTCCATCTCGCGCTCAGTGACCGGTGGCAGGGCCTCCTTCTTTTCGTGTGGCCCGGCGTGCGGACGGCCCCCGCCGCCTCCTGAGGGTCGGCGGCCTGACACCGTTGCCCCGTTGTGGGTGGGGGTGTCGGTACGTTGTGCCATGGTGACGCTCCTTACTACCGGGACGCCGGTCCGTTGACGGTCGGCTCGTTCATCCCTTCAGGCGGTCTCGACGGGACCGCCGCGGGCATTCGGCGAGCCACCTGTGCCTCCATACTGAGACTAGCACCCGGCGAGAGCGCGCACATCAGGTGGTTCGCCCGATGCCCCAGCCCGACGTACTGTTTGCCCCCGGGGATCGCCCGCGCCAGCGCGCGATCGCGGCGCTCCGTTGTCGGCCAGGCTGCGTCATGTGCCTCTCGCCAAGCGTCTAGGGTCCATAACGGCATGGGGGAAGGCCGAAAGCCCTTGCTCATCGGCGCCCTCTGGCCGCCACACTCGACCCCATTCGGCCCTAGGCGCACCACGGTCCGCGTGTCATGCTAATGGTGGGTTCCACGGTCTGCCCGGATGGTAGCCATAGGGATGAGCATAACAATGAATCAGACGACGTACACCATCGTGCCGTTTCCTTCTTTTCAGCATCAGATGATCGACTGGTTAGAGCTCGAGCGCCGTCGGCATACCATGAACGGCCTGATCGAGGTCGATGTCACCGAGACGCGGCGCGCCATCCGGGCCTATCGTGCCCGCACCGGGGAGCCACTCTCGCTGACCGCCTTCCTCATCGCTTGCCTGGCACGCGCCGTGGACGAGGACAAGGCGATGCAGGCTTACCGCCTGGGGCGCCGCCGGCTGGTGCTGTTCGCCGAGGTCGATGTGGGCATCATGGTGGAGCGGGAGATGCAGGGGTCCAAGATGCCGGTGCCGGCCATCATCCGCGCGGCCAATACCAAGAGCCTGGGGAAAATTGAGCGGGAGATCCGGTCGGCGCAGGAGGAAATGCCGCAAGCGGTGGCGGGGCGCTCGCTGCCGCGGTGGCTGCGCCCGATTCTGGTGCGCGGGCTACCCGTGTGGCTGGCCCTGCCTGCCGCGCTCCGGCGCGCCGTCTGGGCGTGGGCGCTGCGCAATCCCTACCGCAGCAAGCGCCTGATGGGGACGGTGGGACTGACGGCGGTGGGCATGTTCGGGCGCGGCACGGGGTGGGGCATTGCGCCCATGGCCCACACGCTGAGCCTGGTCGTCGGTGGCTTGTCCCGGAAACCCGGTATGGTCGGTCCATGCAGCGAGGAGCGAGAGTATCTGTGCCTGACCCTGAGCTTCGACCATGATGTGATCGATGGCGCCCCGGCAGCCCGGTTTGTCCGGCGGTTGACCGAGCTGATCGAAAGCGGCGCTGGCCTCCAGGCGCAGGATCGGGAGCCGAGCCGTGTGGCGGCATCCCGGTAGCAACCGGCTGCCTCAGCGGGCCGCCATGTCTCGGCTACCCTTGCCCATGGCTCGACACGCACCTATCGGAAGATCGCGTCGAGCGACACCTTGACCGGCGCGATCTTGACGATGACGCGCGTTTCATAGCGCTGCCATTCCACCCTGTAAACATCTCCATAGAAGTGCTGTTTGCCAAGGTACCGCTGCGCGAGCATGTCCGCATGGGGGATGGCACTCTCTGTGGTTATCTCGGCGACCCGGCCGCGCACCTCGATCCAGCGGTCGGCCATGTCCGGGTCGACGACGAGCAGCGTCACCTTCGGATTGGCCCACATGTTCCGGCATTTCTGACGCCCAGGGGCCGTGTTGATGAGGAGGTGCGTGCCGTCGTAGTCCACCCACACCAGGCTCGACTGTGGCTGGCCATCGGGCATCATCGTCGACAGGATACCGTGGATGGGCCG